>Ga0081539_10000556_pt1 | contig 77121 bp, 88 predicted proteins | sample TabmetS4T2R2_FD_71023 | JGI IMG/M metagenome (GOLD analysis project Ga0081539, IMG submission 71023) | Tabebuia heterophylla rhizosphere microbial communities from the University of Puerto Rico - S4T2R2 | ecosystem: Host-associated > Plants > Roots > Rhizosphere ...
CGTGCTGGCGGAGGAGTTCCTCGAGCTCTTCGATGGCTTCTCGATCGGCTCGAACGACCTCACCCAGCTCACCCTCGGCCTCGATCGCGACTCGGGTCTGGTCGCCGAAGGCTTCGACGAGCGCGACGCGGCGGTGAAGGCGATGCTCGCCATGGCGATCCGCGCCTGCCGCAAGCAAGGCAAGTACGTCGGCATCTGCGGCCAGGGACCCTCCGACCATCCCGACCTCGCGCGCTGGCTGATGGAGCAGGGGATCGAGAGCCTTTCGCTCAACCCCGATACGGTGGTCTCGACGTGGATGGCGCTCGCCGAGGCGCCGCCCGCCAAGAAATCAGCCACTGCCTAGCGGCTGCGCAGCAGCCGCTGCTTCTCCCGGTTCCATTCCCGCTCGCGCTCATCCGCCCGTTTGTCGTGCTTGAGCTTGCCGCGCGCGAGCGCGACGTCGAGCTTGATACGCCCCTTGGCGTAGTGCAAGTTGAGCGGAATGAGTGAGTAGCCTCGCTGCTCGACCTTGCCGATCAGCCGCCGGATCTCGTCGCCGTGCATGAGGAGCTTGCGGGTGCGGGTCGGGTCCGGCGTGAAGTGCGTCGATACGGTGGGCAGCGGGCTCACATGCGCACCGATGAGGTAGAGCTCGGCGCCGCGCACCATGACGTAGGCATCGGCGATCTGCGCGCGGCCGGCGCGGATCGCCTTCACCTCCCAGCCTTCAAGGGCGATGCCCGCCTCGTAGCGCTCCTCGATGAAATAATCGTGGGACGCCTTGCGGTTCTCGACAATGGACATGAAGAATTCTAGAGCATGAAGGAAATCGCCCGCTCCGCGATCGTCGAGCACGCCGCGGGGCAAATGTACGCGCTCGTCGACGACATCGAGGCGTATCCGCGCTTCCTGCCGTGGTGCCTGGAAGCCAAAGTCGATGCGACCGGCGCGCGCAAGCGCGCCTCGCTTGCAGTGGGCATGGCAGGGATCCGACAGTCGTTTACCACCGAGAACGAGAACCAGCCGGAGCGCGCGATCGACATGCGGCTCGTCGAAGGCCCGTTTCGCCACTTCAGCGCCGCCTGGCGCTTCAGGCCGCTCGGCGAGAACGCCTGCGAAGTGCAGTTCGAGCTGCGCTACGAGTTCGCCGGCACGCTCGGGCGGCTGCTCGAGCCCCTTTTCGACCAGATCGCCGACACGATGGTAGATGCGTTCACGCGGCGCGCGGACGAGCTCTATGGCCGCGATTCGCGTTGAGGTGGTCTATACGACGCGCGGTGCGCTCGATGCACTGACGGTGGAGTTGCCGGCCGGCGCCACCGTGCGCGACGCGCTCGCCGCGGCGCGCATGACGGAGCGAGGCGCGGCGCTCGGCATCTTCGGAAGACGCGTCGCCCCGGAAACGCCGCTTGCCGATGGGGATCGCGTAGAGATCTACCGGCCGCTCTTGGCGGATGCCAAGGAGCAGCGCCGCCGGCGCGCCAAGGCGCGCCGGCGCTAGCCTACTTGCACCAGTCGGCGACCGACTTCTGAGCGCGCTGCAGCTGCCGCGCGCGCTCGTCGTCCTCGATGTAGACGCGCTCGCCGGCCGAATTAACCGTAGAGAGACGCTGTCCGCTTTGCAGCTGGCGCAGGCCCGCCTGCGCGTTCTCGCAGGCGACGCGCTTCTGGTCGGCCTCGGCGCGCTCCTTCTCCGCCTTTTGCTCGGCCTCCTGGCGGTCCTGCTGGCGCTTCTTGAACGCCTGTTCGGGCGTCAGCGCCTTGTCTTTATCTTTGTCCTTATCCTTGTCCTTGTCTTTCGCCGCGCTTTCGCTCTTCGCCTCCGGCGCGGCCGGCGCCGGGGCAGCGCCTCCCGCCGGCGTCTTGAGCCGCGTCACCTTGCTCGCATCGCCAGGCGGCGTGTCGCCGTACTGCAACCGGCCGTTCTTGTCGACCCATTTGTAGGTTTGCGCCGAGGCCATGCCGGCGAACGCGATGGTAAGCAACACCACGAGTAATCGGTTCATTTTTTGTTTCAACGCTCCGTCCCTGTAATGGATGACATTGTCGTTCATTTTCGCGCAGGCGCTCTCGGGCAAATGACCGCTCGCGTATAATGCTGCTTTGCGAGAAAGCGATTCCATGCGGGTGATCCAGAAGGCGCTGACCTTCGACGATGTCCTCCTCCTGCCCGCCCACTCGCGCATCCTGCCCCGCGACGCTTCGCTGAAGACACGCTTGAGCCGCGAGCTCGAGCTCAACATCCCGCTCGTGTCCGCCGCCATGGACACCGTGACCGAGGCACGCCTCGCGATCGCCATCGCGCAGGAAGGCGGCATCGGCATCGTTCACAAGAACCTCACGCCGCAAGCGCAGGCGGCCGAGGTCGCCAAGGTCAAGCGCTTCGAGTCGGGCGTGCTGCGCGACCCGATGACCATCCCGCCCGAGATGACGGTCCGGCAGGTGATGGCGCTGCAGCAGCAGCACAAGATCTCCGGCTTCCCGGTGGTCAAGAACGGCGGCAAGGTCGTCGGCATCGTCACCAACCGCGACCTGCGCTTCGAGAAAGAGCTCGACCAGCCGGTCAAGAACATCATGACGCCGCAGAAGAAGCTGATCACGGTGCGCGAGGGCGCGAGCCGCGAAGAGGCAATGAAGCTCATGCACCAGCACCGTCTGGAGCGCGTGCTGGTGATCGACGACGAGTTTCACCTGAAGGGCCTGGTGACCGTCAAGGACATCCTCAAGGAAGTCGAGCACCCCAACGCGTGCAAAGACGCGCAAGGCAAGCTCCGCGTCGGCGCTGCGGTCGGCGTGGGCGAGGGGACCGATGAGCGCGTCGCGGCGTTGGTCGAAGCGGGCGCCGACGTGCTCATCGTGGACACCGCGCACGGCCACGCCCAGGGCGTCCTCGACCGTGTAAAGTGGATCAAGTCGCGCTACCCGCGCATGCAGGTGATCGGCGGCAACGTCGGCACCGGCGATGGCGCGCGAGCGCTCGTCGACCATGGTGCGGACGGCGTCAAGGTCGGCATCGGTCCCGGCTCGATCTGCACCACGCGCATCGTCGCCGGGGTCGGCGTGCCGCAGATCACCGCCATCCAGAATGTCGCCCAGGCGCTCGAGCGCAGCGGCGTGCCGCTGATCGCCGACGGCGGCGTGCGCTACTCGGGCGACGTCGCCAAGGCCATCGCCGCCGGCGCGCACGCGGTCATGCTCGGCTCGCTCTTCGCCGGCACCGACGAGTCGCCGGGCGAACTCGAGCTCTACCAAGGCCGCTCGTACAAGGCCTACCGCGGCATGGGCTCGCTCGGCGCGATGCAGAAGGGCGCGGCCGATCGCTATTTCCAGGATTCGGACATGAATGTCGACAAGCTCGTGCCCGAAGGCGTCGAGGGGCGCGTGCCCTACAAGGGGAGCGCCGTCTGGGTGGTCCAGCAGTTGATCGGCGGCCTGCGCGCAAGCATGGGGTACACCGGCTGCCCGACGATCGACGACATGCGCACGCGCACGCAGTTCGTGGAAATCACGAGCGCCGGCATCCGCGAGTCCCACGTGCACGACGTGCAAATCGTGAAGGAGGCCCCCAATTACCGGGTCGAGTAAGCATCAGAAAATCCTGATCCTCGACTTCGGCGCCCAGTACACCCAGCTCATCGCGCGCCGCGTGCGCGAGGCGAGCGTGTATTGCGAGATCCATCCCTGCGATGTCTCCGACGGCTTCGTGCGAGAGTACGGTGCCGCCGGCGTCATCCTTTCGGGAAGTCACATGTCGGCGTACGAGGAATCGACCGCTCGCGCGCCGAAGGCGGCGTTCGACCTCGGAGTGCCAGTGCTCGGCATCTGCTACGGCATGCAGACCATGGCGCAGCAGCTCGGCGGGCGCGTCGAAGCCGGCAAAGTGCGCGAGTTCGGCTACGCCGAGGTGCGCGCCCGGGGACACACCCGGCTTCTCGATGGCATCGAGGACTTCCGCACTGCGGACGGCCACGGGATGCTCAAGGTCTGGATGAGCCACGGCGACAAGGTGGTCGAGCTCCCGTCCGGCTTCAAGCTGATGGCCTCCACCGATTCCTGTCCCATCGCCGGCATGGCCGACGAGGCGCGGCAGTTCTACGCCGTGCAGTTCCATCCCGAGGTCACACATACCCGCCAGGGCGCGAAGATCCTCGAGCGCTTCGTGCGCGAGATCTGCGGCTGCCGCGGCGACTGGAACATGCCCGACTACGTCACCGAGTCGATCGCGCGCATTCGCGCGCAGGTCGGCAAGGACGAAGTGATTCTCGGCCTCTCCGGCGGCGTCGACTCCTCGGTCGCCGCGGCGCTCATCCATCGCGCGATCGGCGAGCAGCTCACGTGCGTCTTCGTCGACCACGGACTGCTGCGCTTGAACGAGGCGAAGCAGGTGATGGAGACGTTCGGCCAGCATCTGGAAATGAACATCGTGCACGTCGACGCTTCCAACGAGTTCCTCTCCGCGCTGCACGGCGTCGCCGATCCGGAGCAGAAGCGAAAGATCATCGGTCGCCTTTTCGTTGAAGTGTTCCAGCGCGAAGCAGCGAGGGTGCGCAATGCGAAGTGGCTCGCTCAGGGCACGATCTACCCGGACGTCATCGAATCAGCCGGCGCAAAGACGAAGAAGGCGCAGAACATCAAATCGCACCACAACGTCGGCGGCCTTCCCGAGACGCTGCACCTCAAACTGCTGGAGCCGCTGCGCGAGCTCTTCAAGGACGAAGTACGCAGCCTCGGCCTTGCCCTCGGACTGCCGCGCGAGATGGTGTTCCGCCATCCATTCCCAGGACCCGGACTCGGGGTACGCATCCTCGGCGAGGTCACGCGCGAATACATCGACCTTCTGCAGCGCGCCGACGCGATCTTTATTGACGAGCTGCGCACCTCCGGCTGGTACGACAAGACGGCCCAGGCGTTCGCGGTTTTCCTGCCGGTGCGCTCCGTCGGCGTCATGGGCGACGGCCGCACCTACGAACACGCGGTGGCGCTGCGCGCCGTGCAGACCACCGACTTCATGACCGCCGATTGGGCGCCGCTGCCGCACGAGCTGCTCGCGAAGATCTCCAACCGCATCATCAACGAGGTGCGCGGCATCAACCGCGTCACCTACGACATCTCCTCCAAGCCGCCCGCCACCATCGAGTGGGAGTAGGGCATGGCGACGACCGAAAACCTCGGCACGCTGCTCGCCGCCGCAGCGCGCCGGTTTGCTAATCGTCCGGCGTTTACATCCCTGACGTACGTACAGTTGCTGGACGCGGCCGAGACGGTGCGCGATGCGCTCGCGCGCGCCGAACTGCGGCCGCCCGAGCCGGTGCACGTGCGCGTTTCCAATCAGCCGCTCGATCTCGCCGCCTATCTCGGCGTATGGCTCGCCGGCGGCGTCGTTGTACCGGTCCATCGCGCCTCGCCGGATGCCGCAGTGGCCCAGATGGCAACGAAGACCGCCACCCGCCTCGAATGGGACACCCGCCTGCGCGAGATCGGCACCGAGCCGCCGCGCCCGCGCCCGGTGCTCGAAGACGCCGCGCTCGTCGTCTTCACGTCCGGCTCGTCGGGGATGCCAAAGGGCGCGGTGCTCTCGCATCGCGCCTTCGCCGGCAAGCTGACGGCCATTCAAAGCCTGCTTCGTTTCGCCGACGGCGAGCGAACCATGCTCGTGCTCAACATCACCTTCAGCTTCGGCATCTGGGTCGCACTCCTGACGCTGCTGCACGGTGGAGTGCTCCTCACGCGCGAGCGCTTCGCGGCAGCGAGCTTTCTGTCCGACCTGGCCGGGGAGCAAGTTAACCGCGTCGCCGTCGTGCCGACGATGATGCGGAGTCTCATCCTTGAGCTTCCGCCCGCACGCGTCGCGGTGGAAGGACGCGCGCTTGCCGGCGCCCGCGCGTTGCGCCAGGTGCTAATCGGCGGCGAGACACTCGGCCAAGGCCTCGCTGCGACGCTGCGTAATCTTTTCGCGCCCGCCGACCTCATCGACATCTATGGCCTGACGGAAACCTCCACCTGCGATTTCTTTCTCATGCCGCATGACGTGGCTCGCTATCCCGGCTGCATCGGCCGGGCGTCACCTGGCGTGCGCTATCGCATCGCTGGCGATGGCGGCGCCGCCGTGCCGGCCGGCGAGATCGGCGAGCTGCACATCTCCAGCCCGTATCTCATGAGCGGCTATCTCGACGAGCCGGCGCTGCAACCGATCCGCGACGGCTGGCTCGCCACCGGCGATCTGGCCCGCGAGCGCGATGCGGGCGTGGTGGAGATCGCCGGCCGCAAGAAGGAGCTGATCTATCGCGGCGGCAACAAGGTGGCGCCGCAGGAGATCGAGTTCGCGTGCAGCGCGCATCCCAGGGTTGCAGCTGCGCTGGCGGTGGGGCGGCCCGACGAGCGCCTCGGCGAGCGCATCCATGCGCTGATCGTGCCGCGCGATGGCGAGCTATCGGCTGCGGAAGTACGCGCCTTCCTGCGCACACGCCTGGAGAAGTGGAAGCAGCCGGATGTGCTTTACTTCGCAGCCGAGCTGCCCGCCGGTCGCACCGGGAAGGCCGACCGCGGGCGCTTCGCGGCCATGCTGGCCGAGGGACGGCTCGCGCCGGCGGAGGAGGGTACATGAAGACCTACGAGACGATTCGGGCGCAAAAGGACGGCCCCGTCGCGCACCTCGAGCTGCATCGCCCCGAGCGCATCAACGCGCTCGGCAAAGCAATGCTGCTCGAGATCCACGATGCCCTCGATGCGCTCGAGGCCGATGCCGAGGTGCGCGCCATCGTCCTCTCGGGCGCCGGCAAAGGCTTCTCGTCGGGCTTCGACCTCAAGGAGCAGATGGCGCGCCGGCCGGAAGGCGCGGCCGTCTGGCGGGAAATCCTGGAGCTCGACTTCTCGACCACCCTGCGCTTCTGGGATTCGCCCAAGCCGACCATCGCGGCGATCCACGGTCCGTGCATGGCGGGCGCGTTCGAGATGGCGCTCGCCTGTGACATCTCGGTGTGCTCGCGCGACGCGCTGTTCGGCGAGCCGGAGCTCAAGTTCGGCGCCGGCATCGTCACGCTGCTCCTGCCATGGATGGTCGGCCCGAAAGCGGCGAAGGACATGCTGTTAACCGGCGACGACACCATCGACGCCGAGCGGGCGCTCGCGCTCGGCATCGTCAGCCGCGTGGTGCCGCAGGGCCAGCATCTAGAGACGGCGCTCGCGATCGCACGGCATATCGCCGTGATCGATCCAGATCTCGTGCGGGACACGAAGAAAGCGCTCAACCGCACCTATGAGATCCAGGGCATGCGCGCCGCGCTCGCGACCGCGCTCGACATCGATCACGCCATCGAGTCGCACGGCTCGCCGGACAAGCGTGCGTTCATGGACATCGCGCGCGAGCAGGGCCTAAAGGCGGCGCTCGCCTGGCGCGAAGCGCGCTTCAAGCGGTGAGGACGGCGCTCGCCGCGCTGCTCCTCGCGTATGGCGCGACCGTCGCTGCGCAGGCGTTCGACGCGCCGCAGCTCGGGCAGATCAGCAAAGATTCGGTCTGGGTGCCGACGCCCGAGCGGCTCATCCATCGCATGCTGCAGCTCGCCGACACCACGCCCAACGACGTCGTGCTCGACCTCGGTTCCGGGGACGGTCGCATTCCCATCCACGCCGCCGAGCACTTCGGCGCCCGTGCCATTGGCGTCGAGCTCGAGCCCAACCTGATCCGCATCGCGCAGGAGGCGGCGGCCGCCAACGGCGTCGCGAGCCGCGTGCAGTTCATCCAGGGCGATCTTTTCGAGGCCGATCTGTCCCAGGCGACGGTGCTCGCGCTCTACATCAGCCCGGGCGTGATGGAGAAGCTGAAGCCGCGCTTCCTTAGGCTGCGGCCCGGAACGCGCATCGCCTCGCATCAATTCACGCTCGGCGACTGGGAGCCGGACGAGACCGTGCGCGCGGAGGGACGCGAAGCGCACCTCTGGGTCGTGCCGGCCGCGCTCGCGGGCGACTGGTGGGTACGCATCCCGGGCGACGATTTCCGGCTACGAGTCGAGCAGCGCTATCAGACGCTCAGCACCCGCGGCGAGAGGCAGGGCAAGCCGGTGCCGGTCATCGGCGCCAAGCTGCGTGGCACCGAACTACGCTTCACGGCCTTCGACCGCGACGGCGCAGCGCGCCACTACAGCGGCCGCCTGCAGGGCGACCAGCTCGCGGGCGAATCGGAGGGGCTGGGAATCGACCGTCGCCCCTGGAGTGCGGTGCGGGCCGGCGGGAGTGGCCAGTGAGCGCGGAGCAGTATATGCGTCGTGCGCTCGAGCTCGCCCGCCGGGGGGAAGAAGAGGGCGAGGTGCCGATCGGCGCGCTGGTCGTGCTCAACGCCGAGGTCATTGGCGAGGGCTGGAACCGGCCAATCGCCGCGCACGATCCGACGGCGCATGCCGAGATCCAAGCCATGCGCGCTGCGGCAGGGCGCGTGAAGAACTACCGCCTTACCGGTGCGGAGCTTTACGTGACGCTCGAGCCGTGCGATATGTGCATTGGCGCCATGTTCCATGCGCGTATCGCGCGCGTCGTGTACGGCGCCAAGGACCCGAAGAAGCTCGTGCTCAAGAACCAGGTGGCAATCGAGGGTGGCGTGCTCGCCGATGAATGCGGCGCGGTGCTCAGCCGTTTTTTCGCCGCGCGCCGATGAAGATCGAGATCGACGCCGCGAAGCAGGAGCTGCGCCTGGTCGACGGCGAACGCCCGATCAAGCGCTACTCCATATCCACGGCGAAGCGCGGGCTTGGCGAGAAGAACGGCAGCCTGTGCACGCCACGCGGCCGGCACATCGTGCGTGCCAAGATCGGCGGCGGGCAGCCGCTCGGCATGGTGTTCGTACGTCGCCGGCCGACCGGTGAGGTGTGGACGCCCGAGCTCCATGCCAAGTACCCCGGCCGCGACTGGATCCTGACCCGCATCCTGTGGCTCTCGGGCTGCGAAGTAGGGCGCAACCGCCTGGGCGATGTCGATACGATGCGCCGCTACATCTACATCCACGGCTCGCCTGACACGGCCGAGATGGGCAAGCCGGGCTCGATCGGCTGCATCCGCATGAGGAATGTCGAGCTCATCGAGCTCTTCGACCTCGTTTCCCCCTACACGCCAGTCGAAATCAAAGAGTGACGAGCCGGCGGATCGCCTCCCGTTCCGCCCGCACCACGCCCTTCTCGCAGATGATGCCGGTGATGAGCTCGGCCGGCGTGACATCGAACGCCGGATTTCGCACTTGCACGCCTTTCGGCGCCCAGCGGAGCTTGCGGTAGCCGAGCACTTCGCCTGCCGGCCGCTCTTCGATCGGGATATGCGAGCCGTCCGGGATGTTGGCATCGAAGGTCGACAGCGGCGCCGCCACGTAGAACGGGATGCCGTGGCGCTTCGCCATCACCGCGAGCGCGTACGTCCCGATCTTGTTCGCGACGTCGCCGTTGGCCGCGATGCGATCGGCGCCGACGATCACCACATCCACCTCGCCGCGACTCATGAGATGTCCAGCCATGTTGTCGGTGATGAGCGTGCAAGGGATGCCTTCCTGCAGGCACTCCCATGCAGTGAGGCGCGCGCCCTGCAGATAAGGACGCGTCTCGCACGCAATTACCGAAATCTTCTTGCTCTTCGCGGAGCGCACCACGCCGAGCGCCGTGCCATGGCCCGCCGTCGCCAGCGCACCGGTGTTGCAATGGGTCATAACTCGGGCCCGCTCGGGAATGAGCTCTGCGCCGCGATCGCCGAGTGCCCGGTTGGCGGTGAGATCCTCTTCGTATATCGCGCGCGCTTCGGCTTCGAGGTCGCGCGCCCTCTGCATCCGCTCCAACGCCCAGAAGAGATTCACCGCGGTCGGCCGGCTCGCGCGCAGCACTTCGTACGCCTTCGCCGCGCCTTTGCCGAGCACCACCCCGTAAGCAGCCGCGACGCCAATCGCCGGCGCGCCACGCACCACCATGTCACGAATCGCCTTCGCCACTTGCTCGGCGGTACGGCAGACGACGTACACCTTTTTGTCCGGCAGCAGGCGCTGATCGAGGAGCTCCAGCCGGTCGCCGCGCCAGCGAATCGGTTCCACAGGCGAACGGGGCGCTTTCTTTCTGGCAACCCCCCGGCGCTTCGCGCCACCCCCCTTGTCAGGGGGGCGACTCCGAGCGGTCATACCACCCGCTCGTTCCCGCCATCGACGGGAACTTGTGCAGCAGTCGTCTTCGCGAAGAGAGCGCCGCACATTTCGGCGGCAAGCTCGGCCACGTCTTTGGACGAGACTTCGGTGCGGAGCAAATTGTTTTTTTTGTACTGCTCGACCGTCATGTTGTACGCCTTGGCGCGCGAGGCGAGCACCTCCTCGGTCCACAGCGCGGTATCGAACACCTGGTTCGGATGCAGCGAGTTGATGCGGATGCCGTCCTTCGCCCATTCCAGCGCTGCGACACGGGCGAGCTGGTTGAGCGCCGCCTTCGACGCTGAATAAGCGGCTGCGCCGGGACCCGGCGCCGGCACGTTCTTCGAGCCGATCACGACGACGCGGCCGCCGCGTGGCGCGAGCTTGAGCAGCGCATGGCACGCCTGCATGACGAGCAGGTTCGCCTCCACGTTGACGGCCATGGCGCTGCGCCAGCTCTCGGCCGCGATGCTGGCGATCGGCTGGGAGGAGGGGAAGATGCCGGCATTCAGTACCAGCATGTCCACGCCGCCATAGCGCCTGACCGCGGCGTCGAGCGCCGCTTGAATGGCGTTGGCGTCCGTCAGATCGCAGGCGATGCCCAGTACATCGGACCGCTTCCATAGGGTCTCGATCGCCGGATTGCGGTCGAGCGCAACCACTGCCGCGCCGCGCTTAAGGAACGATTCAACGCACGCTTTGCCGATGCCCGAGGCCGCGCCCGTCACCAATGCCACCTCACCGCTGAACGCGGGCGGCGAGCCGGCCTTGCGCAGCTTCGCCTGCTCGAGGTCCCAGTACTCGATGTCGAAGGTGTGCCGCGCGTCGAGCGCGCGCCAGCCGCCGAGCGCTTCGGCGCGCAGTATGACGTCGATCGTGTGGTCGTAGAGCTCTTCAACGATGCCGGTGTCCTTAGCGGTACGGCCGACCGCAGCGAAGCCGAGCGCGGGATCGAGCACCATGCGCGGCGCGGCGTCCAGCATGGTTTTGTTTTCCTTCGCCTGCTTGGCGTGACGCTCGAAATACTCGCGGTATATGCGCGCGTAGGAGGCGACGTCGCGGCCGAGCATCGGGAACGGTTTGGTACGAATCACGTGATCGGGCGTCGCTGGACCCTGCTGCGACAGGCGCTCCACATCCGCGCGCTGCGAAAAGGCGCCGAACTTCGGGCTGTCGTTGACTCTCAGCACAAGCGGAACACCGGCCAGGTCCGAGATCGCACGCCGCAGCTCGGCGATGTCCTCGCGCTTCGCCGCAACGGGTTCTGCGTCCGGCAGCGCGATGTGCCAGGCCTTCTTGCGCTGCAGATACTCCTCGGCTGCGGAGACGAGCTCGATCATCCGTTCGTAAGATTCGCGCGCATCCTTGCCGAAGGAAAAGATGCCGTGCGAGAGCAGCACCATGCCGATCGTGTACTTGCCCGCATGGCGCGGAAACTCGCGCGCGCAATGAGCGGCAAGGTCGAAGCCCGCCATGATGTACGGGATGACGACGACACGCTGGCCGTAGATTTCGCGCACGCGTTTCTCGCCGTCAGGCGCGTTGGACACCGAAAGCACGGCGTCGGCGTGCGTGTGGTCGACGTACGTGTGCGGCAGGATTGCGTGCAGGATCGTCTCCACCGAGGGCGACGGCGCGCCGGCCCGCAGAGTGTGCGTGTTGAGCTCGTTCACCATCTGCGGGTCGGAAAGGCTCGGGAGCTGCGCCAGTCGCCGCACGTAGCCGAGCGCGACCGGCGTGAAGCCCGGCGCCTCGATCGTCTCGAGATCCCAGCCGCTGCCCTTCACGTAGAGGATGTCTTCTTCGTCGCCGAAGAGGTTCTTCTCGCGCAGCTTGACCGACGTGTTGCCGCCGCCGTGAAGCACGAGCGACTTGTCGCGGCCGAGCAGCCGCGACGTATAGACGCGCGGACCGAGCGGGCCGGAAAACTGGGCGGCCTCGTCGTCTCGCCACAGGCTTTTCATGCGCTGATTATACTTTTCGCGCGATGCTCGAAGTCCGATTGCTCGACTGGCAAAGCGCGCAAGCCGCGGCGAAGCGCATACGCTTCGCCGTGTTCGTCGAGGAGCAGGCCGTGCCGGCGGACCTCGAGATGGACGACATGGATGCCAAATGCATCCACGCGCTCGCGTACGACGATGGGCGCGCCATCGCCACCGGCCGCCTGTTGCCCGACGGGCACATCGGCCGCATGGCGGTGCTCAAGGAATGGCGCGGCCGCGGAGCGGGGCGGGCGATCCTGCGGCGACTGATCGGCGCGGCACGCAGCCGCGGCGACCGCGAAGTGTTGCTCTCGTCGCAGGTCCACGCGATTGGCTTCTATCGCGCCGAGGGTTTCGCGCCGGAAGGCGCGGTCTACGAGGAAGCCGGCATCCCGCACCAGGCGATGCGGATGAAGCTGCGGTAAGCGAGGAGGCTGTATGCAAACCATTATCGGGCGACGCGGGTTTTTGACCGGCGCGGCAGCGGTGGCAGTCGCAGGATGGCTTCCTGTTCGAGGCCAGGCGCAAGGATCCAGGACGCGCCTGATCCTTCTCGGAACCGGCGGCGGACCACGGCCCAGGAAGGTCAGCTCCGCAGCGGCTCAGGTCATCGTCGCCAATGACACCGCGTATGTCGTGGATTGCGGCAATGGCGTGGCTCGCCAGCTGGTCTTCGCCGGCGTGCCGCTGCCAAGGCTGAGGCACGTCTTCATCACGCACCATCACTCGGATCACAACGCGGACTACGGCAACCTCATCTGGCTTGCCTGGACAGCGGGGCTGCGCACGCGGGTCGACACGTGGGGGCCACCGCCACTCGAGAAGATGACGCGGCTGTTCTTCGAGATGAATGCGTACGACATCAATACCCGGATCGCGGACGAGGGCCGCGTGCCGCTTGCCCCATTGGTTCATGTCCACGAGCTAAGCGAGGGCGGGCTGGTGATGCAGGACGAGAACGTCAAGGTGACAGCAGCGCTCGTGCATCATCCGCCGGTCGTGCCATCTTTCGGTTATCGTTTCGACGCGCCGGACCGTTCGATTGTCATTTCGGGGGACACCGCGCCCAGCGAAAATCTGATTCGACTCGCGCAAGGCGCCGACGTCCTTGTCCACGACACGCTTTACGTGCCCGGCGTCGATCGTCTCGCCGCCCGGGTGCCCAATGCCGCCGCGCTCAAGCAAAGCATCATGTCGCACCACACGACGGCCGAGGATGCCGGGCGCGTGGCGCAGGCGGCAGGCGTGAAGATGCTGGTGCTGTCGCATCTCGTGCCACCGGATGATCCTGCCATCACGGACCAGATTTGGGTCGACGCCGCTCGCATGCATTTCAAAGGCCCGGTGGTTCTCGGCAAAGATCTGCTCGAGATCTGAGCCGGTCCGGCAGAGCTCACTTCGCCTGTTTGAACTGGAAGTGCACCGTCTCGCCGTCGGAGCCGTCGGCAGCGAAGCTCCGCTCGGCGTAGCGCACTTCGTTGCCGCCATCCAGAAGCACGGTGGAGCAGCGGGTGCCGTACTGCGGGTTGACGATCTTCGCGGCACTGAGCGCGCTAAAGAGTGGTTCCACCGCGGGCGGCGTCTCCGCGATCCGCTGCTTGATCGGCTGCACGTCGGCCGAATCGAGGAGCAGGTTGCCGAGCGCGTGGTAGCCCGCGTCGAGACGCCGCGGCGCGCCGTCGCGGTTCGACATCCACCACAGCTCCTGATGGTCGCAGGCGATGAGGTTGAAGCCGCTATAGCGCTGAGCGCGGCTGGCGAGCTCCGACATGTAGTCGGCGGCACCGGTCGTCCCGGCGAGGAAACGGCTCACCAGCGCCCCGCGGGACTCCTCCGCCGAAGGCTCGCGCGCACCGCGGTAGTTCGTGACGGCGGCGAAGCGGCCTTTGCGGCTCACGCCCATCCAGGTGCCCATCGCCTCGAGGTCGCGGCCGCCGAGGATGTCGGGCTGGTCGCGCCAGAATGCCGCCGGCGCGGCGGGCCGGGCGTGGAACTCGTCGCGATTGGCAGCGACGAGCAGGCGGCAATCCTTCTGCGCCTGCCAGCCGACGACGATCAGGCACATACGAAGCGCTCAAGGCGGCGCTGCACGCCGAGCTTCGCGCCCTCGCGTTCGAGCAGGGCTTCGAAGCGCGCCGCGTCCTTCACGTCCTCGTAAACCTCCATATAGGTGGTGGGGTCGTCGCGCCGGTACATCCAACGGCCGCGCACCCCGCATTCGCGCTCGAGCAGCGCGAAAAGCCGCTCGACGGCGGCGCGAAGCTCCGCGAGCCGGGCGAGATCGACCTTGTAATAGACGTAGTAGTTCAGATCGGGACGACGGTTAGGAGCTCGGCGCCGCCTTCCGCGGGCGCGACATCGACTACCGTGCCGCCGTTATAGTCCTGGCCCGGCGCGAGCGAGATGCCGGCCGGCGCGCGCGCATGCACCATGCGGCGCTTCACCTGTCCGCGGTACTGGGCGCGCGCGACGATTTCCTGCCCCGGATAGCAGCCCTTCTGGAAGTCGACGCCGCCAATCGTCTCCAAGTTGACCATCTGCGGCACGAACTGGTCCTGCGTCGCGCGCGTGATCAGCGGCCGACCGGCGCGTATCTCGCGCAGGGTCCATTGCACCTCGTCCGCGTTCGGCCTCTCGGTGAGCTCAGACGCCGGCCCGAGCTGCAGAAAGCGTCGCTCGCCGACGCGCACGGTCGCGACATTGCCCTGCCAGGCGACGTCTGGGCCGCCGAGGTCCGTATCCCAGACGCCGAATTGCGCCAAGCGCTCGCTCTCGTCCGCGATCTTCACTTTGGCGCGCAAGACGAACATGCCAAGGCGCTTTGCCACCGGCTCGGCAAGATCGCGCGCGAGCTGTAGCAAAAAGCCCGCCGGCGCCGGCACGACGAGAAAGGTGGCAAGGAGGCGGCCTTTCGCCGAGCACCAACCGGCGAGCACCCAGCGATCCGGCGCGAGGTGCTCGATGTCGTTGGTGAGCTGCGCGTGCAGAAACGCACGCGCGTCGGCACCTGTCACCGACAGTAAACCGTAGCGAGTGAGACGCGCGCGCTGCATCGTAAAATGACTCCTCAGCGATTTTACCGCCTGCCACTCTGAAAACTTTTCTCGCACTCGTTTTCCTCGTCATGCTGGGCGCCGGAGGCTACGCCGCCTGGTACGTCAGCACGCCGCTGCCGATGGCAAGCGTGCCAGCGGAGGTCGAGATCCCGCAGGGCGCGGGCTTTCGTGCCGCGCTCGCGCAGCTCCAGCGCGCCGGCATCAAAGTGCGCCCATACCACTTCGAGGCGCTCGCACGTGGATTCGGGCGCGTGCGCGACATCAAAGCGGGCAACTACCTCTTCGCGCAGCCGATGACTCCGATCGAGCTTCTCGAGAAGCTGACGCGCGGCGATGTGACCCAGGCGGAGATCCGCCTCATCGAAGGCTGGACCTTTGCCCAGTTTCGCGCGCAGCTAGATGCAAGCGTCGACTTGCGCCATGACACGCAGGGCGTGGAAGACGCCGAGATCCTGAAGCGCATCCAGGCGGGCGAGGCGCATCCCGAGGGCCTCTTTTTCCCCGACACCTACCTTTTCGCGCGTGGCTCGAGCGACCTCGCCGTTCTGCGACGCGCGTACCGCGCGATGCAGCGCCATCTGCAGGCCGAGTGGAACGCGCGCGCAGCCAACATCCCGTATCGCACGCCCTATGAGGCACTGATCATGGCGTCGATCATCGAGAAAGAGACCGGCCGCGCGGAAGAGCGCGAGCAGATCGGCGGCGTGCTGGTCAACCGCCTGCGCATCGGCATGCGGCTGCAGGTCGATCCGACCGTGATCTATGGGCTCGGTGCCACGTTCGACGGCAACCTGAGGAAAATCCATCTGCTCGAGGACGGTCCCTACAACACTTATACGCGCGCCGGACTGCCGCCGACGCCGATCGCCATGCCAGGCCTCGCTTCCCTCCGGGCCGCCGTGCGACCCGGGCAGACCAATGCGCTCTACTACGTGTCGCGCGGCGATGGCTCGAGCCAGTTCTCGCGCACGATCGAAGAGCACAATCGCGCCGTGACGCGCTATCAGCTCGGCGGGCGCCGACCCGCCGGCAAGTGAAGTTCATTACCCTCGAAGGCGTCGACGGCGCCGGCAAGTCGACGCACATCGAATTCATTGCCGATGCGCTCCGCACCAAAGCGCCGCACGTAATCGTGACGCGTGAGCCGGGCGGCACCGACCTCGCCGAGCGACTGCGCCAGGCGATCCTCGGCGAGCCGATGACGCCGATCCTCGAGACGCTCCTCGTGTTTGCCGCGCGCGCCGATCACGTCGAGCGCGTCATCCGCCCCGCGCTGAAAACAGGCCAGTGCGTGATCTGCGACCGCTTCTCCGATGCGACCATCGCCTATCAGGGCGCGGGCAAAGGCGTGAGCCGCGAGCTGATCGCGCGCCTCGCCGATGCGGCACATCCTGGCCTTCGTCCGGATCTCACGCTCGTCTTCGACTGTACGTACGACGTCGCCTCGCAGCGCCTTGCGAAAGCGGGCCGCACCCTCGATCGCTTCGAGCGCGAAGACCGCGCCTTTTACGAACGCGTGCGTGCGGCCTACCTCGAGCTCGCGAGAGCCGAGCCGAGCCGCATACGCCTCATCGACGCGTCGCGAAGCGCCGGCGAGGTCCGCGAGCAGATCAAGGACGCGCTCGCGGGCCTCTGATGCATCCCTGGAACGAGCCGCTTCTCGAGGCGCTGAAAAAAGCGCGCGAGCGCCTGCCGCATGCGCTCTTGGTCCACGGTCCGCGCGGCGTCGGCAAGCTCGCGCTCGCCGAGCGATTCGCCCAACTCCTGCTCTGCGAGCATCGCGACCCCGCCGCGCGCCCATGCGGCAAGTGCGACGGCTGCCGCTGGTACCTCGCCGGCAACCATCCCGACTTCCGTCGCGTCGAGCCGGAGTCGATCGCCAAGATTCCGCTGGCGGCGGAAGCCGAAGCGGAGGAGGGGAGCGAGGCCCCTGCCCGGCGCACCAAGCAGCCGAGCATCGTCATCGCTGTCGAGCAGGTACGCACCCTCGCTGACTTCCTGAACCTCGGCTCGCATCGCGGCGCCCTTCGCATCGCGCTAGTGCATCCGGCCGAGGACATGAACGCCAACGCCGCCAACGCGCTCCTGAAGGGACTGGAGGAGCCGCCGGCGGGCGCCATGTTCATCCTCGTATCTCACCGCCCGGCCCGATTGCTCCCCACCGTGCGCAGCCGCTGCGTCGCGGTGCCGGTTCCGATCCCGCCGGCCGATGTCGCCCTTCGCTGGCTGGCCGCCCAAGGCGTCGAACAGGCCGAGCGCTGGCTCGCCTTCGCCGGCGGCGCGCCCTTGCAAGCCGTCGAATACGCCGCGGCGGCGGCCGGTTGGGAGCGCCTGCTCAAGTCCCCCGAGGCGGTCGATGACCGCGAGAGCCTCGAACGCTTGGCTGAAGCCCTGCAGAAGATCGCTTACGACCGCGCCTTCTCTGCTTTTGGCTTGCCGCCCAAGTACCGCACCGGCACATCCAGCGGATCTCCGGCCAAAGCACGCGCGTGGCTTACCTACGCTCGAAAGATGGGGGAGGACCGGCTGCTCACACGCCATCCGCTGAATCCGAGACTCTTCTCAGCGGATATGCTGGCGAAGATGTCTGATTTAACATAATACACATTGTGCCGCATAGATCTTCAGCGAAAGCCCACTCGCGAAATGTCGTACGCATCAAGCAGCAACTGGAGTTGGGTCTCCTACGCGTTACCGTCGAGCGGCGGCCATGACGAAGCGCCGCCTTGGCCGTGACTGCGTAGCCATGCGCCTTGCACAGGGATCGCGAGCAAGATCATCAACCACGTAATGTTTCTACTTTAGCGTTCTGCTTTTATTAGCTTTTCCGTCGTTCGATACTCTAGGGACTAAGCGACGATGTGGACTTGTTTAGGCACCATGGACCGCACAAGCGTTTTGATGCTAAGCCTGCTCTTTGTCATCAATCCCGCCTTCGCGCAGCGCGGCGACGGCAAGTCCGAGGAGCGCTGGAATGTCACCGGTCCGGCCTGGTACGAAACGCCGTGCGGACATGCTGGCTTCGCGCTCACGTACGGACTCCCGTACGCGAATTGGCGCAAGCCGTGCTCGGTGCCGATCCGCGTCTGCGAATACAAGACGCTAACGTTCAGCTATCCCGCCGAGCCGGATGTGCCATGCGAAAAGATGGCGACGCCGGCTGCTGCCGGCGAGTTACAGCGGACCTATCTGAAACGCTGGGACTAGTTCAGTCCTTCTTTCGGCGGCAAGGGGAAGCGCGCCACCGGAATACCTTCGTCGATCAGCGCATCGTGCTCTTCCTGGGTGGCGTGGCCACGGATGGCGCGCTCGGGAGCGCGCTGATAGTAGATGTCGCGCGCCTGGCTCGGAAACTCGCGGCCGACGTCCTCGGTCTTGGTGAGGAGATCGTCCAGCATGCGCGAATAGAGCATCTGCGCCATGGCGAACGGGTCCTTGCCTTCCATGTCGGGCGTCTTGCCCTGGGGCTTTGCCGGCGCGGGCTTCGGCGGCGCGGCCCCCAGGTTGGCGCGCGTCGCGGACGGCACCCGCTGTACCTGGCCTGAGCCGCAGCTCGGGCAGGCGAGAAGCTTTCGCTCCTGCTGTGAGGCGAAATCGCCGGCCGAGCTGAACCAGCCCTCGAAGCGGTGGCCAGCGCCACAAAGCAGGTCGAAAACAATCATTTAGGTGATTCTACAATGCGCCATGGGCAGGTACCGTGAGGACAGCAACGCGATCGCGCAGCTGATTGAGCCGGACCGGGTGCATCGCGACGTCTACACCGATCCCGAGATTTTCCAGCTTGAGATGGAGCGGCTCTGGTCGCGAACCTGGATCTACGTCGGCCACACGAGCCAGGTCCGCGAGCCGGGCGACTTCATCACGCTCGATATTGCGACCAAGCCCGCCATCATGGTCCGGCACACCGACGGCAACGTTCGGCTCCTGATGAACCGCTGCGCCCACAAGGGGACGAAGGTCGTTGGCGATCTGGCCGGGAATACCGGCAAGACGTTCCGCTGCCCGTACCACGCCTGGACCTACCGCACCGACGGCTCGCTCATCAACATCCCGCTCAAGCAGGGCTACGAGGGTACCTCGCTCCACCAGACGCAGACGGTCGCGGGCCTGACGCCGCTCAAGCACGTCGAGATTTATCGCGGCTTCGTCTTTGCCCGGCTCGCGGACGAGGGAATGGGATTTCGGGAGTATTTCGGCGATTCCCTCTCCTCCATCGACAACCTCGCCGACCGCTCGCCCGAGGGCGAGCTCGAGCTCGCGGGCGGTTGCCTGCGGTTTCTGCACAACTGCAACTGGAAGATGTTCGTCGAGAACCTGAACGACACGATGCATCCGATGATCGCGCATGCGTCGTCGGCGGGCGTGGCGAAGAAGCTCTGGGAAGGAAAGCCTGCCGATCAACCCAAGCCGATGGCGATCGAGCAGATTGTGCCGTTCGCGAGTGACTACAAGTTTTTCGACGACATGGGTGTGCGCGTGTACGCGCATGGCCACGGCTTCTCGGGCGTCAACTTTTCTATTCACTCTTCGTATTCCACCGTGCCGGAATACGAGGCCGCGATGAAGCGCGCCTATGGCGAAGAGCGCGCGCGCAAGATCCTCGGCACGGTGCGCCACAACACGGTGTACTACCCTAGCCTCACCATCAAGGGGGCGATCCAGTCGATCCGCGTCGCGCGGCCGCTGGCGGCGGACAAGACGCTGCTCGAGTCGTGGACCTTCCGGCTGAAAGGCGCGCCGGACGTGCTGCTACAACGCACGATCACCTACAACCGGCTCATCAATTCGCCGATGTCGGTCGTCGGGCACGATGACCTGCATTGCTACCGCGCGATCCAGGAAGGCCTCGCGGCGTCGGGCAATGAATGGGTGAGCCTGCATCGCAATTTCGATCCGAGCGAACTCGAGGCGCGCGAGCTCACCTGCAACGGCACGAGCGAGATCTCGATGCGCAACCAGTTCCGCGCCTGGCGCGAGTTCATGGTGGCGGCATGAGTGCAAGGCCGACCATCGCCGACATCGTGCGCTTCGTGAAGCACGAGGCGCGGCTTATCGACGAAAAGCGGTTCGACGAGTGGTACGAGCTCTTCACCGACGACGCGTATTACTGGGTGCCGGCGGTGCATGGGCAGACCGATCCACTCCTGCAGAACTCGCTCGCGTACGAGGACAAGCTGCTCCTCAAGCTGCGCATCGAGCGACTGAAAAGCCCTCTTGCCTATTCCCAGCGCCCCGCGAGCCGCTGCCTGCACGTGCTGCAGGAACCGGAGATCGAAAAGGCAGACCACGAGGGCAGTGAGTATCTGACGCGCACGCCGTTCATCTATACGGAGACGCGCGTCGATGATTCGCAGCGCTATGCCGCCACCGCCTGGCACACGCTCGTCTGGTCGCAGGACCGCCTGCGCATCAAGCTGAAGCGCGTCGACCTCCTGAACTGCGACGCGATGCTGCCGTCAATCCAGCTCTTCCTCTGAATTCCGTACGTCGTAGCGAATCGGCAATCGTCACCGGCGCGAGCGCCGGGATCGGGCGGGCGGTGGCTGAGCGGCTGATGGCCGCGGGGTACGAGGTCATTTCGCTCGACGTGCAGCCGCCGTCGTTGAAGCTGAAGCACTTTGAGGTCGATCTCACAGACTCCGAGGCGACGCGCCAGGCGGCCGAAGAGATTACGAGTTCGCATGCGGTGACGACGTTGGTGCACAACGCGGGCGTGATCCGCCCTGCTCTGCTACCCGAAGTGAAGCTGGCCGACTTCCAAGCGCTCGCCAACTTGCATCTGTTGTCGGCGATCGCGCTTGCCCAGGCGGTGCTGCCTGCGATGAAGGCGGCGAGCTATGGACGCATCGTGTTCGTCTCGTCGCGCGCGGTACTTGGTTTGCCGACCCGCACGTCGTACTCGGCGACCAAAGCGGGGATGCTCGGCCTGGCGCGCACCTGGGCGCTCGAATTGGCACCGCACGGCATCACGGTCAACGTCGTCGCCCCTGGCCCCATTCGCACGGCGAACTTCCACAGCATCATTCCCGAGGGCAGCCCTCAGGTCGAGCGCGTGGCGCAGACGATACCAGTGAAGCGGCTAGGCGAGCCGGACGACGTCGCGCGGGCCGTGCTCTTTTTCGCCGACCGCGACGCCGGTTTTGTCACCGGCCAGGTGCTGTACGTCTGCGGCGGGACGAGCGTCGGCACGCTGACCCTGTAGCGGCTTGGACCTGGGTGATTCTAGTCGACGCGTAGCTCGACCGGGCCGAGGCGCTCGACCTCGAAGCGCACGAGGTCGCCTGCCTGCACGGTCTTGGTGGTGATCATGCTGCCGGTGATCACCACGTCGCGGTACACGAGCCCGCGACCCTGCGCCGCGAGATGATTCGCGACCCAAGCGAGCGCTTCCAGCGGATGGCCCATGGCGGCTTCCCCGCGTCCCTCCCCAACCACGCGCCCGTTGATTTTGGCGACGCCGCGCACCTTGGCGAGGTCGAGTGCGGCCCAGTCCTCGAGCGGCACGCCGAGCACGGCGCCTTCGTTCCAGCCGTTGTCGGCGATCAGCTCCAGCGGGTGTCTTGCGAGCTGGGTGTACTCGGCGTTGCGATCGTCGGCGAGCTCGATGGCCGGCATGACGGCGCGTATATAGGGCAATACAGCCTCGCGGGTGTAAGGCGCGTCCGCGGCCGGCATGTCGGCGGCGATCTCGACGGCGATTTCGAATTCGACGATCAGGCGGACGTAATCGGCGGCGCGCACGCGCGCAGGCGTGTGGTGCAGAGTGGACGCGAGCATCACGCCGGCTTGGGGCGCATCGACGCCGACGAAGCGCTGCATCTCCTTCGAGGAGAGCGCGATCTTGTAGCCGGCGATGGCGCCGAGCGTCTCGGCGCGCCGCGCCACGTAGCAGTCCTGAATCGCGTACGCCTCTTCGGCTGAGCGCGGCGCGAGCTCCGCCGGCAGCGGCGCGAAACGCTCCCGGCGCTCGTGCGCCTCGAGGAGGTGCGCGGCGGCGAGTTTGGGTTTCTGCATGGCGCGCCCTAGAATACCGCGTCGAAACGGGGGCACGAGACTTTCATGGCACTTGAGCATCGCAGCTATGGCAACGCGCGGGTGGTCACGCCGCGCGGCCGGCTCGACCACGACAACTGCGAACCGTTCCAGGCCGATCTCGCGGCGGAGCTCGACGCTTGCGTGACCGACGGTGCCGCCCTGGTCCTCGACATGTCCGGCATCGAATACGTGTCGAGCGCGGGCCTGCGCTGCCTGATGATCGCCGCACGCCAGGCCGCCGCGCGTCATAGCCGCGTCGTGGTCTCCTCTCCGCAGCCGGTTGTCGCCGAGATCCTGCAGATCAGCCGCTTCAACCTCGTGCTGCCGGTGTTCGGCACGACGCGCGAGGCGCTCGCCTCGGTGTCGCCGGACGCGGTGCAGGCCTTCGACCGGGGCTGAGCTCGCGATGCGCGTACGCTTCTGGGGTACGCGCGGCTCGCTCCCCGTCGGTCTCACCGCCGCCGATATCCGCGACAAGCTGGCGCAGGCGCTCCTCGCCGCCTCCGGCCGGCGCTTCGTCTCCTATGGCGAGGCGTACGACTTCGCGCGCACCGAGCTGCCCTTCCCGCTCAGCCACACCTACGGCGGCCATACCTCGTGCGTGGAGCTCGACCTGGGCGTGGACGAGTACTTCGTCTGCGACATGGGCAGCGGCGCGCGCGCTTTCGGCGATCACGTCACGGCGCGCGGGGGTGGCGGGCCGGCGACCGTCAATGTCTTCATGTCGCACACGCACTGGGACCACATCATGGGGTTCCCTTTCTTCAGTCCCGCTTACCGGCGCGGCACGAAGATCCGCATCCACGGCTGCCATGACATCCTGGAAAAGGCGCTGCGCCTGCAGCAGTCACCGCCCTGCTTCCCGGTGTCGTTCGACCAGCTCGGGGCCGACATCGAGTTCGTGCGCCTGCGCGGTGGACATCCCTTCGAAATCGGCGGCATGCAGGTCACGCCGCAGCTGCAGCGCCACTCGGGGGACTCCTATGGCTATCGCTTCGAGATCGGCGGCAAGAGCATCGTCTACACCACCGACTCGGAGCACAAGCTCGAGGACCGCGCGCAGACCGAGGCGATCGTCGCCTTCTTTCGGGATGCCGATCTCGTCATTTTCGACGCCATGTACTCGCTCGCCGAGGCGATCTCGGTGAAGGAGGACTGGGGTCATTCGAGCAACGTGGTCGGCGTCGAGCTCTGCCAGATGGCGAAAGTGAAGCACCTCGTACTCTTCCACCATGAGCCCGCCAACAGCGATAGCGCGATCGAGACGGCGCTGCGCGATGCGCGCCGCCTGGAAGAGCTGACGCGCGGCAAAGCGCCGCTTCGCATCTCCGCCGCGCACGACGGCCTGGAGATCGAGCTCTGAGGTTCGGCTCGGGACCGCGCGCAGTCGGCATCGGACTGCTCGCGGCGCTCGCGCTGGCGGTCGGCCTCGAGCCTCCGCCGCTCGCGGCGATGCGCGATGGCCTCTTCGACAGCTACCAGCGCCTGATGCCGAGGAGCCGCGACACGGCGCCGGCGGTCATCGTCGCGATTGACGAGCTCTCGCTCGACGCCCGCGGGCAGTGGCCCTGGCCGCGTACGGCGGTTGCTGAGCTCCTGCGCACCATCCTTGCCGCGCAGCCTGCCGCGATCGGCGTCGATCTGCTCTTCGTCGAGCCCGACCGCTTCTCGCCCGGCGGCGATGGCGAGCTTGCCGACACCATTCAGGGCGAAAGGGTGGTGCTTGGCGTCGCCGGCCTCGAGTACCGCGACCGGCGCTTTCCCTTTCCGCCGCAGGTCGCGCCGGTGCGACTCTCGGACAAGCGCGAGCTGCCGTTGCGCCGGTTCGACGGCCAGCTGCAGAGCCGCGCCGAGATCAATCGCGCCGCCGGCGGTCGCGGCCTCATCAGCACGGATGCCAAAGGCGTGGTGCGCCGTGTGCCGCTCGTCGCGCGCATCGGGCAGGTGATCGTCCCGGCGCTCGCGGTTGAAACGGCTCGCGTGGCGAGCGGCGCGCCGCTGCTTCGTCTTGCCGACGGCGGTGGCGAGCGACTCGAGCTCGGCATCGGCGCGCTGGCCGTGCCGCTGCAGTCCGACGGCTCGCTCTACGTGTACTTCGGGCGCCACGATGCCGAGCGGTTCGTGTCCGCCGAGGACGTGCTCTCCGGGCGCACGCCGGCAGAAGCGATGCGCGACAAGCTGGTGCTCGTCGGCATCACCGGACTTGGGCTCCTCGACTATCAGACGACGCCGCTGGGCGAACGCATCCCGGGCGTCGAAGTGCATGCGCAGCTCCTCGAGCAGATGTTCGACGGACAGTACCTGTGGCGTCCAACCGGCGCCGCATGGCTCGAGGCAGCGCTCCTAGTGCTTGCCGGCATAGCGCTTGTCGCCGCCGTGCCCGCGGTGCGGCCGTGGATGTCGGCGATGCTTCTGGCAGCGATCATCATGGGCCTCGCGGCGGCGGGTCTCGTCGCTTTTCGCGCCGGCTATCTGCTGAACGTCGGCGCGCCGGCACTCGGCACAGCGATCCTCTTCGCCGCGCTCCTCGCCGCGACGCTCGCCGAGGCCGATCGCCAGCGGCGGCTCCTGCGCGAGGCGCAGGCGCGCGTCGCGGGCGAGCTTGCCGCCGCACGGCGCATCCAGATGGGCCTGCTGCCCGCGCCGCGAGAGCTCTTCGCCGCCGAGCCACGCTTCACGATCGAAGCGATGCTCGAGCCCGCACGCACGGTGGGCGGCGACTTCTACGACTGCTTCATGCTCGACGAGCATCGCCTCTTTTTCCTCGTCGGCGACGTCTCGGGCAAGGGATTGGCGGCGAGCCTTTTCATGGCGCTCGCGAAGTCGCTCCTGAAAAGCATCGCGCTGCGCGGCGACGGCGACCCGGCGGCGGTTCTGCGCGCCGCCAATGCCGAGATCAGCCGCGACAATCCGGAAGCGCTCTTCGTCACGGTGTTCGCCGCGGTGCTCGATGCGCGCTCGGGCCGTCTCGCCTTCTGCAACGCCGGCCACGAGCCACCGGTGCTCGGCGAGCCCGGCGAGCTCGCCCGGCGCATCGCCGACTCGGGCGGACCGCCGCTCTGCGTCATTGCCGGCTATGGCTACAGCGGCTCCGAGCTCGCGCTGGTGCCGCGCGGCTGGTTGTGCGCGCTGTCCGACGGCGTCACCGAGGCGATGAACCGCTCGAGCGAGCTCTACGGCGCGACGCGGCTCCTCGCCGCGCTTGCCGAGTCCGGCACGAGCGAGCCCCAGGCGCTGCTAGGGCAGGTGCGCGAGGACGTGCGGCGTTTTGCCGCCGGCGCCGAGCAATCGGACGACGTGACACTGGTATGCGTGCGCTGGAACGGGGCTAGCGGACGTTGATCTCGACGCGCCGGTTGCGCGGCTCGTCGACTTCGTCGGCGGTGGGCACGAGAAGCTCGCGCTCGCCGCGGCCGGCAATGCGGATGCGCTCGCCGGGAATGCCGATGCCGATCAGAAATCCCTTGACGCGCTCGGCGCGCTGCGCCGAGAGCTCGTCGTTGGCAAGCGCATCGCCCATCGTGTCGGTATGGCCGATGACCAGCACGTCGGGCAGCGGCCGCGCGCGAAGCTCTGCCAGCACCTTCTCGAGCTGCCGGCGCGACTCGTCGGTGAGCTCGTCCGTACCGGTCACGAAGTAAAGAAGAAAGCTCGCCGGTCGGGCAGGCAGCGCGCGCAGCGCCGGTGCATACGCGTGGCTCACCTGGAACGCGGAAAGATGCCGGACTTGGCTATCGGTGCTGCGGCTCGTTGCGTAGGGCTCATTCAAGAGCTGACGATTCTCGCCGCGCTGCACGACCACCGCACCCGTGTGGCCGTCGGCCGAGGGCAGGACTACGAATGTTTCTACCGGCGGTCCCGGGTTCGCCGTCAGGAGAGCAAGCGCCATGAACGCCGCGACGGCGAGAACCGCCATCAGTGCTTCGCGTCGCCCACCCGCACCACGAAGTCCGTGCCGCGCACACCCATGATGGCCGAGGGCGTGTGCACGCGCATCGCTTCGGGTGACTGCTTCACGATCTTGCCCGAGACGCCGGCGAGCGTGCCCTGGGTGAGGCGGCTGTCGAACTGTCCGGCATGCGTAGTCGAGTCGAAGACATAGCGCTCGATGGCAAAGTCGCTGTTTGGTCCGATGGAAAGCAGGCTGTTGTCCGCGAAGGTTATGCCGACCGTGCCATCGGGGCCAGTCACCACGCGGTCGGCCTCGCGCACCGGCATGCCGACGCGCAGCGCCAGGCGCTCGCCAGCGCGCTCGAGGTAAGCGCGGCCATGCACGACCTTGACTTCCCCCGCGTCCGCTGCGATCGCGGCTGCGCTGATCCAGAACAGGATTGCCGCCAGGCTTGCCCGCATGAGTCCCCCGAAGTGCGTTTTGGAACGATTCTATAATGCCCGCCGCGCATGGCCGACCCCGTTAAAAATGTCCGTTCAGCGATGTTTCTTGCACGGCGCGCCGAGCTGCGGCCGATGAGTGCCTTCCTGGAGGCGTTCTGCAGCGAGGCGGGCGTCGAGCGCAGCCGCTATCTGCGGCTGAACGTCGTGCTGGAGGAGCTGTTTCTCAACACCGTGAGTCACGGCCATCGCGGCGACTGCGACGCGCCCGTCTGGATCACACTCGAAGCGCGGCGAGACGCCGTCCAGGTGACCTACGAGGACACCGCCCCGCCCTTCAACCCGTTCGTGCACGCCGTTCAGACCCGCAAAATCGGTGGCCTCGGCGTGCTGCTCGCGCGCGAGCTCGCCGCTTGGCGCGACTACGCCTATCTCTTCGGCCGCAACCGGCTCCGGCTCGCCCTGCTGCGCTAGCCTTTGCCCGGATGGATGTGGCCGCACTGCCGGCATTCGCGGCTCGAGCGATAGAACGCTTCGAAAGCGGGCGGCAGGTCGGCGACGATGTTCTGGACGTTGACTTGCACCCGGTGCACGAGCGCCCAGCAGCGCGGGCAGTACCACTCGAAGGCATCATCGACGTCGCGCGGCCGGATCTTCTCGACCACCAGGCCTACCGAGCCCGGCTCGGGCCGCTGCGGTGAATGGCGGTAGTGGCCGGGAAGCAGCACGATCTCGCCCTCCCTGACCGGGATCTGGGCGGGGCGGCCGTCCTCGATCACGTTGAGGACGATGTTGCCGCGTAGCTGGTAGAAGAATTCCTCGTACGGATCGTCGTGGTAGTCGGTGCGCTGGTTCGGGCCGCCGACCACCTGGACGATCAGATCCTGCGCCGCCGGAAACACCAGCTGGTTGCCCACCGGCGGCTTAAGCAGATGCGCGTGCTCGTCGATCCAGCGCGAAAAGTTGAAAGCTTTTAGGGACATGGGTGCCCTCCGAAAGAACTACAGGCGCTCGCCACGAAAGTCGCAGCCCACCCCTTAGCGTTTGAGCCCCGATGTGCGGCATCGCCGGCTATTTTGCGCTCTCGCCTCGCCCGCTCGCGCCGCGTGAGGTGCTCTCGCGCATGGTCGAGGCGGTGCGCCATCGCGGGCCTGATGATAGCGGCCTCTACTACGACGGCCGCGCCGCGCTCGGCCACCGCCGCCTCTCGATCATCGACCTCTCGGGCGGTCGCCAGCCGCTCTCGAGCGCCGATGGCCGCCTGTGGGTCACGTTCAACGGGGAGATATTCAATTACGTCGAGCTGCGCGAAGACCTGATCGCGCGCGGCCGCGCGTTTCGCACCAAGAGCGATACCGAGACCATTCTGCACGCCTACGCCGAGTTCGGCCCGCAGTGCGTGCAATCGTTCAACGGCGATTTCGCCTACGCCCTTTGGGACCGCTCCAACCATCGCCTGGTGATCGCGCGCGACCGCATGGGCGTGCGCCCGCTCTATTACACCGTGCACCAGGGCGTGCTGGTGTTCGCCTCCGAGGTGAAGTCGCTCTTCCAATACCCGGGCCTGCGCCCCGAGCTCGATCCCCTGGGGCTCGATCAGTGCTTCACCTTCTGGGCGCCGCTCGCGCCACGCACGGCGTTCAAGAACATCTACGAGCTGCCTGCGGGCTACCAGCTCGTCGCCGAGCAGGGCGTAGTCAAAATCGCGCCCTATTGGACGCTAAGCTACCCGGCGCGCGGCGAGCGAGCAGGTATGAGCGAAGGCGAAGCCGAGGAGCACGTGAAAACGCTCCTCGCCGATGCCACCCGCATCCGCATGCGCGCCGATGTGCCAGTCGGAGCCTATCTCAGCGGCGGATTCGATTCCTCCGCCACGACCGCGCTCGCCAAGGAGCATAACGAGCGGCTGCGGACCTTCTCGCTCGAGTTTGAATCGCCCGAGCTCGACGAATCCGCGTATCAACGAACCCTGGTAGCAGCCCTCGGCACGGACCATTCCGCGCTTCGCTGCAAGGGACCGGACATCGCGGCGAACTTTCCCGCCGTCATCCGGCATACCGAGCGGCCGGTGGTGCGCGCCGCGCCCGCGGCGTTGTTCCTCCTCTCGCGCCAGGTGCGCGACCACGGCTTCAAGGTCGTGCTGACCGGCGAAGGCGCGGATGAAGTCTTCGGCGGCTACGACATCTTCAAGGAGGCGCTGGTGCGCCGCTTCTGGGCGCGCGAGCCACAGTCGAAGTGGCGCCCGCTCCTCTTGCGGCGCCTCTACCCGTACCTCGGCGGGCTGCAATCGCAACCGGCGGCCTATCTCGAAGCGTTCTTCCGCACCGGGCTCGCTCACGCGGACGACCCGCTCTTCTCGCACCTGCCGCGCTTCGCGCTCACTCGGCGCATCAGCCAGTTCTATTCGCCCGAGCTGCGCACGACCATCAACGGCTACGATCCGCTCGACGATTTGCGCGCGCAGTTGCCGGCCGAGTTCGGCAAATGGCATCCGCTCTCGCGCGCCCAGTATCTCGAGACGCGCTGCCTGCTGCCCGGCTACATCCTCTCCTCGCAGGGCGATCGCGTGGCGATGGCGCACGCCGTGGAAGGACGGTTTCCGTTCCTCGACCACCGCGTGGTGGAGCTCGGCGCCGCGCTGCCGCCCGGCCTCAAGGTGCGCGGGCTGCGCGAAAAGTATGTGCTGCGCCGGGCGCTCGGGCGCGAGCTGCCGCGCGAGATCGTCGAGCGGCCGAAGCAGCCCTACCGCGCGCCCGACAGCGAGAGCTTCGTGCACGAGGGCGCGCCGGGTTACGTGGACGCGCTCCTCTCGCCCGAGGCCATCGCCCGGACGGGCTATTTCGAGCCGCGCGCTGTCACACGGCTGGTCAAGAAATGCCGTGCCATGCGCGGCGCCGTATCTGCCGGCGACAACATGGCTTTCATGGCGATCCTCTCGACCCAGCTCGTGCATTCCTCCTACGTCGAGCCGCTGATCTAAAGGGCGCTGGCGGTTTCGAATCCCGTGTCATGCGCGTCGGCTATCGTGGCGCTCGTCCGGGGAGCCCCCAGCCATGAAACAAGATATCTGCCTGGCCGTGCGCCGCTTCATCAGCGAGAACTTTCTCTTTCGCGACGATGGCGAAGCCATCACGCATGACGCCTCCCTGCTCGATGCGGGAATCATCGATTCGACGGGCGTGCTCGAGCTCGTGAGCTTCCTCGAGACGACCTTCGGCATCGCGGTGCAGGACGAGGAGATGCTGCCGGAAAATCTCGATTCGATTCGCGCAATCAGCAACTACGTGAGCCGAAAGCTCGAGTCGAGCAAGGCCCAGCTGGTCGTCTGAGTGTGCGCGTCGAATCCTTTCTCCTGGAAAGCGCCCGGCGCTTTCCGGACAAGACCGCACTAGTCGCCGGCCCCGAGCGTCTCAGCTACGCCGAGCTCGCGCGGCGCGCGGGCGCGTTTGCCGGCCGCCTGCGCGAGCTCGGCCTCTCGCGCGGCGAGCGCGTCGTCGTCTTCCTGCACAACTCGCCCGAGACCATCGTCGCCGTGTTCGGCACGCTGCTGGCGGGCGGCGTTTTCAGTGTCGTCAATCCTGGCACCAAGGCCGACAAGCTCGCCTACATCCTCAACCATTGCGCGGCGCAGGTGCTGGTCACGGAGCCGCGCCTCGCCGGCCTGGCGCAAACCGCACGCGAGCGCGCGCCGGCGCTCGCCGCGATGCTCGTGGCGCCCTTCGAATACAACCAGGCGCCGCCGAAGGAAAACCCGGGCATCGATCTCGACCTGGCGATGATCGTCTACACCTCGGGTTCCACCGGCTTTCCGAAGGGCGTGATGATGACGCACGCCAATATCGTCGCCGCCGCCACCTCGATCACCACGTACCTGGAGAGCTCGGCCGATGACATCGTGCTCTCGGTGCTGCCGCTCGCCTTCGACTACGGCCTGTACCAGGCGCTGATGTGCGCCAAGGTGGGCGCGACGCTGATTCTCGAGAAGTCCTTCACCTACCCGGCGGTGGTGCTCGAGAAGCTGAAGAGCGAACGCGCTACGGGCTTCCCGCTCGTGCCGACACTCGCGGCGATGCTCCTGCAGATGAAGCACCTGCAGCCCGGCATGTTCCCGGACCTGCGTTACATCACCAATACGGCCGCCGCGTTGCCGAAGGCGCACATCCACCGGCTGCGCGCGCTCTTCCCAGGGGCGAAGCTCTACTCGATGTACGGCCTCACCGAGTGCAAGCGCTGCACCTATCTGCCGCCCGAGCAGCTCGATGTGCGTCCGGAATCGGTGGGCATCGCCATTCCCGGCACCGAAGCCTACGTGGTCGATGACCAGGGCGAGCGTGTACCGCCCGGCGCGGTGGGTGAACTCGTGATCCGCGGCGCGCACGTGATGAAGGGCTACTGGGCGGACGAGGAAGCGACCGCGCGCGCGCTGAAGCCGGGTCTTTATCCGTGGGAGAAGGTGCTCTACACGGGCGATCTCTTCCGCACCGACGAAGCAGGCTTTCTCTACTTCGTCAGCCGCAAGGACGACATTATCAAGACGCGCGGCGAGAAGGTGAGCCCGAAGGAAGTCGAGAACGTCATCTACGAGCTCGCCGGCGTGCGCGAAGTCGCGGTGATCGGCGTGCCCGACCCGATCCTCGGCCAGGCGATCAAGGCGATCGTCGCCGCCGACGAGGGCGTGCGCGAGGGCGACGTCATCCGCCACTGCGCCGCGCGGCTGGAAGAGTTCATGGTGCCAAAGCACGTCGAATTCCGCGGTCAGCTGCCGAAGAGCGAGAACGGCAAGATCGCGAGGAAGGAGCTGATCGCCGCATGAATGCTCGTCTGCAGCCGTTCGTCCTGACCCTCGACGCCGCCGCCGAGGTAGAGCGCATCGCCACCGCGATGCGCTCGCAGGTGCTGAAGCGGCTGCGGCGCAAAGGCGCGGTGCTCGGCCTCTCCGGCGGCGTCGACTCGAGCGTGGTCGCGGCGCTCGCCGTACGCGCCTTCGGCGCGGCGAACGTGCTCGGCATCTTCATGCCCGAGCAGGATTCCGATCCGGACAGCCTGCGCCTTGGGCGGGCCGTTGCCGACTGGCTCGGCATGCCGACAGTTCTCGAAGACATCACCCCCATCCTGGGCGGCGCCGGCTGCTATCGGCGGCGCGACGAGTTCATCCGGCGGTTGATCCCCGAGTACGGCCCAGGCTGGCGCTCCAAGGTCGTGCTGCGCAGGGCGCGTGGCACCGCGGGCTACAACGTCTTTCACCTCGTGGTGCGCGGGCCGCACGGCGAGGAAAAGGAGGCGCGCATGCCGCCCGAGATCTATCTCGGCATCGTCGCCACCACCAACATGAAGCAGCGCACCCGCAAGCAGATCGAGTACTACCACGCCGATCGCCTGCAGTACGCGGTGGCGGGCACGCCCAACCGACTCGAGTACGACCAGGGCTTCTTCGTCAAGAACGGCGACGGCGCGGCGGACGTGAAGCCGATCGCGCACCTGTACAAATCGCAGGTCTACCAGCTCGCGGCCTATCTCGGCGTGCCCGAGGAGATCCGCAGCCGCGCGCCGACCACCGACACCTACTCGCTCGCGCAGACGCAGGAGGAGTTCTTCTTCGGCGTTTCGCTGCGCACCCTCGACCTGTGCATGTATGCGCTCGACCACGGCATCTCCGCCGAAGCGGTCGCGCCGTCGGCCGGACTGACCGTCGAGCAGGTACTCGACGTGTTCAGGGACATCGCCGGGCGTCGCCGCACCACGCGCTATCAGCACGAGGCGCCGCTCCTCGTCGATGCGCCCGGCAGCTAAGCACAAGGCGAGCCCCGCCTTGCTGCAGGTCGGCGACGACGCGCGCCTGGAGATCCACCATACGCCGTGGTGGCGCCACATCTATCGCGACTTCCGGCGCTACCGCGTGACGGCCGACCCGGCGCTGCGCACCCTGTTCCTAACGCAAGGGTTCTGGGCGAGCTCGGTCTATCGGCTCTCGCGCGCCGCGCTCGCGCGTACGCGCCTTGCGCGGCCGTTCGTCGCGCTCCTCCAGAAACTCCTCGAGGTGATCACCGGCATCAGCCTGCCGCCCCAATGCGAGATCGGCGAAGGGCTCTACATCGGCCACTACGGTTCGATCATCGTGGCACGCGACAGCCGCATCGGCCATAACTGCAGCCTGGCGCAGAACGTCACCCTCGGCGTGGCCGGCACCGGCGATAACCGCGGCGCACCGGTCATCGGCAACCGCGTCTTCATCGGCGCGCATTCGATCATCGTCGGGCGCATCACCGTCGGCGACGACGCGGTCATCTGCGCCGGCGCCGTCGTCAACCGCTCGGTCCCGGCGCGCGCGGTCGTCATGGGCAATCCGGCCCGCGTCGTTTCCTACGACGGCAGCTTCGACTACGTCTTCTACGACGGCATGGAGCTCGATCCCGCGCGCCGCTTGTCGCTCGAGCGGGCAAGATCATTGAACGCCGGGTCGGCGTAGCTACTTTTCCCTGTAGGCAGCCACCCAGGCGGCTGTCGTTGCGCATGACATCTCACGTGACAAGCTTGGTGATGGTGTCAGATTCGATCGACTAACATCGGTGAGCGTGGCGCAAAACGTCCCTGTCCCTGCCGAGCTGAATCTCGCACGCATCCACTGTCGTGGCATGCGCGAGCTGATCGAGAGCAATCCGGCGCATTGGAAGGATGAGCACGCGCTCGAGCTGCTGCGCGCGCTGTGCCGCAAGGCGTTTAGCGTAATGCGCGATCCAGTCTGCCGCGCTTACCTCGCGGCGGTCGACGACTTCGCGGCGGCGCTTCCCTGGCAGGACAACCTCGCGGGCTGGTCACCGGGCCGCATGCTCGGCCCCTGGTTGGTCCGCCGCGAGGTGCTGCGAAAGCTCGGGTTGCTGTCGGAACGACTCACCGCGCTCGAGAAGGCGCCCGCTGCGCCGCCCCCCGCACCCGATCCAGTGCCGAGTCTCATCGCCACGAGCGCTACCGTGCGGCAACTCGCCGGTCGCCGACGCGAGCGCTACGCCAATGCGCTGCGGCTCGCCGCCGAAAGCGTCGGCGGCACCGCGCGGCTCGCCTTCGTGCTGCGGGTGCCACCGCAGGATCTCGAGCGCTGGATGGAGGGCAACGGTGAAGCGCCGCTCGAAACGTTCCTCAGCGCGCTCGACCTGGTCGCGGCCGGGCCCCTGGTGCGCGGGACTCCGCGCGTTTCGCTCGAGCCCGCGGCCCCGCCTATGCCAGCCGGCCTTGGCGCGAGCGCGGCCACAGCGCGATCGGCCCGGACGTTCGAGGCTGCTCTTTTTGCGATGCTCGCCGGCGCGGCGCTTGTCGGCATCGGCGGCTGGGTCGCCTACTTTCGCGGCACGCCCGGGCTCGCCGCCGGCGCCGCCTTTACGGGCTGGTTGCTCGTTGCCGGCATGGTGCTCGTCCGGTCTATGCGCGAGCAGTCGGAGCGTGCGTCGGTTCGCATCGCGCTCCTCGGCAGCGCCGTCCTCTTCAGCGCGGGGATGCTGCTGGTGCCGCGGGCGGAAAAGCCCGTCGTGCAAGCGGCGGGATCGACGCCCAGTGCGCCTCCCGTGGTGCTTGCCAAGCTCCCCGCGGCCCCAGCCGATGCGCCAGCGCCGCGCGCCACTCCCCGGGTGCCCAAAATGGCTGCAGCGGCACCGGCAAAGCCTGTCCTTGCGCGCGCGGCGCCGCCCGACGTCGAGCAGCGCTGTTCTTCGCTCACCGGCCTTGCTTCCCTGCAGTGCCTTCGCTGCGAGCCGGAACCCGGGGTGCGCGGGTGGCTGTGCCAGGAACGGGTGCGACGTCAGTATTGCGAGGGCCGAGAAGGCACCGAGGCGCAGTGTCCTTCCGTGATACCGGCGTCGCTAGCGCAGTAGCGCTATGCCGCCGGCACGTTTGAGCCGGCGCGCTGGGTGTCGTTCGCGCGACCGAGGTCCTTGAACGTCGGTCCCGCGTAGTTGAGCGTGGAGAGAAGCTCTTCGTAGGTCACGCCAAGCTCGCGCGCCCAACGCTCGAGATCCGGGTCGCGGTCGAATTGCAGCGCATCAACGGCCATGCCGGAATTGCGCCGAGCAAGCGCTGTGCCGCGGTGTGGGGGGAAGAGCGTGCCCAGGGCCGGAATCGAACCGGCACGGCTTTGGGCCGGCAGATTTTAAGTCTGCTGCGTCTACCAGTTCCGCCACCCGGGCGCCGTTCGCTGCATTGTAGGGCAGCCCGCCCGTTGTCCGGTCGAGGCCGGCAGCTCACGCTTGCTACGGCACCTTTTGCAACGCCTCCCGATAAAGAATGCACTTTCTGCGCGTGCGGTGCGAGAACCTGCGAGAGGTGGTGTTACCCGGCGGATTGCGGTTCGGCGTCGAGCGGCACCTGCAAGGCCAGGTCAGCGCACAGCGTGCGATGACCGCAATCGAGGCAAACCACTTCGGACATCAGCGACGGCCGCTGGGTGGGTTCGGCCGGCAGCCATTGCACGCCTCTGCAGACGAGACATTCCGCCGTCACGTTGCCGATGAAAATCTTCACGGGCTGAACGTTAATGTCGGCCGCGCATCGCCTCAACCGGGCGGGCCGTCAGCGGCGTCAGCAATCGTGACGCCAGACAAACCTTTACCAGAAGAATATTTGGAGGCGGGAGTCGGAATCGAACCGGCGTCCACGGCTTTGCAGGCCGCTGCATGACCACTCTGCCATCCCGCCGAGGGTCTGAACAACAAAGGGAAGGCTCATACCTCGCATGGGCCTTCCCTTCGGAATTTGGAGCGGGAAACGAGTCTCGAACTCGCGACCTCAACCTTGGCAAGGTTGCGCTCTACCAACTGAGCTATTCCCGCAGGCTCCGCGATTATATCAAGTGCGAACCGCGGCGTAAGGCAGCGCTTTGCGCAAGTAGTAAAGCATCGAAGCCACAGTCAGCACGGCCGCGATATTGATGAGCACCGTGCCCAACCACTGCGCGTCCGGCAGGCCGTGGCCGATCTCCTCGTGATAAAGGAGCAACGGGATCGCCACCATCTGGCTCACCGTCTTCAGCTTGCCGATGAAGGCGACTGCGACGCTCTTCGCCTGGCCGACTTTCGCCATCCATTCGCGCAGCGCCGAGATGCCGATCTCGCGGCCGATGATGATGAGCGCCACCAGCATGTCCACGCGCTGCAGGTAGACGAGGATGATGAGCGCGCCGGCGACGATCAGCTTGTCGGCCACCGGATCGAGAAACTCGCCGAAGGCCGACATTTGGTTCAGCCGCCGCGCAAGATAGCCGTCTAGCCAGTCGGTCGCGGCGGCGAGGACGAAAACCGTGCTGGCGGCGACGTTTTTGCCGTGGTCGGAAAGAAGATCATAGGGCAGGTAGTAAAGCGCGATGATCAGCGGAATCAGAATGATCCGCGAGAGCGTGATCAGGTTGGGGATGTTGAGGATCACGCGGTTGGCCTGCTCAGTTCTCGCGCGTCGCCGCCTTCGTGCAGATGGCGGTAGATGCGCTCGGCGAGCGGCCGGCTGATGCCCTCGACCTTGGCGATGTCGTCGATCGCCGCGGCCTGCACGCCACGCAGCCCGCCGAAATGCTCGATCAGCGCCTGTCGGCGCTTCGCGCCGATGCCGGGAATCTCGTTCAGCATCGAGGTCGTGCGTTTCTTGCCGCGCCGCGCACGGTGGCCGACGATGGCGAAGCGATGCGCCTCGTCGCGGATGGACTGGATGAGGTGCAGCGCCGGGTGCGACGGCGCAAGCTGCAGGCAGCGCGACTCCGACTCGATGATCAGCTCCTCCAATCCGGGCTTGCGCTCCGGCCCCTTGGCGACGCCGACGATGCACACCTGGTGCAGGCCGAGATCGGCGAGGACGCCGCGCGCCACGCCCACCTGCCCTTTACCGCCGTCGATCAGCACGAGATCCGGCACCTTGCCCGCCTCCGCGGTAACTTTCTCGTAGCGGCGCGTGAGCACCTGGCGCATCGCGCCGTAATCGTCGCCCGGCGTGACGCCGCGGATGTTGAAGCGGCGATATTCGGATTTCTGCATCTGCTGCCGATCGTAGACGACGCAAGAGGCGACCGTCGCCTCGCCCATCGTATGGCTGATATCGAAGCATTCCACGCGGCCCGCGCCCTCGGGCAGTCCGAGCACCTCGCGTAGCGCCATGAGGCGCGTCTCCTGCGTGGTGCGATCGCGCACGCGCTGGGCAATGGCGAGGAGCGCATTCTTGCGCGCCATGTCGAGCCACACTTTGCGCTCGCCGTGCGACGGCGTCACCGCGTGCAGGTTGTCGAGCTCCACCGGCTCGCTCGCGATCACCAGGCCGGGGAGCGGCTGCTCGAGATAATGCTGCTCGAGAAAGGCCGCCACCACCTCCGCGGCCTCGGCGCCTTCGGCGTTCGCCGGAAAGAAGCTGCGATCGCCGACATGCCGCCCGGCGCGAATCATCACCAGGTTGACGCAGGCAATGGCGCCCTCGATCACGCACGCAACCACGTCGGCGTCGACGCCACGATGCGATTCGACGTACTGGCGCGCCTGCACGCGCGCGAGCGCGCGCACCTGGTCGCGATAGATCGCCGCCTGCTCGTAATGTCGCTCGTCGGCTGCGCGTTGCATCCTTTCGGTCAGCCCCCTGATGACATCATCTTCGCGTCCCTCGAGAAAAAGAATCGCGTTGGCGACGTCCTCGGCATAGACCTCGGGCGCGATCTTCCCGGTGCAAGGCGCCGTGCAACGGTGGATCTGGTAGAGCAGGCAGGGCCGCGAGCGATTCTCGAACACCGTGTCCTCGCAGGTGCGCAGGCGAAAGACGCGCTGCAGGAGCTGGATCGATTCGCGCACCGCGTACGCGTGCGGAAACGGGCCGAAGTAGCGATGCTTCTTGTCCTTGGCGCCGCGATGAAACCCCAGGCGCGGATACTCATGTCCGGTGACCATGAGATACGGGTAGGACTTGTCGTCTCGAAAGAGGATGTTGTAGCGCGGCGCGAGGCTCTTGATCAGGTTGTTTTCGAGGAGCAGCGCTTCGCCCTCAGAGCGCGTCGCGGTCACCTCCATCGAGGCCACCTGCGTCAGCATCATCTCGATACGCGGACTCTGCGCCTGCTTCTGGAAATAAGACGCGACGCGCTTCTTCAGGTCGCGCGCCTTGCCGACATAGAGCGCATCGCCCTCTTTGCCCAGCATGCGATAGACGCCGGGCAGATTCGGCAGCCCGGCGACGAACGACTTCGGATCGAACACGATGATTTCATTATAAAACGTGTAAAATCTCGCCCTTTTTCCGAGCGCAAAAGAGCGTTTCCATGGCCAAGGTCGAAGCAGTCGGAATCCGTCCCGGCAATCTCCTCGAATGGGACAAGCGCGTCTGGCGCGTGCTTAAGAGCTATCACGTGCACGTCGGCGGGCGCGGCGGCGCCTTCATGCAGGTCGAGATGAAGGACATCGAGACGGGCACCAAGACGAACCAGCGCTTCCGTACGGAGGACAAGGTCGAGCGCGCTTACGTCGACCCGCGCGAGATGCAGTACCTCTACCAGGATGGGGACATGTACGTCTTCATGGACAAGGAGAACTACGAGCAGCTTTCGCTCGCCGCCGACTTCCTGGAAGGACAAGCGGGCTACCTCCTGCCGAACACCGACGTGCAGATCAACTTCTACAACGGCCGCCCGATCGGCGTAGAGCTGCCGCCCTCCGTCGTGCTCACCGTGCTCGACACGGAGCCCGGCATCAAGAACTCGACCGCGACGAACAGCTTCAAGCCAGCGAAGATGGAGACTGGGATCACCGTGCAGGTGCCGCCCTTCATCAACAAGGGCGAGCGAATCAAGATCGACACCGCCGAAGGCACCTACATGGAGCGCGCGTAAGTCGTAGGACGAGGCGTAGCGGACCTGCAGTACTTCGCGGCGTGCGTCGCGATCTGGAGCACGACCTGGATCGCGATCACGTACCAGCTCGGTTCGGTAGCGCCGGAAATGAGCGTGGCCTATCGCTTTCTCCTCGCCTCGCTCCTGCTTTTCGCCTGGTGCCTGCTGCGCGGCCTGCCGCTTCGCTTCAGCCCGAAGGAGCATGCATGGCTCGCGCTCTTCGGACTCGGCTCGTTCGGCGTCGGCTACATCCTGGTTTACTACGCCGAGCAGCACGTCGTTTCAGGCCTGGTTGCCGTCGGCTATTCCGCGAGCCCGCTGCTCGGGATGCTCGGCATGCGGCTTTTCTTCGCCACGCCGGTGACGGCGCGCGTGGCGCTCGCGTCGCTGCTCGGGATTGGTGGCATCGTCATCGTCTTTTATCCCGAGCTCGCGCGGATGCAGCCTGGTGCGCGGACCGCCACCGGCGCGCTCTTCACCGCGCTGAGCGTGCTCATTGCGGCCGCCGGCAACATGATTGCGTACCGTAACCAGCGGGCCGGCCATCCGCTGTGGCAGGGAATGGCGTGGGGCATGCTTTACGGAGCGCTGAGCGCGCTCGCCATTGGTGTCGCGAGTGGCAAAGCGCTCACCTTCGAGGCGACTTCGGCCTACGTCCTGTCACTCGCTTATCTGGCGCTGCTTGGCTCGATCGCCGCTTTCGCAAGCTATCTCACGCTCCTCAAGCGTATCGGCGCCGCGCGCGCGGGCTATATCGGCGTCATGGTGCCGATCCTCGCGTTGCTCCTCTCGGCGGCGTTCGAGGGCTTCAGGTTCCACGCGCTAACGTGGGCGGGCGTCGGGCTCTCCGTCGCCGGCAATGTCCTGATACTGAAAACTGACCGCGCCTAGGCGACGTGAGCTTCGGCGAAGCGCTCCGACAATAGCGCGCCGGCTTGCGGCACCACCGGCGCGAGCCCGAGGTGATCGAGCATGCGCCGCACCGTGCAGATCGCCGTCGAGGTGACCGGCATGCCGAGTGCCGCCTCGGCGAGCGCCACGGCAGGAAGCGACTGCATCTGCACGCAAGCCGACAGCACCACTGCATCGGCGTTGCGCGTGTTCAAGCGCTTGACGTCCTCGAGCAGGAGCATCGGATCACGGCGTCCGACCTCGAGGTTGTCCGCAATTTCGAAGCATTGCGCGTCGAGCACTTCGATGCCCTCGGCTTCGATGTAGCGTACGACGAGCTCGGTCAGCGGCTTGGTGTAGGGAGCGAGCAGCGAAATGCGCTTCGCTCCCATCAATTGCAGGCTTTCGATGAGCGCGCCCGCGGACGTCATGACGGGCGCATTGCTGCCGTTCGTACGCGCCGCCTCGATCAATTCGTGCTCCACCTGCCGGTGATAACCCGGACCCATCGCCATGATGGCGACGAGGCACGCCGTGCTCATGACGTCGACACGCGCATCGGCGAGCTCCGCAGCGCAGCGCAGCCCCTCGCGGTTCATACGCTCCAGCTCCTCACGCGTAACGCGATGCATTCGCATGCGGCTCGAATGGAACGTGAAGCGTTCCTCCGGCCGCACGCGCTCGCGCGCGCGCAGCATCGCCGGGATCTCGGTCTCCATCGTGGTGTTCGAGCTCGGAACGATTTGCCCGATGCGGTAGGTTCTCATGAGCCGCTCTCCGTGACTTCGATGCCTAGGCGACCTGCCTCAGCGCCTCGTGCGCCTCGCGATAGGCTACGCTCTTTCGCAGGTCGCGCCCGCCCTGCTTCCTCATCCGCTCGAGGCGCTCGGGATTGGCGAGCTGCACGTCCTTCAGCGACTCGAGCAGTGCGTCCAGTCCCGCCGGGTTATTGCAGAGGAGGACCATGTCGCAGCCCGCTGCCAGCGCCGCGCGCGCGCGTTGCGGCGGGCCGCCGGCGACAGCGGCACCTTCCATCGACAGGTCGTCGCTGAAGACAATGCCCTGGAAGCCGAGTTGCCCGCGCAGCACCTCCTGCAGCCAGTGGCGCGAATAGCCTGCCGGGTTTTCGTCCACCTGCGGGTAGATGACATGCGCGGGCATCACCGCGGCGAGACCCGCATCGATCACCGGCTTGTACGGCGCGATGTCCTTCCTCAGGATTTCCTTGAAGGCGCGCTCGTCGCGCGGCACGGCGACGTGCGAGTCGGCCTCGGCGTAGCCATGCCCGGGGAAATGTTTGGCGACCGCGGCGGCCCCGCCCTGCGAGAGGCCGCGTACCAGGCAGGCGCCGAGCGCGGCCACCGCCGTCGGATCGAAATGCAGCGCGCGATCGCCGATCACCGAGCTGCCGCCATAGTCGAGATCGAGCACCGGCGCGAAGCTGAAGTCGACGCCATGCGCGCCGAGCTCGGCGGCGATGATGTAGCCGATCGAGGTGGCGGCTTCCTTGGCGAGATCGCGGTCGCGGTCCCAGAGCTTGCCAAGCGAGCGCATCGGCGGAATGGCGGTGAAGCCCTCGCGAAAGCGCTGCACGCGGCCGCCCTCGTGATCGACGCACACCGGCAGCGCCGGCTCGCGCAGCCGCTCGATCTCGGCGGTAAGTGCGGCGAGCTGCTCGGGATTTTCGTAATTGCGAGCGAAGAGAATGACCGCGCCCGCCGCGGGATGGCGAATGCGCTCGCGGTCTTCGTCGCTGAGCAGCGGGCCGACAACGTCGACCACGACAGGTCCGGGCGGCAGCCTTACTTTTCGCATTCGAGGATCACCGTGGCGAAGGCGACGCCGCGCTCATCCGAGAGGGACACATGGGCAGAGGTCACACCCTTGCCGTCGAGATAGCGTTGCAGCGCGTCTGAGAATTCGAGCACCGGTTGGCCGGAGGCGAGGTTGCGCACCCAAACGCCGTGCCAGTTGGCGGGCGCCTTGATGCCGGTGCCGAGGGCCTTGGTGAAGGCTTCCTTGGCGGCGAAGCGCTTGGCGAGGTAATTCGCGGGCAGGCGGTGGTGCTGGAAGCGCGCGATCTCCGGCGGACAGAGGATGCGGCGGGCGAAGCGCTCGCCGTAGCGCTTGAGCGCCGCCTCGATGCGGCCGACCTCCACGACATCGGTGCCGACGCCGAAGATCATCGCGCGGCGCGAACCATCAGCTGTTTCATTTCGCGAACGGCTTCGCGCATGCCGACGAAAACGGCGCGGCTGACGATCGCGTGGCCAATATGCAGCTCGCGTACGCCATGGAGCGCCGCGATCGGCTGCACGTTGAAATAGTTGAGCGCGTGTCCGGCGTTGAAGCGCATGCCGAGCTTGCGGATCGCCTCGCCCGCGGTCTGGATCCTTTTCAGTTCCGCCTGCACCGCGGCGCTCTCGGCATCGCGGCCCTTGGAATGGAAGGTGTGCGCGTACGGCCCCGTATGGATCTCGCAGACCGTGGCGCCGATGCGCGCGGCGGCCTCCACCTGCTTCGGCTCGGCGTCGATGAACACCGAAACCCGGATGCCGGCGTCGGCCAGGCGTTTCACGGCCACCTTGAGCCGGCTCTCCTGCGATGCGATGTCGAGCCCGCCTTCGGTGGTGATCTCCGCCCTGCCCTCGGGCACGAGCATCGCCATCTCCGGCTTGATGCGGCAGGCGATGTCGACCATCTCCTCGGTCGCCGCCATCTCGAGGTTGAGCCTGATATGCGTGAGCTCGCGCAGCCGCCTTACATCTTCGTCCTGGATATGGCGGCGGTCTTCGCGCAGGTGGCAGGTGATGCCGTCGGCGCCGCCAAGGTGCGCCTCGACCGCGGCCCAGACAGGGTCGGGCTCGTAGGTGCGCCGCGCTTGGCGGACGGTGGCGACGTGGTCGATGTTGACGCCGAGCTCGATCACAGGTCGGCGAGCTCCATCAGCACGCTGCGCGTATGCAGAACCTGTCCGTGCAGGCGCTGGCCAATGAGCGCGCGCATGAGATAGCGCGCCTCGTCGCGCGTCTCGCTGCGGCTGTAGTCATCGGCGGCGAGGTCGAGGAGCGTGCGGCCGCTGATCACGAGATCGCCGTGGCTTGCGCGCACGGGACCGCGGTCGGGCTCGTAGACGTAAGAGCCCGTAGGCTCGATCGGCGCGCCGCTTTGCGCCTCGCGGTCGAAGAGCGGCGCGTAGCCGAGCTCGGCGAGCAGCCGCTTCTCGAAGCCGCGCAGCACGGCGGGAAACGCTTCGCCGGCCGCGAGGCGCGCGAGCGTCTCGCCGTAGGCATCGAAGAGCGCTTCGTGCGGGTCCTCGCGCGGCAGGAGCCGCAGGATCAGCTCATTCAAGTAGAAGCCGCACATCAGACCGCGCCCGGCGAGCGATTGCAGGCCGCCGGCCCACTCCGCCGAGATGAGTGTGGCGAGGTCCGCCGACCCGCTCCAGCCCAGGCGCAACGGATGGAAGGCGAGCAGCACGCCGCGCATCGCCGAGCGCGGCCGGCGCGCGCCGCGGGCGAGAAGCGCCACGCGGCCATGGCGGCGCGTGAACGCCTCGACGATCAGGCTCGTCTCCTTGTAAGGGTACGTGTGCAGCACGTAGCCCGGCTCGTGGTCGGCGCGTCTTTTCATTCGTACCCCAATTGTCGCAGGACGCGCGCGTCATCCGTCCAGGCGCGGCGCACCTTGACCCAGACGCCGAGATAGACCTTGCCCCGGTAGAGCCGCTCGAGGTCCTGGCGCGCCGCGCTTGCCATGGCCTTGAGGCGCTCGCCGCCCTTGCCGAGCAGGATCGCCTTCTGGCTTTCGCGCTCGACCAGGATCGAGGCTTCGATGCGCCTGAGATTGTCCTCCTCCTTAAAGCTGTCGATCATCACCTCGCAGCGGTAAGGCAGCTCCTCGCCGAGCGACGCGAAGAGCTTCTCGCGCAGCATCTCGGCGGCGAAAAAGCGCTCGTCCCGGTCGGTGAGCTGGTCCTCGGGATAGGCGGCCGGGCCCTCGGGCAGCGCCTCGGCAAGGACGCGCAGGAGCTCGGGCACGTTCTTGCCGGTGCGCGCACTCACGGGCACCACGGCGCTGAAGTCGCGCGTCTTCGCCAGGCGGTCGAGGTAGGGAATGAGATCCGCTGCGCGCTTGACGGTGTCCAGCTTGTTGATCACGGCGATGGTTGTCTGCGCCGCCGGGATGCGCTCGAGCGCCGCGCGATCCTCGGGTCCGTAGCGCAGCGCCTCGACTACGAAGAGCACGACATCCGCCTGGCTCGCCGCTTCGCCCACGCGGCGGTTAAGCGCCTTGTGCAGCACGCTCTTCAGCCGCGGCGGGTTGCCCGGCGCGTCGAGAAAGATGTACTGGCATTCGGAGACCGTGAGGATGCCGCGCACGAGGTGCCGCGTGGTCTGCGGCCGCGGCGAGACGATCGAGATTTTCTCGCCCACCAGGCGGTTCAGCAGGCTCGACTTGCCGGTGTTCGGGCGGCCGACCAGCGATACGGTGCCGCAACGGTGCGTCACGCCGCGAGCTTTTCCAGCATCGCCTTCGCCGCCTGCTGCTGGGCTTTCTGCAGCGACGCGCCGCTGCCGAAGGTCTCGAGCGCGAGCTCGGCGATGATGCAGCTCACTTCGAAGCGCAGGTCGTTGTCCGGACCCTGTTTTCCGATCAGGCGGTATTGCGGCGGCTTTCTGCCTTGCGCCTGCATCAGCTCCTGCAGGCGCGACTTGTCGTCCTTCAGCTCGGCCCTGGGGTCGAGCGCCCCGAGCAGCCCGCCGTAGGCGGTCGCGACCGCGGCGCGGGCCGCCTCGTAGCCGCCGTCGATGAGGATGGCGCCGAAGAGGGCTTCCACCGCGTTGGCAAGGATCGCCGGCGTCACCTGCACGCCCGTGCCCAGGCGCAGCTCGGCACCGAGCTCCAGCGACTCGGCAATCGCCGCCAGGCGCTCACGGCGCACGAGCTCCGAGCGAAAGCGCGTCAGGCGCCCTTCGGCGAGCTGGGGAAAGCGCTGGAAGAGCTCCTCGGCGATGGCGCAGCCGAGAAGCCCGTCGCCGATGAATTCCAGCCGCTCGTTGTTCTCGGCGGCGAAGCTGCGATGCGTGAGCGCCTGCTCGAGGAGCTCGGGCCGCCGGAAACGATAGCCGAGCCGGCTTTCGAGCGCCGCCGCCGCCAAGCCCGCCTACTGGCCTCCGGCGCGGGCCGCGTAGTCGATGTACAGGCCCACGTTGGAAAAGAGCGGCACTTCCTTGCGATAAGAGAAGCTGATGACGATCGCGTTGCCGTCCTTGCTGATCTCGAGGTCCTGCGGCTTGACGGTGTTGATGTCATCGATCGTCGAGCGGTTCTCGAACGCCCGCCGCACGTCGCCCGGGGTCGCGGCCTGCTTCTCGCGCGCAATGGCGTCGATCGCGCTCTTCGCGGCGCGATACTCGAGGTACGAGGGAATGACCCTCATGCCGAAGAGCGCCACCACCGCCACCAACGCGAGCACGAAAATGAGCGCCATGAGACTGAGCCCCTGCTGCCTGCCTGCCATCTGACTACCCTCCCTTCTAGCGGAACGATCCGAAGCGGCCGAGCTCGTTCAGGTTCAGCCAGATGAAGAAGGCTTTACCGACGATGTTCTCGTCGGGGACGAATCCCCAGACGCGGCTGTCGCTCGAGTTGTCCCGGTTGTCACCCATCACAAAGTAATGGCCCGGCGGCACGGTGCACGCAAGGCCGTTCATATTGTATGTGCAATTGCCGGAGGCCGCCCGCGTCGGCAGCACCGCGGCGGGCGCGTCGTCTTCGAGAAGAATTTCATGCTGCACGCTGTCCAGCGCCTCGATGTAGCGGTGCGAGAACTGCATGCGCTCGCGCGACAGATAGTCGTCGACCTGGCGCACCGGCACGAGGCGCCCGTTGATGGTCAAGCGCTTGTTTCGGTACTCGATGCGATCGCCCGGCAGCCCCACCACGCGCTTGATGTAGTCGAGCGACGGGTCCTCCGGATAGCGGAACACCATCACATCGCCGCGCGCGGGCTCGCCGAGCGGCACGATCTTCTTGTTGGCGACCGGCAGCCGGATGCCATATGCGTATTTGTTCACGAGGATGAAGTCGCCCACCAGCAGCGTCGGCACCATCGACGAGGACGGAATCTTGAACGGCTCGACCAGGAACGAGCGCAGCAGAAAGACAATCAGGATCACCGGGAAGAAGCTGACCGAGTATTCGATCCACCACGGCTGCTTGAGAAGGCGCGCGCGCTGCTCTTCGCGCAGCCGCGCGCGCTTGTCCTCGGGCTCCTGACGGGTCTCCGTATCGAGCCGCGCTAGCGCCTGCGCTGCGGCCGTCTCGCGCCGGCGGCGCAGGCTCACGCCTTCCATGGCCCAGACCAGGCCGGTGACGATGAGGAGGATGAGCAGAAAGAGCGCGAAGTTCACGCGTCGCTCCGCTGCAGCACCGCGAGGAACGCCTCCTGCGGGATTTCCACCGAGCCGACCTGCTTCATGCGCTTCTTTCCTTCCTTTTGTTTTTCGAGCAGCTTGCGCTTGCGCGTGACATCGCCGCCATAGCACTTGGCGAGCACGTTCTTCCTCAGCGCCTTGACGTTCTCCCGCGCAATGATGTGGCCGCCGATGGCCGCCTGCACCGCGACGTCGAACATCTGGCGCGGAATCAGGCTGCGCAGACGCGTCACCAGCTCGCGACCGCGGTACTGCGCATTCGAGCGATGCACCATGGTGGAAAGCGCGTCGACGCGCTCGCCGTTCACTAGGATATCGAGACGCACCATGTCGGCCGGCCGGTATTCCTTGAATTCGTAATCCAAGGACCCGTAGCCGCGCGTCATCGATTTCAGCCGGTCGAAGAAGTCGAGCACCACCTCGTTGAGCGGCAGATCGTAGGAGATGACCACGTGCCGCGCCGAGTAGTGGATATTGGTCTGCGTGCCGCGGCGCTCGGTGCAAAGCGTGATCACCGGACCGACATAGTCCTGCGGCACGAAAATCTTGGTCGCGATCACCGGCTCGCGGATCTCGAGGATCGTCTCGGCCGGCGGCAGGCGCGCGGGATTCGATACCTGCTCGAGCGTCCCGTCGCGCAGCACGACTTCGTACACGACGGAGGGGGCCGTGGTGATGAGGTGCATGTCGTATTCGCGCTCGAGCCGCTCCTGGACGATGTCCATGTGCAGGAGACCGAGGAAGCCGCAGCGAAAGCCGAAGCCGAGCGCCTGCGAAGTCTCCGGCTCGTAGTGAAACGAGGCGTCGTTCAGATGGAGCTTCTCCAGCGCTTCGCGCAGCGCCTCGTATTCGTTCGCCTCCACCGGGTAGAGGCCGGCGAACACCTGGGGCTTCACTTCCTTGAAGCCGGGCAGCGGCTGGCGCGCGCTCTTGTCCGCAAGCGTGATCGTGTCACCGACCTTGGCCTCGCGAAGCCCCTTGACGCCCGCGGTGACGTAGCCCACTTCACCCACCGCGAGCGAGTCCTTGGGCTTCGCTTTCGGCGTGAAGACGCCCACCTGCTCGCAAAGATGGTCGGCGCCGGTGCTCATCAGCAGGACGCGGTCCTTGGGACGCAGCGTTCCCTGCATCACGCGCACCAGCATCACCACGCCCACGTAATTGTCGAACCAGGAATCGATGATCAGCGCCTGCAGCGGCGCTGCCGGGTCGCCTTTCGGCGGCGGCACGCGGGCGATCACTGCCTCAAGGATCTCCGCCACGTTCTCGCCGGTCTTGGCGCTGGCGCGGATCGCGTCCTGGGCGGCGATGCCGATCACGTCCTCGATCTCCTGGATGGCCTTCGCCGGGTCGGCCGACGGAAGATCGATCTTGTTCAGCACCGGGATCACTTCCACGCCCTGCTCGATCGCCGTGTAGCAGTTCGCCACCGTCTGCGCCTCGACGCCCTGCGAGGCGTCGACCACCAGCACCGCGCCTTCGCAGGCGGCGAGCGAGCGGCTCACCTCGTAGGAGAAGTCGACGTGGCCCGGCGTGTCGATCAGGTTGAGGAGGTAGGTCTCGCCGCTCTTCGCCTTGTATTCGAGCGCCGCGGTCTGCGCCTTGATCGTGATGCCGCGCTCGCGCTCGAGATCCATCGAGTCGAGCACCTGCTCGGCCATCTCGCGCTCGGCGAGGCCGCCGCACATCTGGATGAAGCGATCGGCGAGCGTCGACTTGCCATGGTCGATGTGCGCGATGATGGAGAAATTACGGATGTGGCTCTGCGGCATATAAAGAAAGAGGGTGCTCCGCCGCTCTTTTCCGGAGCACCCTCCTCGCGGGCGCTATTTTATTGGATTTGCACTAGCACGGCCGGCTCGAGCCGCCCGTGGCAGAGCTCGCTCCCCGCGGCATCGGTGAGCACCGGCACGCGCAGGCCGTAGCGCTCGGCGAGCGCCGGATCGTCGTCCACGAGCACCTCTTCGAAGGCGATGCCGAAGGCTTGCAGCGTGCGCGCCATCTGCTCGCACAGATGGCAGCCGGCGCGGCCGTAGAGCCTTAGGGGCCGGCTAGCCTTTATCGGTGAGGCCGGAGATGGTGACGAAGGCCGTCGCCTCACCGCGCTTCACCTGCAGCGTGATGACGGCGCTCTTGTCGAGCGAGGCGAGCAGCTTGTTGAACTGCTCGACCGACTTGAGCTCTGTGTGCTGGCCCTTGTGCACGAGCATCAGCAGGACGTCGCCCTTCCTCACGTCGGCGCGCGCGTCGGGCCGCACCTCGGTGACCACGAGGCCGTTCGAGATCTGTCTTTCCTTCTTCTGCTCGGCGGAGAGCTCCGCGACGACGATGCCGAGGCGGTTCGCCTGCGCCTCGGCGGACTTCTGCGGCCGCGGCTTCTCGGCGCTCGCGACCCGCTCTTCGGGTAGCTCGGCCACCGTCAGCGTGAGCTTCTTCGTCGCGCCCTTTCGCCACACGTCTAGCGTGGCGTTGGAGCCCGGTCGCGTGCCGCCGACGAGGCGCGGCAGGTCGCTAGAGCTCTCGACCGCTTTGCCGTCGAACGCGACGATGATGTCGCTCGCCTCGACGCCGGCCTTCTCCGCCGGGCTGCCCTTCTCCACCGAGTTGACCAGCGCACCGCGCGCGCGGTCGAGGCCGAAGGAGGTGGCGAGCTCGCGCGTCACCTCCTGGATGACGACGCCGATGCGCCCGCGCGCCACGCGGCCCTTCTCCTTCAGCTGCTTCAGGACATCGTTCGCCACGTCGGCCGGGATCGCGAAGGAGAGGCCCATGAAGCCGCCGGTGCGGCTATAGATCTGCGAATTGATGCCCACTACCTCGCCGCGCAGGTTGAAGAGCGGCCCGCCCGAGTTGCCGGGATTGATGGCGACATCGGTCTGGATGAACGGCACGAAGTTCTCCTGCGGCAGCGAGCGGCCCTTGGCGCTGACGATGCCGGCGGTCACGGTGTTCTCGAAGTTGAAAGGCGAGCCGATCGCCACGACCCATTCGCCGACCTTGAGCTTGGCCGGATCGCCGAAGCGCACCGCCGGCAGGCCCGTGGCGTCGATCTTGATGAGCGCGATGTCGGTGCGCCGGTCGGCGCCAATCACCTTGGCCTTGTACTCGCGCTTGTCGGTAAGCTTGACCGTAATCTCATCGGCGCCTTCGACGACGTGCGCATTGGTGAGGACGTAGCCATCCTGGCTGATGATGAACCCGGATCCCAGCGAGCGGCTTTCGGGGCGCGGCGCTCGCCCCTCGGGGCCCTGCGGTCCCTGGCCCGGACCTGGCTGCCGCGGAATGAAGCGGCGGAAAAACTCGAGCACGTCCTCGTCTTCCATGCCCGGGACCTGCGGCACCGCCGCCGAGCGGCGCACCGCCTGCGTGGTGCTGATGTTGACGACCGCGTTGCCCTGCTCCTCCACCAGCCGCGTGAAATCCGGCAACTGCGCCTGCACAACAAGCGAGAACGCCGCGAGCCACAGCGCCGCGACGGCTTTCATTGTTTTCATCCCTGTCTCCTGGTTTAGGGGCGCTGGTACTGCACGGCATTGGCGAAGCGCTGCACGCTCGCGGCAGGCGCCTCGCCGACCACGGTCACCATGTGATTGGCGACTTCACGCGTATAGATATGGATCGCGCCCAGGCTCGCGAGCCCGGTGCGCGCCGGCTCGCCGCGCACGGCGAGCGGCTCGATGAACACCGAGACCGCGGCGAGACCGTCGGAGTAGACGAGCTGGCCGACGGGCTTCGATTCGCCCATGCGGCGCGTGAGCTCGATCACCTTGTGGAAACCCGGCAGGTCGGCGCTCAGGCTCCAGCCCGTGAGCCGCGTCGGCGTCGTGGCGGCATCCTCGACGCGCCAGCTCGAAGTCGCATGGCGCGGCCTCACCATGTCGGCGGTGACGTGGCCGATGTCGAGCTGCGTGAACATGAACTGCTCGATCTGCTTTCCGGCGGCATCGACGGTGACGGCGCGCACCAGCATGCCGCTCGCGGTATCGGCGTACAGGCGATAGCCGTAGCGCAGGTTGTCCTTCGGCGCCAGCACCACCGCCTGGCATTCGAAGCCGCCGACGCGGCGCACTTCGCCGAGCGAGATGTCGTAGTTGCTTGCGAGGCTCGAGAGCTGCTCGGGTAGCAGCGCCGGGAAGGTGCGATCGGCGGTGCGGCGCTCGACTTTCACCACCTTGCTCTCGGGCAGGTAGCAGCGCACGGTGTCGCGCGTGCGCACGAGCTCGCGCGGCATGCCGTCGAGCACCTCGAGGCGCTCGATGTCACCGGTGGCGAGGCGCGTGATGCGCGAGGTTTCGCTGCGGCCGCCGTGCTGGTAGACGAAGGTGCCGCTATACGAAAGGTTGCGCGTCGCGTCCTGGATCTTGCGGAGCCACGTAAGCGCGTCGGCCGCTTGGGCGTACAGCGGCGCGTGCGCCGTGCCCGCGGCAAGGCACAGCACCGCTGCCGCGCGCCAACCCGTCACTTGCTGGGCTCGTCCGGACGCTCGGCCACCGTGCGCACGTAGGGCGCCATGCCCTGCAACGAGACGCGCGGCGAGAAGCCCTGGTGCGCGAGCAGATAGTCATTGGCCGCCTCCGGCAGCGACACCGCTCGCAGCGCAGGGGGCGCGACGGGATCGGCTTTGGCGACCGGCACCTCGACCGGGCGCTGCGGCGTAAACGCAAGCCAGCCGACGAGGCCGACGGCGGCAACGCTCGCTGCCGCCGCATAGGCAAAGCGCTGTGCCGGCGTGCGGCCCGGAAGCCGCCCGGGCGCGAGCACCGTCGGCTCGGCCGCCAGGCGCGCGCTCACGCGGCGTGTGAAACCCTCGGAAAGGAGCGGCTGCTCGTGCATCGCGTCGCTCACCAGGTGGTAAAGGCGCCAGGTATCGGCGGCCATGCCGTCGCGGCGCACCAGCTCGAGCGCCTCGTCGGCGGCTCGTCCCTCGAGCTCGCCGTCCATCAATGCCGAAATGCTTTCGTTCATGCGGCTACCACCTTTTGTCTTTACGCGTCCCCAGCAGCGGCCGCAGCTGCTCGGCAATCGCCTCGCGCGCCCGGAAGATGCGCGAGCGCACCGTGCCGATCGGGCAGTCCATCACTCTTGCGATGTCCTCGTAGCTCATGCCCTCGATCTCGCGCAGCTGAATCGCCGTTCTCAGCTCCTCGGGCAGCTGCTCGATCGTCGCGTTCACGGTCTGTGCGATCTCGTTGGACAGGAGCACGCTTTCCGGCGTGTTGATGTCCCGCAGCTGCTCGCCCTCTTCGAACCCTTCCGCCTCTTCGGCCTCTACCTCGGTCGAGGTCGGCGCCCGCCGACCCATGGCCATGAGATAGTTCTTGGCCGTATTAATTCCAATCCGGTACAGCCACGTATAAAAAGCGCTGTCGCCACGGAACGCAGGGAGTGCGCGATAGGCCTTGATGAACGCTTCCTGCGTCACATCTTCGACCTCGGCCGGATCGCGAATGAACCGCGAGAGCAGCCGGCCTAGCTTGCGCTGATACTTCTCGACAAGCAGCTCAAATGCGCGCTTGTCGCCACGCTGTGCCCGCGCGACCAGTTGCCGGTCGACGTCGCGCTCAGACATCGCGTGGCGAGGGCTCCCCACCCCGTCTGCAACGCCTATGTGCCATAGACGCTCGCACTGCGAAATAGTTCGAAGGCCGGCAGGGCGCTTCCCTAGGCGGCGAGTTGTTTCGGCGCCACGCCTGGCCGCGCTGCGGGCAGGCGGTTCCAGAGCCCCCAGATGCGCAAGCGCCGGAACTCCTCGGGCGAAAGCATGTCGCCGGTCACGAGGAGCGTACGACCGAGCCCGCGACGAAGGGGCAGCGCGACGACATGACGCGTCACGTACCGGCGCGCCGAGGCGTGAGCCGCCAACCTTTCACCATTCGCAAGCTCGAAGATCGGTTGTGGCCCGCCGATCTCGATCGCGCACACCGACGAGCGCGCGCGCAGGAGCGCCCGGCTCCATGCCGCCGCCGCGCCTAGAGCGACGAGCGCCAGCGCGAGCGCTCCGCCGGCTGCGCGCGGCAGCGCTACATAGACCGCCGCCGCGGCGGCGACATGGGCGGCCACAATCGCGATTGCCAGCGCCGGTGAGGGTTTGAGCTGGAAACGGACTGCGGCGCTCAAGCGCGCCCGAGGACGAGCGTGCCGTTGGTGCCGCCGAAGCCGAACGAGTTGGAGAGCGCGACGCGCATCGGCATGCGCCGCGCCTCGTTCGGCACGTAATCGAGGTCGCAGGCCGGATCGGGCGTGCGCAGGTTGATGGTCGGCGGCGAAACCTGGTCGCGCAGTGCCAGCGCCGTGAACACCGCTTCCACGGCGCCGGCGGCGCCGAGCAGGTGCCCGGTCATCGACTTGGTCGAATTCACCGCCACCTTGGGCGCTCGATCGCCGAGCAGGCGCTTGACCGCGATCGTCTCGGCGATATCGCCGAGCGGCGTCGACGTGCCGTGCGCGTTGATGTAATCGACTTCGGCGACGTCGCGCTGCGCATCCTTCATCGCATTCCTCATCGCGCGATAACCGCCGTCGCCGTCCTCCGGCGGCGCGGTCATGTGGTGCGCATCGGCCGACACGCCGTAACCCAGAATCTCGGCATAGATCTTGGCGCCGCGACGCTTGGCATGCTCGTACTCCTCGAGCACCACGCCCCCGGCGCCTTCGCCGAGGACGAAGCCGTCGCGGTCCTTGTCCCAGGGGCGGCTTGCCGTGGCCGGATCTTCGTTGCGAGTGGAGAGCGCGCGCGCCGCGGCGAAGCCGCCAATCGAGAGCTCGGTGACCACCGCTTCCGCGCCGCCGGCGATCATCACGTCGGCCTCGCCGTAGCGGATCGACTTCATCGCCTCGCCGATGCAATGCGTCGAGGTGGTGCAAGCCGTGACCATGGCGAGGTTCGGACCCTTGGCGCCAATCTCGATCGACAGCAGCCCGGCGATCATATTGATGATGCTGCCCGGGATGAAGAAGGGCGAGATGCGGCGCGGCCCGTTCTTGGTGAGCTCGTCGTGCATCGATTCGATCAGCGGCAGGCCGCCGATGCCCGAGCCGTAGTTGACGCCGATGCGCTCGGCGTTCTCGGGCGTCAGCTGCAGGCCGCAATCGCGCCAGGCCTGCAGACCCGCGGCCATGCCGTAATGGATGAAGAGGTCCATGCGCCGCGCTTCCTTCGGCGACATGTAGGGCGAGATGTCGAAGCCCTTCACCTCGCCCGCGATCTGGCTCGCAAGGCGCGAGGCGTCGAAGCGCGTGATGCGGCTGATGCCGTTGGTTCCGGCGAGCGCGTTCGCCCACGCCTCGGCGGCGCTATTGCCGATGGGGCTGACGATGCCGAGACCGGTGAGGACGACTCTGCGACGGCTCACTGCAAATCGCGTCGCTTAGGCCTTCGCGTGCGCCTTGATGTAGTCGATGGCCTGCTGCACGGTGGTGATCTTCTCCGCTTCCTCGTCGGGAATTTCGGTCTCGAACTCCTCTTCGAGCGCCATCACCAGCTCCACCGTATCGAGGGAATCGGCGCCCAGATCATCGACGAACGAGGAATCGTTCTTGATCTCTGCCTCGTTCACGCCGAGCTGCTCGGCGATGATCTTCTTCACAGCTTGCTCGATGTTCTCCGCCATCGACTTCTCCTTCCCGAAAGGGGGCGTATTTTACGCCATGTACATGCCGCCGTTGACGTGCAGGCAGGTGCCTGTGACGTAGCCGGCGGCGGGTGAAGCGAGGTACGCGACTGCGGCGGCGACATCGGCGACGTCGCCCAGGCGCCCGAGCGGAATCTGCGCGAGCAGCGCCGAGCGCTGCTCCTGCGAGAGCGCGCGCGTCATGTCCGTGTCGATGAATCCGGGCGCCACGCAGTTCACGGTGATGTTGCGGCTGCCAAGCTCGCGCGCGAGCGACTTCGTCATGCCGAGCACGCCCGCCTTCGCCGCGGCGTAGTTCGCCTGTCCGGCGTTGCCGGCGGCGCCGACCACCGAGGTGATGCTGATGATGCGGCCCCAGCGCGCCTTCATCATGCCGCGCATCACCGCGCGCGACAGGCGGAAGACGGCGCGCAGGTTGGTCTCCATGACCTCATCCCAGTCGCCGTCCTTCATGCGCAGCGCCAGCGTGTCGCGCGTGATGCCGGCGTTGTTGACGAGGATGGCGATGGCGCCATGCTGCTTCTCGATTTCGGCGACCAGCGCATCCATCTGCGCCGTATCGCGGACATTGAGCACCTTGCCAATGCCCGGCACCTTGGTCGCGCCTTCGGCGCTGGTCGCGGTGCCAATCAGCTTCGCGCCCTGCTTCGCGAGCTCCTCGCCGATAGCGCGGCCGATGCCGCGCGAGGCGCCGGTGACGAGCGCAACCTTGCCTTCGAGCGCGCTCATTTGAGCGCGCCGAGCGCCGCTTCCAGCGAAGCGCGCTCCGAGAGGCTGAGCGACTGCACCTGCGGCGCGATGCGCTTGGTCATGCCGGCGAGCACCCTGCCCGGCCCGCATTCGACGATATGGGTCGCGCCCAGCTCCACCATCTTCTTGATCGTCTCCACCCAGCGCACCGGCGAGGCGGCCTGGCGCACCAGTGCCTCCCTGATCGCCGCGGCCTCCTGCGCGATCGCCACATCGACGTTGTTGATCACCGGAATGCGAGGCGCTTTCACGTCCACCTTGGCGAGGTAGCCCGCGAGCTTCTCCGCCGCGGGCCGCATGAGCGTCGAGTGAAACGGCGCGCTCACCGGCAGCGGCATGGCGCGCTTGGCACCGCGCGCCTTGCAGTTCTCCATGGCGCGCTCGACCGCCTGCTTCTCGCCCGCGATCACCACCTGCCCGGGAGCGTTGAAATTGACCGCCTGCACTTCGCCGCCCGCTTCGGCGCAGGCCGCGTGCACCACCTCGTCATCGAGCATCAGGATGGCGGCCATCGCCCCCTTGCCTTCGGGCACTGCTTCCTGCATCGATTGCGCGCGAAAGCGAACCAGCGGCAGCGCGTCGGCAAAGGTGAGCGCACCCGCCGCGGTGAGCGCGGTGTATTCGCCGAGCGAGTGGCCGGCAGCGAGCGCCGGCTCGGGCCCGCCGAGCGCGCGCCAGGCACGATACACCGCGTAGCCGGCCGTGACCATTGCCGGCTGCGTGTTCACCGTGAGGTTCAACGCTTCGGCCGGGCCATGATCCATCAGCCGGACGAAATCGAGGCCAAGCACGCCCGCCGCCTGGTCGACGACATTGGCGATTTCGGGCAGGCCGTCGTAGCCCTTCAGCATGCCGACGGCCTGCGAGCCCTGGCCGGGAAAGACGAATGCGAGCTTCATAACGTGACGAGCGAGGAGCCCCAAGTAAAGCCGCCACCTACACCCTGCAGCAGCAGGCGCTGGCCGCTGCGGATCTTGCCCGCGCGCACGTATTCATCGAGCGCGAGCGGCACCGAGGCGGCGGAGGTATTGCCGTGATGATCGACCGTGACGACCAGCTTGTCGCGCGAAAGGCCAAGCTTGCGCGCGGTCGCTTCCAGGATGCGCACGTTCGCCTGGTGCGGAATCAGCCAGTCGATGTCCTCCAGCGCCATGCGGGCGGCCGCGACCGTCTCGCGCGCCGACTCGTCGAGGACGCGCACCGCGAACTTGAACACTGCCTGGCCGTCCATCCGCAGGAAGGGCGTGCCGACGACGGCGCCGCCACAGACGTTGCCGGGCACCGAGAGTATTTCCGCGTGGCTGCCGTCGGCGCGCAGCACGCTCGCGTGGATTCCAGGCTTGCTGTCCGCCGCGAGCACCACTGCGCCCGCGCCATCGCCGAAGAGGACGCACGTGCCGCGGTCGCTCCAGTCGAGAATGCGCGAGAAAACCTCAGCGCCGACGACCAGCGCCCGTTTGTATTGCCCGCTGCGGATGAAGTTGTCGGCCGTGGCGATGCCGTAGACGAAGCCGCTGCACACCGCCTGCACATCGAACGCGGCCGAGCCCCTGATGCCGAGCTTCGCCTGGACCAGGCACGCGGTGCTGGGAAAGACGTAGTCTGGCGTAGAAGTCGCGACGACGATGAGGTCGATATCCGCCGCGCGCGTATCGGCCGCCTGCAGCGCCTGGCGGCTCGCCTCGAGCGCGAGGTCGCTCGAGCTCTGCGTTTTGTCGGCGATGCGGCGCTCGCGGATGCCGGTGCGCTCGCGGATCCAGGCATCGCTCGTGTCGAGGCCACGCGCGGCGAGATCGGCGTTCGTCACCACGGTCGCCGGCAGGAAGCTGCCCGTGCCGACGATGCGCGAATAGATCATGGCGCCACCGCCGCCACTTTCGGCGCGAGCTCGGCCATGCGCTTGGCGATGCGCTGCGGCACTTCGTTTCGCACTTCATCCACCGCGCGCTCGAGCGCGTGGCCGAAGGCGCGCTTGTCGGCCGAGCCGTGACTCTTGATGACGATGCCGCGCAGCCCGAGGAGGCTCGCGCCGTTGTATTTCGCCGGGTCCATGCGCGCGCGCAGCGCGTTGATGACCGGCGTTGCGAGCAGCGCACTCATCTTGTTCCACGCGGTGCGCTTGAACTCCTGGCGCATGAAGCCGACGATCATCGTCGCCACGCCCTCGGAGGCTTTCAATAGCGCATTGCCGACGAAGCCGTCGCAGACCACGACGTCCGTGGTTCCCCTATAGATGTCGTCGCCTTCCACGTTGCCGGAGAAGTTGAGCCCGCTCGTGCGCAGCAGCTCCGCGGCGCGCTTCACTGTTTCGTTGCCCTTGATGTCCTCGACGCCGATGTTGAGCAGTCCCACGGTGGGACGCTCCTTGTGCTCCAGCGCCGAGACCAGCATCGCGCCCATGACGCCGAACTGCATCAGCTGCTCCGGCGTGCAATCGACGTTGGCACCGAGATCGAGTACGTACGTGTAGGCGCCCTTCATGTTCGGCAGCACCGTGGCGATCGCCGGTCGGTCGATGCCGGCGATGGTCTTCAGCACGAAGCGCGAGATCGCCATCAGCGCGCCGGTGTTTCCGGCACTGACGCAGGCATGCGCGCCGCCGTTCTTCACGAGGTTGATGGCGACACGCATCGACGAGTCCTTCTTGTAGCGCAGCGCCTGCGCCGGCGGCTCGTCCATGCCGACGACCTCGCGCGCCGCGTGCACGCGCACGCGCGCGCCGGCCGGCGCGCGGCTCGCTCGCAGCTCCGCCTCGATGGCGTCCGGCACGCCGACCAGCACCAGGTCGACGTCGGCAACACGGGACTGAAACTCGAGCGCGGCCGGCACCGTCACATGGGGACCGTGATCGCCCCCCATGCAATCCACCGCGAGGGTGATCAGCGGGGTTACTCGTCTTTGCTGCGGACGACTTTCTTGCCGCGGTAGTAGCCCGTCGGGCTCACGTGGTGGCGAAGATGCGTCTCGCCCGTGGTCGGCTCAACCGCCACGGCCGGCACGCTCAAGTGGTCGTGCGAGCGGTGCATGCCGCGTCGCGACGGCGATTTTTTGTTCTGCTGGACTGCCATGTTCTAGCTCCTTGTAGTCAATGCTTGCGCTGCATCATGCCGCGCAGCCCGGCGAAGGGTGAGCTCGCCGTCCGATCGTTGCCCTCGGGACGCGCCGCGCAACCCTCGTGCCGTGGCGCGTAAGGCAACGCGAGAATCAGCTCGTCCTCGATCAGCATCCGCAAATCCATCTCCTTCTCCGCCACCACCCGGTCGGGCGAGTCCACGCCGACAGGATCGGCGTCGATCTCCGCCTGCGACGCCGCGAGCACGAGGAGCGCCTCTTCCTCGACCTCGTAGGCGAGCGGCGCAAGGCAGCGCTGGCAGCGAAGCTGCAACGTGGCGCGCACGCGGAGCTCGAGGCTCGGGCGGCCGCGCTCGTCGCGCACGCCACGCACCGCGTAGCGCACGTCACCGGCATCGGACACGAGCACATCCTGGAGTCGCGGAAAACCGCTGAGAGGCAGCGTTCCTTCCTGCGTCGCCCCGGCCGTCGCGAACTCGAAACCGTCGATGACCGGCTGGTGCGACATAAAGGGGCGTGATGATATCATCGCTCGAATTCCTCCGTCAAAACAAAGTGATGGCTCAGCCCAGGCGGCTCGTGCTCGCTTCGACCTCCCGCTATCGCAAGGAGCTCCTCGCGCGCCTCGGCCTCGCGTTTGATGTCGCCGCACCGCAAGTCGATGAGCGTCCGCTCGGCGGTGAAAAGCCAGCGGACACGGCGCTACGGCTCGCCGCGCTGAAGGCGCAATCGGTGCGCGCGCAGCACCGCGACGCGCTCATCATCGGCTCGGACCAGGTCGCCACCAGCGGCGGGCGCATCCTCGGCAAACCGGGCGACCATGCGAATGCCGCGCGCCAGCTGCGTGCGCTCTCGAGAAAGAGCGCGGTGTTCCATACCGCGCTCGCGTTGCTGGATGCGGCCAACGGGCGCCTGCAGACCGACGTGGTTGCGTGCACCGTGCATTTCCGCGAGCTCGACGACGCGCGTATCGACAACTACCTGCGGCGCGAGCAGCCTTTCGACTGCGCGGGCAGCGCCAAGGCCGAAGGTCTCGGCATCGCGCTCATCGCCGCCATCGAAACGCTAGATCCGACCTCGCTCATCGGTCTGCCGCTGATCGCGCTCACCGCGATGCTCGAGCGCGCCGGTTTACGAGTCGTTTGATCCTTTACGCCATCCCGACGCCGCTCGGCGGCACGCCGGAAGCATCGCTCCCCGCGCCGGCGCTCGCGCAAATCCGGCAGCTGAAGGACTTCGTCGTCGAGAACGCGAAATCGGCGCGCGCGTTTCTCGCTGCCGCCGGTTGCAGCCCGCGCGAGCTCGCGCTCAGCGAGCTGAACGAGCACACGCCGGCGGCCGAATTGCCGCGCCTCCTGCAACCGATGCGCGAAGGGCGGTCGCTCGGCCTCCTCTCGGAGGCGGGCTGCCCGGCCATCGCGGACCCCGGTGCGGCTCTCGTCGAGGCGGCGCAGCGGGAGAACTTTCGCGTCGTGCCGCTGATCGGTCCCTCGTCCCTGACGCTGGCGCTCATGGCCTCCGGGCTGGAAGGCCAGCGCTTCGCGTTCTGCGGCTACCTGCCGCGGGAGGCGCCGGAGCGTACGCGCCGCATCCGGGATCTGGAGCAGCGCTCGCGAAAGGAGCGCGAGACCGAGATCTTCATCGAGACGCCCTACCGGAACGACGCGCTCCTGGGCGCGCTCCTCCAAGCGTGCGCGGCCGGCACGCGTCTTTGCGTCGCCGCCGACCTGACGCTCGAGAGCGAATCGGTGCGCACGCGCACCGTCGCCGAATGGCGCCGCGCGCGCAGCGCGATCGGCAAGCGGCCTGCCGTGTTCCTGCTGCTAAGTACTTAATCCGAGCGGCTAGCGGAGCACCGGTAGCGCGCGCAGGGCGTACTCGCCGATCGAGCCCGCCATCGCCGCGCCGAAGCGCTTCGCCACTTTCTCGGCGAAGCCTTCCTTCTGCGTGTAGTCGACGATGTCCTCGGCCTTGACGACATCGCGCGCGACCGAATCGAGGCTGCCGATGCCGTCGGCGAGCCCGAGCTCGACGCTCTTCTGCCCGGTCCAGATGAGGCCGCTGAACATGTCGGGCGTCTCCTTCAGGCGCTTGCCGCGGCCTTCGCGCACCACGCCGATGAACTGCTCGTGGATGTCCTTCATCAGCGTGTCGACATATTGCTTGTCCCTGTCGCGCAGCGGCGAGAAAGGATCGAGCATGCCCTTGTTCTCTCCCGCCGTGATCAGGCGCCGCTCGACGCCGAGCTTGTCCATGAGCCCGGTGAAGCCGAAGCCGTTCATCAGCACACCGATCGAGCCGACGATGCTCGCTTTGCCGACATAGATGCGATCGGCGCCGGCGGCGACGAAATAGCCGCCCGAAGCGCAGATGTCTTCGACCACCGCATAGAGCGGAACGTCCGGGTATTTCTTGCGCAGCCGCCGCATTTCGTCGTAGATCGTCTGCGCCTGAACGGGACTGCCGCCCGGGGAATTGATGCGCATGACGACGCCCTGCGTGTTCTTGTCCTTGAACGCCGCCTGCAGCGCCACGGTGATGCGCTCGGCGCTCGCATCGGTGCCCGGCGCGATGATGCCGTTCAGCTCGACCATCGCCGTATGCTTCTTGCCGCCGCCGAGGTCGGTGCGGCCCGACCAGTCCACCATCACGACCAGCAGGAACGTGATGTAGGCGAACGTCAGCAGCTTGAAGAAGATCCCCCAGCGACGCCGGCGGCGCTGCTCGATCAGGGCATCGTTCGCGAGCTTGGCGATGAGCCCGCGCTCCCAGTTTGGGTCAGTGCTGTCAGTCATCTTCGAACCCCGTGAAGTAAACCATCCCATCGCGTTCTTCCACATTGAGTTTTACCAGGCCGCCGCGGCACGGTCCGCCGACGCAGCGACCGCTCGCCGCGTCATAGGTCGCGCCATGGGTCGAGCAAAGAAGGTCGCGTCCGTCGGCATCGAAAAATACTCCTTCCTGCCAGTCGAGTTCCATCGCGACATGCGCGCAGCGGTTCAAATAGGCATGCACCCGGCCCTTGTAGCGGATGGCGAACGCGGGCGCGCTTTCGCCGAAATACTGCACCTCGAAGCGCATGCCGCGGCCGGAATTGGCGAGCGCGCTGGAAGCGCAGATCAGCCGTTCTTCGCGAGCCATTCACCGAGTTCCTGCACGCTTCCCACGCAGCCCCGCGGCCCGCAACCGAGCAGCCCGGCGGCGGCGTGCGCCCCGTAGGTCACGGCGAGCGCATCGACGCCCGCCGCGCGCGCCATCTCGAGGTCATGCGAGGTGTCACCGATCATGAGCGCATTGTCCGCCGGCACGTCGATCTCGGCCACGAGTTCCCGCAGCATCGCCGGGTGCGGCTTCGGTTGCGTCTCATCGGCGCAGCGCGACGCCCTGAAGTAGGGCCGAAGGCCGGTCGCGTCGAGCGCGCGGTCCAAGCCGCGCCGCGATTTGCCGGTGGCGATGCCGAGCGCGCGCTCATCGCTCAGGCGCTCGATCAACTCGCGCATGCCGGCGAAAAGACCCATCGCATCTTCGCGCGCGCGGAAGTGCTCGCGATAGCGCTCGACGAACTGCGCGATGCGCTCGGGTCTCAGGCTCGGCACCGCGCCGCGCAGCGCGTCGTGCAGGCCGAGGCCGATCACATGCTTCGCCTGCTCCTCGCTCGGTACGGGTAGCTCGAGATCCGCCGCTGCGAGGCGGATGCACTGCGCGATCGTGCTGGCCGAGTCGATGATCGTGCCGTCCCAATCGAACACCAGGAGCCGGTACCTCATCGTCTCGCCGCGAATGCCGCCATGTCGGCGGGCAGCGGCGCTTCCAGGCGCAGGCGCTCGCCGGTCAGCGGATGGGCGAAGGCGAGGCGTCCGGCATGCAGGAGCAGGCGCTTCAGCCCCTGCCGGCCGAGCTCGCGGTTCAGCGCGAAATCGCCGTACTTGTCGTCGCCAAGGACCGGATGCCCGGCGTGCGCCAGGTGCACCCGGATCTGGTGCGTGCGGCCGGTGAGCAGGCGCACCTCGAGGACGCTGAAATCGCTGCCGCGCTTACGCACGCGGACCTGCGTTCGGGCCGCCCTGCCGCCCTCTCGCACGCTGACCCGACGCTCCCCGCTGTCAGTTACATATTTGTGCAGAGGGTCCGAGACCTCGAACGCCGTCTCGGCCGGGGCGCCTTTGACGATGGCCGCATAGACCTTCTCCACCCGACCTTCGCGGAGCTGCTCGTGCATCGCCGTCAGCGCGCTTCGCTTCTTGCAAACGATCAGAAGCCCCGACGTATCCCGGTCCAGGCGGTGGGCGAGCTCGAGCAGCTTCGCCTGCGGCCGGGACGCGCGCAGCGACTCGATGACGCCGAAGCTCACGCCGCTGCCGCCGTGCACCGCCACGCCGGCCGGCTTGTCGATGACGAGCAACGCGGCATCTTCGAAGACGATCGGGAACTCGGCCGGCCTTGCAGCTTTTACTGCGCTCGACACGCGCACCGGCGGCACACGCACGCGATCGCCGATTTGCAGCCGATAATCCGGCGCCACGCGGGCGCTATTGACGCGCACTTCGCCGCTGCGAAGCACGCGATAGACGTGGCTTTTCGGCACGCCGCGCAGGCGCTTGAGCAGGAAGTTGTCGATGCGCTGCGCCGCAGCTTCCTCGCCGATCTCCAGCGTGGTCACCGTCGGACGCGCCTCGGACTTGTTTAAGTCATTCATTTTCCAGTATGATCTTCCGGTCGCTTCGAGTCGCGAGGCACAGGAGCACCGGCGGTGCCGGATCCTGCAACCCGCCTCCTGCCCGGCCACAGCCAGGCCTGAAGCGCTGGTTAATTTCGCTCACCGGAAGTAGCGATACTACTAGCAGCGCGCGCAGGTTATTTTCCAACGGACCGCATCGCCCCCTCGCGGGGTTCCTTCAACCTAGGAGAGCAACGCCGAGCCGTCTCCTGCGCGCGCAGGAGAACAACAAGTGAAACGGATGTTATTCAACGCGACGCAGCAGGAAGAGCTGCGCGTCGCGATCGTCGACGGACAAAAGCTCGTCGACCTCGACATCGAATCAGCAGCAAGGGAGCAGCGCAAAAGCAATATCTATAAAGGCATCATCACCCGTATCGAGCCCAGCCTCGAGGCTGCCTTCGTCGACTATGGCGAGGAGCGGCACGGGTTTCTCCCGTTCAAGGAAGTCTCCCGCAGCTATTTCAAACCGGACATCGACGTAGGCCGCGCCCGCATCCAGGATGCGCTGCGCGAGGGGCAGGAGCTGATCGTCCAGGTCGAGAAGGACGAGCGCGGCACCAAAGGCGCAGCGCTCACCACCTTCATCAGCCTCGCCGGCCGCTACCTGGTATTGATGCCCAACAACCCCCGCGGCGGCGGCGTCTCGCGGCGCGTCGAGGGCGAGGACCGCAACGAGCTGCGCGACACGCTCGACCAGCTGCAGCTGCCCGACGGCATGAGCGTCATCGCGCGCACCGCGGCGATCGGACGCACGCCGGAGGAGCTGAACTGGGACCTGAATTACCTGCTGCAGCTCTGGCGCGCGGTCGAAAGCGCGTCGCAGGACACCTCGAAGAAGCCGTTCCTCATCTACCTCGAATCGAGCCTGGTGATCCGGGCGATCCGCGATTACTTCCAGCCCGACATCGGCGAAATCCTGATCGATACCGAGGAGATCTACGAGCAGGCCCGCGCCTTCATGCAGACGGTGATGCCGGGCAACGTCAACAAGGTCAAGCTCTACCGCGACGACATCCCGCTCTTCTCGCGCTTCCAGATCGAGCACCAGATCGAGAGCGCCTATTCGCGCCAGGTCGCCCTGCCCTCGGGCGGCGCGATCGTCATCGATCACACCGAGGCTCTGGTTGCCATCGACGTCAACTCGGCGCGGGCCACCAAAGGGGGCGACATCGAGGAAACGGCGCTGCGTACCAACCTCGAAGCCGCCGACGAAGTGGCGCGGCAATTGAGGCTGCGCGACCTTGGCGGCCTGATCGTCATCGACTTCATCGACATGGAGTCGCAACGTAACCAGCGCGAGGTCGAGAACCGGCTGCGCGACGCGCTCAAGTTCGACCGCGCGCGCGTGCAGATCGGCAAGATCTCACGCTTCGGCCTGATGGAGCTTTCGCGCCAGAGGCTGCAGCCCTCGCTCGAGGAAACGGCGCACATCAACTGCCCGCGCTGCTCCGGCACCGGCTTCATCCGCGGCACCGAATCGACCGCGCTGCACGTCCTGCGGATCATGCAGGAAGAGGCGATGAAGGAGAACACCGGCGCCGTGCATGCGCAGGTGCCCGTCGATGTCGCCTCGTTCCTCCTGAACGAGAAGCGCGCCGAGATCCAGAAGCTCGAGGGGCGCCTGAAGGTGAACATCGTCATGGTGCCCAACCCGCACCTCGAGACGCCGCACTACAAGGTGCAGCGCCTGCGGCACGACGAGCTGAACGAGATGGAGCACGTGCCCTCGAGCTACGAGATGGTCGAGCGTCCCGAGGAGCCGAAGGCGCCCGGCGCCGAGGCCGAAGCGAAGCTCGAGCGCCAGCAGCCGGTGGTGAAGACCATCACGCCGTCGCAGCCAGCGCCATTGCCGGCCGAACCCCGGCGCGAGCAGGCGCCGGAGCCGGCGGCCGTTCCCCTGGTGCAGCCGGTCGCTGCGGCGGCAAACGCCGGCGTCGGCTTCTTGTCTCGCGTACTTTCCCTCTTCAAGCCGCCGACGCCGGCTTCGACGCCGGTGCAGACCGCGCCCACCGCGCCCGCTTCGGCGATCCAGGCGGCGCAGCCGCCGCGCGAGCCGCGGCGCGACCAGGGGCGGCGCGACCAGCAGCGGCGTGACGGCCGCCGCGACGAGCGGCCGCATGAACGGGTCGGCGCCCGGGAAGGACGCGAAGGCCGCGGCGACCGGCAGGACCGCCAGCAGCACGGGCGCCTCGAGCAGCGACGAAACGGACAGCAGCGCGGCGGCGAGCGTGGCGAGCGCCACGGCGGCGAGCGCCAGGGCGGCGGCCGGCAGGAGCCGCGTCCGCAGCAGCACCCGGCGCAGGCACAAGCGCAGCCGCGAGCGCAGCAACAGCAGCGCCCGCCCCAGCCGCAGCAGCCGCGGCCGGAACGTGAAGGCGACGGCGAGCGCCGCGGCGGCCGCAATCGGCACCGCCGTGATCGCGACCGCGTGCGGGGCGAGCGGCGCGACGCCGATCCGCAAGTCGCGGCGATCGCCGAGCAGCAGCGGCGCATTCACGAGCTCGAGTCGGCACAGGCGGACGAGGCGCGCGAGCACACGACGCACGCCGCCATGCCGGTGGCGCCGCCCGCGCCGACGCACGAGGTACAGGCCTACGAGCCGCCACCGCCGGCGGCAGCGATGCGCGAAGAGCCGCGCGTTTCAGCTCCCCGTGCGGAACTATCGCGCATCGAAGAGCCGCGCATCGACGCGAAGCAGATCCTCGACGACTCGGGCCTGGTGATGATCGAAACGGATCGCGCCAAGGTGCAGATCCAGCCGCCGCCCGCCGAAGAGCCGCAGGGGCTTGGCCGTCCGCGGCGCGAACGGCAGAAGCCGGTGCCGCAGGACGAGGAGCTCGTCCAGGTCGAGACGACTAGGAAGTAGTCTTCAGCTCGCGCACGAGCTCGCGACAGGCCGCCTCGACGAGGTCGAGCACGCGCTCGAAGCCTTCCGGCCCGCCGTAGTACGGGTCGGGCACCTCCTGCTCCGTCGCGAAAAGGCGCACTTTGTGGCGCTGCTCCGGCGGCGCCATGCGCGTGAGCGTGCGCAGGTGCCCGCGGTCCATCGCCAGGATCAGGTCGAAGCGCTCGAAGTCCTCATTCGTCACCTGGCGCGCGCGCAGCGCGCTCAGGTCGTAGCCGCGGCCTTTGGCATGGTGCTGCGCGCGCTCATCGGGCGCGCAGCCCACATGCCAGTCGCCGATGCCGGCGGACTGGATGTGAAGCTCGAGTCCCTCCTCCGCCGCGAGGTGCCGCAGCACCGCTTCCGCGGTAGGCGAGCGGCAGATGTTGCCGGTGCAGACGAATAGAATCGCGCGTTTTTCCTTCATGCCCCCGAACAATATCCAAATTCGACTCGCGCGGCGCGACGACGCCTCCGCGCTGACGGCTTTCAACTGCGCCATGGCGCTCGAGACCGAGGCGAAGGTGCTCACCCGGGAAATCATCGGCGCCGGCGTGCGGCGGCTGCTCGCACGGCCCGCTTCCGGGTTCTATGTCGTCGCCGAGCGCCACTCGGAGCTCGTCGGCGCGCTCCTTATCACCAAGGAATGGAGCGACTGGCGAAACGGCGACTTCTGGTGGGTGCAGAGCGTCTACGTCCTGCCCGCGCACCGCGGACGCGGCATCTATCGGCGGCTGTACCGCCATGTCCAACGCCTCGCGGGCGCGCGCCGCTCGGTGGTCGGCTTCCGCCTCTACGTCGATCGCGACAACGCCCGCGCCCGCCGGGTGTACCGCTCGCTCGGCATGAAGGAGACGCGCTACCTCGTCTTCGAGCAATTGAAGCCGGGCATCCGCTTTTTCACGCCGTCCCGCAAATCGCGGCGCTAGGGCATCGTGCGGCTCTTCGCCGCGACGCCCGTCGGCGCGAACAGCACCACGATCTCGCTCTCGCCGCGCCTGCCCAGCTCGTAGTCCCACACCTCGTAGCCGCTGTCGAAGCGAAGGCGCTTGCCGCCCTGGCCGAGCGCGAGCGCCATGTCCGCCTTGTCATAGCCGCGCAGCGGATCGTCCTCCCGCGCCGGCGAGCGCATGGGCTCGAGCTCGACCAGCGTATCGTCCGGCCAGCTCTTGTCGCCAAGCGGCAGGGTGTACGCGCGATCGAGGAGCGCCTCGCAGTCGCAGTAGCGGCGCTCGGCCTGCGGCGTCTCGCCCTTCAGCACGCCGGCATAGAGGCGCGCCGCGGGCAGCACCTCGCGCCGCTCGCCGTGATGCAGCGCCACGGCGAAGACCGGCTCCTCGGCGAAGAAGAGGTAACGCACGTCTTTGCGGTTGCAATACTCGGACGGGCTCTGCAGGGCGCCGAAGAAACGGTCGAGGAGGCTCGGATACTGCGACACGAGGCCGGCGCGCATACCGACGTGGCATTCAAGCCGTAGATCGCCCAGGCGCCGCGTATTCGCGGGCAGGCCGGGCGTGCGGATATCGGCGCGCCACGTCATCGTGTCGGCCGGCCGATTCGCGCTCACCACCGCATCCTCGGCGAGCGCCTTGGCGTCGCGGCCGAGCGTGAACGTGCCATCGCCTGCGAGCGCCACGGGCTGCTTCACCGTATCGCCGAGCACGCGCAGCGCGACGTCGTGCATGTCCGTGGTCCGCTTGCGCGGCAGCACCCGGTAGCGCAGCGCCGCCTGCGGCGCCATGGCGTGAAGCTCCTCGAAGAGCTCCATCCCCTGCACCATCTTGCGGTAGGACTTGTCGACCGGATTGCGCAGGTCCCTGATGACGATCGTCTCGGTCGCCGCCCATACCGGCGGCGCCGCCAGGAAGAATAGGAGAGCCGCGAGCCGCATCATTCCGAGGCGAGCTCCACGCCAAAGACGCGCTTCTTCAGCTCGGCGAGCTCGTCGCGCGCCTTGGCCGCTTCCTCGAACTCGAGGTTCTTCGCGTGCGCGAGCATCTTCTTCTCGAGCGCCTTGATCTCGCGCGCGAGCTGCTTCTCGCTCATCGACTCGTAGCGCGCCTCCTGCTGCGCGGCGGCGCGCACCGACTCGGCGTCCTCGGCGTCGTACACACCGTCGATCAAATCCTTGATGCGCTTCATCACGCCCTTCGGCGTGATGCCATGGTGCTCGTTGTAGGTGACCTGCTTCGCGCGGCGCCGATCGGTCTCCTGCAGCGCGCGCTTGATCGAATCCGTGATCGTGTCGGCGTAGAGAATCGCCGTGCCATTGATGTGCCGCGCCGCACGCCCGATCGTCTGGATGAGCGAGCGCTCGGAGCGCAGGAACCCTTCCTTGTCCGCGTCGAGGATGGCCACCAGCGATACCTCCGGCAGATCGAGACCCTCACGCAGCAGGTTGATGCCCACCAGCACGTCGAACTCGCCCAGCCGCAGGTCGCGAATGATCTCCACGCGCTCCACCGTTTCTACTTCCGAATGCAGGTAGCGCACCTTCACGCCGTGCTCGGCGAGATATTCGGTCAGCTCCTCCGCCATGCGCTTGGTGAGCGTGGTGACGAGCACCCGCTCGCCCTGCTGCACCCGGATATTGATCTCCGAGAGCAGATCGTCCACCTGGGTCGAGGCCGGCCGCACGATGACCTGCGGGTCGACGAGCCCGGTCGGTCGCACTACCTGCTCGACGATCGCATCGGCCGATTTCTCACGCTCATAGTCCGCAGGCGTCGCCGATACGAATACGGTCTGGCGCACCACCTTCTCGAACTCATCGAAACGAAGCGGCCGGTTGTCGAGCGCCGACGGCAGGCGGAAGCCATACTCCACCAGATTTTCTTTCCTCGACCGGTCACCCCGGTACATGCCGCCGAGCTGCGGAATGGTGACGTGGCTCTCGTCGATGATCATGAGTGCGTCGGGCGGCAGGTAATCGATCAGCGTCGGCGGCGGCTCGCCCGCTTGGCGCCCCGAGAGATGGCGCGAGTAGTTCTCGATGCCTTTGCAGAAGCCGAGCTCCGCCAGCATCTCCAGATCAAACCGCGTGCGCTGCTCGATGCGCTGCGCTTCCACCAGGCGCCCGGCGTCCTGGAAGAACTGGATGCGTTCGCGAAGCTCGAGCTTGATCGCGTCGACTGCGCGCAGCGTGGTCTCGCGCGGCGTCACGTAGTGGCTCGACGGATATACGGTGAAGCGCGCCATCGGGTGCAGCACGCGGCCGGTGAGCGGATCGAACACTTCCAGCTTCTCTACCTCGTCGTCGAAGAGCGAGATGCGGATGGCGTGCTCGGCGTGCTCGGCCGGGAAGACGTCGATAACATCGCCGCGCACGCGGAATGTGCCGCGGCGGAAGTCGAGGTCGCTCCTCGTGTACTGCATCGCCACGAGGCGCGCGAGCACGTCGCGCTGCGAGAGCTTCTCGCCGTGGCGCAGATGCAGGATCATGCCGTGGTATTCGGACGGGTCGCCGATACCGTAGATGCAGGAGACCGTGCCGACGATCACCACATCGCGCCGCTCGAGCAACGACTTGGTCGCCGAGAGGCGCATCTGCTCGATGTGGTCGTTGATCGACGAATCCTTCTCTATATAGAGGTCGCGCGCCGGAACGTAAGCTTCGGGCTGGTAATAGTCGTAGTACGAGACGAAGTACTCGACCGCGTTCTCCGGAAAGAACTCGCGGAACTCGGAATAAAGCTGCGCCGCGAGGGTCTTGTTCGGCGCGAGCACCAACGCCGGCCGCCCGAGATGCGCGATCACGTTCGCCATCGTGTACGTCTTGCCGGAGCCCGTGACGCCGAGGAGCGTCTGGAAGGCAAGGCCGTCCGCGATGCCTTCGACGAGCTTGGCGATCGCTTCGGGCTGGTCGCCCGAAGGCGAGTAGAGCTCGGCGAGACGGAAAGGGCTATTGGGGAACGTAATGGCCACGGTAGAATCGACGCGGAAAACCCGCCATTTTAATCGATGAACGCTCCCCATTCGCCCTCTTTGCTGGCGCAGGTGCCGCTGGCGCCCGCCGATCCCATCCTCGGCATCACCGAAGCGTTCCACGCCGATACGAATCCGCGCAAGGTCAACCTCGGCGTCGGTGTGTACACCGATGATGCTGGCAAGGTGCCGCTCCTCGAGTGCGTACGACGTGCCGAAGCCGAGCGGCTGAAGGCCGCGCCGCCGCGCAACTACTTGCCGATCGACGGCCTCGCAGCCTACGACCGCGCGGTCCAGGAGCTGGTTTTCGGGCGTGACGCGCCGGCGCTTAAAGAGAAGCGCGTCGTCACCGTGCAGGCGCTCGGCGGCACCGGCGGCCTGAAGATCGGCGCCGATTTTTTGAAGCGCGTGAGCCCGAATGCCGAGGTGTGGATCAGCGAGCCGAGCTGGGAGAACCACCGGCAGCTCTTCGAGGCGGCAGGCTTCACCGTGCGTAGCTACGCCTACTACCAGCCGAAGACGCGCGGCCTCGACTTCGCCGGCATGCGCAACGCGCTTGGCGCCGCGCCTGCCGGAACGATCGTCGTGCTGCACACCTGCTGCCACAACCCCACCGGCGTCGATCTCATCGGCGAGCAATGGTCCGAGATCCTCGCCATCGTGCAGCGGCGCGGCCTGATCCCGTTCCTCGATCTCGCCTATCAGGGCTTCGCCGACGGCCTCGACGAGGATGCTTATCCGGCGAGGCTTTTCGCCGGCGCCATGACGCCCGTATTCCTGTCGAGCTCCTTCTCCAAGTCGTTCTCGCTCTACGGTGAGCGCGTCGGCGCCTTCAGCGTCGTCACCGCGAGCGCGGAGGAAGCGACGCGCGTCCTCTCGCAGGTGAAGCGCATCGTGCGCACCAATTATTCGAATCCGCCCACGCACGGCAGCCAGCTCGCCGCGGCGGTGCTCAATTCGGCCGAGCTGCGCGCGCTCTGGGAGCAGGAGCTCGCCGCCATGCGCGACCGTATCAAGCGCATGCGGCTCGAACTGGCGGCGAACGTCAAGGAGCGCGCCAAGACCGACTGGGGCTTCATCCTGCAGCAGCGCGGCATGTTCTCGTACACCGGGCTTACGAAGGAGCAGGTGCAGCGCCTGCGCCAGGAGTACTCGATCTACGCCATCGAGACCGGCCGCATCTGCGTCGCCGCGCTCAACTCCGGCAACGTCAACTACGTCGCCGACGCCATCGCGAAAGTCATCGGCTGATTTGCCGACCCCCTGTCAAGGGGGTCGCGAGCCGTAGGCGAGCGGGGGGTTTCAGGTAAAATCGCCGCCTTCCATCGGGTCCCCGATAGCTCAGTTGGTAGAGCGACGGACTGTTAATCCGCAGGTCCCAGGTTCGAGCCCTGGTCGGGGAGCCAGCTCGCTGCACTAGCGTGCGCAATCCGATTCTTCCCAGGTTCAAGATCTCCCGTATCTCGTGGCGCGACCTGGCGTTGACGCTGGGGCCGTTCCTGCTGCTCCTCCTTATCGTCTTCTGGATCACGCTGCACTTCGTGAAACCGGCACCGCCGAGCACCGTGGTGATGACGAGCGGCGCCGACGGCAGCATGTTCGAGGTTTACGCCGGGCGCTACGCCAAGATCCTCGCGCGCCAGGGCGTGACGCTGAAAATTCTGCCTTCGGAGGGCTCGCTGCAGAACTTGAAGCGCCTCAGCGACCCAAGCGTCGCCGTGGATGTCGGTTTCGTGCAAGGTGGCATCGCGAGCTTGGGCGACGCTAACAACCTGATGTCGCTCGGCAGCGTGTTCTACATTCCGGTCCTCGTTTTCTACCGCTCGCCGCAGCCGATCAAGTTCCTGTCCGAGCTCGAGGGCAAGCGCATCGCCGTCGGGCGCGAAGGCAGCGGCGCGCGCGCGCTCGCCGAAACGCTCCTCAAGGCGAACGGCATCGAAGCAGGCGGTAAATCGAAGCTTCTCGATCTCGAGGGCAAGGCGGCCCAGGATGCGCTGGTCAGGGGTGATGCCGACGCGGCCTTCGTCATGGGCGATTCGGCAACGCCGGCGACCATGCGCGAGCTCATTCATACCAGCGGCATTCGGCTCTTCGACTTCGTCCAGGGCGACGCCTATGTCGGCCGCTTCCGCTATCTCACCAAGCTCGAGCTGCCGCCAGGCTCGCTCGATCTCGGCAAGAACGCGCCCTCGCAGACGCTGACCATGGTGGCTCCCACGGTCGAGCTCATTGCGCGTCCGAGCCTTCATCCAGCGCTCTCCGACATGCTCATCCAGGCGGCGCAGGAAGTGCACGGACGCGCAACGCTGCTGCAGAAGGCGGGCCAGTTTCCAGCGCCGCTCGAGCATGAATACCGCGTGAGTGAGGACGCGGTCCGCTATTACAGGTCGGGCAAGAGCTTCGCCTACAAGCACCTGCCCTTCTGGCTGGCAAGCCTGGTCGATCGCATTGTGCTCGTGCTCGTGCCTCTCGCCGTGGTCCTCATCCCGGGCATGAAAGTAGTGCCGTGGCTGTACAAGTGGCGCATCAACGCGCGCATCTACCGGCGCTATGGCGAGCTGATGGCGCTCGAGCGCGTGGCGTTCGGCGAGACGACGCCGGAGCAGCGGGCCGATCTCCTCAAGCGCCTCGATGACATCGACCGGCGCCTCGTCAGCGCCAAGCTTCCCGCCTCCGCCGCTGAGCAGCTCTTTGTGCTGCGCCAACACATCCAGTTCGCGCGCAACCGCCTCCTCCAAGACAGCGCAGCCCCGCGTACCTAACCCCTATCCTCAGGCGTAATAACCACTATCGCGGTGTCCCGGTATTCCCAACGGCGGCCTCATCGGGCCCTTCACTTGCTAACCGTTCCTTCGCAGTCTCTTCACCAACTATGGAGGAATGCATATGGTCCTGAAAACGATTGGCGTCGCGGTCGCGGCGGCCTTGCTGAGCGTGGCATGCGCGCAAAGCGGTAGCAGCGCAGGCAGCGGCAGCAGCGCCGGCGGCAGCACGACAACGGGCGCCAGCACGACGACGTCGCCCACCACGCCAAGTGGCAGCGCCTCGGCATCGGGTAGCGGCAGCGCGTCCGCGACGTCGGGCAGCTCCGCGAAGTGCACCGGCGCCGACTGTCCGAAGGGCGGCGCCTCGAGCGGCAGCAGCTCCTACCCGAGCAACTCAAGCAGCTCCGGCTCGTCCAGCGGGTCGAGCGCAAGCGGAGGTAGCAGCTCATACGGTAGTGGCTCGAGCACCTCGCCGAGCAGCGGCTCGTACGGCAGCGGTTCCACCGAGCGGCGCTACTAGCCGAGCGTTTCGTTCCTTAGCTTCCGGGCCGCTGGCGGCCCGGGGGCTTCGCGCCAGCGAACGGCGGTTCGCATGTTGTTTACGGAACGCGCGATCACCAAAGCGGCAGCGAAGCAGCAAAATTTCTCGCCGCCGAGCCGAGCCCTTAGGGTAATGTTGCGCGGGTACATCCTAGGAGACTCGAAAAATGAAAAGCGCTCTGATTGCCGCCGCAATGCTCGTGATGGGTTCAGCGCACGCCGCCGGGATTGGAATTCGAGCCGGGACGACGGGAATTGGTGGCGACGTCGCCTTCGGGATCGCGCCAACCCTCAGCGCGCGCGTCGGCTATTCGGCATTGAAGTGGGGCTACGACGTCAACACTTCGAATGTCAATTACAACGGCCATCTCAAGCTCTCCAACCTGAACGGCCTGCTTGATTTCCATCCGTTCGGGCCGGCGTTCCGCTTCACCGGCGGGGTGATCCTGAACGACAACAAATACGAGGCGACGGGCCGGCCGAGCGGCGGCCTGCCGGGCAGCTTCAACGTGACGGTCGAGCCTTCCCGCCGCGCCGCGCCCTATCTTGGTATCGGCTGGGGCAACGTAAGCGGCACCGGCGTCAACTTCTATTCGGACCTCGGGATCATGTTCATGGGCTCGCCGAAAGCCACGCTCAATCCCGATTGCAGCGCCCTCAGCGCTTCACAGTGCGCCGCGTTGCAAGGCCAGGCTGCGGCGGAGCAATCGCGCGTCGAGGATCAGCTGAAGCGTTTCAAAGCCTACCCGGTGCTTAACATCGGGCTCACCATCGGCTTCTGATCCGCCGCGCGGCGCATCACTCGCAGGCGAAGCGCACGCGCTGCTCGGTGAGCTCGCCCGATATGCCGAGCGCGATCCAGCCGCTCTTGCGCAGGACGAGGGTGTCGACATGCAAGTGCACTTCGCCCTCGCCCTCGATCGTCACGTAGGTGCCGTTGGTGCTGTGATCGCGCAGCACGAATTTGCCGTCCCGGCGCACGATGTGGCAATGGCGCCGTGAGGCTGTCGGCTCGTCGATCACCACATCCAGCGCCGGATGGCGGCCCATGACCACGAACTCGCGGTCGCGGCGCCGCACCAGCACCTTGTCCTGATAGGTAAGGCGAATCGCCGGCTGGCGCGCCGAGGTGGCCTTCTTTTGCGCGGCGACCAGCCGCGATACGGCATCACGCCACACGACTTCGCGTAGCTGCCTGCCGTTCGCGGCGGTGAGCGTGCGCACGGCATTGCGCACGCCCGCGCTCAGTGTCGAAGCGGTCTCGGCCGACGTCACGATCTGGCCGTCACGCGCCTGCGCGGCGAGCTCGAGCGCGAGGTCGACCGTCTCTCCCGCCACGTGGCCGCCTTGCTGGATGACCGCGCCGCTCTGATAGCCGATACGCACCTGCATATCGCCCGACTTGTGTCCGCCGGCCTCGGCGTACGCCTGCATGCGCGCCGCAGCCGCCGTGGCCACGTCGGGGCTCGCGAAAACCGCCATCACCGCGTCGGCCTGCTTGCGCAGCACGCGGCCGCCGCTCAGCTCTGCAGCCTGGCTTAGCGCAGCGACGCAGCGGACGCGGCTCCTCAACGCCTGGCCGCGGGGCCGCTGGCTGCCGTCCACCCGTGCGTAGAGCACGGTCGTGCGTCGCGGCGCCGTCGCCTCGATCTGGTTGATTAATGCCCGTTCTGCTCCTCCCATGGTCCGCCCCCTTCCCTTTTCTGTTGTTATTGCATATGCAATACTCTATGCATAATGCAAATCTCTGTCAAAAGACCTTCTTCGGAAGTGCTGCGGGCACGCCGCACGCTCGAGCGCCTTCGCAGGCGCGTGTCCACCGTGCAGGTCGCTGCGGATACGGGCATCCATCAGAGTCAGGTGTCGCGCCTTCTGCGCGGACATTTCCGGCGCATTTCGCCGAACGTGCGCACTTTGCTCGGCTATGCGAGCAAGCCGACGCGCAAGGCGGAGCCGCCCGCCGAAGCGGCGAAGGCGGCGGTGATCAAGGCGGCGCTGCGAACCTGGGATGCGACGCCCGAGGGCGCTCAGGCCCTCGTGCGGCTATTGCGGTCGGTACGGGAAATCAAGCGCGGCGCGCGCTCGCGCTAAGCGCCGCTATTGGTTCTCGCGCCCTGAAAAAGGCGTTCGCACGCTTGCCTGGCGCAGCACCCGTCCGCCCTCCTGCGCGAGCGGCGCGCCGCCTTGTGCGTACAGGCGCCCGAGCTCCATATCGGCGCAGGTGGCGAGCGTCTGGCGCGCGAGCGGCAGGTGCTCGTCATCGAAGGGCACCGGCACGCGCGCCTTGAAGCACTCTTCGATGCCGAGATAGAGCCTGGCGGGAATCGGGCTGGGCGCCGTCATGGCGAAGAGGCGAAGCGCACCGAGCTCGTTGGCAAGGAAGCGCGCCGGCGCTTCGCGGGCTTCGGCCGCGCGGTAGACGGCGCGGTCGCTGATGCGCATCGCCGCGATGACGACCGCCAGCGCCGCGATTGCCAGCATGGCGGCCAAGGCGAGCTGGAACTGCGTGAGCGCGGGTTTCGGCGTCGCGCGCCGGCGCTTCGGACTCGCCGGTACGCTGGCGGCAGAAGCCGGGGCTTCCGCAATAAATCGCCGTTCGAGCGCGCGGGGGTCGAGCATCGGAGTGCGGCAAATATAGGGCGGCTCACCACCGTCGTTCAATAGCGACAGAACCCCGTTTTTGTGTTACAGCCGCCCTCGCCCTTCTATTCCTCCAGCGCGCCGCGCAGCTGCTCCTCCGGGATGTGGACCTTCACGCCGGCGCGCTCCTCCTGCATCGTCAGCGACACGCGGAAGTCGCGTTCCGCCCAGCCCCGCTTCATGGCGCGGCCGAGCTCATCGAGCGCCAGCTGGCCGAACTGCATCGGCACGCCGACCTCGCGCGCCAGCTCGAGCGCGAGCGTCGCATCCTTGTGCGCGAGACGCAGCGAGAAGTTCGCCGGATCGTATTTCCCCGGCAGGAAATTCTCGGCGAGGCGGTCGAAGGGACGCTTGCGCCCGCTCGCGCCCTGCCGCAGCGCCCGAAAGAGCGCCAGGGGCTCGACGCCGCCCTTCACGCCCAACGTGAACACTTCGGCGAGCGCCGCATGCAGCGCGAAGCTCGCGGTGTTATGCGCGAGCTTGGCGACGGTGCCAGCCCCGATCGCGCCAACATAGAGCGGCTGATCGCCGATCTTGCGCAGCACCGCGACATGACGCTCGTAGATCGCGCGATCGCCGCCCACCCAGATCGCGAGCCTGCCGGTCTTTGCACCGCTCGCACCGCCGCTCACCGGCGCGTCGAGGAGATGCACCTTCTGCGCGGCGAGCGCATCGTGGAGGCGCCGGATGCGCGTCGGCGAGTTGGTCGACAGTTCGAACCACGCGGCCCCGGGTTGCAGCACCGGCGTGATTTGCGCCGCGACGGCGTCCACCTCATCAGGCCCGGGGAGCGAGGTGAAAGCGAGCTCGCAATTCTTCGCCGCCTCTGCCGCGCTCGTGCACCAATGAGGAAAGCCATCGACGCGGCGAAGATCAAACGCGCGCACCTCATGTCCCGCCGCCTGCAGGTTGGCCGCCATCGAGCGCCCCATGACGCCCAGGCCGACGAACGCGAGCTTCATGCGCCGCGCTCGGTGAAGACTTCCTTGGCGATCAGCGCCGCGGTGCCGGCATTGGGCCAGCCGCAGTAGAACGCGAGATGCGTGATCAACTCGACGATCTCCTCTTTCTTCACGCCGTTGTCGAGCGCGCGCCAGAGGTGGCCGCGGATCTGATCGGGCCGCGCAAGCGCCACGAGCGCCGCGACGGTGATCAGGCTGCGATCGCGCTTCGCGAGTCCCGGACGCTCCCACACATCGCCGAACACCACCTCGTCGGTGAGCTCACCCAGCTTCGGAAAGACATCGCGGACTTTGCCAATGGTGGACGGCGGGGCGGAGCGGACGGCCATGCGAATCTCCTCGGGGAATGGGTGTCGATTGACCCTATTATCAGCGCATGAGCACCGCGCAGCCTGAATCGCCGTACGCGTGGACGCGGCTTGCCGCGTCGCTTGCGCTCATGACACTTGGCGGCGTCGGCATGTACGTCATGTCCGTCGCGCTTCCTGCCGTGCAGGCGGAGTTCGGCACGGCGCGCGCCGGCGCGTCGCTTCCCTATACCGTGACGATGATCGGCTTCGGGCTTGGCGGCATCCTTATGGGACGGCTCGCCGACCGCTATGGCGTGGTGGTGCCGGTGATCGTTGGCGCGCTCTGCCTCGGCGGCGGGTTCGTCGCCGCCGGTTTTTCGCAGAGCCTCGCGCAGTTCACGGTGGCCCACGGGTTTCTGATCGGCTTTCTCGGTTGCTCGGCCACCTTCGCACCGCTTGTCGCCGATACATCGTTGTGGTTCACGCGCCGGCGCGGCATCGCTGTCGCGATCTGCGCGAGCGGCAACTACCTTGCCGGCGCGGTGTGGCCGCCGATCCTGCAGTATTTTTTCGAGACGTCCGGTTGGCGCTCGACGTATATCGGTGTCGGCGTCTTTACCACCGCTGCGATCCTTCTCCTGTCGCTCGTGCTGGTGCGCCGGCCGCCGCTTCCCGACATCCGGACACGCATCACGGCGGCCGCGCACGAGGCCGGGCGACCCCTCGGGCTTTCGCCCAATGGACTCATGGCGCTCCTCGCTATCGCGGGCGTCGCCTGCTGCGTGGCGATGTCGATGCCGCAAGTCCACATCGTTGCCTATTGCGGCGACCTCGGATACGGCCCGGCGCGGGGCGCCGAGATGCTTTCCCTCATGCTCGGCTTCGGCATCGTCAGCCGCCTTCTCTCCGGCTGGATCTCCGACCATATCGGCGGACTGCGCACGCTGCTCCTTGGCTCGGTGCTGCAGGGAATAGCGCTTGTGCTCTTTCTGCCCTCCGACAGCTTGCTATCGCTCTATATCGTGTCGGCTCTGTTCGGCCTCTTCCAGGGCGGTATCGTCCCGGCCTACGCGCTCATCGTGCGCGAGCACTTCGATGCCCGCGAAGCGGGCACGCGCACGGCGATCGTGCTGACCGCGACGCTCTTCGGCATGGCGCTCGGCGGATGGATGTCGGGTGCCATCTTCGACGCGACCGGCTCCTACCGTGCGGCGTTCGTGAACGGCATCGCCTGGAACCTCCTCA
>Ga0081539_10000557_pt1 | contig 77038 bp, 51 predicted proteins | sample TabmetS4T2R2_FD_71023 | JGI IMG/M metagenome (GOLD analysis project Ga0081539, IMG submission 71023) | Tabebuia heterophylla rhizosphere microbial communities from the University of Puerto Rico - S4T2R2 | ecosystem: Host-associated > Plants > Roots > Rhizosphere ...
CAACTCCATCTTCGACGTGAACCTCGACGGCAACCTGACTGACCGGCTCAACTCGACTGCCGGCATCACCGTCACGGGCAACCGCAGTCAGCCCCTACAGTTGACCGGCGACCCGCAGCGGCTCTTAGCACCCATCGGGCAGGCCGGGCAGGTCGGGCGCAACAGCTTCCGCGCCGGCTCGGTGCTGGACTTGAACGCCGCGCTCGTCCGCCATGTGGGCTTGGGCGAGCAGCGCGAGTTCCTCTTCCGGCTGGACGTGTTCAACTTCCTGAACCGGGCGAACTACGGCATCCCCGTGCGGCTGTTGGAAGCGCCGGGGTTTGGGCGGGCGACCAATACGGTCACGCCGGCCAGAAGGGTGCAGTTCGCGCTGAAGTTCTCGTTTTGAAGCCGGCCAAACAGTCACCACGAAAGCACACGAAAGCACACGAAGCAGGAGGCACTAAACATCGTGTGTCCGGCTTCGGGCTGTTTCGTGTGCTTTCGTGGTTAAAATCGGTCGCCCCGTCGCGGCCCGACGTTACTGCGTTTGGCTCCCGGTAAGCCGCGTCACGACGAGGGGGCGCGCGGCCAGTTCGCGGCGGTAGAAGACGCGCGGGCGTTGGAGGCTGCGGTTGTTCGGGTCGGCGACCTTCTGCTCGCCGTCCACGAACGCCAGTTCCGCGCCGAGACCGCGCGCCGCCTTCATCTTCTCAAGCTGCATCTGTGGCACGCGCTCGGTCGCGTAGTCGAGCCACTCGCCCATCACCACCTGCCCGTCGCGCGGTCGCCTGTCGGCCGCGCCCTGGCTGAGACCCTGCACCGCCAGTGCGTAGGTCAACAGCCCGTGCCCAAGTTGCGCCACCTCCTGCGCGGCCTGATAGCCTTGCGCCGCCGCCAGGACGAACATGCCCTTCTCGTAGGCAAGTTGCGCGAGGCCCTTCGAGTTCATCGGCCCCATGCGCTTGTCTTCCGTCTCCAACGCCTGCCCGGAGTTGCAGGCGTCCATCACGAACACGACCTGCGCCGCGTCGATCTTGTCGAACTGCGCTTCCAACTCGCGATCCGAGACGCAGTGGTCGAGCATCTCCTTGAGGCTCGCCGCGTCAATCGAGGTGCGCTCGCCGTTGTAGTGCAGGTCGTGGTTGAGCAGGTAGAAGCGCGGCGCTTGCGCCAGCCCGTGCCCGGCGTAGTAAACGATAACCGTGTCTTCCGGCTGCGCCGGCTTGAGTTGGGCGAGCGCGGCGGGCGCGTCCGCTGGCGGCGGCGACGTGTCGCCGCCGAGCCGCGCGAGCGCGAGCAGGATGTTGGCCTTCGTCGCCTCCTTGTTCTGTAGCGGCACGACCTCGATATGCTCGAAGGCGGCGATGCGCGTCTGCGCCTTGCGCACCTCGTCGGCGAACGTGTTGGCGTCGGCGACGGCGAAGCGCAGGTTGAAGCGCGGGTTGGCGTACTGGTTCACGCCAACCGCGACGATGTAGGCGACGCCCTGCCGGCGCAGGCTCGCGTCGCCCGTCACGGTCAACTCGGCGTTCGTGCTCTTGACGTTATCGCGGTTGAAGGCGTAAGCCATTAACTCGTTTTCGCCGGCCACGATGGGCACGGACGTTTCGACGACCGTCTTGCCACCCGCCTTCAGCACGTCGCCGTGCCAGACCCGGACGAGCGAGCCGTTGCGGAACAGGCGCAGGTCTTGCGCCCCGCTCCCCTGCGGGTGCTGCGGGTCGGCCGGCGCTTCCGCCACCTCGATCCTGACCGCCACCTCTCTAGCCTTCACGTCGTCGGGCGAGCTTTGCGCGTCCGCGAGTTGCAAGGTGACGGCGGGCTGGCGGCGGTCACGCGCGGCGATGTCTGCGGGCGCGTGCGGTTTCTTGTTGGCGAGGATGTCGGCGAGCAGCCCCGGATAGTAGAACTCGTTGAAGTAGGCTTCGACGGGGCGCGCGTTGAAGGTGTTGCGGGCGAAGCGCCAGAGGATTTGATTCCACGCTTCGGGCGTGCCGTCGAAGAGGCCGTCGGGCGCGACGACGAGCCAGTCGCCCGACTCGTTGAAGGTGACGAGCGTGGCCTGCTCCGCGCCCGTCTCGGCAGACCACAGGCGCGTGCTGCCGTCCTCGCTGGCGGAAGTCAGCCAGCGCCCGTCAGGGCTGAAGGCGACGCCGTCAATCGCGTCGGTGTGGCCGTTCAGGGCGATTGCTGTGCCGCCCTGGTTGAAATCCCAGAGGCTCAGCCGCCCGCGCAGGTCGCCCGCGACAAAACGCTTGCCATCGGGGCTGAAGCCGACGGCGGAGAAGCCGTAGCTGCCCGCGAAGTTCTGCACCTCGCGCCCCGTGGCTACGTCCCACAACCTGACCGATTTGTCGTAGCCGCCCGAAGCGAGCGTCTGCCCGTCCGGGCTGAAGGCGACCGTATAGACGCCCGCGCCGTGCCCCGCGAGCGTGCGCACCTCTGTGCCGGTGTTCGCGTCCCACAGCTTGATCGTCTTGTCGGCGCTCGCAGAGGCGAGCAGGCGGCCGTCCGCGCTGAACGCAATCGCCTGCACCTCGGCCGCGTGCCCCGCGAACGTGCGCAATTCCTTGCCCGTGTCAACGTCCCACAACTTGATCGTCTTGTCGTTACTGGCCGAGGCGAGTTGGCCGAGCAGGTTGAAGGCGACGGCGTTGACCGTCTCGCCGTGGCCGTTCAGGGCGCGCAGTTCGCGCCCGGTCGTCGCGTCCCAGAGCTTGACGCCGCCGGAGAGGCCGCCGGAGGCGAGCACCTTCGAGTCGGGGCTGAAGGCGAGCGTGGTGATCCAGCCGATCTGCCCTTCCATTCGCTGCACCTCGCGCCCCGTGGCCGTCTCCCACAGGCGGATGGTGTTGTCCTTGCTGCCCGAAGCGAACCACTTTTTGTCGTCGCTGAAGGCGTTGGCGTAGACGCCGCTTGAACGCGTTTCGAGCACGCGCGGGTTCTCCGCCGCCTTGCGCCCGATGTCGCGCAGGAGCACCGTCTTGTCGCCGTTGCTTGACGCGACGATGTGCGCGTCCGCGCTAAACGCCACGGCTTCCTGCGTGTCGATGTTGTCGGCTTCCGTGATGTTCAGCGTCTCGCGGCCCGATTCGGCGTCCCACACTTTGACGTTGCGGTGGTCGGCGCTCGCCGAGACGACGGTCTTGCCGTCCGCGCCGAACGCGACGGCGAGCACGGGCGCGGCGTGCCCCGCGAGCGTGCGCAGTTCCTTGCCCTTGCCCACGTCCCACAGCTTGACCGTCTTGTCGTTGCTCGCCGACGCCAGCCGCTTGCCGTCCGGGCTGAACGCGACGGCGCGCACGCGGTCGGCGTGGCCCGTGAGTGTCTTCAACTCGCGCCCGGCCGCCACGTCCCACACCTTCACGCCCGCGTCGCGCCCGCCCGAAGCGAGCAGCTTCCCGTCGGGGCTGAAGGCGAGACAGAGGACAGTGCCCGTGTGCCCCGCGAGCTTCTGCGCCGCCTGCCCGGTCGTCAGATCGAGGAGGCTGATTGTGCCGTCGGCGCTCGCCGCCGCAAGCTGCCGCGCGTCGGGGCTGAAGGCGACCGCGTTGACGACGCCCGCGCCCGTCAAGCTCTTAGCTTCGCGGCCCGTGCCGACCTCCCAGAGTTTGATCATGCCGTCAATCGAGGCGGACGCGAGCGTGTTGCCGTCGGGGCTGAAGGCGACCGCCTTGACCCACGCGGCGTGCCCTGTCAGCTTGCGCAGTTCGCGCCCCGTCGCCGTCTCCCACAGGCGCACAGTGTTGTCCTTGCTGCCTGAAGCGAACAGGCGTGCGTCGGGGCTGAAGGTGAGACCGTCCACGCGCAGGGCGTGGCCCGTCTGCATGACGAGTTCGGGGCGCGCTTCCGTCCCACCCGGCCCCGGCACGCCGCCTTCGGGAGTTGGCGTCGGCGTCCCGCCGAGCTTGAGGCCGCGCGTGCCCTGATCCCTCTGCGCGTGCGCCGACATGCCCCACGCGAGCGCAAGCAGCATGCACGCGAGCAGCAAAGTCGGGAGCTTTGCGTGTGTGAAGTTGAACGTGGCGGGTCTCGGTGTGAACTTCGTTTGTTTACTCATTGCTTTGTAATTATTCGGCGGCCGGCGGCGGCTTTGGTTAACAGGGCGTGAATTATTATCCGACAGTGCGAACGCGCGCAGAGTACGGGAGGAGCTTCATGCGCTCGCCGGAGCGCAGGCACAGCAGGAAGCTAGGGCAAAACCGGCAGGGTGTCAAGATGGCTATAAAAAGATACTGGTTCAAATTGGACTAGCTTGTATGGGCCGGTGAGATTCACCACAGAGGCACAGAGGACACGGAGGAAGCACGGAGGCTTGCGTGCCATTCCGACTCTGTGCCTCTGTGGTGCACTGCGGCTTGCATACCCGCTCAAACCACACTGCACCACTACCATAAAAAAACAGCGCACCGGGTCTTTGCCCCGATCCGCCGTTCGCGCTGTGCCGAGAATAAGGTTGAATGTGTCGCGTGTGCGCCGCGCGGTCAGTCGAGTGTGTGCAGGAATTTATCGAAGCGCCGCCGGTCGTGTTCGCTCATGCGCGTGATGTGCGCGCCGACGAGGTAGTAGCCGCGCCCCTGCTCGTCGAGGAGCGGCGTGCAGCGCACCGTCTGCGCGTGCACAATGACGATGCCGCCCGGCAGGCAGAGCACTATGCGCAGCGGGTAGCCGGGCGCGTCTATGCGCTCGTCGCCGAGGTGGCAGTCGGGCAGGACGAGCGACAGGCCCGTCTCGCTCACGTCGCGCGTGCGCCCCATGATCGGCTCCGGGTAGTGCTCGGCGGCCGGGTCGATCCGCTCGTTCGGCATCGAGACGCCGACCGGCAGTTGAACCTCGCACGCCACCCGGTGTCGGCGTGCGACGCGCCGCTCGCCGAACAGACCGGCAAGCCGCGCCTCAAGCGTGTGCAGAACTTGAACCACGTTTCCTCTTCCTCTCTGGGGATTGCTGCGCGAGGCGGGTGGGATCAGGAGCGTTTGCGGTCGGGCGAGTGGGCCACGACCCATTAACTAGATAAACAAAAAAGCCGGGGGTTCGTCAACTAAAAAAGCTGTCCATGGTCAGTTGTCCATTGTCCGTTGTTCTCGTCCCCTTAGTTGCCCGTTACACCTACGGCCTTCAATCTGTGGCAGAAGCACAACGGACAACCGACCACGGACAACGGACAGTCTTTACTCCGTCTCCGTCCGTCGCGCGCCGTCGGCGTCTTTGATCCAGACGGTCTTGACGTTGACGAACTCGCGTATGCCGAAGGCGCTCAACTCGCGCCCGTAGCCCGAACGCTTGATGCCGCCGAAGGGCAGGCGCGGGTCGGAGGCGACCATGCCGTTGATGAAGACCGAGCCGGCCTCAAGCTCGGCGGCGAAGCGCGCTTGCTCGCCCGCGTCGTTCGTCCAAGCGCTCGCGCCGAGGCCGAAGGTCGTGTCGTTGGCCAGGCTGATGGCTTCGTCAACGCTCGCGATGCGGAAGAGCGCTGCGACGGGGCCGAACAACTCCTCGTGATAGGCGGGCGCGGCGCGGGGAATGTCCGCGAGGACGGTCGGCGGGTAGTAGTTGCCGGGGCGCGTGAGCGGTGCGCCGCCCGTGAGCACGCGCGCGCCGGCCGCCACGGAGCGCCGCACCTGCTCGTCCAGATCGGCCAGAATCTGTGGCGTGGCGAGCGGCCCCACGTCGGTCGCCTCGTCTGCGGGATCGCCGACCTTGAGCGCCTCCATCGCGGCGACGAAGCGGCGCGCGAACTCGTCGTAGATGGCGGCGGCGACGATGAAGCGTTTCGCGGCGATGCACGACTGCCCGTTATTGATCGTGCGCGCTTTGACGGCCGTCTGGACGGCCGCGTCCAGGTCGGCGCTCGGCATGATGATGAAGGGGTCGCTGCCGCCGAGTTCAAGCACGGTCTTTTTGATCTGCCGGCCGGCGCGCGCCGCCACGTCGCGCCCCGCCGGCTCGCTGCCCGTCAGCGTCACGGCCGCAACGCGCTCGTCTTCGATAACGCAGGCGACCTGCGCGGTCGTGATCAGCAGGGTCTGGAACGCGCCGTCGGGCAGCCCCGCGCGGCGGAAGATGTCTTCGATGGCGAGCGCGCACTGCGGCACGTTCGAGGCGTGTTTGAGCAGCCCCACGTTGCCCGCCATCAGCGCGGGCGCGGCGAAACGGAAGACCTGCCAGAACGGGAAGTTCCACGGCATGACGGCGAGCACAGGCCCTAACGGCTGATAGCGGATGAAGATGCGGGTCGCGTTCGTCTCGACCGGCTCGTCGGCGAGGTGCGCGGCGGCCATCTCCGCGTAGTAGCGACAGACCCACGCGCACTTCGCGACCTCTTCGCCCGCCGCCTTCAAGGGCTTGCCCATCTCGGTCGTCATCAGGCGCGCGAACTGTTCCTTCTCCCGCTCCAGAATCTCCGCCGCGCGCGACATCATCCCGGCGCGCTCGGCAAAACTCGTGCGCCGATACGCGCTAAACGCCTCCGCCGCGCGTTGCAGCCGCGCCCCGACCTCGTCCTCCGTCAGCGCCGCGAACTCCCTCAGCGTCTCGCCCGTCGCCGGATTGATCGTCGCAATCGCCATCGCTCCCCCGATAAAAGCAGTGACTAGTGACAAGTGACGAGTGACAAGCTCAGAACCTGTCTTCACTCGTCACTTGTCACTACTTTTAGAACAATCTTTCCGTATGCGCTCTGCTCCATCACTAGCTGGTGCGCGCGCGTGGCGTCAGCGAGCGGCAGTTCGCGGCCGACGATGGGGCGCAACGTGCCGCCCTCAAGCCCGGCGACGAGCGCGGCGTGGATGCGCAGCAGGTCGCGCTCGCCCGCGTTTAGGAGCGACATGGCGTGTATGCTCGCCTCGCGGCCCATCGCCTGGCGCGGATCGATCTCGACCGTGCCCCGGTTGCCGACCACGACGACGCGCCCGTCGCGCGCCAGTAGCCCCAGGTCTTTATTCAGATTCACGTTCGCCAGCATCTCGACGATCACGTCCGCGCCGCGCCCCTCGGTCAGCGCGCCCAACTGCGACAGGTAATCCGCGCTGCGATGGTCGAGCACGTGGTGCGCGCCCTGCTCCGCGACGAGCCGCCGCCCTTCGGCCGTGCCGCCCGTGCCGACGACGGTCAGCCCGGCGGCGCGCGCCAACTGCACGGCGGCGATGCCGACGCCGCCGCTCGCGCCGTGCACCAGTACGGTCTCGCCGGGCTGCGCCTGTGCGCGGTCGAACAGCGCGCGGTAGGCGGTCGCGTAAGGCACGCCCACCGCCGCGCCTTGCGCGAAGCTGAGCGACGCCGGCAGCCTGTGCACCTGCGACTCCAGACACAGCGCCCGCTCGGCGTATGTGCCCGTGAGCGCGCCCGCGACATAGACGCGCTCGCCGACGTGCACGCGCCTGACGCCCTCGCCGACCGCCTCCACCACGCCCGCCCCGTCGAGGCCCGGCGTGTAAGGTAGTTCAGGTCGGCGCGCATGCGTGCCCGTCCGTATGTAAACGTCAACGGGGTTCACGCCCGCCGCCGCGACGCGCACCACGACCTGCCCCGCGCCCGCTCGCGGCTCGGCCACGTCTTCGAGGCGCATCACGTCGGGCCCGCCGAACTCGTGTACACGAATCGCTTTCATTATTCCTCACGCCAAAATTACAGGATTGGTTTCGCAGCCCACATCATAAGCCAGATGTCGCGCGCCTGTCAGTGCGTTAGAGTGTCCTCCGCGCCCTACGGCAGCCCGCTCTGCGCCCTTTGCGGTTAAAGCTTTCCTCTTAACCGCAAAGGGCCGCGAAGGGCTGCGGCTTGCCGGACGACTTCTAAAATTCTGTGCTTCAATGTTGACTTTGTCCGCCCGTGCTGCTTATTTGTTCCGCACCACACGCTGATGCAGCAACAACTCTGGCACGCCCTCTTACTCTGCGCGGCGGCGTTCGCCGCGGGCATGATCAACTCCGTCGCGGGCGGCGGCACACTGCTCACCTTCCCCGCGCTCATAGGGATCGGGCTTGATCCGAAGATGGCGAACGCGACCAGCACGGTCGCGCTCTGGCCCGGCCTCTTGGGCGGGCTGTTCGGCTTCCGCCGCGAGATGGAGGAGAACCGGCCGCTGCTGCTGCGCCTGGGGCTGACGAGCGTGGCGGGCGGCGCGGTCGGCGCGGCCCTGCTCATCCTGACGCCCTCGCCCACGTTCGCGCGCCTCGTGCCGTTCCTGATTCTGTTCGCCACCCTGCTCTTCATGGCGCAGGAGCCGGTCACGCGGCTGCTGCGCCTGTCGGCCACGCCGACGGACGCGCGGCGCGGCTGGTGGACGGGCGCGATTATCTTCCAGTTCTGCTCCGCCATCTACGGCGGCTACTTCGGCGCGGGCAACGGCATCCTCATGCTCGCCGCGATGGGGCTGCTCGGTATCACGGACATACACCGCGCGAACGGGCTGAAGAACTACTTAGGGATGTGTCTGAACAGCGTCGCGGTCGTCGGCTTCGCGCTGACGGGGCTGGTCTCGTGGCCGTCGGCGCTGCTGATGGCGGTGGGTGCGATCATCGGCGGCTACTATGGGGCGAGCGCCGCCCGCCGCGTCGGGCGCACCGCCATCCGCCGCGTCGTCATCCTCATCGGCTTCCTCATCGCCGCCATCATGCTCTGGCGGTTGTGGCACTGAAAAAGATTAACCACAAAGACACGAAGACACGAAGAAGCACCAAGTCTTTCTTTGTGTCCTTTGCGTCTTTGTGGTTAATCTCTCTCGCTCGGTCGGATGCTGATAACGACGGACTTAGAAGCGGGCGTGTTGCTCTTATCCGCGACATGTTGGACGGGGACGAGGACGTTGGCTTCGGGGAAATAAGTGGCGGCGCAGCCGCGCGGAATCTGGTAGGGTACGACGAGGAAGCGGCGCGCGACGCGCTCCTCGCCGTCGAAGTGGCTGACGAGATCGACCGTCTGTTGCGCGCTGAGGCCCGCCGCCTCAATGTCCGCCCGGTTGAGCAGCACGACCCGCCGCTCGTTGAAGACGCCACGGTAGCGGTCGTCGAGGCCATAAATTGTCGTGTTGAACTGATCGTGGCTGCGCATCGTCAGCATGAGGAATTGGCCGGGCGCTAGCTCGTGGCGCGGGAGCGGGTGGACGGTGAACTGCGCCCGGCCCGATTTGGTCTTGAACTCGCGCACGCGCGCCGCGTTTGGCAGGTAGAAGCCGCCCGGCTCGCGCACGCGACGGTTGTAGTCCTCGAAGCCGGGGATGACGCGTTCGATGCGGGCGCGTATCTGATCGTAGTCGGAGGCGAGCGCCGCCCATTCGACCCGGCTGCGCGCGCCGAGCGTGGCCGCGGCGAGGCGCGCGACGATCTGCGGCTCGCTTAGCAGATGCTCCGACGCCGGCTCAAGCCGCCCCTCGGAAGCCTGTACCACGCCCATCGAGTTCTCGCAGGAGACGAACTGTGCGCCGCCCGCCTGCACGTCGCGCTCTGTGCGGCCAAGGCACGGCAGGATCAGAGCCTGCGCGCCGGTGATGAGGTGGGCGCGGTTGAGTTTGGTCGAGACGTGAGCGGTTAGGCGACAGCGCGCGAGCGCGGCGGCCGTGTACTCGGTGTCGGGCGTCGCCGACAGGAAGTTACCGCCGAGCGCGAAGAAGACTTTCGCCTTCCCTTCGTGCATCGCCTTGATGGCGTTCACCGTGTCGTAGCCATGCGCGCGCGGCGGCGCGAAGTTGAACTCGCTCGCCAGCCGGTCGAGGAAGCTCTCCGTCGGTCGCTCCCAGATGCCCATCGTGCGGTCGCCCTGCACGTTGCTGTGCCCGCGCACGGGGCACGCGCCCGCGCCGGGGCGACCGATTTGGCCGCGCAGCAGCAGCAGGTTGACGATCTCCTGAATGTTCGCGACCGCGTTCTTGTGCTGCGTCAGCCCCATCGCCCAGCAGACGATGACGCGCTCCGAGTTGATGTAGATGTCGGCCGCCGCGCGCAGTTCCTCGCGCGTGACGCCGCTCGATTCGACAATCTCGTCCCAACTCTCGGCTTCGAGCGCGGCGGCAAACTCGGCGAAGCCGGTTGTGTGCTGTTTGATAAATTCATGATCAAGCACCGCGCCCGGTCGTAGCCGCTCCGCCGCCAGCACCTCTTTCATGATGCCCTTGAGCAACGCCACGTCGCCGTTGATTCTGACTTGCAGGAAGAGGTCGGCGAGGCGCGTGCCGTGGCCGAGTATGTGCAGCACGTCCTGCGGGTGCTTGAAGGCGTGGAGGCCGGTTTCGGGCAGCGGATTGACGTGGACGATCTTCGCGCCGCGCCGCTTCGCCTGTTGCAGCGTCGCGAGCATGCGCGGGTGATTCGTGCCCGGATTCTGGCCGATGACGAAGACGGCGTCGGCGAGCGCGAAATCCGCGAGCGTGACCGTACCCTTCCCGACGCCGATGGTTTCGGTCAGGGCCGTGCCCGAAGACTCGTGGCACATGTTCGAGCAGTCGGGCAGGTTGTTCGTGCCGAACTGCCGGACGAAGAGTTGATAGAGGAACGCGGCCTCGTTGCTCGTGCGCCCGGACGTATAGAAGACCGCCTCGTCGGGCGTGGCGAGCGCGTTTAATTCGTCCGCGATCAGTTTGAAGGCCGCATCCCAACTGACGGGTTCGTAGTGGTCGCTGCCCTCGCGGCGCAGCATCGGGTGGGTCAGCCGCCCTTGCTGGTTGAGCCACAGGTCTGACTGCGCGGCCAGCGCGGGAACGCTCCACGCGCGGAAGAAATCCGGCGTGACGCGCTTCGTCGTCGCCTCGTCCGCGACGTGCTTCGCGCCGTTCTCGCAGAACTCTATGTGCGGGCGCTCGCGGTCGGGTTCGGGCCAGGCGCAGCCGGGGCAGTCGAAGCCGCCGGGCTGGTTGACGCGCGCGAGCGTCCGCAGACTCCGCCCCACGCCCATCTCGCCGAACGCGTACTTCATCGTCGAGACGACGGCCGGCACGCCGCCCGCGACCTCGTCCACCTCCGTCAGCCTCAACCCCGTGAACTCTTCCGGCGACTGCGCGCCCGGCACGTGCTCGGCCGTGTGCGCCCCGCCCGACGTGCCCCCGTGCGCCTCGTGGTGCGCGCCGTCCGGGTCGTAGTGGCTCGGCTGGTCGGACGTGGCCCGCTCAAAGGCCGCTGTCTGCCCCGCCGCGTCTGCTTGTGTGGCCGGCTGCTCGTGCTGTTTCGTCGCCATCTGTCCGGCAATGCTACTGCAAACCCGCCGCCCGGCCCAAAAACCCGCCGAAAATATTTTTTGTTGCACGCTTGAAACGCTATTCCATTCCTGCATGAAACGTGTTATAGTGCCGGCCCAGCTAGCCGGACACCAGATGGTGTGGGGCGATCAGGGGCGCGCATGTGCCGCGCCTACTCCCGAATTGATCTGCGAGAAGGAGAAGTGATGAGTACAAATGCGACGAGACCGAGAGTGAACCCGCTGAGCCGGCGGCCCCGCCAGCAGCGTCTGGTGATGGCTGTGCGCGGCGGCGCGGGCGTGGGTAAGAGCTATTTCGTCCGCTCGATGGCGGAGGCCGGAGTGGGCCGCCTCTGCATCTTCGACGTGGAGCGCAAGTCGCGCCTGCTGAAAGGCAACGGCACGATCTTCGACGGGTTGGAGATCGAGCACCCAGACGAGTTGCCGGAGTTTATAGACTGGGCGCTGACGGGCGAGGGACGCGAGCAGAACTATGGCTGCTACGCGCTCGACTCGTGGGCGAGCTACTTCAGCGCCAAGCACAGTGACATGCTGGCTGCGGTGCGCGAGCGCACGGGCGACCCGCTGGCGCAGCCCTCGGCGGAAGAGTTGGCCGCCGACCAGATGATCCTGCAAGGCGTCCTGCGCCGGCTGTGCATCGAGAGCGGCAAGTCGGTGGTGATCGTCGATCAGATTCCGGCGAAGGGCAAGGAGGCAAAGGAGGACAACGAGGTGGGCCGCGTGCTGCCGATGACGGCGTCGGGGCTGGAATACTTCGTGGACATCATGGTCGAAGTCTCCTTGCAGGAGCGCGCGGGCGAGGTGGTGCGCGTCTTCCAGGTCGTCAAGTCAAACAGCGAGGCGTTCGAGGTCGGCTTCGAGTTGACCGGCGACATCACCTTTAAAGATTTCCTCGACCACATGGCGCGCGTCTCCGGGAGCGACCTGCCCGTCGCCGCGCCGAAGCCTTCGGCCGTGCCGGAAGTGCTGGAAGAGAAGCCTTCGCCGCTCTCGCTCGTGCCGCCGCCGATGACGATCCAGGAGTTGATCGCGAAGGCCGAGCGGCACGGCTTCAAGGTGGCGGACATCGTCACGGGCGCGAAGCTCTACCACAACCAGCCGAACATACACCGACTGACGGCCGAACAGATTGCCGACCTCGACCGCCGCATCACCGCGCGCATCGAGCGCACGAAGGCGGCCGCGGACGAGCAGCAGGCGGCGAAGGAAGCAGCGCCGCAGGCCCGCGCCCAGGCGCAACGCAACATCAAACGAGCTTAACGCGCCGACCGACCGAACCACCCAACCCCAGACGCGCCTTGCGTCGCGCCGCTCGGTCAGCACGTTAAAGCGAGAGCGGGCCAACTGTCGGATGACAGTTGGCCCGCTCTCGCTTTCAGGCTCGTAGCGAAATCTCCGGCGCGGGAAAGAGTAACCACGAAAGCACACGAAACGGCACGAAACGGAGAAGACTGACAGACTTCGTGCATCTTGTTCGTGTCGTTTCGTGTGCTTTCGTGGTTACTGCCCTTTACGCGATTTCTTGTTGTGCCGGGAACAGGAACTTGAGCATCGGGGCGACGCGCGCGGCCCAGGCGTTCTCGTCGTGGGTCGCGCCGTCGGCCTCGTAGTAGCTCAACTCGGCGTCGAGCGCCCAGCCCTTGCCGACGAGGGCGTCGCGGAGCATGCGCGCGTACTCGGTCGTGTACCAGCCTTCGCCCGTGCCCGTGTCGAGCCAGATGCGCAAAGGTAGTTTCGCATTGAGCGTCTCGACGCGGCTGATGATAAGCCGCCTGTCCCAGAAGACCGAGGGCGAGAGCGCCGCCAGCTTGCCGAACACGTCCGGGTAGCTGAGACCCAGGAGGAGCGAGACCAGCCCGCCGAGCGACGAGCCGCCGACGCCCGTGTGCTCCGCGCCCGCGAGCGTGCGATAGTGGGCGTCCACGTAGGGCTTCAACTCCTCGACGAGCATGCGCCCGTAGAGCGCCGCGCGCCCGCCCTGCCCGACGCGTGCGTCCCGCGTCGGCGTGTACTCGTCCACGCGCCCCACGCCCATGTGGTAGATGCCGACGATGATGAGCGGCTGGATGGCCGCGGCGGCCATGAGCGCGTGCGCCGTCTCGCCCACGCGCCAGTGCTGCCCGTAGACGTAGGCGGTCGCGCCGTCGAACAGGTTCTGCCCGTCGTGCAGGTAGAGCACAGGGTAGCGGCGCGTCGGCTCGGCGGCGTAAGCGGGCGGCAGCAGCACGAGCACGGTGCGCCGGTTGTCGAGCAGGCGGGAATAGAAGTCCGCGTGGGTGCGCAGGTCGCAGCAGGGCGGCTGCGGCGGTGCTGGCGTCAGAGGCTCGATGTGCTGCAAGGTCTTAAACCGTCGCCGAACGTAAAGCTGAGTTGAGCGCGGGGAGAATTTAACACAGAGACACGGAGGGGGCACAGAGGACACGGAGTCTTTCTCTGTGCCCTCTGTGCCCCCTCCGTGTCTCTGTGTTGAAAACAGGTCTGCGCCTCATTCAACGCGAGCACGGGAGCGCGCGTTCTTTAAGGCAGCGCCTCGACATTGATGAAGAAGCGGAAGCGCCCGCCTGCCTGCACGCCGAGCACGAAGCGCACGTCCACGGTCGCGCCGGGCGCGATGGGCGTGAACGTCGTAACCGTCCCGCTCGTGTTAAGGCCGCCGCCCTGCCCTTGTGCCGGCGGCATCTCGATGACCGTGCCCTTCACCGTAATCACGCCGCCCGAAGTGGCCACCGGGGTGTCGTTGCTGTTCACCCAGCGCAGGTCGGCCTGCTGCCCGCCAGGGTTGGGTGTGTTCAGCGTCGTCACGTCCACGATGCGGAAGCGCAGCCGCGTGACCGGCACGTTCATCGTGTTCCTGAAGCGGCGGCGTATGTCGAGCGTGCCGTTCGCGCCGAACTGCGGGTAGGCCGGGTCGGGCGCGAGCCGCACGCGGTTGGGCGGCAGCGTCGAGGCGACCTGCTGATCGATCAGGCTCGCCTTGATCTGCGCGTTGCGCTGCGTCGGACTCCGGTTCGCAAACTGGTTGCCCGGATAGCAGCCGCAATCCTCCGGCCCTGGTGCGCCGAGTTGCGACTGCGCGCCGCCGTAAAGAGCGCCGTCGGTGGCGACGAAGACGAAGTCCGCCGCGTTGTCCTGCGAATCCTGCGGCAGCCCTGTCACGAGCTGACGCAGGAAGGCGTACTCGCCGTCGTTCGCGCCCGGCGACGTGAGGCCCGCGCCCTCGCGGTAGAGGTCGGCGGTCGCGCCCGCGTGGGCGCTGAAGCCGGCGGCGTCGAGCCGCGTGTCAGTCGAGAAGTTGGCCGCGTTGGCCGTCGTGAAGACCGCCACGCCCGCGTCGTCCGCCACGTCGCCGAAGTAGGTGGCGTCGGCGGGCGCGTAGGCGGTCAGCGTGTAGCCGTCGCCGTTCGCGGCGAGCAGGTGGCCGCGCGTCGGGATGACCGTGCCGCTGGGGATGGTGACGAGCACGGTGGCGGACGTGCCCGTGGCGTCGAGTGCCGCGAGCGCCCAGCCGGCCGAGCCGTCAGTGGTGGCGACGGTCATCGGCTGATCCGTGTTGTTGTAAAGCTCCACGTACTCGTCGCGTGCGCCGTCGTTCGGCGGCGGCTGCGTGGGCGTGGGGCCGCGGAAGCGGAACTCGCTGATCAGGAGTTGGCCCGCGCCGACCGGGTCGGTGATCGTCGCCTGCCCCGTCCCGTCCGCTATCGTCGCATTGATGGACGGGTTGCTGAGGTTGACGAAGAAGTTCTCGTTGCCCTCGGCCGTGCCGTCCGCGTTGACGGTCACGCTGATGGTCTTCGTGGTCTCGCCTATCCCGAACGTTAACTGCGTGGTCGGGATAGCCACGTAGTCGGCGGGCGCTGTGGCCGTGCCGTCCTGCGTCGCGTAGTCAACGGTGACGGGCGCGCTGGGCGGCCCCGACAGAGTGACGGTGAAGACGGCCGTCGAAGTGCCGGCCGCCGGCTCGGAGACGAACACGTCATTGATGCTGATCCCAACCGGCGCGGCGTCGTCGTTCGTGATCGTGCCGACGCCCTGCCCGTCCGAGATGGTGGCGTTCGCGTTCACGTTCGATAGATTGACAAAGAACTGCTCGGTCGGCTCGAACACGATGTCGCCGTTGACCTGCACTGTCACCTGCTTGCTCGTCTGCCCCGGATCGAAGGTCAGCGTTGTAGTCGGGACGGCCGTGTAATCCGACGGCGCGGTGGCGGAGTCGTCGGCCGTGGCGTAGTCCACCGTCACGGTCTGGTCGCTGGCGCTTGAGAGCGAGACGGTGAAGGTGTAATCGGTCGTGCCGCTGTCGCCTTCGTTGTGCGTCACGTCGTTGATCGAAAGACGCGGCAGCGGCTCGAAGTCGTAGGTCGTGTTCGCGGTGCTGACGCCGACGGTGACGTTGTCCACGTTGCCCACGAAGTTGTCCCACGAACCCGCGCCGAAGCCGGCGACGAGGCGGAGGCTGCCGGACGCGGCCACGTTCAGCCGCGCGTTCGGGAACGCCGTGATGAAGTTGTCGAGCGGCTCGACGTTCGAGCCGGGGCCGGCGAAGACGGGATCGCCGTTGCTCGGATCGATGCCGTACCAGCCGCCCACGCGCGCGTTCCACGTCTGCCAGGTGTTCAGCACGTTGTCGCCCTGATCGGGCACGGCGTTCGTATAGCCATGCTGGTACTCCGGCTCGAAGAAGAGCAGCGTGTCGAGCGTCCCGTCCGCGTCCCGGTCAACGTTCAGGATGATGTAGATGGTCTGGTCGCCGGTCATGGGCGGCGTGCCATCGTTGCTCGTGTAAGTGCTATAGCTGAGCGCCGTCAGGTCGCTCAGGGACGTGCCGTTGAACGAGGTCTGGCGCAGTTGCGCCGCGCCGTCGCCGTCCGAGCCGACCGCCAACTGCGCGCTGCCCTCGCCGAGCGGCGGCGTCGCCGGCCCCGGCACGAAGCTGACCGTCGCGGTGCTGCTGGCCGTCGGCACCCAGCCGTGCAGGTTGTTCGAGCGGACGACCACGTTCGGCGGCTGCACGCCCTGGAAGCCGTTCGTGCCGCGACCGGGCGTCGTCTCGACGTTGGTGTCCGTGCCGCTCAACAGGATCGGATCGATCTTGAAGTTGGCGGAGGCGGGGCCGGCGATGTCGGGTTGCCCGCCGGGCGGCGTGGCCGTGCCGCCGTAGGCGACCGGAATCTGGGCGGCGTAGCCCGGCTCGGCGCTGTTGGCGGTGGTGATGACGGGCGCGGTCGTGCCGAACCAGTTGCGCCGGAAGTTCTTCAGGTTGGTCGTGCCGGGCGCGGGCAGCGAGCCGCCCGTCTGGCGATCCACGATCTGCGCGTACCAGTTGGCGCTGATGTCGTTGTTGTTGAAGGCGGAGTGGAGCGCCTGCTGGAGCGGCGAGTTCGTGCCGCCGCTGGCGTCGAGGAACAGGACGCCGACCGTCCAGTTGTTGGTGATGAAGTTCTCGGTGACGGTGATGTTGTCCGTCCGGTTGCGGAAGATCAGACCCGTCCGGTTGAAGTCAATCGTGTTGTTGCGGACGGTGTGCCCGCCACTGTTGTTGATGTCAATGGCGGTGCGGTTGCCGGTCAGGACGTTGTCGCGGATGAGCATGCCGGTCACGGCCGTGCCCTGCACGGCGATGCCCGCCGTGTTCAGACCGGAATTGTTCCAGTCGGTCGTGTTGTTGCCGAGGCGCGTGATGGTAAAGCCGGCGACGGTCACATTGTTGGCGGCGACGATCACTGTTGTGCCGGGGCCGCCGATAGGCCCGCGAATGTTGGTCACGCCCGCGCCCGCGCCGAGCAGTTGCAGGCCCGCGTTGCTGATCGTCACGTCCTCGTCATACGTACCCGCGGCGACGTTGACTGTCCCGCCTGCGGCGACGGCGTTGACGCCGGCCTGGATGGTCGCGAAGGCGTCGTAGCCGATCTCGGTGCAGGGGCCCGGCGGGTCGTCGCCGGCCGCCAGGCTAGCGAAGTCGTCGTCCACACAGACGGGGTTGGGCGGCGGCGGGGCCGGATCGTCGTTCGTGATCGTGCCCGTGCCGTCGGCGTCGCTGATCGTGGCGTTGACGGCGTTCGACAGGTGGACGGTGAACGCCTCGGTCGGCTCGAAGTGCGTGTCGCCGTTGACCTGTACGGTGATGGTCTTGGTCGCGTCGCCGGAGGCGAAGCTGAGCGTGCCGCTGTTGGCGACGTAGTCGTTGCTGGCCACCTTGGCCGTGCCGTCAACGGTCGTGAAGTCAACACTCGCAGCGCCCGCGTTCGTTTTCGTCACGGTGAAGGTGTAGTCGGTCGTGCCGCTGTCGCCCTCGTTGTGCGTCACGTCGTTGATCGAGAAGTCGGGCACGACGACGTTGACGTTGGCGCTTGTCATCTGGTTATCGGCCGTGGCGGTGACGGTGCCCGTGTTGTTGCTCGTCGAGGTGAACGTGGTCGAGGCCGCGCCGTTCGCGGTCGTCGTGTTAGCGGGGCTGACCATGCCGTTGGTCGCGCTGAAGCTGACGGGCGTAGGCGGAAGCTGAAGGACGGCGGGCGCGTTCGCCTCCGGCGCGAGCGTCATGTCGGAGTTGTGGAAGAAGTCGGCCGTCACGGTGGACATGCCGCCGGGGCTGACGCTCGTGGGCGCGGCCGTGACGGTCAGGATGAGCCACGGGTCGAAGTCAATCGGGCCGGCGACGCTGCCGCAGCCGGTGTTGTTCGGGCCGGCGTTGCAGCCCCACCAATTGTTCTCCCAGTTGGCGCTGAACGTGCCCGCGCCGTTTGTAGTCGCGCCGGCCGTGTTGCCGACGATGCGGTTGAAGCTGCCGCTGGATGTCTGCGGCCCGCCCGTGGCGTTGTCGAGATAGACGCCGGTGGCGAAGCCCGTGATGGTAGAGCTGGTCACGGCGGCGTGCCCTTGCGCGGCGACGACTTCGATGCCGCGCGTGCCGCTGCTGCCGGTGACGGTCGCGCCGCTGACGTTCACGGTCTGCGCGTTGGTCGTGCCCTCGACCTTGACGCCGTCGCCGGTGTTGCCGGTGATGGCGAGGCCCGTGACGTTGACGGTCGAAGCCGCGCCGGGGCCGCCGGCCAAGAAGTTGGTCAGGCCGATGGGATTGAAGTTCAGGTTGTCGGTCAGGAAGACGCCGGCCAAGCTTGAGCCTGTGATCGAGTTGGTCGCGCCGAGCGTGATGTTGTTGCTGGTCGGGACGTTGAAGAGACCGACGCCGTAGTTGTGCCCCGTGATCGTGTTGTTGGTGAACGACGCGTTGACGGCGTTCTGGATCGAGACCATCAGGACGCCGAAGTTGTTGGCGACCGCGCCGGTCGTCTCGGCCGTGATCTGGTTGTTGTTGATGGTCGCGCTGGTCGCGCCGTTGAATTGCAGCCAGTAGAGGATGCCGCCCGCGTAGGCGTGGATTTCGTTGCCCGTGATGTTGAAGGCCGCGGGGCCGCCCGCGCCGTTGTGGTTGTTGACGTGGACGCCCGTCCACGCGCGCGTCATCTTGTTGTTGGTGACGTTGGCGTAGAAGTTGTTGCGGATCGAGACGCAGTAGCCGAAGTCGAAGTGGCCGATGCTGTCGAACCAGTTGGCGTTGATGGTGTTGCCCTGCGAGGCCACGTCGCCGCGCAGGCCGATCTCGACCTTCCTGATGATGTTGTTGCTGACGGTCAGATTACTAACCGCGCCGGTCGTCGGGCGCACGCCGTAGCTGGCGTTGGTGTCGTCGCCGCTCTGGAGCGGGATGCCCGTGACGGCCGGATCGTCGCCGTCGATCAGGAAGCCGTTGATGGTGACGTTGGCGGCCGTGACGCCGAAGACGGCCAGTTGGTTGCCGTTGGTGCGGACGTTCGACTCCGCGCCGCGTGTGCCCGCGCCGGGAGTGTTGGCGTTCGCGCCGAGCAGGGTCATCGCGCGGCTGACGGCCGGGTTCTCGACGTAGCTGCCGGCGGCGACGTTGACCGTGCCGCCCGTGGCGACGGCGTTGATGCCCCCCTGAATGGTGGCGAAGGCGTCGTAGCCGATGCTGGTCGCAGGGCCTGCGCCGTCGGGGTCTGTGCCGGGCGTGAGGCCCGTCCAGTCGTCGTCCACATAAACGACGTTGGCCGGCGCGGCCGCGTCGTCGTTCGTGATGGTCAGCGTGGTCGGGTTGGGCGAGCCGATGACAGCGCCGCCCGTGGGGTTTGAGAGCGTGAGGTTGACGGTTTCGTTCGGCTCAAACGTCGTGTCGCCCTTGACGGTGATGTTGAAGCTCTTGTTGGCGGTATCGCCGTCGGCCCAATTGAGCGTGCTGCTGGCCGGGCTGACTGAATAATCGTTATCGGCGGTGGTGGCCGTGCCGTCGGTGACGGCGTAGTCAACGGAGACTGCGCCGCTCGCGCCGCCCGTGCGACTGACGTTGACGGTGAAGGTATGGTCGGCGTTCGTCTCGCTATCGGTGTAAGGCGCGCTGGCGAACTGTAGTTGACCGAAGACGGCGGCGGGTTCGGCGAGCGTCCAGTCGGAGAAGCTGTTGACGCCGTTGACCGTCGCCGTGTGCGCGTTGGTGTCGACCGACTGGCTGGGCGGCACGCTGGCGGTTGTGCCGGTGTATTTGACGACTTGGTAATTGCTTTCCGTGCCGACGACATCGCCGGCGAGATAGTGGAAGGTCAGATTGGTCGTGATGCCTGAGCCGGCGAGCGTCCAGTAGCGCGAGAGGGCGTTCGTGCCGACGATGTTGGGCTGCTTGGTCTCGGTGGGCTTGACGGAGAGCGAGCCTGTGCCAGTCGTCGCGTTGGCGTCAACCGGCGAATAGCCGTTCGCCGTGCCGACGGCGTAGGTGAAGCTGCCGGGCGCGTTGAAGCTCTTTGACAGCGTGCCGAGCACGTAGCCGGTCGTGCGCGTGATGGAGGCCGCGTTGCCGAGCGCGAGCGTGTTCGCGCCGGTCGTGATCTTGCGCGCGCCGAGTGCTAGCACGCCATTGACGGTCGGGCTGGCGCTGAGCGAGAGGTCGTTGGCGGCGGTCAGGTTGTTGAAGGTGCTCGCAGTCTGGATGGCCTGCGCGCCCGTGCCGTTGAAGTTGACGGTCGAGCCGCCCGCGCTGAAGCCGGCGACGTTCCAGTTGCCGGCGACGTTGATGCCGGCCGCGCCGGTGGCGTTGAAGCCGGTCGTGGTCGTGACGTTGTTGAGCGTGAGCGTGCCGTTGCCAATGCTGATGCTGGCGGCCGACAGGCTGTACGGCCCGCCGACCGTCGGGGCGATGTTGCGCACGCCGCTGGTGAGCTTGCCGCCGCCGAGCTTGCTGCCGGCGAAGTTGGACTGGATGGCGCTGTTGACGGTGCGGTCGTTGACGGTGAACGTGCCGGCGATGGTCTTGTCGCCGTTCAGGTTGAGTTGAGTCGTGCCCGCGAGTTGGACGTTCTGCACGCCGGTGGCGGGGAACTCGGCGGCGGCATTGTAGCTGCTGTTGGTGTCATAGTAGAGCGTTGAGCCGGCGGCGTAGGTCGGTGGGTTGTTGCTGACGAAGCCGTTCGTGTTGACGCTGAGGAAGCCCTGCACGATGGACAGCCCCGCGCCGAAGTCAACGCCCGCGAAGAGGAACAGGTTGACGTTCGCGCCGAAGGTCAGCGTGCCGCCGTTCGTGCTGGTCACGGTCTTCGCGCCGTTAAAGGAGATCTGGCTGAGTGGCTGGCTGCTCGTGATGGAGCGCGCGCCGCCGTCAACCAAGATGTTGCCGCCGCTGTTGGGGAAGGAGAGCGTGCTGCCGTTCAGGTCTAAGCCGCCCGCGTTGATTAGCTGAAGCACGTTGCCGGTTGTAGCACCGATGGAGATGGTCGTGAAATTGGGGGTGGTGGCGAGTTGCAAATTGCCGCTCGGCTTGTTGACGACGAGGTAAGAGAACATCTCCGGGCCGCCGCCCGTGACGGTGATAGTCTGCGTGCCCGAGCCGTTGAAGAAGACGGCGCGGTTGTTGGGATTGAAGGCCCCGGCGGCGGCGCGCGTCCAGTTGCCGGCGATGTTGAGGTCGCCGGAAGTCCCGTTGAGGACGAACATGTCGTTGATGTTCAGGTTGCCCGCCATGCCGCGTGTGCTGTTGGGCATGGTGACCGTGCCGGCCTGGATCGTGACGTTCTGCGGGACACCCGCGCCCGCGGTGGTCGCGCTGCCCGTCCACTCGTTGCCGACGTTGTAGCCGGCGGGCGTGTTGTAGATGAGCGTAGACGAGCCGCCGTAGGTCGGCGCTTGGTTGAAGAAGCCGCCCGCGTTGATCTGGCAAGTGCCGTTGAGCGTCAGGTTGTTGCCGCCGGTGACGCCCGCCGCCGTCTGGAACGTGCCGCCGACCGTGCGCGCGACGCCGAGGTTGATGCCGCCCGCGCCAAGAACGTTGACGTTCTGCGGGCCGTTGGACGCCGGCCAATAAGTGTGTGAGCTATCAATCGGGCCGTATGTGCCGCTGGTGTTGTTATAGACGAGTGCGCCGGTGGACGAATTATAAGTATATGTACCAGCCCCGCCGAAGAAACCGTTTTGATTAATTTGGAGTGTGCCGTTGACGTTGAAAGTGCCCGTGTTCGTGACCGAAGCTCCGGCCGCTAAGGTTGTATTGGCGTTAACGGTCGTAGTTCCCGGCAACGTCACGGCGCTATTCACGGTGACGCCACTTGTGTTGGCTATAGTTATGCTTTGATTCGCAGCAAAAGTGAGCGTTCCTGAGTTCGAGATAGTTTGAGCACTCGCACCATTAAAATTGACCGTTCCGGCGCTGGCCGGATTGAAATTAAGTGTAGCGCCCGAGGCAACCGAGATATTTCCATTGATCGTATGTCCGGGAGTTCCCGTCATATTAAAGTTAAATGTTCCCTGAGTTATCGTAAGGTTATCTACTGACACAGCGCTGCCGCCGGTTACTGATACCGTCCCCACGACATTTAATTCAAAATTAGCGTAGGTACGTCCTGAGAATGAGGGAGCACTTGTACTTTGCTGCTTATAAAGACTACCGCTTTGAAATACGGCTACTGAATTGGGCGCACTAGCACCGAACGGGTTGCTTCCTGCGGTGAAGATAAATGTAGAGCCGCTGGCAAAGATTATCGAGTTAAGATTGGTTGTGCCGAATGGATTTCCGCTGAAACTTGTACCCGATGTGAATGTGCCACCGCTTTGAAAGGTAATTCCGCTGGCATCGACCGCCGTTAACCTATGAGCGGCAGCAGACAAGGTCATCGAACCGCTTATACTTCCCGTTGCGCTCGTCGCCACGCTTAGATTCAGGACGTTTGCAGTATTAACGTTAAGCTGCGAACCAGAGGCAACAGATAAATCTGTCCCTGTGCCGCCGCCGACAGTAACGGTGTTGCCTGTCGCCGCCGCCTGAAGAGTAACGTTAGTGCTTCCAGAAACTAATAACTGCCCAATCGTCTGAGTCGGTACGTTTGTAACCGTCGTGGTCGCGCCGTTGTTGAAAACAAGGATGTCATCGGTGGCAGGCGTTGTGCGAGTTGGCGTCCAGTTGGTTGATACCGCCCACGATGCTGTGCCGGTTTGATTCCATGTGTAGGTCGTCGCCGCCGCCTGTGAGCGGACGTAAAAGAAAGTGGCGGCGCAGACGGTCAGCGCGATCAATAAACCACTGATTCTTTTAAATGAACGGAATTTGTTGAAGGACAAGAGGGCGGCGGTGGTCTTCATGGGCTTGCTCCAGTTGGGTAGAGATGTACGCGAGGGTTCGTGTCGGACGATTCCCTGCTGTTAGTGGCACGACGGGATAAGGCGTTCGTCGTGTTGGGCGATGCGGCACAAGGGTATTGTGCGGCGGCGGCTGAGGCGGGCCAGGCGGGCGCGTCGCTTCGCTAGCGGGCCGCGGACGCCGACGGGGATCGTCTCAGACGTGTCTAGATTCGTACCCGCCCCTCGCACGGACGCGGCGTTAATGGGTGCATCGGACAGAGTAAAGACCTAAAACCCTCTTTGCTCCGAAGAAAACGCGGGCGGTATTCATCGGCACGTGAAGTAAGGCGGCAGGTTTTACGAGGCTTGTCGGTCAAAATCCTTGCCTGAATACTAAACGCGTGCGCGCCGACGGGGCTGACAGCCGGGCGGGCGGCGCGGACGAACTAAACCGAGCGTCGCGGCAAAGTAAGGTCTGCACCCCTTAAATGTCAAGGCGAAAAGGTGCTCGCCTCCGGGTTATTTGCGCGCGCGGAAAGACCGCTTCAGCCCACGACGGCCGGCGCGAAGCCGTTGCACTCGGTGTAGATGGCGACGCCGTAGCGCAGCTCCTCGTCGAGGTAGAGGTTGAGCGAGCGCATCGCGTTGAAATAGTCGGGCAGGGCCACGCGTTCGGGGTCGGCCGTGAGCTTGGTCTGGATGTGGTCTATGAGCGTGCGGCGCAGCAGCGCGACCTCGCGCACCAGGTCGCGGGCGCGGTAGCCCTGGCGGAAGCGCGTGTAGGCGTGGACGCGCGCCTCGTGCGTGTTAAGCAGGGTGGGCTGCTCGCCCGCGCGCATCATGGCGCAGACCTCGTCGAGCAGCACCGGCACGTGGTCGATCAGCCCGCCCTCGGACAGGTCTGCGTCCGACTGAATGGTCTGGTCGGCGCGCACGGCGCGCACCCAGATATGTACTAGCTCATCACGGTGAGATTCGATCAGGCGTGCGATTTTAGCTTGAGCCATGGGGGAAGCCTGCGACTGCGCACTTAACGGGATCGTTGCCCGCGATACATTCCTCGAACTCGCGCCCCTGCGTCCGCTTCACGTGTTCCAGAAAGCCGTAGATGTTGGCGATGTGCCGCGGGTCGAACCCGAGGCTCGTCAGAAAGGGATCGCTGGCCCGGAACGTGAGCGGGTACGGCACGATCCTGAATTCCAGGTGTGTCGTCTCGTGCAGCTTGATGATCACGTCGTAGAGGTCTTTCAAGACCCCAAAGGAAGTGATCAGGCAGTCATAACTGCCGCTGGCGGCGCGGCTGAGGAGATAGCGAAAATCCGTGTTGTAGCTTTCGACGAACTTATCAAAGTCCTCTTGGCTGATCATCTACAACGCCCCCTTGGCCTGCCGCGCGCAGGTGTGTCCGTAAAGGGGGAACGGATTTACAACCCACAGGTTCGCTCACGAGAACTGGGAGAAGCGTCCGGCTGTCTGCCACACGCGCTCAAACGAAGGCCCGCCGCGTAGGGGAGAAGAGAGCGATTGTGCGCGGGTGCGGCCTTGCAGTGAGCAGAACGGTTTTATGCCTTTCGCCGCGCACTGTCAACTGCTAAGTAGACACGCGCCGCGTTTATTCGCCGCCGAGGCCGCCGACGGTGTTCGGGGCCGTGCCGACGCCGCCCGTCGGCCCTTCCTCGCCGCCCGCGCCCGCGTGCGTCGAACTCGCGCCCGCGATGTCGCCCGTCTCGCGCGCGCCCGTGCCCGCCGGATGCGGGTCGTCGCCCGCGAGACCGCCGGGGCCGTACTTGTCCGTGCCGCCCGTCACGTCCGCGCCGCCCACGCCGCGGCGGGCGACCACTTCGAGGCGCGGTTCTGCCGCCGCGCCCGCCTCCGCGCGTTTGGGCGGCGGCTCGAAGCTCACGTCGGGTGGGCCGCCCGTCACGTTGGGTTCACGCGGACGCACGGGCTGGCCCGCCTGGTTCTCTTCCGCCGCGCCGAACATCTGCTGCTGATCCGCGTTAAAGGTGCGCGCCTCTTTCTCGTCTTCGCTCATAGCCCTCCCCTGTGGTTGCGCCCACGGGCGCGGCGACTCACTTCGCGGCGGCCGGCTTCTCCTTCGCGCGCGGGTGCGTGAAGAAATAGACCGCGTAAACCATGCCGATGCAGAGCGCCAGGAAGCCGCCCGTGATGGCGAGCAGCAGGCCCAGCCCGAAGAACAGGCCGTGGATAAAACGCAGCGTCACGGCCGCGGGCTGACCCGTAAACCACCACAGCGCCAGCAACACCAGCCCCACCCCGCAGCCCACCAGCCCGACAAAGAACGGTGCCCGAATCGGTTCCATCTCGCCACACTCTCTGTTGAAGTAAACCGCCAAGACCGTCCGTCTTTTACGCCGAATCAGCCCGGCGAGTCAACACGAAAACTTTCCGCGCCGGAGTTGAGGGCTAAACGGGCGCAAGGCAGTAACTACGAAAGCACACGAAACAACACGAAACAAGGAACACGAACTTTCGTGCGGCTTGCTTCGTGTTGTTTCGTGTGGCTGCGTGGTTCAATTCAGCGCCGGGAACAACTCAACCCGACCGCAACGCACCCTGCCGGGCCGCCGCAAACGCCGCCGCGATCTCGGCGGGCAGCGGCGACGCGAACTCAAGCCAGCGCCCGCCCGACGGGTGATGAAACGCGAGCCGCGCCGCGTGCAGGCACAAACGCGCGGCGCGCGGCGGCTCGACCTGTCCATGCGCGCTCGCGTACCACTCGTCGCCGACGATGGCGTGCCCCGCGTGTGCGCAGTGTATGCGCAACTGGTTCGTGCGTCCTGTGACAGGCTCAAGTTCCACGAGCGTCGCGGCGTCGCCGCGCTCAAGCACGCGCAGGCGCGTCCGCGCCGCACGCCCCGTCGCCAGCACGCGCCACTGCGGTCGCGCCGCCGCGTCGCGCCCGATGGGTGCGTCAATCTCGCATTCGTCCGCCGCTACGCGCCCGCAGACGAGCGCCAGGTAACGCTTCGCCACCCGCCGCTCGTGAAAGTGGCGCGTCAGGATGCTGAGCGCGCGCTGCGTCTTGGCGACGACCAACAGCCCCGACGTGGCGCGGTCGAGCCGATGCACGAGACCGGGCCGGACGAAGGATTGCGGATTGCGAAATGCGGATTGCGGATTGGTGACGGGGAGAACGCCGCCTTCTTCAATCCGCATTCCGCAATCCACAATCCGCAATCGGTTCACGTGGTAGGCGAGGGCGTTGGCGAGCGTGCCGGTTTTGATCGCGCGCGTGGGGTGGACGAGCAGCCCGGCGGGTTTGTCCACGACGAGCAACTCGTCGTCTTCATAAACGATCCGGAGCGGCAGGGCTTCGGGCGTCATCGCCGTCGGCTCTTGGTCGTCAAGGGCGATTTCCACGAGGTCGCCCGCGCACAGCTTCTGCCCGGCCGCGCCCCGCGCGCCGTTGACCGCGCACGCGCCTTCTTCGACGGCGCGCGCGATCCGCATGCGGCTCAGACCCGCGAGGCGCGCGGCCAGAAATTCGTCGAGCCGCCGGCCCGCGTCGGACGTGTCACAGCGGAACTGAGGGACGTTCTTCATCAACCTGCTACGTGCCTGCTCTTAACACTAGGGAAGATTATTCAGATTGCTCCAGAGCAAATCTCATTTGACCTTGCCAACGGCCGACAACGCAAGCGCGTAGCCTCTTGCTGGGAGCGCGGGCGCGCGCGCCCGCCTTGAGCGCGCCCGCGCGAATAAACGGACGCGCCACAACGCAAGCTTGCAAGGGCATGAAGCAGATGAGCGTGCTGGCAGCACGCTTGGCGGGCGCGCGCGCCCGCGCTCCCAGCAGAATGCCACGCTCACAGCGCAAGTGTGTGGTAAAGGAAAACGATGGCGCGCTAGCGGCACTCCCCAATTTTAATTCTGTTGACTCGCCTCCGCATTCAGTGTAGAAGCGTCTGCATTCCACGTTGGTTCGCAGGAGGCAGAGGATGGCGGAGCACGAGGCGGCGCGCGACGGCGCGGCGCAGGCGCTTTGGGTCAAGGTGATCGATCAGACGCGTTGCATCGGTTGTCACGCCTGTACGACGGCGTGCAAGTCCGAGAACGCCGTGCCCGTCTCCGTCACGCGCACCTACGTCAAGCACGTGGATGTGGGCCAGTTCCCGCAGGCGCGGCGCGCGCACCAGGTGACGCGCTGTAACCAGTGTCAGCACGCACCCTGCGTCGCCGCCTGCCCGACCGCCGCCATGTTCCAGCGCGCCGACGGCATCGTTGACTTCGACAAATCAATCTGCATCGGCTGTAAAGCCTGCATGGCTGCCTGCCCTTACGACGCCATCTTCATCAACCCGGAAGACCACTCCGCCGAGAAGTGCAACTTCTGCGCGCACCGCATAGACGTGGGGCTTGAGCCGGCGTGCGTCGTCGTCTGCCCGGTCGAGGCGATTCTGGTCGGCGACGTGAACGACCCGGCCGCGAAGGTCGCGCGCATGGTGCAGCGCGAACCCGTGAACGTCCGCCGCCCGGAAAAAGAGACGCTGCCGAAACTCTTCTACAAGGGCGCGCACCAGGCGACGCTCGACCCGCTCGCCGCGCGCCGCCCCGCGGGCGGACTCTTCATGTGGAGCGAACAGCTTGAGACGCCCGCGCACGTCGTCGCCGGCAACCCGACCTTCAACAACACGTCGGCCGCCGCGCTGCTCTCTTACGACGTGCCGCACTCGCTGCCGTGGGATTGGCGCGTGAGCCTCTACACGTGGACGAAAGGCATCGCGGCGGGCACGTATCTCGTCGCCGTGCTGCTGTTGCTGATCTCACAGGCGGGCGTCGGGCCGGGCAGGTTCTATCTTGGCGAGGGCGGCAATCTCGTCGGCGCGCGTAGCCCCGTCTGGCTGTGGGTCGCGCCCATAGTCTCCGGCGCATTCCTCGCCGCGACGGGCGGTCTACTCATCTGGGATTTGGAACACCCCGCGCGCTTCTATCTGATCTTCACGCGCCCGCAGTGGCGCAGTTGGCTCGTGCGCGGCGCTTTCATCATCGGCGGCTACTCACTCGTGCTCGCGCTCCATTTCGTCGCCTCTTTGCTCGGTCAGACGACGTTGCAACTCTGGCTGATAATCGCCGGTCTGCCGCTCGCCGTGCTGACCGCCGTCTATACCGCGTACCTGTTCGCGCAGGCCAAGGCGCGCGACCTGTGGCAGAACCCGCTGCTGCCGCCGCACTTGCTCGTGCAATCGCTCGTCGTCGGCGCGGCCGTGCTCGTGCCCTTCGCCTTCTGGCTCGAACCGGACGCCGTCGCGCCCCTACTCTGGACGACCGCCGCCGCGACGCTCGCGCACCTGGCTCTTGTTTGCGGCGAACTGACGCTCACGCACCCGACCGCGCACGCGCGCCTCGCCACGTGGGAACTGACGCACGGACGCTTCAAGCCGTTCTTCCTGATCGGCCTGCTGCTCACGCTCGCCGGCTGCGCCGCCCCTTGGCTCGGCCTCGCCGCCGTGCCGCTCGTGCTGATCGGACTGTTGCTCTACGAACACACCTACGTGCAGGCCGGTCAAGCCGTGCCGCTCGCATGAGACGACGAGGAGACTGCCATGACCTCCGCCAAACCCGTAACCAAAAAGTTTCGCGTCCTGCTTGAGAAACACGAGAGCAGCGAGGCGACCGGCATCCGTGTTCCCTTCGACGTGCACAAGACCTTCGGCACGCGGGCGCGCGTGCCCGTGCGCGGCACGATCAACGGCTTCCCCTTCCGCAGTTCCATCTTCCCGATGGGCGGAGGCTGTCACTTCATGGCCGTCAACAAAGAGACTCGCGCGGGCGCGAAAGCCAAAGCCGGCGACACGCTCACAGTCGTCATGCAGCGCGACGACGAGCCGCGCGTCATCACGCCGCCGCCCGATCTCGCCCGTGCCATGAAAGCAAACAAGACCGCGCAAGCCGCCTGGGACAAGCTCAGCTACACGCACAAGAAAGAGATCGCCGGCGCAGTCGAAGACGCGAAGAAGCCTGAGACGCGCCAGCGCCGGATCGAGAAAGCCATCGCGGAATTGGCTGCAAAGAAGGCATGACCTGAAATGGGGCATGCTAAAATGTCGAAATCATGAAGACCATTGAATTAACGGTCGAAGAGTCCATGCTGGCGGAAGTCGAACGGGCGACGCGCAAGCTGGCGATGACGCGCGAGGACTTTGTCCGCACGGCGTTGGCGCGAGCTTTGCAGCAGCAGGAGATCATCGCGTTGGAGCAGCAGCACGCGCGCGGGTACACTGCCCATCCCCAGACAGAATCTGAGGTCGGTGAATGGACAGACGAACAGGTCTGGGATGAGCAATGACTCAAGGCGACATTTACTGGTACACCTTTCGTGCGCCTGATAAGCGCCGCCCGGTGCTTATCCTGACCCGGAACTCCGCCATCCCCTTACTAACGGGCATTACCGTTGCGCCCCTCACTACCACCATTCGGGGCATCCCCACGGAAGTACCTTTATCGCCTGCCGAGGATGGCGTCTTAGCCGAATGTGCAGTGAACGCGGACAACTTGCAGACCATTTATAAAGCAAAGCTCGGCACATACATCACACACCTGTCGTTGGAGCGGATGCGCGAAGTCCGCGCGGCGGTCGAGTTCGCCTTTGGCTTCGACGCCTTAGCTTAAGCACTACGTGACAATGCCGGCGATCATTCAGAGCCATGAGTCTGAAGCAACTTAACGAGCGGGTTAGTGCCGCGCGGCGCGAGACGGAGGCGCGGGGCGAGACGTTCTATCCGGGGGCGAGCCGGATACACCTGGCGGCGTTCCCGCCGAAGGAGCGTTGGGACGACTGGGTGGAGTTGGAGTCGCGCGCGTGGCCCCGCCGCGAGGAGCGGCGCTACATGCTCGTGCCGACGACGTGCTTCAACTGCGAGTCGGCGTGCGGGCTGCTGGCTTACGTGGATCGCGACAGCCTGCAAGTGCGCAAGTTCGAGGGCAACCCGGAACACCCTGGCTCGCGCGGGCGCAACTGCGCGAAGGGGCCGGCGACGCTCAACCAGATAACCGATCCTGATCGCATCCTCTATCCGCTCAAGCGCGCGGGCCGGCGCGGCGAGGGCAAGTGGGCGCGCGTCAGTTGGGACGAGGCGCTGACCGACATCGCGGCGCGCATTCGAAGGGCGATCAGCGAGGGGCGGCAGAACGAGGTGATGTATCACGTCGGGCGGCCGGGCGAGGACGGGTTCACGGAGCGCGTCCTGGCCGCGTGGGGCGTGGACGGGCACAACTCGCACACGAACGTCTGCTCGTCGAACAGCCGCGCGGGTTATCAGTACTGGATGGGGCTGGATCGGCCGAGTCCCGACCACGCGAACGCGAAGGTCATCTTCCTCATCAGCTCGCACCTTGAGACCGGGCACTACTTCAACCCGCACGCGCAGCGCATCGTCGAGGCGAAGGCCGCGGGCGCGAAGCTCATCGTCTTCGACACGCGGCTGTCGCACACCGCGACGCACGCCGACTTCTGGGTCGCGCCCTACCCCGGCTCGGAGGCGGCCATCGTGCTGGCCATCGCAAACTATTTGATCCAGCACGGTCTCTACAACCGCGAGTTTGTGCGCCGCTGGTGGAACTGGGAGGAGTACCTAGCAGTCGAGCGGCCGGAGCTTGAGACGACGTTCGAGAATTTCGAGCGCGTGCTGAAAGAGATTTACGGCGCGTACACGTTCGACTTCGCCGCGCGGGAGTCGGGCGTCGCGGCCGAGACCATCGCGAAGATCGCGGAGGTCGTCGCCACGGCCGGCACGCGCTTTTCCAGTCACAACTGGCGCAGCGCCGCCGCCGGCAACAGCGGCGGCTGGCAGGTGGCGCGCACGCTCTTCATGCTGAACGCGCTCCTCGGCGCGGTCGCCACGGAGGGCGGCGTCTTCCCGAACGCGTGGAACAAGTTTGTGCCGAAGCCGATCTACACGCCGCCGCACCCGCGCGCGTGGAACGAGTTGACGTGGCCGCGTGAGTACCCGCTGGCGATGAACGAGCTATCGTTCCTGCTGCCGCACTTTTTGCAGGAGGGGCGCGGGCGCGTCGAGGTCTATTTCACGCGCGTCTATAACCCGGTTTGGACGAACCCGGACGGTTTCTCTTGGGTCGCGGCGCTGACCGACGAGAAACTGTTCGGCTGCTACGTCGCGCTGACGCCGACGTGGAACGAGACGGCCTACTTCGCCGACTACATCCTGCCCATGGGGCATAGCTCGGAGCGCCACGACATACATTCATACGAGACGCACGACGCGCAATGGCTCGGCTTCCGCCAGCCCGTGCTGCGCGCCGCGCGCGAGCGCATGGGCGAGGAGATAACGGACACGCGCGCCGTCAACCCCGGCGAGGTCTGGGAGGAGAACGAGTTCTGGCTTGAGTTGACTTGGCGGATTGATCCCGATGGCTCGCTCGGCATACGTCAGTTCGCCGAATCACAAGCGAGATTGGGCGAGCGTCTAAGCATTGACGAATACTACAGCTACATTTTCGACCACTCCGTGCCGGGTCTGCCGGAAGCGGCGGCGCGGGAGGGCTTGACGCCGCTTGAGTTCATGCGGCGCTACGGCGCGTTCGAGGTGCGGCAGAAGACGGGCGCGGTCTACGAGTCGCCCGTGCCGGCGGAAGAATTGGCAGACGTGCGCGTGGATCGTTTCAAACGCGTCTTCACGCGCACGGCGAAGCCTGCGTCGCCGAACATCGTGCCCGTGCCGACGCTCGACCCGGACGAGGACGGGCGGCGCATGGTCGGCGTCGAAGTTGACGGCCAAACGTTGCGCGGCTTCCCCACGCCGAGCGGGCGGCTCGAATTCTACTCGCGCACGCTCGCCGACTGGGGCTGGCCCGAATACGCTCTGCCGACGTACATCAAGAGCCACGTCCACCCCGACAACCTCGCCGCGGATCAGACCGTGCTCATCTCAACCTTCCGCCTGCCCGTGCAGATACACACGCGCTCGGCGAACGCGAAATGGCTCGACGAGATCGCGCACACCAACCCGCTCTGGCTGCACCCGACGCACGCCGCCAAGTTAGGCGTCGAGACGGGCGAGCTTGTGCGCGTCGCGACGGAGATCGGTTACTTCGTCGTGCGCGCGTGGGTGACGGAAGGGATCAAGCCCGGCATCGTCGCGTGCAGTCATCACATGGGGCGCTGGAAGCTGACCGACGAGGGGCAGCGGCAGTTGATGGCGACGGTCAAGCTTGAGCACGAGGGCAGTCAGTGGGGCCTCAAGCGCGAGCGCGGCGTCGCGCCTTACGAATCTGACGACGCGGACACGCTGCGCATCTGGTGGACGGACGTGGGTGTGCACCAGAACCTGACCTTCCCCGTCCATCCTGATCCGATTTCGGGTCAGCACTGCTGGCATCAGGCCGTGCTCGTGACGAAGGCGCGAGACGGCGACGCCTACGGCGACATCTCGGTTGACGCGGAGCGTGCGCGCGCCGTCTACCGCAAGTGGCTCGCCGAGACGCGCGCCGCCGACCGCTTCTCGCCCGACGGCACGCGCCGCCCCTACTGGCTGCTGCGCCCGCTCAAGCCCGCGCGCGAAGTTTATCGTCTGCCCGAACAGCCCGAACCCGTCGCGGCCGACTGATGGAACTCTTCCGCGCGTTGGCCGTCCTCGCCGAGCCGCCGACGGCCGCGGCGGCCCAAGTCGCCGCCGCGCTCGACCTCGGCCCTATCGTGGACGCGAGCGCGTACACCGAACTCTTCATCCTCCAACTCTACCCTTACGCCTCCGTCTATCTCGGCGCGGAGGGCATGATGGGCGGCGAGGCGCGCGACCGTGTGGCCGGCTTCTGGCGCGCGCTCGGCGAGACGCCGCCCGCCGAACCCGATCACCTGGCCGTGCTGCTCGCGCTCTACGCGCGGATTGTAGAGTTAGCGGCGCAAGCCGATGACGAGCGCCGGGCCGCGCCCTGGCAGCAGGCGCGGCGCGCTCTGCTCTGGGAGCACCTGCTAAGCTGGCTGCCGTGTTATTTAAGCAAGACGGCCGACCTCGCGCCGCCTTTCTATCAACGTTGGGCCGAGTTGTTGACGACGGCGCTGCGGGCCGAAGCCGAGCAGGTCGGGGCGCAGGACGCGCTGCCGCTGCACCTGCGCGCCGCGCCTGGTCTGATCGATCCGCGTGCGGATGCGTTCGCAGACTTCCTGCAATCGCTCTTAACGCCCGTGCGCTCCGGTCTGATTCTGCCGCGCGCGGATTTACAACGCGGCGCGCGCACGCTCGGCGTCGGCACGCGCATGGGCACGCGCCAGTTCATCCTGCAAACCATGCTGGCGCAGGATGCGGGTGGCACGCTCGCGTGGCTCAGGCAAGAGGCAGCGGGCTGGACGACGCGTCACCGCCAGCACTTCGCCGGGTTGTCACAGTTGGGCGAAGCGTGGGCCGCGCGCGCGGAAGCGACCACGTGTTTGCTGGCCGAGTTACAATTAACGTGAATCTGACGGGGGCGAATTTAACCACGAAAGCACACGAAGCAACACGAACCGAAGCACACGAAGATTCGTGTTCCTTGTTTCGTGTCGTTTCGTGTGCTTTCGTGGTTGAAAAGCTTCCCCGCCTTACGTCAAACTAAAGCCCGACATTCAACCTGAGGACTCGCCGATCCAACATGCAGCAAAGCACACAACTGTTGACCGCAGCGGTCGCGCCCGTCGCGGAGATCAGGGCGCACTTCCCCGCGCTCGCGCGCACGCACAACGGCCACGCCGTCGCCTACTTCGACGGCCCCGGCGGTACGCAAGTCCCGCGCGCCGTCGTCGCGGCGATGAACGACTACCTCTATCATCACAACGCCAACACGCACTGGGCTTACCCGACCAGCGCGGAGACGGACGAGTTGATCGAATCCGCCCGCGGTGCGCTCGCCGACTTCCTCAATGCCGCGCCACACGAGATCGCGTTCGGCGCGAACATGACGACGCTCGCCTACCACCTGTCGCGTGCCCTGGGCCGCCGGCTCGGTGCGGGCGACGAGATCGTCGTCACCGAACTTGATCACCATGCGAACGTTGCGCCCTGGCACGCGTTGGCGCAAGAGCGCGGCGTCGTTATCCGCACGGTCAGGATGTCGCCGGAGACGGGGCAGCTTGATTGGGACGACTTCGCGCGGCTGGTCAACCGGCGCACGCGCCTCGTCGCGGTCGGCGCGGCATCGAACGCGCTCGGCACGCTTTCGGATGTCGGCCGCGCGGGCGAGCTGGCGCGCGCGGTCGGCGCGCTGCTGTTCGTGGACGCCGTGCACTACGCGCCGCACGTGCTCGCGGACGTGCGCGCGCTCGACTGCGACTTCCTCGCGTGCTCGGCTTACAAGTTTTACGGCCCGCACGTCGGCGTGCTCTACGGCCGGCACGAGCTACTCGAAGAGTTCGATTTCCCGAAGCTCATCCCTGCACCCGACAGCGCGCCGGAGCGCGTCGAGACGGGCACGCAGAATCACGAGGGCATCATGGGCGCGGCGGCGGCCGTTGACTTCCTCGCCTCGCTCGCGGCGGGTGCGACGCGACGCGAACGCCTGCGTAATGCTTTCGCCGGACTGCACGCGCGCGGCGCGCAGTTGACGGCGCGGCTGTGGGCGGGTCTGGCGGGCATCGCGGGCGTAGAGTTGTACGGCCCGCCGCCCGGTCGGCCGCGCACGCCGACCGTCGGCTTTACGGTGCGCGGCGTCGCCTCGACGGAAGTGGCGGAGCGGCTGGCAGAGCGCGGGCTGTTCGCCTCGCACGGCGATTTCTACGCGGCGACGGTCGTCGAGCGGCTCGGTCTCGGCGTGGAAGGACTCGTGCGCGCGGGCTGCGCCTGTTACACGACGGAGGAAGAGGTCGAGCGGCTGGTTGCAGCCGTGCGGGTGATTGCCGGGGAAGTTTAAGACGGTGTTGAGTGCTGGCTTGTGATTGACTGTGAATGAAGGCAGGTTGAAACACAGAGACACGGAGGAGGCACAGAGGGCACAGAGGAATTCAAGCCTCTGTGCCCTCTGTGCCTCCTCCGTGTCTCTGTGTTGAAACGATCCCACGCTGCGCTCAACTCTACCGCAAGGCTTGCTGCCCGCGTGCCAACGGAAAGCTCGGCTCGATGTCCACGGGCACGCTGCCCAGCCGGTCGAGCGCGCTCTGCATCTGCGGGCGCACGACGCCGTAGTTGTCGAGCAGCGCCTTCGCCTTCTCGTATGAGCCTTCGGCTTGTAGCGTCATGATGTCATGCGTCAGGTCGCGCACGGCGTCCTTGATGCGCGCCGGGTTGACGCTGAACGTGCCGACGCGCTCGTCGTAGCGGATTGCGTCCTTGTCCAACAGGTAGTTGAACTGCACGGCGATGCCCTTGCCGTGCGCCTCTGTGATGCCGAAGCGGACGGAGCGGAAGGTGCTCGCCAGATAGGTCGTGTAGAGCGAATGCTCAAGACTCTTGGGCACGACGCCCTTATCAATCAGGTACTGCAAAGCCCACAGCCCCGCGATGTCCGCCTTCGCCTCTTCGATGGCCGAGTGATTTTCTTTGAGTTCGAGCCGCACGGTCGTGGCGCGCCCGCCCACGTTGAGGCTGTGCGGCCCCAGCCCGTGGACTACCTCGTGCATGAGGATGTGCGTGAAGAAGGCGTCGAAGGAGAGGTCGTGCTGCTGCGCTGGCGCGAGCACGACGCGGGAGATGGGGATGAGCGTCTGGGTGAACTTTTCGTGCTGCACGTTCTTTAGAATGACGAGCTTCGAGCCTTTCTCTTTCACGACGCGCTCGTCGTTCGGCAGGTTGTAGGCGGCGGTCTGCACCCCGCGATTGCCGTCGCCTGAAGTAAAGACCTCGTTTACGACGCGGATTGGCGCGGCCCCGCCGAGCTTCGGGTTGCGGTAGCCCGCGTCAATCGGCAGGTGGTCTTCCAGCTCTTGCAGGTAGCTGCTGAAGCGCGCGAGCTTCGCCGACTCGGTGTCGTCGCGCAGGGTGACGAACGCCTCGAAGGCGGCCTTGTAGCCGAACAGCCCGTCCTCGTAGGTCTCGTAAGGCCCGATGGTCACGTCAATCGGCGCGTCCAAATCCATCCAGGCCACGTCGCTCTCGTAGTAATCATTCGACGCGAAGGCGGCGGCGCGCTTGGTCAGGAAATCTTTCAGCGTGCGGTTCGTCGTCAACCGCGCCGCCTCGCCTAACAGCCGCGCGGCCGGCTCAAGGAATTCACGATACTCTTCGCTGTAGGGCACAGACTTGAGTTGGCCGCCGTCGCGGCGGATGACGTAGAAGAAGCCGGTCGCGCGCTCGCGCTCCTCGGCGGAGAGACCCTGCACCCAGTTGTCGAACTCCTCCTTTGTTATGTCTTCGGGGTAGAAGTTCGCCTGCGGCGGCTTCGCCGGCACGCCCGCGATGAACGGCTCCTCGCTGTCGAGCCGCGACCAGGGGCCGGCGTTGATCTTGAAGTAGTGCAGGCGCTCGCGCCCCGCAGGACTGGTGTCGCGTTCGAGCCGCGCCTTGAGTGCGGGGTTGCCGGCCCACACCTGGCGCAGGAAGAGCGGATCCATCAGGGCGGCGGCGGCGATGATACGGTCGAGCGCGCGGCGGTCGCGCGGCGTGAGCCGCGACGTGTCGGCGGTGACGACCGTCGGCGCAAAGCGACGAATCTTCGCCGCCAGTGATTGATCGTTAGATGCTCTATTCATCCTGCCCCTGCGTCTCTGCGCGCCGCCCGCCGGCAGCACCAGGCTCGTCAGCACGAGAAACCAAACAAACTTCACGAATGGTCTGTTACGCATCTTCTATCTCCGCTCGACTGACCCTTAGCGTCCTTGTCTTTGCGCCTTCGCGCTCTTTGCGTGAGGCTTCTCTTTCGTGCGTCATAGCCGCACGCAAAGACCGCAAAGGCGCAAAGAGGGACGCAAAGATCAACTTTATGTCAGTTCGTGTTGTCGTCAATCACTTCCGCCCAGACTTCTTCATCCTCCGCGGGTGCGCCGGCCGGGCCGCGCGGCTCCTGGCGGCGGCGCTGCAAGGCGGCCAGTTCGCGCTCAAGCTCTGCGATGCGCCGCTGCTGCTGCCGGTTCGTGGCCTGCAAGAACATCATGTAGTAGAACTGCACGCCTGCGAAGCCGGTCACGGCCAGCGCCAGAATGAGGATCAGGTAAGTCATCGCGCCGATTATACCGATCACGCACGCTTAAAACGCAAGTCAGTATCGCAGGCAGCGCCGGCCCCGCCTGTTTGCTAGAATGCGTCTCGCCCAAACTGTCTGTTAACTCATTACCTATGACGCTCCCGCACAAACCGACGAAGGAAGAGATCGCGGCGGCGGTTGGCAAGACGGTGCGCGACGTGATCGCGCCCGACTTGCGCGTGCTCTTCTGCGGCATCAACCCCGGCCTCTATTCGGGCGCGACCGGCTATCACTTCGCGCGCCCCGGCAACCGCTTCTGGCCCGCGCTCCACGCCGGCGGCTTCACCGCGCGCCTGCTCGCGCCGCACGAGGAGTGGGAACTGCTGCGCGACGGCTACGGCATCACCAACTTCGTCGCGCGCGCGACCGCCACGGCCGACGAGTTGACGCCCGCGGAGATCGTCGCGGGCGGGCGACGGCTCGCGGCGAAGGTGCGCCGCTACCGCCCGCGCTTCCTCGCCGTGCTTGGCATCGGCGCTTACCGCACGGCCTTCAACCGGCCGAAAGCACAACTCGGACTGCAAGCCGAACGGCTCGGCCCGAGCGCCATCTGGGTGCTGCCCAATCCGAGCGGCTTGAACGCGCACTACCGCGCCGCCGATTTGGCCCGGCTGTTCAAAGAACTGCGCGCGGTCGTGGCGGCCGAGACTTGAGATCAAGCGGCCGGGTCTCATGCTCACCTGCATCACAACATGAGGCCAGGAAAGGCATAACCACGAAAGCACACGAACCGACACGAAACGAGGGACACGAAAGATGCGGCACAACTGTCTTCCGTTCTATTTCGTGTTGTTTCGTGTGCTTTCGTGGTTACTGTCCGCCCCACAGCAGCTCACTTAAATGACAGTTTGCTCAGGTAACAGTACTCGCCCACTACCGCGGGCGGGACTGACCTGCTGGCCGTGCCGCTTAAACGGGCGCGAGCGTGTGGTCGCTCGTGACGCGGTAGTCGTCGAGGGTGAACTGCTCAACGCTCTTCTCTTCCGTCGCGGCGCAGGTGAGTAGCTGGTGGAAGGCGGCGATGCGGCTGCTCACGACCGTCTCGTAGACGCGGCCCAGACCCGGCGCGGCGAACGCGACGCGCCAACTGTGCGGCCCGACACGCTCGCGTCCGGCGAGGCGCACGTCGTCGAGCCGGTCGAGACCCGATTCGGCGCGGACGAAGTATTCGGCGGCCTGTACGGCGTGGGCGTAGCAGGCGCGGCCGCGATACTTGCCGAGCACGAGTCGCCGCTCGTCGTAGGCGTTGATGATCGTCCGCGCGTCCGCCTCGGTCACGTGCGCGTAGAAGAGTCCGTGCGGGAAACAGATCAGGTTGGCGGCGAAGCGGTCGCCGCCCACATGCGACGACTGCCAGACGTTGGCCGCGCCCGCCGCGCGCAGCGCCTTGTAGAGCGGGTAGCCGAACTTGGCGCAACACTTGTCGCGCCGCCCGTGTGTGCAGATGAGGTGGAGCGGCGCGGGCGTCGTCGCCTCATGGTCGCGCGCGCGGGCCGCGGCCGCGATGTCTATGCGCAGTAACTCTTCGTAGGCGGTGAACGTGAACTCCGCGACGAACGGCTCGCGTTCGCGCGCGCGCACGACATAGAACTTGAGGCGGGGCCGGCGCGGGCGATCCTGCTTGATGAGGAGCAGGCGCGAGCGTGGGATGGCGGCAAGCGCGTGCGTCAAATACTCTTTGACCTCCGTCGGGATCGCGCTGTCGGCGAAGGCGTCCCTGCTCCACCAGAGAGGGTATTCGAGAAGCAGCCACACCTCGCCCACCGAAGCCGTGCCGTACTTCGGCTCGCCCCGCTGGCGCGACAACTCGGAACAGTAGAAAAAACTTTGGCTCATGAGTGACGGTTAAACGGCTGCCAGCGCGACGAGGCCGTGTTCGATCAATTCGGCCAGGAACGTGCGCACGGTGCGCTCGTCGAGGCGCGCGCTGGCGGCGGCGCACAGTTCCGCCACCGTGCAGTCGTGCCCGTCGGCGAGCGGGCCGAGGACGAGCAGCGCGTCTGCGGCGAAGCGCCAGCGTTTTCTGTTACAGGCAAATTCCACGACGCCCGCGTCCACTTTGAAGTCGAGCGGGCGTGGCGCGGTCAGGCGGACGCGCACATCGGCGGCGAGCGGCGGCGCGTCACGCGCCGCCGCGCTCCACGGCAGACCGAGGCGTGGGCGCGGCGTGGCCTGAGCGTCCTGCTCGCTGAAATAACGCGCGAGCAGATCGGCGTCGGCGAGCGTGGCCTGTAGCTCGGCGCGCAGGCGGGCGACGTGGGCCGCCTGTTCGGTTTCATCTGCGAAGCGCGGCAGGTCTTGGCGCACGGTCTCGCTGGCGCGCGTGCGATCTGTGAGCCAACGGAGGAGGTCGAGGCCGGTGCGGTTGTGTATGCCGACCGTCAGGTGGAGCGTCGGCTCGTCGAGCGGCAGCGCGACGTGCCACCAGCCGCGCGGGATGTAGAGCAGGTCGCCGTCCGTGAGCGTGCCCGCCCAGACGGGTTCGTGCGCGGGCTTGGGCGCAGGCTCAACGTCTTCGACCAGAGGATAAGGGCGCGTCATGCCATAGACGCGCCAGTCTTTGCGCCCGGCGACTTGCAGGATGAAAACGTCGTGGTCGTCCCAGTGCAGATCGAAGCCGCGCGAGGTGCGCCAGCCGGCGTAGGCGTTGATCTGCACGCGCTCGTGGAAGAAGCGTTCAAGCTCAACGGCCAACTCTTCGAGCGGCTCTGCGAGTTCGTCCACGGCGTCGAGCACGAGCGTCGCGCCCGCGCGCAGCTCTGTCGTCAACCGCTCAGGGAGCAGGCGCGGGATGGTCGTCTGTCGCCGCCCGCCGCGGACGTGGCGCAGGTAGGCGGACGCGGGGAGGCTGCTGCCATCGCGCGCCAGGCGCAGGCGCGGGAAGTCCAGCCGGTGCTGGCGCAGGATCAGGTTCAGCCGCGCCCACGGCAGCAGGTGTGCGAACCTGCCGGGCTGACCAGCGACGTGCAGGTGCGCGCGCCCCCAGGTGGAGGCTAAGAACTCCTCGACCGGGCACGGTCGCAGCAGTCGTGCGAGTTGATCGTGGCCCGCGTCCGCCATGCGCCGCCCCGCGGTTCAGTCGCGGCCGTCCGAGTCCTTGGTCGTGTCCGTCCCGTCGGCGTCCGTGCCCGCGTCCGTGCCGTCCGTGTCCACGAGCTTGTCCGTGCCGTCGGTGTCGACGGCGTCGCTGCCGTCGAAGTCGGTGTCCGTGCCGTCCGAATCGCCGCCGTCGGTGGTGTCGCTGTCGCCGGCATCGCCTCTGGTGTCCGTGCCGTCGGTGTCGGAATCAATGTTGTCGCCCTCTTTGGCGCTCAAGGTGGTGTGCGGCTGCAAGGGATCGACCGAGAGTAGCAGCCCCGACTTGTGCGTCTCCTGCTCCTCGACCTGACCCGAAGAGCGTAACTCTTCTGACATGCTGGTTCTCCTGTTTGTAGGATTGTGTTGCGCCGTGCAGCTTAGTACGGCCGCGCCCGGCGAACAAGTTGGGAGGCGAAGGCGGGAGCACACAAAGTTGTGGCGAAACGTTGCGCGGTTTATGCGAGCGGGTTTTCGGGCCAGGCGTGGCGCGGGTAGCGGCGCGCAAGCTCACGGCGCACCTGCGCGTAGTGGCGTGCCCAGAAGCCGGCGAGGTCGGTCGTCACCTGCACGGGGCGCTGGCTCGGCGCGAGCAGGTGGAGCACGAGCGCGACGCGCCCGCCCGCGACGCGCGGCCCCTCGCGCATGCGAAAGAAGTCTTGCAGCCGCGAAGCGATCCAAGGCGGCTGCGCCGGCTCGTAGTTGACGCGCACCTGCCGCCCGCTTGCGAGCGCCACACGTTCGGGGGCCATCGTGTTGAGCAGTCGCGCCTGTTCAGGACTGAGGCGCTGGCGCAGTCGTTCGATCAACTCGCCGTCGCGCGCGGCTGCGCGCAACTCCGCAAAGCTGCGCCGCCCCGCGCACAACTCGGCGAGACTCGCGCGCACGTCGTCTTCGTCCAGCATGGGGAAGCCAGCTTCGGGAAAGGTGCGCGCCATGAACGCGACGCGCGCGAGCAGGCGCTCGACCGCCTCCGGCTCGACGAACGCACGCCACCCGGCGGCGAGCGCGGCCGCCGCCAACACGCGCGCCGCGTCTTCACCGCGCGGCTCGGCGGCGCGGCTCTCGGTCAGGACGAGTTGCTCGTAGAGCAGACGGCTCACGCCCTCGACGCGCTCCGCCTGCGCGTTCCACGTCAACTCTGCCTGCTCGCGCACACGCGCGGGAAAGAGATCGAGCAGCCAGTCCGGCTCAATCGCGCTCGCCAGCCGCACGCGCGTCCTGCCGCCTCGCCCGCCCGCTCTGCCCGTGCCGCGCTGTTCCTCCGCCTCGACCGCCACCAGAAATTCCGCCCGCCGCACGACGCTCTCAGGCGCGAGCACGGCCGCGCCGCCGCCCGCGAGTAACAATTCAACGTTCGCGGCGTCCGCCTGCGCCGCAACGTCGCGCCGCCGCGCCACGCGGTCGGGGTAGCCGGCCAGAATTGCAATGAGCAGCGCCGTCTCCTCATCATCCGTCAGCGTTGCGTTGTCTGCCCGCCTTGAACTTGAACCTGCGGCGCGGCTCGCCTTGCGCTTCTCTTCACGCTTCTCTTCCCCGCCGGCCGGCGAGATGGCGCGTTGCAGTTGCCGCCGGACGCGCTCGACGGCGCGCACCGCGCCCGGCTCAAGACCGAGTGCGCGCAGACGCGCGGGCGCGAAGTTCGCGCGCTCCGCTTCGTTGAAGAGATCGAAGAGTTCGAGCAGGTCGGACGTGCCATGCTTCGTCGCCTGCCGGTCGGTGCGCGTGCGCGCGTCGAAGAGTTGCGGGGCGCGTATGTCGCGCTCGCCGCCGAGCGCCGCGACGAGACAGCCGGCCCGCGCGACGCCACGCACCTCCGCTTCCGTCACGAGCCGCGCGAGCCGCGGGTGCAGCGGCAGCCGCAGCATGCGCCGGCCGAGTGCCGACACGCGCCCGCCCGTGTCGAGTGCGCCGAGTTGCACGAGCAGCGCGTCGGCCGCGGCGAGCGCGGGCGCAGTCGGCGGTTCAAACCAGTCGAATTTGTTGAGGTCGCCGATGCCGGCGGCGTGCAGTTCAAGCGCGGCGTCGGCGAGGTCGAGGCGCTGGACTTCGGGCAGTTCGTGCGCGGGGCGCGCGTTGAAATCCTGCGCGGTGTAGAGGCGCAGGCAGCGACCGGGCTGAGTGCGGCCGGCGCGGCCGGCGCGTTGTGTGGCCGCCGCTTGGCTGACGCGCGCCACTTGTAGCGTCGGCAGCCCAGACCAGGGCGAGTGGCCGGCGACGCGCGCGAGGCCCGAGTCAACGACCGCCACCACGCCGTCAATCGTCACGGAGCTTTCCGCGACGTTGGTGGACAGGATCAGCTTGCGCCGTTCGGCGGGGCGCACGACGCGATCCTGTTCGGCCGCCGACAACTCGCCATGCAGCGGCAACACGAGCAGATCGTTTTCTGCCGCGAGCGGCGTGCACGCGTCCTGCGCGCGGCGTATCTCGGCTGCGCCCGGCAGAAAGACGAGCACGTCGCCCGCCAGCCCTGCCGCCAACAGCCGCCCGACGGCCGCCGCGACCTGCTCGGCCAGCGGTCGCTCGTCCGGGCGCGCGAGATGCTCAATCTCGACCTCGAAGCGGCGACCTTCGGAGCGCAACGTCGGGCAGTCATTCAGAAACTGCGCGACCGGCGCGGCTGCGAGCGTCGCGGACATGACGACGAGTTTTAGATCGGGGCGCGGCGCGCGCTGCAAGCGGCGCAGCAGCGCGAGCGCGAGATCGGATTGCAGGTGGCGCTCGTGAAATTCGTCGAGCACGACCGCGCCGACGCCTGTGAGTTGCGGATCGCCCAACAGCCGGCGCGTGAAGACACCTTCGGTCAGAAAGCGCAGGCGCGTCCGCGCGCTCGAAACGTCCTCGAAGCGCACCTGATAGCCGACCGTCTCGCCGACGCGCTCGCCGCGCTCCTCCGCGACGCGCCGCGCCGCCATGCGCGCCGCGAGCCTGCGCGGCTCAAGCACCCACACCTCGCCGTCGTCCGCGAGCCGCGCGTCTAACAGAGCCGCGGGCACGCGCGTCGTCTTGCCCGCGCCGGGCGGCGCTTCGAGCACGAGGCTGGGCGCGGCGCGCAGGGACGCGACGATGTCGGCAAGCAGCGCATCAATCGGCAGATTGTCCATCGCGGCTAATTAAACGCGCTTTCAAAATCAGTTACAATCGCGGGCGGCAACTTTCCGGCACAGGTGAACGGATGAAACACGCTCTCAGGTTAACGCTCTGCGCGCTCGCGCTCGGCTCGCTCTCCGCGAGGTCGCAGGAAACTCCGCCCGGCGCGGCCGCAGGCCCGCGCATCTACGACGCGCAAGGCAGGCCCGCCACGTTCGAGCAGGTGCTTGACGCGGCGGCCGCCAGCGAGGTCGTCTTCGTCGGCGAGATACACAACGACGCGGGCGCGCACCAGCTTGAGCTGCGTCTGCTCGAAGGGACTTTCGCGCGCCTCGCGCCCAACGCCAACACGGCGAAGGACGCGCGCCGGCTCGTGCTCTCTTTGGAGATGTTCGAGCGTGACGTGCAGGCGGTGCTCGACGAGTACCTGGCGGGGCTGATTCAGGAGCGTCATTTCCTCGCCGCCAGTCGCCCGTGGAACAACTATCAGACGGACTACCGCCCGCTCGTCGAGTTCGCCCGCGCGCACGAGTTGCCGGTTGTCGCGGCGAACGCGCCGGAGCGTTACGTGAACCGCGTCGGGCGGCTGGGGCGCGACTCGCTGAAAGCTCTGTCGCCCGCCGCGCTCGCTTGGCTCGCGCCGCTGCCTTACGGCGTGCCGTCCGCGGCCTACGCGGCGAAGTTCAACGAGGTGATGGCGGCGGGCGGCCCCGGCGGCGCGCACGGCAATCCCTTCCTGCTCGACGCGCAGGCGCTGCGCGACGCGACCATGGCGCACTCGATAGCCGAACAGTTGAAGCGGGAGAAGCGCGCCCTTGTCCTGCACGTCAACGGCAGCTTCCACAGCGAAGGCCGCCTCGGCACGCCCGAACAACTGCACACTCTCCGCCCGCAGACGCGCATGCTCGTCCTGTCAATCGTGCCCGCCCCCGCCAACGCACAACCGGACGCGAAACAGTTCGTCGGCCTCGGCGATTTCGTCTTCATCACCGAAGCGGCCGCCACGGGCCGCTTCTAAAGCCATTTGCGGCTGCCGCAACCGAGCGTGCTGCCAGCACGCTCAAGCGGCTTAGGTTTCTTTCAAGCTTGAGTGAAAGCGCGGCCACCTATTCGCGCTCTCGCGCTCACGGCATAGTGTTATGTGGTAAACCCGACTGTCAGCTACTCTGGGCGGGCATAGAAACTATCGCGCGCAGCACATCTTGGAAAACTTCTATCTCCGACCTCACGCATCACGGAAGAGACGCCGCGTGAAGTCGTTGGCGAATTTGTCCGCCGGGTCGTGTTCTTTGATCAGTTGGAGGAATTGGGCGAAGTGCGCCTGGTGCAGTCGCGCCAGATCGGCCTGGCGGAAACTCTGGCAGAACTTGCCGAGGTGCGGGCGCGCGCCGATCTCTTTCATCAACGCTTCGGCGGCGGCGTAGTAGCGCTCGAAGCCCTGCGCGTCGTTGCACAGCAGGTCGAGCCAGACGGAGCGGCGCTCGCGCCCCGCCCCGATGAGCGTGCGCACGTGGCCGGCGGGCGTGAAGCGGACTTCGATGATCGTGTAGGGCAGGCCCGATGGGTACAACTCTTCGTAGAGTTTGAGGAAACGGCGGCAGGTCGCAACGGTCTGCTCGAAGGCGACCGTGAATTCCAACTCCTGGTGCAGGTGGTAGATCGTCCGGTTGAAAGCCTTGTTGCTCTCCATGACGAGGTCTGTGCCGCGCTTGAGTCCGTGCGCGATGGTGGAGAGCTTGGGCAGCAGCCCCGTGCCGGCCATGAGACCGCCGAACCAGGCGGCCAGCAGGGCGTCCAGCGAGATGCTGACGAACTCACGCAACTCGTTGAGGAACGATTTGGGCTTGGCGGTCGCGTTCCACGTGTTGATCTGACACCTGTCCGTAAACGGAAACAGGTAGAGGCTCATGTGCTCGTTCGCCTGCAACAACTCGTCGAGGTGCTGCGCCACGAAAGACAGGCTCGACAACTCGACCTTCTGCTCGACGTTGAAGCGATCCACGGCCTGCACCACCACCTCCGTGATGACGCCGACCGCGCCGATGCCGCCGATGGCTGCCTTGAACAGATCGTCTTCGGGCCGGAGGGCGTGCACGTCGCCCTTGCCGTCAACGAGCCTGATGCTCACGACCAGTTCGCTGACGAAGCCCCAATCCCGGCCCGTCCCGTGCACGTCCGTGGAGATGATGCCCGCGAGGCTCTGCGCGTCGTGTGACGGCAGCGCGCCGAAGGCCAGACCGTCGGCGAGCAACAGCCGCGCGGCCTCGCGCACGCGCGTCCCGCCCTTGAAGGCGACCTGCTTCTTCGCCAGGTCTTTCCAGGCGACGCCGCGGTAATTGTCGAGCGAGACGAGCGTGTCGTCAGCCACGACGCCCGCATTGAAGGAGTGGCCCGCGCCGAAGAAGCGTATGCCCGTCGCGTTCCTGACGAGGCTGATGATCTCTTCTTCCGTCGTCGGTAGCACGAAGCGACGCGGGCGATAGCGGAAGCGTTTGATCCAGTTGCTGAAGACCCCGCCGCGCACCCTGCCTTCGAGGAAGATGAAACGGCCGAAGGTCGCCGCGTAGAGGATGATGTTTAAGGTCGTGGCCAGACCGACTGTGAAGTAGCCTCTGGATTTCATCGTCCACCCCCGTAAAGCCTCAGATTTTTAACTAAACGTCTTCACACCTTTTTGCTTAAGAAGTTCTGGCAGAGGTCAGGCGCGGCAGGTTTGCGCGAAGGGATGAAGCTCAAGGAGCGCGGAGAGGGAGTGCTGCACGAAGTCTATGCGGACTTCGCTGCGGTGGACGCTCTGGCGCAGCCCGCCGACGGCGAGCGCCGGGTTCGGCAGCACACAGGCGTCGCGCTGCTGGATGATCAGCCGCTCCAGAAAGCGGAAGCCGCGCGTGATTGAGGCGAGATATTTTGCGCGCCGCGGCTCGTCGCCGCGCGCGGCCGCGAGTTTGAGGGCGGCGGCGACTCCTTCCAGATACAGGGCGGTCGTGTAGCCGGGCGCGTCCGGCTGGTGGTCGTTGATGAACCCGCCCGTCTTCTCCTGCTGGTAGCCCAGAATCCAGTCGCCGATCTCGAAGACGAAATCGGAGAACTGAGCGTCGCCGGTCGCGTGCCACCAGAGCGCGCAGGCTTGCATCAGCCACGAGACCTGACCGAAGTGGCGGCGGTAGCGGAAGCGATGGCGGTAATAGCGGAAGGCACGACGCAGGGCGTCCTCGTCCGCCTCGGCCTGCCCCGCAGCGACCGCCGCGCCGAGCGCGAGGAGCGCCTGTCCGGGGAAATAATCTTGATAAACCTCCGGCGACGCTGCCGGCGGGCGGTGTGTGACGATGCGCCCGTGGCGGTCAATGCTCGCCCGGAGCGTAGCGGCGAGACGCGGGATGACGGAGCGGCGTTCGTCGTCCGCAGGGAGTTCGAGGAGCGCGAGCAACAGGAACGAGACCTCGGCGACGGAGGGCGCGCTATTGTCGTCCGCCTCAAGCCAGCAGCCTTGTTCATTGTCGGCCGCGGTGCGCAGGAGGCGGTCAATTATCTCGCGCGCCGCCGCGGAGAGATCGCCCTGCGCTAATGTCCGCCCGGCGCGTGCGAACACCCACGCCGCGTGCGCCAGCCGCGCCGGCTCGATCCCCTCGTAGAGTCTGTTCTGGCATGGCTCGTAGCTGAGATAAGGCGTCCCGTCGTCCTTGCGGTGGCGCAGCAGGTACTGTGCGTGCAGCGTCGCGAGCCGACTCAACAACTCTGGCAGCGGAGAACTGTCCGCCGCGTCATCTACTGGGAAGCCGCCGACGAGCGGGTGCGCGCCGCCCGCGACGGCGAGCCACGTGGCGCAGTCGAAGCGACACCAGTTGAACGGCGGCTCGTCAATGCCCGCCTTCTCAAGTATCGCGCGCGCGAAATGGACGCGGTCGAGGTTCTGCGTCGCGGCGACGAAAGGCAGCAGCAGCCCGACGCGGTCGCCGCGGTAGGCCATCAGCGTCTGCTCGCCGTGGCGGACGCGCGTGACGACCTCCTCCGGCGAAAAGTATCCGAGCACGAGCGGCGCGAAGAGGAACGAGACGCTGACGGCGACGCCCGCCGGATCGAGTTTGTCGCCTTCGTGCGTGTCGGCGGCGGCGAACCTGTTGTCGTCGAGGGCGGCGCGGGCGAGCCGTTTAATGTCTGCGTCGAGGTCGCGCACGACCGCGCCCATGCAGCCGCGCAGGCGACCGCGCACGTAGACGGTCAGGTAGATCGAATCAAGCTTTGCGGGGACGTGGTCGCCGGGCAGAGGCTGCGTGCGCTCCGGGCGCTTGAGCAAGGAAGAGAGCACCACGTCGCGCGCGCGTTCGACGACCGGGCCGCAGACGCGCTCGTCCTTGTGCCAGGGCAGGCTCTCGCCTGCGGGTACGCCCGTCGGCTGCCAGTCCGTCTCCGGCTCGACCGCTTTGACGACCTCGTGGCGGAAGATTTCGTAAGGCTCGAACGACACCAGTCGCCCGTTCCTGATCCGCGCGTGCTGAAATTGCTCCCACTCGCCCGCAATGCCCGGCATGCGCGGCAGCGCGCCGCCCATCCACGAGGGGCGTTCGAGGCTGCGCACGACGATGCCGTAGCGGTCGTTATCGAGCCGGCCCACGTCGCAGCGTTCGAGCGCCGGGAAGAAGGTCACGGCGATGCCGCTTTCGGCGAGCGCCTTCAGCCCTGCGTCGCCCGCGGGCAGTTGGACGGCAGTGCGCAGCGACGCCATCACGATGTCTTCGGGCGTCGGCCAGCGTGCCTCGCCGGGGAAATGCCAGAAGCCGTCGCGCGCGTGGCGCAGGTGTATGTCGGCGCGCGAGCGGACGCTGACCCAGACGCCGCCCGCCGAGTCGTAATCCTTATCGAGTCGCTCCGGCGCGCGGAGCAGTTCGCCCGTCGCCAGATACTCTTCGATGACGAGCCGCGCCAGCCGCGCCGGGTGGAGACCTTCGGGCGCGCGGCGTGCGCTGTGGCGAAACTCAGGAAACCACTTCGACGGGTTGCGCAGTGGCTTCTCCTCGCCCTCCATGTGGTAGATGAAATCTTCCCAGATGTCATAGACGGCTTCGACGTGATAGCCGCGCTCCTGCATCAGCCCGTAGCCGCCGTACCAGCCGAAGCGCACGAGCGCGACGCCGCCCTCGACGCGCAGGCCCGCCTCTTCGAGCCGCGCACACGCCTCCGTCATGCACGTGCCGGAACTGATCGAGTCGTCCACGAGGACGACCGGCTCGGCCGGGTCGATCTTCCCTTCGATCAGTTTCAGCGAGCCGTGCGCCTTGCGCTCCTTGCGGACGAGCAGACCACGGTAGCGCCCGTCGGACTGCAAGACGCACGACTGAAGAATGGGCACGGCGGTCAGGCCGTAGGTGGCGATCTGCCGGCCGTCGAAACGTTTGAGCAGTTCGAGCAGGCAGCGCCCGGCGAGTTCCGCGCCGCGAGGCGCGAGCGTGACAGAGAGGGAGTCGAGCATCCAGCGCGCCGAAGTCCCGTCGCGCGACAGCACGGGCTGTGTGGGCGAGCGGTAGAGGATGCCGTCGCGCCGCAGCAACTCTAGCAGTTCCGCGCGCTCGGCGTGGAAGCGCGCGGGGAGCGACGCAAGGGTGGACAGGAGCGGTGCGCGTAACATAGCCGGGACGGTTTAGCTGTCAGGGTGTTCGTTTAGAAGTTAAGGTTCTCCGGCAGGGCCAGGCTGAGATAGCGCCCGTCGAGATTGATTATCAACTGGCGCTCGCCGAATTCGCCCAGCGCCTCCTCGACCCACGCGGCGGCGTCGAAGCGCGCGTCGATCTCTTTGCGGCTGCGCGCGTCGGCGCAGAACTCGTAGAGCGCCGCGTGTTCGTCGGAATAAGTGTAGGTGCGCGGGCGGCAGTTGCGCCCGTCCTCGATGCGGATGGTCGCCCAGGACTTGCGGTAGCGCAGATAGGGGCGCGGGCGCGTGTCCCAACTCTGCTGCCAGACGGCGGCGCAGCGGAAAAGCTCCGCGTAGCCGTCGTCGCCGACGGTGTCGTTCATCTCGTGGTCGAAATAGTAGGAGACGCGCCGCAGGTCGAAGCGATCCTTCGGGAAGAGGAAGTCGTAGCACGGCGACGGCGTGAGCCGCGTAATGGACTGCGACTCCGGCTCGGTGAACATGGGCGAGCCGCGGTCGGCGCGCGCGCGGGCGACGGCCCAGGGCGGCTGCCAGTGGTGTATGCGCGGGATGATCTCGCAGTGGAGTTTATAGTCTTCCGCCCGCTCGCCGGGGAAGCCGACCAGGATGTTATAGAGGTTGTTGATGCCGTAGTAGGTGCACCACTTGATCAATTCTAGGTTACGCATGCCGGTCGTGTGCTTGCGCATGAGCCTGAGGACGTGCGTCGAGAGGCTTTCGACGCCCGGCTGGATCGAGAAGAGACCGCCCGCGCGCATGTGCTTGAGTTGGGCGCGCGTCAGGCTCGGCCGGACTTCGTAGTGGAGGCGTATGTCCGCCTTCGCGGCGGCGAGCCGCCCGAAGAGATCGTCTATGTACTCCGGCGAGATGATGTTGTCTATGGCGTTGAAGTCGAGGACGCCGTAGCGGCGTGACAGGGTTTCGAGTTGCCCGATGACGTTGTCCACGCTCTTGGCGCGAAACTCCATGCCGGCGCGATTCAGCCCGCAGAACGTGCAGTGGTTTTTCATGCCCCACCAGCAGCCGCGCGCCGTCTCGATGGGGAGCAGCACGCCCTGCGCGTACTTGTAAGTTCCGTACCCGCCTTCGCGGCGCGCGTAGAAATACTCGTCGAAGTCGGGCGCAGGCGTGCGGTTCATGTCGGCGAGGTTGGGCGCGCGCCCGGCGTATTCGACGCGTTCGTCGTCGCCGCGCCACATGACGCCGCGCAGTCCCTCCATAGACTCCCCGGCATACAGGCGGCGGATCATTTCGGGGAACGTCTCTTCGGCGTCGCCGCAGTGGACGTAATCAACCTGCGGGCAGCCGCGCATGATCTCTTCGGCGATGTCGTCCTCGAAGCTCGCGCCGCCCATGATGACGGGGATGTCGGGGTGCTTCTCCTTGAGCGCGCGGGCGAGCGCGACGCTGGCGAGCGTCTGCTGGAAGACGACGGAGAAGCCGATCAGGCCGAACCGACTCCAATCAACGCTCCGGACGCAGAAGTCAATGAAGGCGGGCGCGGCCTCGTGGCGAATCCTGCGCAGGTCATCGAAAGAGCAGCCAGCGCGGCGGCAGATGTTGCGGAGGTTGTCCTCGTGGACTCGGAAATACTCCTCGTCGGCGGCGAAGTCGCCGAACGCCGCCCGCGTCCAAATCCATTCGCCCACCATGCACGGGTAAACGTCGGCGATGGTCTCGTTGATACGCCAGCCGACGTGCGTGCCGAAGTACATGAAGAGCGAGAACGTCTGGGCCGGGATGCCGTGGCTTTCGAGCACGGGCTTGAGCAGACCGAGTTGGAACGAGGGGAAGCGCGCCGACAGCGTGGGCATGCTGACGAGCGCGACGGGCTTGGGCGCACTGCTTGTCATGTTCGTACTCGGCGGGCTGCGGAGGCGCGGCTGCCCTTCGCGGGCGGCGGACTTGGGCGCACTCGCCTGATCCGTCCGCCCGCGAAGTGGACTTGCCTGAGGCTTAAGACCGTGACCACCCGCCGCCAGGTGCTGCGGGTTGGTCGGACGCCTTTACCTCTTCTCCGGCGAAGACGGTGCGACCTCCGGAATGACCCGCTGCGTGGAATCGGGCGCAACTTCCGGAACGGCTTCGGGGCGAACCCTATCCGGCGCGATCTCAGGCGCGACCTCCGGGATCGCTTCGGGTCTATACCGCTCCGGGGCGATTTCCGGTCTGACCTCGGTCACGATCTCCGGTCGAACCTCCTCTTTGATTTCAGGCCGAATCTCCGGTCTGATCTCCGTGACGATTTCGGGCCTGATCTCAGGCGCGATCTCCGGCACGACCTCCGGCTTAATTTCCGGTCGAATCTCCGGCCTGATCTCCGGCGCAACTTCCGTGATTATCTCGGGCCTGATCTCCGGTCTAATTTCGGGCGCGACCTCCGGGATCGGTCGCCTGCTCTTGTCAGGCGGTTGGGGCGCAACTTCCGGCTGAACCCCGTGGTGTTTCTTGTCCTTGTCTTTGTCCTTGTGCTCTTTATCCTTCTCTTTGTCGTTCATGAGAGTTCTCCTGTCGAGGGGTTCACTGGGGCGACCGACCCGGCCCAGTCGAGACGCGCTGCTAAGCTGGGTGAGGCCGACGAAGGTAAAAATTCCGCTAGCGACAAAGGTCGCTCGTTTTGCGAGGCGGCTGAGAAGATTTCGGACACGCGGAGAGTAAATCCATTGCCCCGGAGAGTCAACGAAAATTTGTGCCCGCCGCCGCGCCTCGGCCCGCTTGACCTTACCTGTACCAACTGACGATTGAATAACGCTCGCCGTGCGTTACGGGGGCTACTTCGTGCGTCGTCTCGGCGCGGAAGGCGACGAGGAGGCCCGGCTCGCCGGCCAGGTGGAAGCCAAGTTCTTTCCGCCGCGGGTCGGCTTCCCGGTCGTAGAACACCAGCGAGCCGCCGCAGTAAGCGCCGGGCGCGGGCTGCGCCGCTTGCCGGCTCAGGAAGATCACGACCGATATGCGCCGGATTCTGAGATGATCGAACCGTAGTTGCTCGGTGTTGCCGTCCTGATGCGGCACGAAAAAGTCGCCCTCTTTGTAGAAGAGGAACTGCGGCGGCTCACAGTCGCTGAGCGTGATCTGAAAATGCCGCCCGACCTCTTCGATGCGCTCAAGCAGCCGCCGCCGCACAAACTCGGTCGTCTCCTCAGAGAGCATGCGGCGCGTCGTCTTACGCAGGCTCTCGTCAACCGGACTCGCCGCGCCTTCCCTGTAGACGGTGGCCGGGCCGCCCCAGGCGGTGCGCGTCTCGGCGATGAGCCGCGCGCACGTCTGCGCGTCGAAGAACCCTTCGACGAAGAACAGCCCGAAGCGCGCCTGCCATTCTGCGGCAGCTAAGGTCATGATCGCACGACGATTCTATCTGCAAAGACGCAGCAGTCGAGACCGCTCTTGAGAAGGCACGCGACGGCGTCCGCAGGCGTCTCGACGATGGGTTCGCCCATCACGTTGAAGGACGTGTTCAGGAGGACGGGCACGCCCGTCGCCTCGTAGAACCGCTTGACCAACTCGTAAAACCGCCCGTTCGCCACGCTCGTGACGGTCTGAAGCCGGCCCGTGCCGTCAACGTGGACGACCGCAGGGACGCGCGCCGCCTTGTCCGCCCGGAACGCGCACACCCGCAGCATGAACGGACTCTCGGCGGGCGTGCCGCGCAACTCGAACCAGTCTTCGACCTCTTCCCGCAACACGACCGGCGCGAACGGGCGAAAGGACTCGCGTTTCTTGACCCTCCGGTTGAGCACTTCCTTCGCGTCCTGGCGGCGCGGGTCGCAGAGGATGCTCCGCTGCCCCAGAGCGCGCGGCCCCAGTTCAGAGCCGCCGTCGAACCAGCCGATGATCTCCCCGGCGCACAGGCGTTCGACGGCTTCCGCGATGGTGTCCGCAGTCGTCACCGTGCGGACTTCGTCGCACTGCTCGACGGCGGCGGCGACCGACGCAGGCGAATAGAGCCGCCCGCAGGCATCGTGCACCATTCTACGCCGCGTGTTCTGGCCGGTAAGCTGCCAGAGTCCGTAGTAGGCGGCCCCGATGGCGGGGCCGCTGTCTTCCGCCGCCGGAGGTATGTACACACGCTTGAAACCGGCTTCGCGTATGACGCGCTCGTTCGCGACGCTGTTCAGGGCCACGCCGCCCGCGTAACAAAGATTCTCGCTCGGACACAGCGCCCTGAGGTGGCGCGCGAGATGGAGGACGGCGACTTCCAGTGCGGACTGTACGGAGGCGGCCAAGTTCCTGTACTCGTCCGCGCGCGCCGGCCAACGCCCGTCGTGTTGAAACAGGCCGGGCACACCATCGAGGAAATTGAAGTTGCCCCCCGCCAGGTCGAAGAACGCCGCGGCCGGTATCTCAGGAGACCCGTAAGGCGCGAGGCCCATCACCTTCCCCGCCTCCATCGGGTCGGCGAAGATTTGCGCGGCCACGGCCGAAAACATCCCGCCCAGGCTGCCGAAGCGCGGCATGCCGACGCCGTTCGGCCTAAACCAGCCGCCGCGCTCGACCAGGTGTTTCTCCAAAGGAACCACCGACGTGCCCGCCGCCGCGTACAGCGAGATCGTCTCCCACCCGTCCGCAACCGTTTGCTTAGCGACCTTCTGCTCGTCGGGCATGAGGTCGGCGAAGGGCGAGCCTGCGCCGTCAATCACGAGGACGGCCGCGTCCGCGAACCCGGAGGTCGCAAACGCGCTCACGGCGTGCCCCAGATGATGCGGGATGACGACGGAGGGGACTTGCTTTAATGCCTCTTTCAGGAGCGGGTTCAGCCTGAGGTCGTGGCGGGATTCGTTCGCGCGGCCCTGGACGCAGAGTGCCACGAGGCTCAGGTCTTGCGGCCCGATGCCCGCATAGTCGAGGCAGTAAGCTATGGCGCGGGCAGGCTCTGAGCCGTAGATGCGATAACGTTTGAAGCGCGCGAGCCGCTCCTCCTGCACAGCGACCTTGATCTCGTCGCCCCGCAGTAAGCAGACCGCGCCGTTATGAGAGGCGCTGATCCCCAGAATCCACGGCGGCTCGCCCATGTCATCTCATGCGGCTTACGCTACAGCTACTACGTGTAAACTTACTCTAACCTCACCACCTTTTAGAAATCTCATTACTATAGAGGTCTCTCTTCACGGCGATCCGTTGCACATAAACTCTCGTGGTCGAACGGTTCTGATGATCCAGGGCGTTCTGCGTGGCGGTAATATCCCCGGTGATTTCAGAGACTATGCGGGCGAACGTATGTCTTGTCCGGTGCAAATGGAAATCCTTCACGCCGGCTGCCCGCGCATACTTCTTCAGGTTCTTCACAAAGCAGTGAGACGTGAGTGCCTCGCCCGGCTGCCCCGCCCGGTCGTGCCGCGTCCACAATGGCGCGTCAGTCTTCAGGGCGTGCATCCTCCCCGAAGATAATAAGTAATCCAGCAACGCTTCTTTGACCCGCGTCTCCCTGACCTCCCGACTCCGATAGTCACCGCCTTTGGCTCTGTAAGCGAGAATGAATGTCTCATCTACAAGAACATCCTTACCGCGTAGGGAGATGACTTCGCTTCTCCTCAGCCCCGTGGCCAAATACAGCAGAAGCAACGCGTAATCTCTCTTCCCGACGACATCTCCGTCAAGGGCGCGCCGTCGCACAGCCCCGACAAGCGCCTGTACCTCTTCGTCGGACATGGATTTGACACTCTCAGTCTGGTACGGCTTCGGCGCTTTCGGGCGTGCCAGCCGCGCGGGATTGCTTCGCAGGTGCTGCCCGATCTCCGGGTCGCGAATCGCCCACGAGTAAAAAGACGAAAGCAGGCAGGCGTGTTGATAAGTAGTGCCCGGCTTAGCCCCCTTCCCTGCCAAGTCTCTGAGCCATCCTTGCACGTCCGATGGTTCGACTTCTGACGGCAGCTTCTGCGTATGTTGGAAGAAGGAGAACACAATGCGCTGCTTGTCGCGCAGCAAATCCTGCCGGCGTGCGCTCTCGCTCGTTGTCGCAGAAGCCCAGAGCGAGATGGCTCCTCGAAGGGCCATCTGTAGGTCAGACTCGCGCGTCTGGAGAGCAGTGCTCTGGCTGGCAGTGTCCATATAGATTATGCAACTCAGCCATCAATGAACTCGGGCCAAGTAAAATCGTCCTCATCTTCGTCAGGAGACAGCGATAGTTCCGCCGCCCCTCCCGTCGAGCCAAACACAACCGGGAAAGTTGTCGGCACATGCTGAGGCGCTACATTTAGCTTCTTCTTCTCAGGTGGTTTCGCCTTTTTTCTACTGCGGATTACTGATCTCGGCGCAGGATTAAGGCTATACCAGACGAGCGCCAGTGCCAGCACCAAGGCTAGTAATTGGAGTTTGAAGGTTTGTTTGGTTCTCTTTCTTCTCATCAACAACGCCGGCAGGAGGTTTTTCAGCCTACGTCTCTGCTTCTTATATCACACCTTTGTGGATACACAACTAAGTAGTTTGTGCACCCAACAGTTGATAATGTTTAGATTTTACTTATCCTATGTGTATTATGTGAGTTGTGTAACATCATCTGAGTGAGGAGTAATTATCAGGCAGTGAAAGCTACTCGTCGGCGACAACGCAAAGCCGATCCACTGGTGACGCCTGAGAATGTGAGGTCTATTCTCGTTCAGCTACGTAGTGCCCTACCAGCTATTATCCCGCCGGGTGACAAAGAGTTGGTGAGATTGCTGCGCGCCGTGCGGCACATTCAGCGTTACCCTGCGACGGACACGAAGCGTGGGCGTCCTAGTCAGTGGCAGCGGGAAGATTTATTGCAGGTCGGAGCCCGGCTGACTGAGATTCTTGACCGTGAAACATCCGCGCACATCTCCCTCGCCAGCTTCGTTGACCACTACCTGCGCGTATTAGCCTTCCCTGCGGATGTCGTCGCAGCGCTCACAGTCGGCGACATAAATCTATTTGAGGCAGAACAACTCGCCAGACTAACGCCAGCACGGCTTAATTCGACACCTTTGCAAGCGAAGCGCACGCGCTCCGAATTGCTCACCGCGCATTTACAAACCAAAGCTTCGGGGGCGCGTCTACGACTGCGTGTCAATGAACTGCTCCGTGCTTCAGCGGTTGAAGCAAGAGAATCTGTGGATCAGGCTGAAGTGGAAAATTTAGAGGATTTCGACCCATACGACCCGACGCACCTGTTCTGGGAGCAACTCAAGCAATTAGGGTTTGCCTTTCGGGAGATTCGTCGTGAAGACGTAACAGATGAGGAGATCGATGAATTATTGAGGGAAAGCGAACCGCTCATGGCAATCTTGAGCCGTATACGACGGCGCAAGGAGCAGACGCGAGTCGTTAAGTTACAGCTATAACCCGGCGCGAGTTGCAAACTATGCTAAAGCTCAACCTGGCAGTTGAACCTAATAAGACGCTAGCGGTGTAAAACGTTAGGCAGAACGGCGTTAATTCAGTAGCTCGTGTAACGCTTGGGCTGAGAGTTTGATTAGTAAGCCGCGCGAAGCCCGATTACTACCGCCGAACTTGGCGATCTGCTCACCATCCATCGAACGGCTCAAGAAGCCGTCGGCAATTAATGCGTGTAGGTGCATGCGGCAAGATTTCTCGTCCATATTGGTCTTGGCCGCCAGCTTCGGGGTGCTGACCACAATCTCACGCTCCGAGCCATCACTCCAACGAAAGAGCCGTAGCAGGATTGCCTGCCTTGCCGGGGGGAAGCGCGGGAGGACTTGATCAATAAAAGCCTCCAGCGCGGGCAGCGGACTGCTCTTTGCCGCGTTCGTTTCGCGCGCCGAATCTACCCCGGTATTTTTTACCGGGGTAGATTTTACCGGGGTAATTTTTACCGGGGTTACCCTCTGCGCCGGCTCGTCATGTTGTACCTCCCTTTCCCGGCTGGCCTCGTTGAGTAATTCCGCCATCGGCGAAGACGGGCGGCGAATCTGAAACCCCTCGGGGATCACGTTGCGCGCAAACTTCGGCCCGACCCGGCGCGGTTCTTCTTTTGTCTTTGTCTGTTTATTCATAATCGCGGTCTGCTTGCTCGTGATCGCATCTCAACATACCGGTTTTTATTTGGCGACACGGATCGAGCGCTTCTCATCTTTCTTGCGGGTCGGCATCTTCAAACGCTCAAGCACTTCGATAGCCAACTCGTCAAACTGTTGGATAGCGCGGGTAGAGCCGGCGGATTGTTCCTGGTAGGCATAGATGGGCACGTGGTAAGCGGGCGCTTCGGCCAGCTTCGTGTTGACGGTGATATAAGTCTCAAATAATTTCGGCCCCAGCGTGGGGTCTTGGCGCACTGCTTCAACCGCATTCCTGGACAGATTGGTGCGCGCATCGAACAGAGTGATTAGTGCGCCCAGAATGTTCAGCTTGCGCCGCGCTATCAATTCATCAAGGCTCAACAACAGATCGCCGACCCCTTCGAGCGGCAGGTACTGCGCGGCAATGGGAACGATGACGTGCTCCGCCGCCTTGAGCGCCGCCGTGAAGAGCAAGCCGAGGTTCGGCGGGCAGTCCAGGATCATGAAGTCGTAGTGCTCGGCAATATCGCGTAACGATTCCTCCAAGCGATCAATCGCCTGTGCTGTGTCGCGGTCGAAGGCCGCCATGCCGAGGTTCGAGGGGATGATGTCGAGCCGCGGGAATGCCGTCTGATAGACCGCGCTCCGAATGTCTTCAAACGGCAGGCGGATCGGCCGCCCCGGCTGCGCGTGATTCCAGCGCGTGCAGATCACGTCGGTGAGCGTAAGCTCCGCCTTCTCGCGGTCATACACGAACGTCGAGGCGTGTGCCTGCGGGTCGCAGTCAACTAACGCAACGTCGTAGCCCGACTGCGCGAGTGCGGCCGACAGGTTGACGGCCGTAGTCGTCTTGCCCACACCGCCCTTTTGATTTGCGACTGCTATCGTGGTCGTCTTTCTCATGCCAGTTCCCCTACACCAGACCTCAAGGCTCAAGCCGCCAGGCGTTCAGCCGTCTGCTTTAACGAGTCGATGTCGGCGAATTTCACCAGCTTCTTCCGCCTGTCCAACGGATGGTTGTGCGTCTCGACCACCCCCTCACGGATCAGTCGCGTCATAGTTTTGGACGAGATGCCGAGATAGACCGTCGCCTCTGTCGTGGTCATCCACTCTCTAGCTTGGAACGCTTCGCTCATAATGGATAACAACCTCCGGGTGGAAATGATTGCCGGGATACAGTAGTAACCCTTTTACTTCCTGTCAATCATTTTTACATCGCTTTCCATTATTTCCGCTAAAACCTCAATCATTAACCCCGGTAAAATTTACCCCGGTAAAATTTACCCTGGTAGATTCTACCCCGGTAAAATCCACCCCGGTACATTGCACCACGGTAGATTTAACCACGGTAAAAATTGTTCCGGATTGTCAGCTTGGCGTGATCGTGTTAGAAGGTGCGGCGGGCTGAGCTAGAAGCCAGTTTTCAGACGCTTCGCGGTACTGCTTAGCCGGTCGGTATTTTGAGGGCGGAGCAGAACTATTGAGGTGAGCGCGGCCGGGCGCGGCTGCGCGTGAAGGTTAGAACAAAGAGGCAAATGCCCTGAAGCGATCAAGGTTTCGCAGCCAATCGCTTCAGGGCAGATTAAATCCTCGCCGTCTCGGCGAGCAGGTTGTTGTGTGTCCGAAGACGATAGGGATTGTAGGCACATACGTCGTCTTCGTCAAGCATCTTTTCGAGTAGGTCAAGCCCATGCTTACACAGGCGACACCAGCGCAGCGTTTCGTCCGCCGGACACGACTAGCGCCGCACGAATATCGCAAGAATTTTCGGCAGCTCGACGATGACATCATCGCCACCGTCACGTCGCTGGAGGCGGACAAGGTCACGCCGTTGATGAGTAAAATCTACCTGCGTCTCGTCAGTGCACCCGCGTGCTATTGCGAACGAGAGGGCGTCTTGCGTTTCGAGGGCGAGGAGCGGGACGGACGCCACATGAAAGCCTGGTCGGTGCTTTGCGAAACCCTCGGCGTGGCCAGCGCGACGGCGAACAAGGCGCTTCAGTGGTTGCACGGGCAGGGCATCATCGGTTATTTCGCGGGTAAGAACGGGGTCGGGGTGCGGATTTTTCTCAACCGCGCGACCTCGTCCATCGGCGTGCGGGCGGAATCGGGCGGGAAAAAAATTTTACCCTTCGCTCCTGCTTCACGGCTTGAGCCTCGTGCTTCATTCGGTGAAGCAGCCTTTAAGGACAGCTACGCTGTTCCAGAAAGTTTAGACTCAGATTATGATCCGGACGCGCCGGAAAACGGCGCGGAAATAATCCGGGGTGAAGAAGCGGAGCCTAAAACTTCACAGCCCCGGAACGGTTTTGCGCCAAAAACCCTTTCGCTGCACGAAGCGCAAACGCGAGAGGCCGAAATCAGCCCGGCAATGCTTAACGAATTTGCCACTAGGCTGAAGCAAGAACTGGAGCCGACGCTGACAAACGTCGCGGCCCAGGCCGCGCAACGCGAACACGAACGCACGCGCGAGTGGCTCGAAAAGCGCGGGCTGCCCAAGGCTGCGCGTGTGGCCCAGCGGGAAGCCTACAATCTGCTCCGGCAGTACGGCGTGCTGAAAGGTGCGCCCGCACGGGCACAGGCGAGCGGGGAAGTCTGCCGCGCGGAAAGCGCACCGGCCGAGGCGCGGCCGCTGCCGGCGGAGGAGTTGGCCGAGTTAGCTTCGACCTGTCTGGCTATGTTGGAAGTACACGGGCAGGCGGTCGAAGTGACGCTGGCGGCGCTCGGCGTCGAAGCTGGCGGCTACCTCACGCCGGCCGACGCCGCACAGGTGCGGGCACTGGCAGAAAACATGATCAAGAGCGGGCAACTTCATCAGGAATCATGAATGCTCCGGTAGAGAGAGGGCAAAGTCGCCGTACAACTCTACTGTACGGCTTCGTGCTGCTGCTTGTGCTCGCGGCCGACGCTTCGGGCCAGCGCGGGCTGACGAGCTATGTTGATCCGTTCGTCGGCACGGGCGGGCACGGGCACACTTTCCCCGGCGCGACCAGACCCTTCGGCATGGTGCAGCTCAGTCCCGACACGCGCCTCACGGGCTGGGACGGCTGCTCCGGTTATCACTATTCCGACCACGTCATCTACGGTTTCAGCCACACGCACCTGAGCGGCACGGGCGTCTCCGACTACGGCGACATCCTGTTCATGCCCACCGTCGGCGAGGTCTTCCTGCGCGGGACGGACGGCGACAGGACGGAGCGGGGCTACGCCTCGCAATTCGATCACCGGCACGAGACCGCGCGGCCCGGCTACTACGCGGTCAGATTGGACGACGACAACGTCTTCGCCGAATTGACGGCGACCGACCGCGTCGGCTTCCACCGCTACACCTACCCGGCGACCGATCAGGCGAACGTCATCCTCGATCTGACGCACAGGGACAAGGTGCTCGACTCCGCCCTACGCGTCGTCAGCCCCACGCGCATCGAAGGCTATCGCCGGTCGGACGCCTGGGCACGCGATCAGGTCGTCTATTTCGTCGCCGAGTTCTCGCAGCCTTTCACGTCCTACGGCATCGCGCTCGACGACCAGTTAAAAGACGGGAGCGATTCCGCGCGCGGCCAGAACGTCAAGGCGTCCTTTCGCTTCGACGCGCGGCGCGGTACGCCGCTGCTCGTGAAGGTCGCGATCTCGGCCGTTGACATCGAGGGCGCGCGCAAAAATCTGGCCGCCGAGTTGAGTCACTGGGATTTCAACCGGGTGAAGACGGAGGCCGACGCGGCCTGGGGCAGGGAACTGGGCAAGATTCAAGTGGCGGGCGGCACGGAGGCGCAGCGCAAGACTTTCTACACCGCTCTCTATCACACCATGCTCGCGCCCAATCTGTTCACGGACGCGGACGGGCGCTATCGCGGGCGCGACCTCAAGCCGCACACGGCGCGCGGCTTCACCAACTACACTGTCTTCTCGCTCTGGGACACGTTCCGCGCCGCGCACCCGCTCTACACCATCATCGATCAGCGGCGCACGCGCGACTTCATCAACACCTTCCTCACGCAGTACGAACAGGGCGGGCGGCTGCCCGTCTGGGAACTCGCGGGCAACGAGACCGAGTGCATGATCGGCTATCACGCCGTCTCGGTCATTGCCGACGCCGCGCTGAAGGGCATCGGCGGGTTCGACCGCGCGCAGGCGTTGGCGGCCATGAAGCACAGCGCCGAGCTTGACCACTTCGGTCTCGCCGCCTATAAGCGGCGCGGCTTCATCGGCGTCGAGGACGAGGGCGAGTCGGTCTCCAAGACGCTCGAATACGCTTACGACGACTGGTGCATCGCGCAGATGGCCGCCCTGCTCGGCCGGAAAGACGACTACGAGCACTTCATCCGCCGCGCGCAGTCTTACAAGAACATGTTCGACCCCGCGGCGGGCTACGCGCGCCCGAAACAGAACGGCGGCTGGGTCGCGCCGTTCGACCCGCGCGAGGTAACGTTCAATTTCACCGAGGCGAACGCTTGGCAATACAGCTTCTTCGCGCCGCAGGACGTAAGCGGTCTCGTCGCCCTCTTCGGCGGTCGGGAGCGGTTCGCGCGCAAGCTCGACGAACTGTTCACCACCGAGAGCCGGACGACCGGGCGCGAGCAGGCCGACATCACCGGCCTCATCGGGCAGTACGCGCACGGCAACGAGCCGAGCCACCACATGGCTTACCTCTACGACTACGTCGGCCAGCCCTGGAAGACGCAGGCGCGCGTGCGCCAGATCATGGACGAGTTTTACCGGCCCCGCCCCGACGGACTGATCGGCAACGAAGACTGCGGGCAGATGTCCGCGTGGTACGTCCTGAGCGCCGCGGGCTTTTACCCGGTCACGCCGGGGCAGCCCATCTATGCCGTCGGCACGCCGCTCTTTCCCGCAGTCCGCTTCCGACTTGAGAACGGCCGCTCTTTCGTCATTAAAGCGCGCGGCGTATCGGCGCGCAACATTTACATCCAGTCGGCGACCTTAAACGGCCGGCCTTACGACAAGTCTTACCTCATGCACGGCGACCTGATGCGGGGCGGCGAACTCGTCTGCCGGATGGGCGCGCAGCCGAACCGCGCCTGGGGCACGGGCGCAGGCGCAGCACCCGTCTCCGCGATCACGGCCGCAGAGATCGTGCCCGTGCCCGCGATCACGGCCGCCGGCCGTTCCTTCGGCGACCGCCTCGAAGTAAGCCTGCACACGGCCGCGCCGGGGTTAAAGGTTTACTACACGACCGACGGCGCTGAGCCGGGCACGGGCGCGCAAGGTTACACCCGCCCCTTCTTCGTCACGGAGACGACAACCGTCAAGGCCGTCGCCGTCGCCGACGACAACGAGCGGAGTCTCGTCGCCGCCGCCACGTTCACCAAACTGCCGCACAACTGGTCAATCAAGATCGCCTCGAAGTACAACCGCCAGTACACGGCGGGCGGCGACCTCGGTCTGCTCGACGGCGTGCGCGGCACGACCAATTTCAGCGCGGGCGCGTGGCAGGGCTACCAGGGGCAGGACTTCGAGGCGGTCGTCGATCTCGGCCGCGTGCACGACGTGTCGCGCCTCGGCGCGGGCTTCCTTCAGAACATACGCTTCTGGATTTGGATGCCGACCCGCCTGGACTTCGCGCTCTCGACCGACGGCCAGACCTTCACCCCCGTCCTCTCCATCCCGAACGACGTGCCCGCCGACAGCTACGAAGTCGTCACCAAAGATTTCGTGCGTCACATCGCGCCTCGCCCCGCGCGCTTCGTCCGCGTCAAAGCCTACAACTACGGCAAGATTCCCGCCTGGCATCTCGGCGCGGGCAACGACGCCTTCATCTTCATAGACGAGATCATCGTCGAGTAATCAAGTCAGTACCGTCAGCTATCGCCGGTGGGGACTATCGCCCGATGAAACTGTAAACCGGGGTGCCCCGGTGCAGTGAGGCGGGCGAGCGGACAGCAACCACGAACTCACACGAAAAGATACGAAACAAATGGCACGAACCTTCGTGGGTCTTACTTCGTGTTGTTTCGTGTGCTTTCGTGGTTACTGCCCTTCCTGTCCTCATTCTGTCCTGCAATACGACGCTCCTTCATTCATAAACTACTGTTGACAGTATTTGCTGTTTGGTGTAGAAGGAAGGCATGAAGGAGCGGCTGGGAGCATTGCGGGGGCGCAAGTTCGTCGGCGTGGCGGAGCTGGCGGACGTGGCGGCGCAGGTGTTGGCGGAGAGCGGCCCTGTGCAGCAGCGGGGCACGGTCAGCGAAGTGCCGGACGAGCGCACGGTGCGTTATTACCTGACGGAAGGGCTGCTCTCGCCGGCAGAGGAGAAGCAGGGTACGGCGTCCGTCTTCGGCTACCTGCACCTGCTCCAACTGCTCGCGGTCAAGAACCTGCAAGCGCAGCACCTGCCGATCCGCAAGATACGCGAGCTAGTCGAGGGGCGCGGCGAGCGCGAGTTGGAGCGGCTGCTCGGCGTTACCGCGCGGGCCGCCGACAAGAACGCCGCGCTCAGCTATCTCGAATCGCTCTTGACGCAGCCGCCCGCCGCCGCGCCGAGTCCGCAGAGCGTCGCAGCGCAGCGGAGCACGCAGTTCGCCGCCGCACCCCCGACCGCATCGCCGCCACCGGGCCAGGCGACGGGCACGTGGGAGCGGATCGAGCTTGAGCCGGGTTTGGAGTTGCACATCAGCAGCGCGTACCGCCCGCCCGCGGAGGCGCGCGGGATACGCCGGCTCGCGGCGGGCTTCGTCAGCGCCGTCGAGTCTTACGGTCGGAAGTTAATCGGAAAGCGAGGCAAGTAAAATCATGGCTTCATCAGCACCCAGGGTCGAATTTATCACCGAGCGCGCGAAGCTCGTGGCGGGGCGCGAACAGACGGTGGACGTGCTCATACGCATCACGCCGCCGGAGGTGGCGCAAGGCGTGACCGCGCGCCCGCAACTCAACCTCAGCCTCGTGCTCGACCGCTCCGGCTCGATGCAGGGCGAGAAGATGGTGCGCGCGCGCGAGGCGGCCGAGTACTGCGTCGAGCAACTGCTGCCGACCGACCGCCTGAGCGTCGTCCTCTTCGACGACACCATCGAACTGCTCATACCGAGCCAGCCCGTCACGCACAAGATGGAGCTAAAGAGTCGGCTCGCCGAAGTGTTCGCGCGCGGCACGACGGCGCTGCACGAGGCCTGGGTGCGCGGCGGCATACAGGTCAGTGAGCACCTGATTGACGGCGCGATCAATCGCGTGCTGCTCATCACGGACGGGCTGGCGAACGTCGGCGAGACCAACCCCGACCGCATCGTGGATCAGGCGCGGGGCCTCGCCGCGCGCGGCGTCTCGACCTCGACCGTCGGCATCGGCGCGGACTTCAACGAAGACCTGCTCGTGCCGATGGCGGAGGCGGCGGGCGGCAACGCCTGGCACGTCGAGCGCGCCGCCGACATGCAGCGCATCTTCGCGGTCGAACTCGAAGGCTTGATCGCGCAGGTCGCGCACACGGTCACGCTCGGTCTCGTCCCCTCGGACGGCGTGAAGCTGTCGGACATGCTCAACGACTTCGAGTTGAACGAGACGGGGCGCTACCGGCTGCCGAACCTGCAAGCCGGCTCGCCGCTCGAAGTCGTCGCGCGGCTGCGCGTGCCGGCCGCGCCCGCGGGCACGCGCCGTCACTTGCTCGACCTGAAACTCGGCTACACACCGCAGGAGTTGCGCGCGGCGGAAGTCCTGCGCCTGGCTTACGAGGTGGAGTTCGCGCCGGAGGCGGAAGCCGTCGCGCTGCCCGCAAACGACGACGTGACGCGCGCCGTGCTGTTCCTGATGAACGCGCGCGCGCGGCGCGAAGCGATCCGGCAGATGGACGTGGGCGACTTCGCGGGCGCGCAGGCTTCGATCCGCGCCGCCGGTCTGGCCACGCGCACCATCGGCGCGAGCGCGCCCGCCGCCTCCGCGCCGCTCTACGACGCGGAGCGCCGGCAACTCGAAGTCTTAGAGACCTCGCTCACGGATCGCGCGGCAGACAGATCGAGCCGCAAGCGGCTCTCTTATCAGTCCTACTCGCGGCGGTACAGCAAGGAGCGCAAGTAAGCGAAAAAGCCGTAACCACGAAGTCACACGAAACAACACGAAGAGGAACAAGATTCTGCTCTGTCCTCTTCGTGTTGTTTCGTGTGACTTCGTGGTTAATTTCGCTGCGTCCGCGTTGTCGTTAACGAAACAGACGGCGCTCACGACTACGCCTTGCCGACCCCGGCTTGCAGGAAGTTGTGCGCGCGGAGAATCAGCACGCAGCTTGCGCCGTGCGTGATCTCGTCGCCGTAGACCAGCCTCGCGGCCTCCGCCAGCGCGAGCTTGATGGTCTCGATGCGCTCGCTGCCCTCCTGCCGCTTCTCGACGAAGCGCAGCCCGCGCGCGAGAAACAGGTGAGACGGCGAATCAATGAGCGAGGTCATCGGGTCAACGCGGCCGAGCGCGATAAACTCGTCCGCCTCGATGCCGAGTTCTTCGCGCAACTCGCGCCGCGCCGCGTCCTCCGCGCGCTCGCCCTCGTCAATCGCGCCGCCGACCGTCTCCAAACTCTCGCGCCCGACGGCGTAGCGAAACTCTTTGGCGAGGTAGGCGAACCCTTCGTCGTCAACGGCCAGCACGGACACGCCGGGCTTGACCCGCGCCGTCGCGTAGACGCCGGGCGACCCGTCGGGCCGCGTCACCTGATCCTCGTTGATCTTAAGCAGGTCGTGATCGTACTTGACCGTTGACGAGTTGATCGTCCACGGCCCGTGTTTTCTTGGCGTCATAAGCAGATTAACCGAACGTGTAGAGCGCGACCTGCCAGCCCGCGAGCGGCACGGGCCGTTGTGTGTCTTCGCCCGCGAGTCGAGACGGGGGCGGCGACTCCGTCTCGCCGCCGTAATCACGCGCGCCGCTCCAAAGTGCCAGCCGCCATTCGCCGCCCGGCGTCGCGGGGAAGGGAATCGCCTGCGGTTCGTCCGACAGGTTACAGACGAGCGCGGCGGCCGTGCCCCCCGCGTCGCCGCGCAGGAGCGTCAGCCAGCGGCGCGTCTCGTCGAATGCGACCTCGGTCAGTTGCTTGTCGCAGTTCGCCAGGCACGCGTGCGTCTTGCGCAGCGCGATCAGGTCGCGGTAGAAGCGGAGCACCTCGGCATGCGGCGACTCGGCGCGGCGCGACCAGACGAGCTTCGAGTGCTCAAAGGTCTCCTCGGCCTGCGGGTCGGAGAAGCCGCCGAGGGCGGACGCAGTCTCGCCCTCTTCCTTGACGAAGGCGGCGTACTCCTTGCGCCGCCCCTCGCGCACGCCGCGCGCCAGGTCGGGGTCTGTGTGGCTCGTGAAGTAGAGGAACGGCGCGACCTCGCCCCACTCCTGCCCCATGAACAGCATTGGCAGATTCGGCGCGCACAGCAGCAGCGCGGCGGCCAGCTTCTGTTGATCGAGTGAGACGAGCGACGCGAGGCGGTCGCCCCAGTAGCCGTTCGCGATCTGATCGTGATTCTGCGCGCTGACGACAAACTGCTCGCCCGGTCGCTCGGCGGAAGACGTACCGTGCCGCCTGCGCCGGAAGACCGACGGCCGGCCGTCGTAAACAAAACCCTCCTTGAGCGCCTTGGCGAGATCGGCGACGCGGCCGAAGTCTGCGAAGTAGCCGCGCTCAGTCCCGGTCAGCAGCGCGTGCAGCGAGTGGTGAAAGTCGTCGCTCCACTGCGCGTCGAGGCCGTAGCCGCACGCGGCGGCGGGCCGGATGACGCGCACGTCGTTCAGATCGCTCTCGGCAATTGTCCACGCCGCGCGTCCCAGGCGGCGGGCCTGCGCGCTGAAGGCGGCGGCCAGTTCGGCCAGCAGGTGCTGCGGGCTGATGTCTATGATGCGGTGGACGGCGTCGAGGCGGAGCGCGTCCACGTGGTACTCGGTCAGCCAGTAGAGCGCGTTGTTGACGAAGTGGCGGCGGACGCCGTCCGAGTGCGCGTCGTCGAAGTTGAGCGCGTCACCCCAGGGCGTGCGGTAGTCGTGGGTGAAGACGGGCGCGAAGTCGCCGAGGTAGTTGCCTTCGGGGCCGAGGTGGTTATAGACCACGTCGAGCACGAAGGCGAGGCCCGCGTTGTGACAAGCATCTATCAGCCGCTTGAGACCTTTGGGGCCGCCGTAGGTGGACTGCGGCGCGTAAGGGTGCGTGCCGTCGTAACCCCAGTTGCGCCCGCCCGGAAATTCCGCGACGGGCATCAACTCGACGGCCGTGATGCCCAACTCTTTCAGGTGATCCAGCTTCGGGATGATCGCGTCGAACGTGCCTGCGGGCGTGAACGTGCCGGCGTGCAGTTCGTAGATCAGGAACTCTTTGAGCGGCAGCCCGCGCCAGCCCTCGTCCGTCCAGGCGAACTCTTCGGGGTCGAGCACGCGCGAAGGGCCGTGTACGCCCCGCGGCTGCCAGCGCGAGACAGGGTCGGGGCGCTCCTTCTCGCCGTCAACGACGTAAAAATAGTCCGCGCCCGCGCCCACGCCCGGCACGACGACCGCGAAGATGTCATCCTCCGTCCGCGCCATCTCGACCGTGTGCGCTTCGTCGCCGACGAGCTTGACGGCGAGCGTCGCGGCGCGTGGGGCCCAGACGCGGAACTCGGTCGCGCCATCCGGCAAAGGGCGCGCGCCGAATCGGAGTTGCCAGGGCGTGATGTCGTCGCCGGGCGAGGTCATCTTATTGCACCCGCTCCAGCAGCGCGACCGGCAGCGGCGAGAGCACTTCCGCGAGCAGCAACTCCTTGCCGCCGGGGCGTTCGTGCGCGGTGAACTCGCGCCCGGTGAAAACGTCGCGGTAGCGCGCCGCGCCGAACTGCGCGCCGAGCGGCAGCGCCGTGTCGTCCCACAGCGCAGCGTCCAGCCCAAGCTGCGTCGTCCGCGTCGCGCCCAAGGCCACGAAGAAGCGCGCGGCGAGCGCGACGACCTCCTGCGCGCCGTCCTTGCGCGCGTAGGCCAGGACGTGCTCGGCGCGCGCGCCGCGGGCGAGCAGCGGCAGGTAGTCGCCGGCCGAGAAGAGTTCGCTGTGCGCCTGCCGGAACGCGAGCGCGCGGCTCGTGATGAACAGCTTGATGCGCCCGTCGGCCGGCTCGCGCAAGAGTTGTTCGACGAGCGCAGCCGTGTCCGCCTCGGCCGCTTGCAGCGACGCGAGCAGCGCGCGGCGCTCCGCGTAGTCAACGGGCCGGCGGTTGTCTGGATCGACAAGGCAGAAGTGCCAAAGCTCCGTGCCCTGGTAAAAGTCGGGCACGCCGGGCGCTGTTGTCTTCAGGAAGGTCTGCGCGAGCGAGTTGAGCATGCCGGCGCGCGCCGTCGTCTGCTGGAACTCGATGAAGTCGAACAGGAACTGGTTGACCGCGTCGGGGCGCAGGACGGACTGCACGAACTCGCGCACGCCCTGCTCGTACCACGTGTCCGGGTTGACCCAACTCGTGTGCAGCTTCGCCTCCTTGAGCGCCTTGAACATGTAATCCTGCACGCGCGCGACGTAAGCCGCATGCTCGTCCGCGCTCATCTCGCGCAGCGGCCACGTGCCGACGAGCGTCTGGTAGAGCAGGTACTCCTCGTTCGCGTCGGGCACGTGCGCGCCGTCGTAGGTGACTTTCTGCGCGCGGTTCAACTCGCGCCAGCGGTGGATCGCGCGGTTCCACTCTTCGGGCATCTCGGAGAGCGCGTTGATGCGCGCGCGCACGTCCTCGCTGCGCTTGGTGTCGTGCGTCGCGCTCGCGGCGAGCGTGTGCGGCCACGTCTCCTGCCTGTCCTGGTTGCGCCGGTGGAAGCGCGCGACCGAGACGCCGAAGATTGCCGGCTCGCCGCCGACCTCGTTCAAAGACGCGAGCGGGTAGTAGCGATAAAACGTCGTGTCCTCCAAGCCCTTCGCCATGACCGGGCTGGTCAACTGCTGGAAGCGGCGCACGAAGTCGCGGCGCTCGGCGCGCTCGTCCGCGGTCAGGCCCTTCGGGTCGTCGAGCAGCAGGATCGAGGCGATGAAGTCGAAGAGTGACGCACTGAGCGCAGGGTTGCGCCGCTTGGCCGCGCGCACGGCCGTCGTGATGTGCAGGCGGTCGTCGGCGCTGACGGACGTGTGCCGGCGGCGTATGTAGGTGCGATAGACGGGGAAGCAGGCGATCAACTCGCTCAGCGCGTCGTGCAGGCTGTTGAAGGTGAAGTCGCGCGACCAGCGGTGCTGCTCGGAGATGCGGTCGAGGCGGCGCGCAAGCACCTGCAACTCGCTCGACATCGCCACGCGCAGCACGAGTTTCTTCGACTGGTAGAGCAGGTCGCCGAAGTTGACGCGCGCGCCCGTGAAGTCCGCGTACAACTCGCGGAACGCCTGCGCGTGGCGCTGCTCGACGAAGACGCCGTTCAGCAGGTTCATGAAGTCGTAGCCGGTCGTGCCGTGCACGGGCCACTCGCGGCGCAGCAGTTCGTCGTGGCCGAGAATCTTTTCGACCACGATGTAACAGGGGCGGCCTTGTCCGCCGCGCGCGTCAACGGTGGTCGTCCTTTCGCTGGCCATGCCCGCCGCGGCCGCGGCCGCCGCGCGCCCGCGCCCCTCGGCCGCCGCCGCTTCGCGCTGCACGTCAAGCAGGTACTTCTCCGGGTTGTGCAGGCCGTCCACGTGATCGATCCGCAAGCCCGTCACCAGCCCCTGCTTCATCAGGCGAAACACGATCTCGTGGACGGCGGTGAAGACGGGGCGCTCCTCGACGCGCACGGCCGCCAGTTCGTTGATGTCGAAGAAGCGGCGGTAGTTGATCTCGTCCGCCGCGACGCGCCAGTAGCTTAGCCGGTAAGCCTGCTCGGCGAGCAACTGTTCCAGCCGATCAAAGCTCTGCGGCTGCCCCTTGAAGCCGTTCAAGACGATCAGCGCCTCGTGCACGGCGCGGCGCACCTCGCCGCTCGCTTTGACGAGGTTGGCGAGCCGCTGTTTCGAGACATCGGTCTCGCGCCGCCGCTCGCGCACCTTGGCGGGGTCGGTCTCGGTGCGCGGCGGCAGGTGCGTGAGCGCGGTGATGATGCTTTCCAGTTCGATCACGTCGCCGTGCGTGTCCGACAGGTGCTGCTTCAGGGTTTCAAGCGCGAGACTGAGGACTTGCGTCGAGGTACGCGGCGCGATGGGGAGCGTCGTCCCGTAGTAGCTGGCGAAGAACGCGCCACCGCGGTAGCTCAGCTTGATCTCCTGATTCTCCAGCACGCGCCCGTACTGTTCGCCGAGGATGGGCAAGAGCACCTTGTCTTGCAGGTGCGGGTTCGGCGGATGCCAGTCCACGTCGAAGTAGCGCGCATAGGGCGAGCCGGGGCCGTTCTCCAACACGTCGAGCCACCAGCGGTTGTCCGAGCCGGCGATGCACATGTGGTTGGGCACCACGTCCATCAGCAACCCCAGCCCGTGCCCGCGCAACTCGCGCGCGAAGGTGGTGAACTCTTCCTCCGTGCCAAGCTCCGGGTTGATGCGCGAGTGATCAACCACGTCGTAGCCGTGCAGGCTGCCGGCGCGCGCCTTGAGGATGGGCGAGGAATAAACGTCGCTGACGCCGAGCGCGGCCAGGTAGTCAACGAGTGCGCGGGCCGCGGCGAAGGTGAAATCCTTGTTGAACTGTAAGCGGTAGGTGGCGACGGGGACGCGCGCGCTTGAAGCTGGCTGACTCTCTTTCACAGTGCTGCTGCCCGGTCAACCCGAGCCGTTGACCGCGCTCCTCCCTCGTCTGATCGTTAGCGCGCTTACTTGGACGCGAGCATAACCCAGACCCGAACGCCAATGCCAGACCTGCGCGAAAAGATGGTCGCCCAAGATAGGCCGGCCGCAGCGGGTCGTCCGCCCGCTTGCGTACAGAGCCGTCAGAGGAAACGTACCGCCTCTTGCTGGGAGCGCGGGCGCGCGCGCCCGCCAAGCGTGCTGCCAGCACGCTCAAACGTCTCGTTCTCACTCAAGCTTGCAAGTCACCACATCATTTGTTCGCGCTCCCGCGCACAAGGCGGGCGCGCGCGCCCGCGCTCCCAGCGCGGCGCGGTCTGTTAAGACCGGCACAGGCGAAACCAGTAGAAGCCCCACGGGGCGAACGCGAGTTGGTAAGGCGCGGCAGTGATCTGCGGGAACGGCGTCTCACCCAACATCTCGACCGGCGTCGCACCGGCTAGGTGTTGCAGCGGCAACTCGACCGGCTGCGCGTGCTGAGAGAGGTTGAAGACGCAGAGCACCGTCTCGCCCTCGTAGTGCCGGGTGAAGGCGAATATCTTGCGGTTCTCCGGCTTAACGAACTCCATCGTGCCGCGCCCGAAGACCGCGTGCCGCTTGCGCAGGTGGATCATCTGCCGCATCCAGTGCAGGAGCGACGTGTCGTAGCGGCGCTGCGACTCGACGTTGACCGACTGGTAGCCGTAAACCGGGTTGCTGATGACGGGGAAGTAGAGCTGCTCGAAGTCGGCCTGCGAAAAGCCCGCGTTGCGATCAGCCGACCACTGCATCGGCGTGCGCACGCCGTCGCGGTCGCCCAGGTAGACGTTGTCGCCCATGCCGATCTCGTCGCCGTAGTAGAGGAACGGGCTGCCCGGCAGACTGAACAGCAGACTGTGCAACAGCTTGATCCGCAGGCGGCTGTTGTCTAAGAGCGGCGCGAGCCGGCGGCGGATGCCGACGTTGAGGCGCATGCGGCGATCCTTGGCGTACTCGTTATAGAGATAGTCGCGCTCCTCGTCCGTCACCATCTCAAGCGTCAACTCGTCGTGGTTGCGCAGGAACATGCCCCACTGGCAACTCGCGGGAATGGCGGGTGTGCGCTCAAGGATTTCGACGATAGGGCGGCGATCCTCCTGCCTGAGCGCCATGAAGAGGCGCGGCATGATCGGGAAGTGATAGCCCATGTGGAACTCGTCGCCGTCGCCGAAGTAGGCGACCACGTCTTCGGGCCACTGGTTCGCCTCCGCCAGCAACAGCGCATTGGGAAAGCGCGCGGCCGTATGCGCGCGCAGCCGTTTCAGGAAGGCGTGCGTCTCCGGCAGGTTCTCGCAGTTCGTGCCTTCGCGCTCGTACAGGTAGGGCACGGCGTCAACGCGGAAGCCGTCAACGCCCAACTCAAGCCAGAAATCCACCACGTCGAGCATCGCCCGCTGCATTTCGGGGTTGTCATAGTTCAGATCGGGCTGGTGGCTGAAGAAGCGATGCCAGAAGAAGGCTTGTGCCGTCTCGTCCCAAGTCCAGTTGGATTTCTCCGTGTCGGTGAAGATGATGCGCGCCTCTTTGTAGCGGTCGGCCGTGTCGCTCCACACGTACCAGTCGCGCTTGGGCGAGTCGGGCGCGCGGCGCGACTCCTGAAACCATGGGTGCTGATCGGACGTGTGGTTGATGACCAAGTCGGTGATGACGCGTATGCCACGCGCGTGGGCGGCGGCGAGAAACTGTTTGAAGTCGTTGAGCGTGCCATATTCGGGGAGGATGGTGTAGTAGTCGGCGATGTCGTAGCCGCCGTCGCGTAAAGGCGAGGCGTACATCGGCAGCAGCCAGAGACAGTCAACGCCGAGCCATTCCAGGTAGTCGAGCTTCTGCGTGAGGCCGCGAAAGTCGCCGATGCCGTCGCCGTTAGCGTCGTAATAGCCGCGCACGTAAAGCTCGTAGATGATCGCGTCCTTGTACCAGAGGGGATCGTCGCGGAGTCGGTTCTCTGTAGCCATCCGCCGCACCTGCCGTCTGAAGTTGGTAGAAAGTTGCCCCGCAAGATAGCCGCGCTCGCGTCTCGAATGCAAGACCGGCGCGCTGTTTCGGGCTGCCATTCGCGCGCGGGCTGCGCTACAATGCGCGCCAAAACCCCCGGCCGGCATGATTCAGATTTGGTCAGGCGTCCGTCTCGCGGCGTCGGGCCAGTCGCGCATACACAGGGAGGAGAGCATGGCGAACAAGAGCAGGAATAGGAGCAACCAGCCGCCGACCGGCGAGGGCAAGAAGCAGAGTCCGCAGAAGGGCGCACCGGAGAAACTGCACAAGCGTTCCATCGCCGCGCAGGCGCAGGGCGGGCACGCGGAGTTGAACCTCGGCACGGACGAGGACGAAGCCGCCGCCACCCCGCGCCCGGCCAACGCGCAGAACCCGAAGCGGCCCAAGGCCGGCCGTTGAAGCGAGTTGACTATGAACAGAGGAAGAAGGCAGTAACCACGAAAGCACACGAATTAACACGAAGCATGAATGCGGCTCTCAACGCGGCTCACTTCGTGTCGTTTCGTGTGCTTTCGTGGTTACTGCCTTCCGAGTTCTTACCTGTTGCTATCGTTTTAGCCGGAGCTTTGCCCAGGAGGCCACATGCGAATACTGATTGCGAACGACGACGGGATTTATAGTCCGGGCCTGTGCGCGTTGGCGGAGGCGGCGGCCAACTTCGGCGACGTGCGGATCGTCGCGCCGGACGTGGAGCAGTCTTCGATGGGGCACGCGATCACGGCGTCGCGTCCGCTCTCGTACCGGCGCGCGCACATCAAGGAGTTCGAGTCATACAAGGTCAACGGCACGCCGGCCGACTGCGTCGCGCTCGGCGCGTACCATTGGGAGCGCGTGGACGTGGTGCTCTCCGGCATCAACCTCGGCACGAACCTCGGCAACTCCGCGTGGCATTCGGGCACGCTCGCGGCGGCGAAGCAGGCGGCGCTCCTGGGCCTGCGCGGCATCGCGGTCAGCACGCCCGTCGCCCAGGGCGAGCCTGATTTCGACGCGCTCATGCCGCATGTCGTGCGCGTGCTCGAAATTCTGCTGCCCGATCCGGACTTGAAGCTGGTGAACGTAAACGTGCCGCCCGCACCAAAGGGGATGCAGTGGACGCGGCAGTCGCTCCGGCAGTACGACGGCAAGGTTGTGCCCGGCGCAGACCCGATGGGCCGGCCCGTCTTCTGGTTCACCGTCACGCCCATTGTCGAGACCGAGGAGGGCACGGATCGCTGGGCGGTCGAGCACGACCTCATCTCGATCACGCCGCTGCGGCTCGACCTCACCGACGCGAAGACGCTGGCGGCGGCGCAGGAGAAGCACCCGCTGGGGTGAGCGCGCGTCTGCCGGACATGCAGATCAACACAGAGACACAGAGCAGGCACAGAGGCCACGGAGAAAAACTCTGTGCGCTCTGTGCTTCCTCTGTGTCTCTGTGTTTAAATCTGCCGCCCAACCTCAAAATCAACCGGGAGAGAATTTGTGTTGACACCTCCTCTTTCCTGCAATAACTTAGCCCACCCTTTGCCGTTTGCTCTAGCCGCAAAAAAGTTTGAAGGAGAAGCATCCGATGTCCACCCTGACGCAGTCCCCCGCGTGGCAGGCGCTCGCCGCGCACTACGACGAGATGGCCCCGCGCCACATGCGCGACCTGTTCAAAGAAGACCCGCAGCGCTTCGACAAATTCTCCGCCCGCTTCAAAGACATCCTGCTCGACTACTCGAAGAACCGCATCACGGACGAGACGATGCATCTGCTCTTCGACCTGGCGCGGCAGGCGAAACTGCAAGACTGGATCGAGCGCATGTTCAACGGCGAGAAGATCAACATCACAGAGGATCGCGCCGTCCTACACGTCGCCCTGCGCAACCGCTCGAACCGCCCCATCAAGGTGGACGGCGAGGACGTGATGCCCGAAGTCAACCGCGTGCTCGCGCATATACGCGAGTTCACCGAGGCGGTGCGCGGCGGTCAGTGGACGGGCTACACCGGCAAGCGCATCACGGACGTGGTCAACATCGGCATCGGCGGCTCAGACCTCGGCCCCGTGATGGCAACCGAGGCTTTGAAGCCCTACGGCAAGCAAGACCTGCGCGTCCACTTCGTCTCGAACATAGACGGCACGCACATCGTCGAGACGACCAAGAACCTCAGCCCCGAAACGACCCTCTTCATCGTCGCCTCGAAGACTTTCACCACGCAGGAGACGATCACGAACGCGCACTCGGCGCGCGACTGGTTCTTGCAGACCGCGAAGGACGAGGCCGCGATTGCCAAGCACTTCGTCGCGCTCTCGACGAACGCGCAGGAGGTGGCGAAGTTCGGCATTGACACGAAGAACATGTTCGAGTTCTGGGACTGGGTCGGCGGGCGCTACTCGCTCTGGTCGGCCATCGGCCTCTCCATCGCGCTCTACATTGGCATGGACAACTTCGAGGAACTGCTCGCGGGCGCGCACGAGATGGACGAGCACTTCCGCACGAGGCCGTTGGAGCAGAACCTGCCCGTCATCCTCGGCCTCGTCGGCGTCTGGTATAACAACTTCTTCGGCGCGCAGACGGTCGCCATCCTGCCTTACGATCAGTACATGCACCGCTTCTCCGCCTATTTCCAGCAGGGCGACATGGAGTCGAACGGCAAATCAATCAACCGCGACAGCCAGGCCGTGGGCACGCAGACCGGCCCCGTCATCTGGGGCGAGCCGGGCACTAACGGGCAGCACGCCTTTTACCAACTGATCCACCAGGGCACGAAGCTCATCCCCTGCGACTTCCTCGCACCCGTCGAGACGCACAACCCGACGGGGCAGCACCACGCGATCCTGCTCTCAAACTTCTTCGCGCAGACCGAGGCGCTGATGAAAGGGAAGACTGAAGGAGAGGTGCGCGCGGAGTTGACGGCGGCCGGCATGAGCGGCGAGAAGCTGGAACGGCTCGTGCCGCACAAGGTGTTCGCGGGCAACAAGCCGACCAACTCGATCATGTTCCAGAAACTTACGCCGCGCACGCTCGGCAATCTGATCGCGCTCTATGAGCACAAGATTTTCACGCAGGGCGTCATCTGGAACATCAACTCGTTCGACCAGTGGGGCGTGGAGTTGGGCAAGCAACTCGCCAAGGTGATCCTGCCGGAGTTATCACAAGACGGGCCGGTCACGACGCACGACGCTTCGACGAACGGGCTGATTAACCACTACAAAGAGAGCCGCTGAGGCGGTGGAGGGTTTGCCGCTGTCCCGTAGTGGTTAGGATAAGCTTGGGTGTCAGGATGCGGATTCACCACAGAGGCACAGAGGACACGGAGGCAGCACGGAGGCCGGCCGCCATTCACGCCTCCGTGCTGCCTCCGTGCCCTCTGCGTCTCTGTGATTGACCGGCCTTTGCGACGGACTCATGCTTAAAGTAGCTCACTGATCCCAGCCCCGACAGTTAATCCTAATGAAAGCGACGATGCAAACGTGCGAGTTGGTCATGCGCCGGCACAAGCCGGGCGGCGGCATAACCGAGACGAGTCTGCCTATCGGGACGCTGGAAGAGTTGTTCGCTTACTGCGTGGCCCGCAGCGTCCAGCCGAACCTGATCGAACGCCTGCTACTCGCCGGGCAGGACGCCGAGGGGCGGACGCGCCTCTTGAGCTTCTCCTTCCAAGCCGTCACCGACCATAAAATGTAGCCGCCTGACGACACGCGTCAGCCTGACAGAACGACTGTCAGATTGACGCCCCGCGGCACTTCATCCCTGACCGAACGCGTTCCGCCGCAGCGGTCTGCCGCGCCCGCGCGCCGGCTTTTCGGCAAAAACCCACTCCCGCCCAAAGGGCAAAGCTGGCACGATGATTGCTGACTTTTCCGCCGAGGGCTGCTCTGCGTCCGCCCTTAAACACCGCCCCGCCTCATTCATAGCCGCTAAAACATCGAGTCGTCGTCCCGTCCTCGTAGCCACATGAATAAGCAGGGTCTCAGCCAACTTTTCAAACAGGTCGTTGCGGCAGCGGGCGGACTGTTGGTCGTCGGCGCGCTGGTGCGTTTGCCGCACGAGCAGCCGTTCGCGGCGCTGCTCGGCTTCCTGCTGCTCACGCTCGTCGTCAACGCGCGCTGTGTTATCCCTGTGCCGCGCGAGTGGTGGCGTCTGTCGCCGAACGAGAGCATGCTGCTGCTCGCCATGCTGCTGTTCGGCGGCGAGGCGGCGGTGCTGCTGGCCGCGGTGGCGGCCGTCTGCCTGTCTCTGCGTTCGGGCCGGGGCTGGCTGAATCTCAGTTACGCGGCGGCAGTGCCCGTGCTCTCGACCGGCCTGCTCGCCCTGCTTTTGAATCTGCTCTACGGCGATCTCACGGTAGTCTTTCAGACGAACTCGTTAGAGACGTACCTCGGCATGCTCGGCGTCGCCATCCCCGTGCAGACCGCGACCAGATTCGTCACGAGCGGGCTGGCGGTCGGCTTCGTGACCGTACAGGATCGTTGGCGCGCGTGGTCGCGCATCATGCTCAACGCGCTGCTCATCAGCTTCGTCGGGGCGTGCGCCGCCGGCCTGTGCGCGAAGCTCGCCGGCTTCACGGGCGTAAACGTCTTCGTCTATGTCGCGCCCGTGCTTGCGGCGGGCTTCGTCGGCTGGGACGCCTTCCGCGACAACAAACACCTGCACGCCTCGCCCGCGCGCGCGGGCTTTGCGGCCGAGGTGAACGAGAGCGAGGAGCGTTTCC
>Ga0081539_10000558_pt1 | contig 77001 bp, 70 predicted proteins | sample TabmetS4T2R2_FD_71023 | JGI IMG/M metagenome (GOLD analysis project Ga0081539, IMG submission 71023) | Tabebuia heterophylla rhizosphere microbial communities from the University of Puerto Rico - S4T2R2 | ecosystem: Host-associated > Plants > Roots > Rhizosphere ...
TATCCTCGTCGGCATGAGCCGCCGCTTCGGCCCCGCTCCGGGGCCCTGCATCGTCTGTGGCGCGGAGCATTCGAGCTGCGTGCCGCCCGGGTACACCGGACCCAAGCACACCATCGATTCCCCGACACGTCGGCGGAGGATCGTCGACACGTCGGTGCGTATTCCGCTTCGCCAGCGTCGCTCGTCGACGAACGACGGCGCCAGCGACGCGCGGCCGCCCGACCGGGCGCCGGAGCCGTGGCTCGCGTCGCGGCAACAGGCCTCGATCGGTGGCGTCGTTCCTCGAGGAGCGACGGGCGACAGCGTCACAGCGCCAACGGCCGCGACCGAGGATCCGCCGGCGGAGGCACATCGGCGCACGCGTCGACGACGAACGGGCGGGTGAACGTCGCTCACGGCGGGAAATGCGACCACACGATTTGCCGTTCGCCGAGCACTACCAGGCGCAGCCCTGCGGGACGCGCGCGAAGTACCTGATCGCCGGGTGTCGCTGCCGACGCTGCCGCCTCGCCACGCATCAGTACGAAACGGACCGCGCGGCCGCGCGGGCAGCGGGTGATTGGAATGGCCTGGTGCCTGCCACTCGCGCACGGAAACACCTGCGTCGACTGCGACGTGCGGGCGTCGGTCGACGGTCGGTGAGTGCCGCGTGCGATGTGCCGACGTCGAAACTCTCCGCGATTGTCGCTGGCCAGGTGCTACGGATTCGCGCACGGACCGAACGGCGGATCCTCGCGGTGACGGCCGAGGCGATCGGCGCGTCGGCGCTCGTCGACGCGGCACCCACCTGGCGACTGGTGCACGCGCTCCTCGAGGAGGGCATGTCGCGCGGCGAGCTCGCGCGGCGCCTCGGTCGGCGTCGGCCGCGGCTGCAGATCGGACGGAGCCGCGTCACCGTGCAGACGGCCGTCAACGTCGAACGCATCTACTGGGAACTGATGGCCGCCGGCCCCGCGGGTGAGGAGTTCAGAAACCCAGCAATCGCTGCAGCTGGTTCCACTCCTCGCGCCCGTAGTCGTCTGCGTGCCGCGCGGCGCGCGTCCACAGGGAGAGGAACAGGAACCGGGCCTCCTCGCGCGCGGTGAACGTCACACCGCAGGCGGGACATCGAACGGCGCGGCGATCGTCGTAGGCGACGCGATCGGCACGGTGACGACAGTGCGGGCAGCACAATGGCAACACGACCGATGCGACCTTCGTCCATCAGTGTCGCCGACACTTCGGTCTCCCGCGCTTCTTCGCTATCCTGACCGAGCATGGCGCGCGGGGCGCAACACGACGGCGGATCGGGCTGCGGACGCGGCCCCATGGACCCGCGCGACCTCGGCGGGCACCAGCTCCTCGCCGCGGCCGTCGTGAAGATGGCCCTCGCCGATGCGATCAATCCGCGACTGCCGGTCTCGTGGCGCGACGAGGCGCGCGCGTTCGTGGCGAGCCGGTGGTTTGATCTCTGGTGCGACGTCGCGGGACTCGACGCCGGCGCCGTCAGGCGGATCGCCGCCTGGCACTTCGCCCACCCGACGCGCGACGTGCAGTATGCGCTGAGTGCGCCCCTCTACGTGCGCGCCTGACGTCGCGCCACACCTGGGGGCGTCGGCGTTCGGGCAGCGGTGGCGTATCCGACGCGATCCAGAGGCGCTCGACGTTCGCCCATTCCAGCAGCTCCTCAACAATCGAGGCTTCGAGGTACGTCACCACGTCGCGTGTGACCGAATCAGAGAGCTGCGTTTCGACGGTGAACGTGAGTCGGTGCGATCCAGTCCGTGCCGGCATTGGAGGCCTCCAAGACATGAAGGCCGACGGGAACGCAGGCGCGACGAATCATATGATTGCGCGTCGCAGTAGACTGCGGCAGGCCGTCGGCAAGTTCGGGTTGCTGACTGCTCAGGCCCTTCGCGCGTGTCTCACCACGCGCGCGGGGCCGCTCCGATTCGTTCGGAGCTCCGCGAGAGCATGTCTCACGATCAGGCGCGCGCGCAAACCTCGATCGCGCCAAGGCGCGACGCCTTCCTTAGGTCGTTTCGTTCGTAAGGTCGTTGATGGGGGTCTCGGGCACCGTCGTCGGCGGGCCGCGCGGGGGCGTGTACAGCCAAACTGACAGCCTAGCCAGCGGATTCAGCGGGATTGTGGCGGACGCTGGTGAAGAAATCCTTAGGAAATTCGTTCATCAGCGTCCACCACTGTCGTTTGCAGCTAGTTCGTAATCAGCAGGTCCTCGGTTCGAGTCCGAGCGCCGGCTCCAGATTTCTACGGTCCTTTCCGAACACGCATCGCTCGTTGAGGCACGTCTCCACCTCTGGCCGGTTCGTCTCGACGATCAATCATCGAGATGCCACCGCTTGCGCGCCGCTTGCCGCGCGATCGCGGCGCGGCGTTCAGGCGACAGGGCGGCGGCGCGCGCCGGCCCTCCTTTGAGTCCGCCCAGCCGCCCAAGAGCGGCCGCATGCACGTTCTCCGCGACCGGCCTGGTCTGACGGCGAATGACGGCGGTACGCTCGGTCGGCGCGTGACAGCTCGGACACGGCGGCCCGATCGCATCGGTTTCCTCGCGTTCCTCCACGGTGTGCTCTTCCTCGCAGACGAGGCAGCGGCGGTGAACGGTGAGGAACGTGGTCCGTCTGCTTGAGCGCATCGGCAGATTCTTACACAGCGACGTCTGCCCGCTACCTCATGGACGGCCCGAGCTCATCCACGCGGGCCGGATAATCCCCTGAAAAAGAAGGAGGTCATGAGCGCTTAAGCATTGCTTGAGCGCTCACGTTATCCGGCAGCGGATTTGTAGATCCGTCCCCGTGATGGATCCCCGCGTCGCCTGGACCGTGGACCAGATGCAGCGGCAAATGGCCGACAGCCTCCCGCTGGCGGCACTCGCCCGCTCCGTCAACTTGTCCGTTTCCCGCTTCGCGCATCTGTTCCGCCGCGAGATGGGTATCTCGCCCGCGCGCCACCTGCGCGCCATCCGGCTGGCGCGTGCACGCGTCCTGCTGGAGCGGAGCTTCCTGTCGGTCCACGACGTGATGCGGCTGGTCGGCTACCACGATCCGAGCCACTTCGCGCGCGACTTTCGACGCGTCCACGGAACGTCTCCCATGTCGCTTCGCGGCGCGTCGATGATGAACAGCAGGCAACCGTCGATGACCGCGACACGCCGATGACATCGACACCGCGCGCACCAGCAGCAGCTTTCGCCCACTCGTAGCGCAATCCGCCAAGGCACCCCATTGCCGCGCACCACCGCATCCCGAACGCAAGCGGCGAACATTCAAGGAGTTACGCGAGAGCCGTCGCCGCCGCGGCGCGACCAATCAGGATGGAAGGACATCCAACGTCGTCGGCAGCGCGCTGGCGATGACGCGTCGTGCAAGAAGTACGCACCGCGATCGAACTGAGCGGAGTGGGACGAGCCAGACACGCAGCACGCGCGCGACAGAAACACAGCGCGCCGTCCTGTCGCCACGGGCAACATGCCATCGTGAATCGTCAAGCAATCGCGCCGTGAACGACGCTCGCCGACACGCGGCGTATTGCTGTCGCGATCCTCGCTCCCGGACAACGGCAATCACGGTTCCCCGCAGGCGCACACGTTGCAGCAGTCGTCGCCGCCATTCAGGCATCAGGAGGGGACACCATGCCGGTCGTACGTCGAGCTGTCCTGCGCACGCTGTGCGCAACGACGCTCACACTACTCGTGCTCACGCCGCACGCGTCAGCGCAGACCAATCCATTCCAGGACATTCCCGTCGCGGGGACGTTTACCGGAGGATCGTTTGCGGGCACGCTCGATATCACGAGGTTCACGGCACGCGGCGGAGTGATCTATGCGGTCGGCACGTTGAGCGGCACGATCTTCGATGCCGCCGGCGCGGTTCTGGGCACCGTCACCGATGTTGTGGTCGCTCTGCCGGTGACCAGCACCGCGGGCAGCTCGTGCCAGATACTTCATTTGGAGCTCGGTCCACTCGATCTCGATCTGCTTGGCCTTCAGGTTCGCCTCAACCGCGTCGTGCTCGATATCACCGCGCAGCAAGGACCGGGCAACTTGCTGGGCAATCTGCTGTGCGCACTGGCGGGTCTACTCGACTCGAACGGGACCCTGCGTGCGATCACGCAACTGCTGAATCAAATATTGGCGCTGTTCGCGTGACCACATCCTGCTACCGGTCGCCGGGTGGTGTCCGGTAGCAGCGACGCGCTCCAGGTGGCATTTCTCATGAAACGTTCGTCCTTGTCGCTCGAAGTCGCGGCGCGACACCGTTTACAGGTAAGTGTGGTGTCACAGCGTCTGTTCCTCCGTATTCCTGACGGGTGCTGCTTCTGCCAGGCTCGCAATTCTGTCACGGTGACGGCAACGGTCCGCGGCCGCGCGACGATGCTGGCGTGGCGTTGCCGGCTGTGTGGCTGCGACTGGCCAGTCACAACCGACGATCAACACATTGAGCGTCGAACAGGCGTCCGCGACCGGCGTCGCACGACCAGGGCAGATCGTCGCGAGTCATAGGACCGCGAGACCTCTACGCCCCGCTTCACAGCAAACATTGGCACGCGCAGCCATCGATGCGCGACCGGGCTTTCGGTACTACACTCTTCGTCTCTCCGATCCGAATCCTGCATCTCGAGAGCACCAACCACCCGAATGGAGTCGGTCCACGGTCAAACTCTCTGACGTTCTCAGAATCTCCGGCATGCCGCGGGTCAGACAACGCGTCCATCGCTGCACCAATCGACGCTCGTTGCACAGGATGGCCAGCCCTGTCTCTGGAAGAGTCGTTGCTCTAAAGCTGCCCCGGAAACCTGTCATGTATCGCCGACCGCGAAGACATTCGTGTGCGATGCGCGCCGTGGCGACGGTAATCATCGTGGCCCTGTGGGCCGGCGCCGTGCCTGTCGTCAGCGCCGATGCTCCAGGACATCACCGCGACAAACTCGATGCGGAGCTGACGCGTCGCCTCGCCAACCGCGAACCCGGCACGGTTGCGGTCATCGTCACCGCCGCCCCCGGTCGGCAGGTGCAGGCCAAAGCGCACGTCTCCCGGCGAGCGGTGCGGGCGATGGTCGATCACGAATTCATCAACGCCTTCAGCACGGAGTTGCCCGTCGCCGCGTTGAAGGCGCTGGTGGCGGATCCGGCGGTCGATCACGTGTCGTTCGACGCGCCAGTCAGCGGCTTCGGCGATACGACGGTCTCGCTCGTTCCACTGCTGTCGGAAAACATGCTCCTGCCCACGCTTGCTCTTCCGAGTGGCACGTATACCGGCGCGGGTGTCGGCGTCGCCGTGCTCGACTCCGGCATCGTCAATCATCCGGCAGTACCGGTTGCAGCGTTCTACGACTTCGTGAGCAAGGGGGGCGCGGCAACCAAGCCGAATGATCCGTTCGGTCATGGCTCGCATGTCGCCGGCATGATCATGGACACGCAGGGATGGAGCGACGCCCGATACAAGAGCGTCGCCAAGGGTGCGCGCCTGATCGGCCTGCGCGTGCTCGATTCCAACGGTGTCGGAACGTCGAGCGCGCTCCTGCAAGCAATTCAGTTCGCCATCCAGAACAAGAAGACGCTCGGCATCGACGTGATGAACCTGTCGCTCGGCCATCCGACGTTCGAGTCGGCCTCGACCGATCCGCTCGTCGCCGCCGTCGAGGCTGCCGTTCGCGCTGGCATCGTGGTGGTCGTCTCCGCGGGCAACTTCGGCATCAATCCGTTCACGGGTCAGCCAGGCTACGCCGGGATCACGTCACCGGGCAACGCGCCGTCGGTGATTACGGTCGGCGCCGTCGATACCAAGAACACCGTCACGCGCATGGACGACGAAGTCGCGCCATTCAGTTCGCGCGGCCCGACCTGGTACGACGGCTTCGCCAAACCGGACATCGTCGCGCCGGGCCGACGTGTCGTGTCGTTCATGGCGAAGGGCAGCTCGCTCTACAAGAAATATCCCTCGTACGCGGTCGACATCGCCACGCGGACCTACATGATGCTGAGCGGCACCAGCATGGCGACCGCCGTGACGAGCGGTGTGGTCGCCTTGATGATCGAGGCAAGCCGCGCCACCAATCCTGCACACGCGGCGCTGCCGCCGAATGCGATCAAGGCGATCCTCGAGTACACGGCGGCGACCATGCCTGGCGTCGACGAGTTGACCCAGGGAGCGGGCGCGCTCAATGGCGCCGGCGCTGTTGCGCTCGCCGCCGCGATTGATCCCACACAACCCGTTGGCGCGTCGTGGCTCACGAAGTTGATGCCGCCGATCACGGTTCTACCCAATGCCGAAACGCTCGTGTGGAGTCATCACATCCTGTGGGGTGACGTCTTCGCGTGGGGCGACCCGGTGTTCCAGAACGACGCCGCGTGGGACCCGGCGACGGTGTGGGGCAATACGGTCGTGTGGAGGAATTCTTCTGTTTCGGGCAATTCGGTCGTGTGGGGCAACTCCGTGGTCTGGGGCAACTCCGTGGTCTGGGGGAATGCGATCGTCTGGGGCAATTTGACGATCGACGGCTACGCCATCGTCTGGGGCAACACGGTCGATTGGGAGAGCATCTCGCCGGAGGCGATCGTGTGGGGCAACTTCATCGATCCCGCGAAGTACTGACCGCGCGTTACCTGTTTCGCCGATCGCTGCACTTCATTTCGGACTGACGTTCGGGGCGAGCTCAGCCGAAAAAAGAGATGTACCAGCAGGAGGAACGATGTCAGACGCGACGATGCACGAGCGCGCGGCGTTGGTGATTGCGGTCGTCGTGACCGTGCTTCTCACCGGCTGCCGTCTGTTACCGGAAGTGCACGGGTTGTTCTCCGCGTTAACGCCCGCGCCTCCACAGTGATCCGCCGCTCAGCGCACGACTAGGCGAGCGCGCTCTTCTCGGCATAGTGGAAGAGAATGTCGACGTTGCCAGGGACATGCCCCAGTTCCCTCAGGAGCAGCGTCACCTGACCGCGGTGATGAATGCTGTGGACTGCCGCATGGTGCAGCATCTCCCCTAACGCCATCACGTGAGAAAACGAGATCTGCGGCACGGTGAACTCGATCCGGCGCGACAGATCGGCATCGGTGAGCCCAGCGAGAAACGTTCGGAGCTTCTGCTCCTGCTCAGCCCAATAGCTCGTGATCGAGGCGAGGGTCGGGAAGTCCGCAGGCTTCAGCATCACACCACGTTTCGGGCCGCCGCAGCGCTCGAGCCAACCTCCTTCGGCACTCATCATGTGCACCAGCGTGTTGCGGAGCGATTCATAGCTACCGGCCACCGGCCGTACGAATTCCTCCGACGTCAGCGTGGACAATCGCTCGAACAGCTTCGCGTTTGCCCAATAGCTGTAGTCGTAAAGCGTCTGCAGGTCTGTGACGGTCATCTCAACCTCGCCTCTGAACCGGTTCAGAGATTGCGGAACGCCAGCACTTCTCTGGCAGGGGTTCGGTCGCCGGTGCAGCTTATCTGGCGCGGACCGGAGAGGTATTTCAAGCGGTAGCCAAGCTTTTCATACAGCCTGATGATTCGACGGGTCGCTTCATTCGACAGAACGACCGGTCCCGTGTGCCTGGCGAGCCACTCGGCTGTGCGAACCTGCTCGTCCCAGCCGAAGCCATCCTTCGAATACTGGCGGAAATCGACGTCGTAAGGAGGATCGGCGTAGACGAAGTCGTCGCCCTCGAGAGGCAGCGATTCGAAATCGACATTGACGAACTCAAACCGTGAGAAGAGCTCGACGTACGCGGAAAAATCCGACCGGTAACCGATCTTTGTGTAGCGACCGAAGGGCACGTTGAACCTGCCCTTCTGATTGAAACGACACAGGCCGTTGTATCCCGTTCGATTCAGGTAATAGAAGATCGACGCCGCCTCGGCGCTGTCGCCCTGGCTCTGTTCCAGCAACTCGTTGAACCGTCGCCGCAACGCATAGTAGGTTCTGGAATCGTTCGAGCAGTTCACTCGAACAGAGAGTCCACGCTGCAGCCAGCGATAGAAGTTGATGATGTGAGGGTTGACGTCGTTGAGCAGCGCGCGGTCCGGCATCAAGCCGAGTGTCACCGCCAGGCCGCCACAAAAAGGCTCCACTAGTCGACGCGATCGATGCGCCTCCCACAAAGGTCGAAGATGGCGAACCTGCCACCGCTTGCCGCCGGCCCACTTGAGCGGCGGCCGAAACGAGCTCCGACAGGCCTGTAAGGTCCCGTCACTCATCGGCGTGCGATGTCATGGCCACTCGCCCGATGGCTTCCCCGCTCGCGCCAACGATCGGGTCGATGAACCGATGATAAGCGTCGGCGTAGCCGTGCTCCATGAGTTCGCCAAGGGTCACGCGGCGATCGGACGCCTCGTCGTAGGCGCCGCCGAAATCAAACGGTCCGATCGGGTTGTGATCCGGACAGATCAGGTAGACGGAATCGAAGCCCAGACGCGCTGTTTCGATCGCGTCGCGAACGGCGGCCGCTTCCGAGGCCATCACGAAGTCACCGAAGCGATTTCTCAGGTCGAGTCGAGGCGGACGTAGCGCATGCGCACTGATGCGTGACGCCACGGCGCTGACGATGAGCGCCTGCGTCGCCCCCGCCATCGCCGCTTCCTCGATCAGACGGTAGACGGCGTCCGGCCGGTCGCAGAACCGATGTGTTTCACCACGCCAGAGGCTGTCGCCGGTGAATCTGACGAGCGCGGGATCACACAGCAGTGGCGGTGTCAGGGCACTGGTCAGAACGTCCAGTGCGTGATCGCGCCCGTTGCCCGTCAGGTCCAACACCTCGCTGCGGCGATCTCGTCCCGCTCTTGGCGCCAGAAACTCGTGCCGGAACGGATCGGCGACGAGCGCCGCCACGAGATCACGCCGGGCGTCGATGTCGGTGACCACCAGCAGCAACTCGCGAAATCCGGGCTGACCGAGATTCTCGGCGAGTGCCTCGGCGTAACGACGCCCCACGACACCAGCCGCCGGAGGATGCGCGGGTGTTGCTCCGCGAATCAATTGCCAGAGCGCGGTGGTGAACGTGCCCCTGATCCGGTCCGCGTCGAGCGGCGCTCCGATGAGGCGCCACCACCATGCCCCGTGCGACTGGCGGCGCAACGGCGCCTGCCATTGGGCGACCAACACCCCGGCACACGCGACCACGACCAGTACGGCGAGGACCACCATCGCCAATCGCGGCACAATCGTCGGCAAGTTCTCGGGCGACAATGCGACCTGCAAGGCGGTCGATGCGACGCGATTCAGGTCCGCTCCGATCGTGGCCGATCCGGCGAGCGTCACGACGAATCCGGCCGCCAACACGAGCATCGCGCCAGCGAGCGCCAGCACTGGACTGAGGAGCACCACGATCAGCAGCGACGCGATCCAGCCGCTGCTCACGATCAGCGGCTTCCAGCCATAGAACCGCTGCGACGCGCGCGAGCGCCAGATGCCCGCGTCATCCCACAGGCGACTGCCACCGTCGATCGCCGCGAGCATCGCGGTCGCGGCTCCCACGCCATGACCGCAGACGAGATCGAGCCTGACGCCCGCTTCCTGCAGCGCCCGCAGCACACCGGCGTGATACGCGCCGTGCGCACCGGTGCCACAGAAGATCAGCGCGGTGCGGCGATCAGGCGAGTAGGCGGCAGTGGCCGACAGGTTGGCTACTCCTGATCGTCGTGAATGGTAATGAGCTTTACGAGTTCAAAAGTGCGCGCGCCGTTCGGGGTGGTGACGTTGATCTCGTCGCCTGCTTCCTTGTTCAGGATGGCGCGACCGATCGGCGAAGACGTCGAGATCAATCCGCGCTCGACGTTGGCTTCTTCCGGCATCACCAACTGGTAGACGACGGTGTCGCCGTTTTCGTCGCGCAGGTGCACGGTGGATCCGAAGCCGGCGCGGTCGCGAGGAACCCGATCGAGGTTGAGCAGCGAGATCTCACCCACGCGCTTTTTCAGCATGGCGATGCGGGCGTTGACGATCTCCTGACGCTCCTTCGCCGCCTTGTACTCGGCGTTCTCGCGCAGGTCGCCGTGCTCGCGGGCGCGCTGGATCTCTTTCGGCAGATCGATCTTGAGCTCGCGCTCGAGGGCGGCGATTTCGTCGTTGAACCGCTTGAGAATCCGCTCCTTCATGCTCGAATTCGACTTTAACACACTCGAATGGACCTGCCCGGATGGCGATCGCGGATAGCCGGTGCTCGTCGTGATGGTCACGCGTCATGATAGTGATAGTGGTCGTTTGGATGCGCGAGATCACGAGCCGTCAGAATCCGATCGTACGCGCGTTTCGCGGACTGGCTGACGCACCGGATCCGTCAGGTGCGCGGCTGCTGCTCGACGGGGCACATCTGGTCGGCGAGGCGCAGCGCGCCGGCATGACGCTGGAGACCGTCGCGGTTCCGTCCTCGCGCGTCGAGCGTGATACCGAGGAAGGGCGCCTCGCGCGCGATCTCGATCGCCGCGGTGTCGATGTCGTGGTTGCCAGCGACCAGGTGTTCGACGCGATCAGTCCCGTGCGAACCCCGTCGGGAATCGTCGCCATCGCGCGCCGGACGCCGATGAAGGCTGCCGATGCGTGTCGCGGTCGCGATGCGCTGGTCGTCACCGCCGTCGACGTGCAGAATCCCGGCAACATCGGCGCCATCGTCCGCGTGGCCGAGGCTGGTGGTGCAACGGGGGTGCTCGTCGCCGGTGTATCGGCGAACCCGTTTTCCTGGAAGGCGGTGCGTGGGAGCATGGGCAGCGTGCTGCGGCTACCGGTCGCAACGGGCATGGACGCCGAGGCAGCGCTGGGGTGCATGCGGCACGCGGGACTGCGAACGGTGGCAGCGGTTGCTCGCGATGGTGAGACGCCGGACGACATCGACTGGAGCGGATCGGTCGGCCTGCTGCTTGGCGGTGAGGGGGCTGGCCTCGCCGACTCGCTCGTGCGACAGTGCGACACCCGCGTGACAATTCCGATGACTCCGCCCGTGGACTCGTTGAACGTCGCCGCCGCGGCGGCGATTCTCGTCTACGCCGCACGGCGGCAACGCATATGACTTCTCTCTTCGATGACGAGCAACACGAGCCGGCGGATCGCCGAAGCCATGCTCGACAACGGACAGCTACAGGCACGCCGCTGGCGGAGCGCATGCGCCCGCGCACGCTCGATGAGCTCGTGGGTCAGGAGACGATCCTCGGGCCGGGGCGACCGCTGCGCGAGGCGATCGAGCGCGATCTGCTGCAGTCGCTCATTCTGTGGGGACCGCCGGGGACCGGCAAGACCACGCTCGCCCGCATCATCGCCGAGATCACGCAGGCGCATTTCATTCCGTTCAGTGCGGTGCTGTCGGGCATCAAGGAGATCAAAGAGGTCATGGCCGCTGCCGACGAGCGTCGCCGCCGGACCGGTCGACGCACCATTGTGTTCGTCGACGAAATCCATCGCTTCAACAAAGCGCAGCAGGATGCCTTCCTCCCGCGCGTGGAGGCGGGCGACATCGTGCTCATTGGCGCGACAACCGAGAACCCTTCGTTCGAGGTGAACGCGGCCTTGCTGTCACGCTCGAAGGTGTTCGTGCTGCAGCCACTCACCCAGCAGGCCATCGAGCAGATCGTCCGCCGCGCATTGAGCGATCGCGAGCGTGGGCTCGGGGCGATGGAGAGGGAGGTTCCCGACGAGGTCATGGCCGCGATCGCGCGGTTCGCCAATGGCGACGCGCGCGCGGCGCTGAACCTGCTCGAATTCGCGGCATCGGCAGCGCCTGTCGATCCGCAGACCGGCACTCGTCGTCTCGATGGACCGCTGCTCGAACAACTGATTCAGCGCCGGGCGCTCCTCTACGACAAGACCGGGGAGGAGCATTACAACCTGATTTCTGCACTGCACAAGTCGATGCGCAACAGCGATCCTGATGCCGCGGTCTACTGGCTGGCGCGGATGCTCGAGGCCGGCGAAGACCCGCTGTACATCGCGCGACGCCTCGTGCGGTTCGCCTCCGAAGACATCGGCAACGCCGATCCTCAGGCGCTTGTCGTCTGCATCGCGGCAAAGGACGCCACACATTTCCTGGGAATGCCGGAAGCGAACACCGCCTTGGCGCAAGCGGCGATCTACCTGGCCACGGCACCCAAGAGTAACGCCGTCTATACCGCCTATGGCGCGGCAGCCGCCGATGCACATGAACAGGCAGCAGACCCGGTGCCGCTCCATCTGCGAAATGCGCCGACAAAGCTGATGAAGCAGCTCGATTACGGGAAGGGCTATCAATACGCGCACGACGAACCGGACGCGATCGCGGCGATGGATTGCCTGCCGCCATCACTGTCCGGACGGAAGTACTACGATCCGCCGGAACGCGGGTTCGAGAAGGAGATCAAGCGGCGTCTGGACGGATGGGAGGAAGTGAAGAAACGCCGGCGCTCCGGGTCCGGCTGAAACCGGACCCTACGATCCCGCCAGCGCTCGCGACCACGCGGCGATCTTGTTGCGCAGGAACGTGAGCGGCACAGATCCATCCTCGAGCACGCGATCGTGGAATGACGCGATATCGAAGCGGCTGCCAAGCCGTTTCGAGGCGTCATCGCGTGCGGCCCGAATTTCCAGCATCCCCAGCATGTACGCGGTTGCCTGGCCGGGAACGATCATGTAGCGATCGACTTCGGCTGCGGCAGCGTTGGCGTCTTCCGTCGTGTGCTGCAGCATGTAGTCGATAGCGCGTTGCCGACTCCATCCCATCGAGTGGATGCCCGTGTCCACGACCAACCGCGCCGCGCGAAACGCCTGGTTGCCCAGCATCCCCAGTCGATCGAGATCCGATGAATATAGCTTCATCTCGTCGGCGAGCCGCTCGGCGTAGAGCGCCCAGCCCTCGACGTATCCGCTGTTGATCAAATACCTGCCGAGCGGATGAATCTCCTTACGCTCGAGCGCAAGGGCGATCTGCATGTGGTGTCCGGGAATCGTCTCGTGAAACGCAGTCGATTCCGTGTTGACGCGGCTCTTCTTCTCGGCCTGGTACGCGCTGACGTAGAACAGGCCCGGGTGACTGCCGTCTTCAGCCGGCGGGTTGTACTCGTTCGGCCCGTTCTTCTCGCGGAACGCCGGATAGGGCTCGAGCTTCACGTCCGCTCGTGGAATGAGGCCGAACCACTGTGGCACGGCCGCTTTCGCGCGATCGAGCGCTGCGCGTGAGTAGTCGATCAGATCGTCGCGGCTCTTGAACAGATACTGGCGATCAGTCCGGACGCGCTGCAGGAGCCCCGGAACGTCCTTCGTTCCAAACGATCGCTCCCCGACCGTCTGCATCTCCCTGGTGATGCTCTCCATCTGCGCCAGGCCGATGCTGTGCACCTGGTCCGCTGATTTGGGCAGCGTGCTGTAGGAACGAATCGAGGCCGTGTAGCACAACGGTCCGTTTGGCATCTCCGACACGCCGATGCTGTCGCGCGCCACCGGCAGATACTCGCGCCGCAGAAACTCCATGTAGCGCTGTGCCGCCGGCTTGATCTGCTCCGTCACCAGCGCGTCGAACTGTTTCTTGAATTCCGGGGAGCTGTCGCGCTGCGACGGTGAGTCGAATGGTGAGTTCTTCAACGGATACCGCAGGAGCGTGCCAACCTGGTCGATCACGATCCGGACGTTCACCTTCGGGGCCGTATAGCCCTGCCTGATGCCTTCGCGAAGATTGGCAATTTCGGCGTCGATGTACTTCGACAGCGTGCTCCAGCGCGCCACGGCCTCCTGGCGTGCGGCGTCGGTTCCAACCGGCTGAATCGTGATCAGGTACCCAAGGTTGGTATGCCAGCCGTTCATCTGGCTGACGTTCCACAGCTCGTTGCGGCAGACACGCGTCGCAATCGAGGAATCCAGTGCCTCGCGCACAATCGCGTAGGTCGCCTGCAGTCGCGCGTCCTCAATGGCTCGCGGATCGATCGCGCGGGCCTGCGTCAGAAACGCGTCTTCTTTCGCTTGCCAGTCGCGAAGCGCCGCAAGCGAGTTGTCCGACAGCTTGTCGTGATGTCGACCCGGCACGCCATACACCGTCGCCGTTTCCGGGTAGCGTTCGAAGTAGGCGTTCAGGTACGCGTCGGCAAGTGCGCGAACGCCAGCGTCAGCAGTTTCGCGTGCCGAACCGTCGGACGTGCGGCTGGTGCACGACCAGGAGGCCAGACCGATGAACAGAACGATCGCACCAATGCGCACAGACGCCAACCACGAAGGTCTGACGACAGCCACGAAGCTCACGAGGAATCGTTATCTTCGCGTTCTTCGTCTTTGCGAATGCCTTGATCGTTCGAGTCGCTACTCGGTCGCCGCGGCCACCCGATGCTCGTCGAACGAGACGCCGCGCACCTTGCGGAACATCTCGAGTCGCACGGGAAGGATGAACGAGAAGCGATAGTCGCCCTGCATCCGGCCGATCGGGATGCCGACCAGATCGCCGCGCTGGTTCAGCACACCGCCGCCGGACACACCCGGGTGCCCATCGGTCAGCGCAGTGACCAGACCATTGGAGGTGCGCTGCCCGACGTAGCCGGTGCTGAGGATGATGCCCTTCGAGTAGTCGTTGCCGAGACGGAAGATCGGCTCCGCGAAGTCGTATCCGTACGCCGCGTCGATCCGGAGCGGCGGCAGATTCACGTTGCCGTTCACTTTGATGATCGCCCAGTCGCCCGGGTGCACTTCCACATTCGCATCACCGGCATCGACGATGTGCGCCGCGAGGTCGCGTCCCTTGTAACGAATGCGAATATCGGTGATGCGACGAACCTCGCGCGATTCGCCCGGCTCGTCCAGGGCAACGACACCATGCTTGACGGTGATGAAGTAGCCGTTGCCCAGGTACCCGGCCGTCCCATAACTCGTCTTGCCGAAGTTGTCGTAGGCGTTCAACTCGACAAAGCTCGCGCGCCGCTCGCGCAGCAGGCGCACCGGAAACAGCCCCATCTCGCTCTGAATCTGCTTCTTGATTTCGTCGACCAGCGCCGTCGGCGCCGCGCCGCTGGCCGGAACCACGTCGGCGCTCTGCTGCCCGCCCGTCCCCATCGGCCGACCCTGTTCCTGACGCATCTGCAGGATGCTGCGTGCCATATCGTCGCGGAGCGCGGTCAGACGCGCATCGTTGTCGGCGAGCTGCCGCGCGAACTGCTGCTGAGCCGACCAGCTACCAAAACTGAAGGCGAGCGAGGCGAGGGAGAACGTCAGGCCGGCGTAGATGAGCGAGCGGCGGATCGACAACTCTCTGCTCCGAATCCGCTACCGGGTATTGGATGACGAGCGGAGCCGGAGCACCGCACACACCAAGTTCGGCAGCTAAACCATCCCGCAGTCACGGGACTTACAGCTTTGCAGGACCGGACACGCGTCCCCCGGTCCTACCGTTTCGCTTGGGAAACCGTCGGAGCTAAATCCCTGGGTGTAAGGAGTTAGCGAGTGGGCCCACTCTAGCAAGCACACCCGGGGCTGTCAAACAAGAAACCGTTATGGAATCAATCAGATTCGCTGGAAGTTGCGCTCAACCTCGCGCCTGGTCAGCCGCAGCATCACCGGCCGGCCGTGGGGGCAAATCGTCGAGTAAGCGGTTTGGCGCAGTTCTTCCAGGATGTGCGCCATCTTCTCGTGTGTGAGCGGATAGTTTGCCTTCACCGCCGCATGGCACGCCATCGTCGCCGCGATGCGTTTGACCGCTTCGGTGACCTGCGCGCCGCGATCCAGTCCTTCGAGATCCTCGGCCAATGCACGCAGGGCGGTGTCGCACTGGTCTCGACGCAGCAGCGCCGGCACGGCTGACACACGCAGCGCACCGCCGCCGAACTCCTCGATGTCGAAGCCCAGACGCTGCAGATCGCCGCTGTGAGCGACCAGCGCGTCACGTCCGCTGGGCGGCAACTCGACGAGCAGAGGCTCGAGCAGGCGCTGACTCTCCAGTCGTCCGGCGGTCAGCCGCTCGGTGATGCGCTCGAACAGCACGCGCTCGTGCGCCACATGCTGATCGATGATCGCGATCCCCTCATCATCGACGGCGATGATGAAGGTGTCGCGGAACTGGCCGAGAGCGATGAGCGGCTTGATCGTGAATCCGCCGACGGGTGCAATGCCGTGTTCGCTTGTCGGTGCAATGCTCCCTGACGCTGTCGGTGCGATGCTCCCCTCACTCGTCGGTGCAATCGTTCCTTCGCTGGTCGGTGCAATCGGTCTTTCGCCGGTCGGTGCGGAACTGCGATCCCCCCAATCGCCGTAGGAGCCGCCCGCAGGCGGTCCGGGTGTCCAGCGACTCGGATAGAAGCCAGCGAGCGCGTTGGGCAGCGGCAGCGTGGTCGCCAGCGGTTCGTTGAATCGCGGCGGGTCGAGCGTCAGCTCGGGAGCGGGTCCTCGGCCGAGTGCATCACCAAGTGCGCGGCGGATCACCTGGTGGATGTAGGACTGGTCGCGAAACCGCACCTCCGCTTTCGTCGGGTGGACGTTGACGTCCACCGCATCGTGCGGCATCTCGATGAACAGGTGCACCTCGGGGCTGCGTTCCTTGATCGACGCGACGCTGTAGGCGTCGAGGATCGCGTGCGCAATCGTGCGGTCCCTGACGACGCGACGATTGACGAAGACGTTCTGCGGCCCGCGCGTCGGACCCTGCTCGGCCAGGCCGGCGACATAACCGAGAACAGTGACGTCGCCGCTGTCGCGCCGCACCTCGATCAGATCCTGCCGCTCGCCATAGAGCTGATACAGCCGGTCGCGGAGCGTTGCGACGGGCGGACACTGCAGAACCTTGCGTCCTGAGCTCGTCAACGTGAACCCAATCTCCGGATAGCAGAGCGCAAGCTGTGTGACGATGCGCGAGACCTGCGCCGCTTCGGCGGCGTCGGATTTCAGGAACTTGCGGCGGGCCGGCAGATTGTAGAAGACGTCCGCGACCTCAATCGATGTCCCTTCCGGCATCCCGGCTTCAGTAACCGATGACACCGTGCCGCCGTTGACCCGAATGTCGGTCCCCGACGCGTTTCCTCGCGCACGCGACTTGAGGACGAAGTGCGATACCGACGCGATGCTCGGCAGCGCCTCCCCGCGGAATCCAAGCGTGGCGATCCGCTCGAGATCGTCGGCGCGACGGATCTTGCTCGTCGCATGCCGCTCGATCGCGAGACGCGCGTCCTCGGGATCCATCCCCTCACCGTCGTCGTCGACGCGAATCAGCTTCTTGCCGCCGAATTCCGCGGTGATGGCGATCCGACGAGCGCCCGCGTCAATCGAGTTCTCGACCAGCTCCTTGACGACCGACGCCGGACGCTCCACCACCTCGCCGGCGGCAATCTGGTTCGCGAGGTCAGGAGGTAAACGGTGGATTCGTCCCATGGGGCGTCATAGCAACCACGAAGGCCTGACGGCAAGCACGAAGCACAGGAAGAGACCTAATCATGTTCGTGAACTTCGTGGATATCGCGCAGCGACCTTCGTGGTGTCTCGGAAGACATCCATTCAAATCCAATCCAGTAACCGAAACAGTATCAACATCACGGCGGACACGACCGCCATGACGCCTGAGACCCACCAGAACTGCGCGTGCGCACCGCCCGGAAACTGCGGCAGCGGCATGTTCATGCCCCACATCCCGGTCAGCACCGTCAGCGGCAGGAAGATCGTCGACGCCACGGTCAACACCTTCATGATCTGATTCAGGCGGTTCGAGACCGCCGCCAGATTCGCCTCGAGGATGCCGGTCACGCGATCCTGAAACAGGTACGCTTCCTCGGTCAGCCGCACGACGTGGTCGTACACGTCGCGGAAGCGATAGGCCAGCTCGGTGGAGATCTCCGGGAACTCACGCCGCGCCAGCCGGCCAACGGCGTCCCGCTGCGGCGTCATGATCCGCCGCATCGCCGCCAGGTCGCGTTTGAGACCGAGCAACTGCTTGACCAGCGGCGTGCGCCCCTGGTACGCCTCGTCTTCGAGTTCGGAGATCCGCTGCTCCAGCTTCTCCATCTCCGGCTGGTAATTGTCGACCATTGAATCGATGATGCGGTGCATGAGGGCAACTGGCCCTTCGTCCAGCACGTGACCATGGCGATTGCACAGCTCTCGCATCTTCGCGATGCTGCGCGATCGGCCATCGTGGACCGTCACGAGGTAGTTCGGTCCGAGGAAGAAGTCGACGTCGCGCGTCGCGAACTGGTGCTCGGCGGCCTGGAAGTCGATGCCGTGCAGAATGACGTACAGATAGCCGTCGTACGGCTCGATCTTCGGGAACATCACCGCACTCAATGCATCTTCGACGGCGAGCGGGTGAAAGTGGAACGTGTCGGTGAGGACCCGGCCTTCGTCGACCGTGACCCCGGCGATGTCAACCCAGAGGGTGGCGCCGGACTTCGGATCGAGCCATTCAGGCTCGACCCGTTCCACGCACCTGGTCTCGCCGTTGCGGTTGACAAAAACTGAGATCACCGTAGGAATACGGCGGGCCGAAGGAGCAGGACCCGCCCTACACTTCTAGTCCCCCACCTTGACCGAGAGAGCGGCCTGGGCGGCGGCCAACCGTGCCACCGGCACGCGGTACGGCGAGCAGCTCACGTAATCGAGACCGACCTTCTCGAAGAAGTGAATCGACGAAGGATCGCCGCCGTGTTCGCCGCAGACACCGAGCTTCAGATCCGGCCGCGTCTTGCGCCCGAGTTCCACCGCTGTTCTGACCATCGGACCGACCCCATCCACATCGAAGGTGGCAAACGGATCCTTGTCCAGGATCTTCTTGTCCTGATAGATGCGCAGGAACTTGCCGATGTCGTCGCGCGAGAAGCCGAAGGTGAGCTGCGTGAGGTCGTTGGTGCCGAAGGAGAAGAACTGCGCTTCCGCGGCGACCTGATCGGCGGTCATCGCGCCGCGCGGCACCTCGATCATCGTGCCGACGAGATACTTGACGCGGACACCCTGCTCCGCCATCACCGCCTCGGCCACACGATCGACGATCGCCTTCTGGTCGCGCAGCTCCTTCACATGGCCGACCAGGGGAATCATGATCTCCGGCGTGATCTTGATCCCTTCCTTCGCCAGCTGACACGCCGCCTCGATGATGGCACGCGTCTGCATCTCGGTAATTTCGGGATAGGTGATCCCCAGGCGAACGCCGCGATGGCCGAGCATCGGGTTGAACTCATGCAGCTGCTCGACGCGATGTAACAGCTCGCGTTTGTTGTCGAGCGCGCTGCCGCGCTGTCCGCGCGCGTCCATTACCGCGATCTCCACCATGAGCTCCTCACGCTTCGGCAGAAACTCGTGCAGCGGCGGATCGATGGTGCGAATGGTCACCGGTTCGCCGTGCATCGCCTTGAACACGCCATAGAAGTCGTCACGCTGCATCGGCAGCAGCTCCTGTAACGCGGCGCGACGGTCCGCTTCCGTCGTCGCCAGGATCATCCGCTGGACGATCGGAATGCGCCCCTCGCCGAAGAACATGTGTTCGGTCCGGCACAAGCCGATGCCGCGGGCGCCGAAGGCGTAGGCGAGCTCCGCCTGATCGGGTTGATCCGCATTGGCGCGGATGCCCAGCCGGCGGAACTTGTCGGACCAGGTGAGGATCTGGTTGAACCGACGGTAGATGTCTGAATCCCTCTCGGACATCTGACCGTTGAGAACCTGCAGAATCTCGCTCGGCTTCGACGCCACTTTCGCGATCTTCACTTCGCCGGTCAGCCCGTCGAAGGACAGGAACTCGCCTTCCTTGACGGTCTTGCCGTTGACGGTGAACTGTCGGCTCGCCTCGTCGATCTGCAGCTCGCCCGCACCGACGATGGACGGCTTGCCCATTTGACGGCCGACGACTGCGGCGTGAGAGGTCATGCCACCGGTGGCCGTAACGATGCCCTGCGAGACGTACATTCCGTGAATATCGTCCGGCACCGTCTCGCGCCGCACGAGAATGACCGGCTTCCCCTGGTCGGCCCATTTCACGGCCTCGTCGGCATTGAAGACGACGTGTCCGCTGGCGGCGCCAGGCGATGCCGGCAGCCCTTTGGTCGCGAGCGGGATTGCCTTCCATTCCTTCTGATCGAATCCGGGCGAGAGCAGCTGCGAAAGCGACTCCGGGTCGATCTGCAGCATCGCTTCCTTCGGCGAGATCAGTTTCTCGGCGACGAGATCGGTCGCAATCACAACAGCCGCGTAACCGGTACGCTTGCCGTTACGTGTCTGCAGCATGTACAGCGTTTCGTCCTGGATCGTGAACTCGAAGTCCTGGACGTCGCGATAGTGCTTCTCGAGCCGCTTCGTGATCTGCCGCAGCTCGCGGAACGCTTTCGGCATCACCTTCTCGAGCTCGGCGATCGGCTGCGGCGTGCGGATACCGGCAACGACGTCCTCGCCCTGGGCGTTGATCAGGAACTCGCCGTAAAACTCGTTGACGCCGGTCGCCGGATTGCGCGTGAAGCCGACGCCGGTGGCCGACCGATCGCCAGTGTTGCCGAACACCATCATCTGCACGTTGACGGCTGTGCCGATATGGTCGGGGATGTCGTAGATGCGCCGATACTCCCGCGCGCGTGGATTCATCCACGACCTGAAGACGGCATCGCGAGCCATCCTCAGCTGCTGATGCGGGTCCTGTGGGAACTCCTGGGAGGCGCGATCGCGGACGACGCGCTTGTAGCGGTCGACCACTTGTTGAAGGGCTGCCTCGTCGAGGTCGGTGTCCTGCTTCGCGCCCCGTTCGTGCTTCACCGCTTCGAACTCGTGCTCGAACGCTTCCTTCGGGATGTCGAGCACGACGTTGCCGAACATCTGGATGAAGCGGCGATAGCTGTCGAAGGCGAAGCGTCCGTTGTTGGTTCGCGCCTTCAGCCCTTCGACCGCGGCGTCGTTCAACCCAAGGTTCAAGATCGTGTCCATCATGCCCGGCATCGAGAACTTCGCGCCGGAACGTACGGACACGAGCAGCGGGTTGGTCGTCGAGCCGAGCGTGGCGCCGGCAGCTCGTTCGAGTTTTTCGACGTTGCGCTTGATTTCGGCCTCGATTGGCGCCGGCAGCTTTCCCTTGTCCTTGTAGTAGATGTTGCAGACGTCGGTCGAAATCGTGAAGCCGGGCGGCACCGGCAGACCAGCGTTGGTCATCTCGGCGAGGTTGGCGCCCTTGCCGCCCAAGCGGTCGCGCATCGTCCGATCGCCTTCGGCCTTGCCGTTGCCGAAGAAGTAGACGTACTTGCCGGCGCCCTTTGCGCCCGAACGGGCGGCGGGTGCCGCCGATTTCTTGGCTTTTACTGCCGGTTTGGCCGCGCGCCTTGCGACACGCGCCATGGTCTTCACGGCCTTTGCCAGCGTCCGTGCCGGCTTGCCGGTTACCTTCTTTGCCATTGACTCCGATCTCCTGTCGCCCATGTGGCGCGAACCTTTCAGGTCCGCATCGGCAGGCGAGCCTGACAAGGCTCGCCCCACCCCTTGAATCACTCCGTCACAATCTCCGAAATGTCCGCGATCTCGAGAATCAAATCGCGCAGCGTCGCCACCAAACCAAGGCGCGCCGTTCTCAACTCTTCCTGTTCCGCCATCACCAGCACGTCGTCAAACAGCTTGGCGACGGCAGGCTGCAAGGCGGCGATTGCGGTGAAAGCTTCCCTGTAGTCCCCGCGTGTCGCGGCGCTGCGGATGACGGGAGCGCGTGCATCGAGCTCCGCCAGCAGCTGCTGTTCTGCCGGTTCGCGCAGCATGGCGCGACTCAGACTTGTCGGGGCAGCGATACCTTTGGTGATGTTCTTGACGCGTTTGAGCAACGTCGCCACGCCGAGCAGCGCCTGAGACCCGCTCATCTGCGCCAGCGCCTCGAGCTTGCGTCGCGCGTCGAGCGGACTGGCGTTTTCGGCGCGGCCGTGCATCACCGCGCGCACGTTGCGCACGTCGAACCCACGCTGCTCCAGCAGATACGCAAGGCGATCGCTCATGAACGACGCGATCGTTCCCGATGCGTCGGCGTAGCCGCCGAACGTGTTGCCCGCTCGCATCAACAGCGGACCGAGCGTCAGCCGGACATCAAGTCCTGTCAGCTCCGGCAGGTCGGCGAGAATCTTGACGATCCCTTGCGCCTGGCGGCGCAACCCAAGAGGATCGCGGGAGCCCGTCGGACGTTCGCCGGCCGCAAACATGCCGACGACAGCGTCGAGCTTGTCCGCCAGCGATACTGCCGCCCACGTGAGTGCCGCGCGCCCGAGCTGTCGTGCGGTCGGCGGCGCGTCGGCTTCCACACCGATCGGCAAGTAGTGGAAGTAAATCGCCTTCCAGATCTCTTCCGGCGCTCCTTCTTCGCGCGCGTAGATCCCGCCCATCGTCCCCTGGAGCTCGGTCAGCTCGCGGACCATATCGGTGGCGAGATCGGCTTTGCACAGGCGACCCGCCCGCTCGGCCGGTGCGGCCGCCTCGGGGCGACCGAACGCTTCGGCGGCGATCCATGCGGACAGCGCCGCGACGCGATCGGCCTTCTCGCGATAGCTTCCCAGCTTCTTGTGGAACAGGATCGTCGAGAGCCGCGCGATTCGCGCCTCGAGCGGCGCCTTGCGATCTTCATCCCAGAAGAAGCGCGCATCACGCAGCCGTGCCGTCAGCACGCGCTCCGAGTTGCGCGCGATGATTTCCGGCTTCTCCGGCTGCATGTTGGTGACGGCGAGGAATGCGGATTTGAGATGTCCCTCCTCGTCCACCACTGGAAAGTAATGTTGGTGGTGGATCATCGTGGTGGTCAGCACTTCTTGCGGCAGTTGCAGGAACTCCGCCGGGAAGTGTCCAGCGACGACCGACGGGTACTCCACGAGGTCGGGAACCTCCTGCAGCAAGGAGGAATGCGCAGAGTGACTGACCCGTCCGCCGAGTCGTCGCGCATGCGTCTCGAGCTCACGCCGGATCTTCGACTGACGCTCGGCGCGATTGAGGATGACGAAGTTCTCCAGCAGACGCGATTCGTAGTCGTCGAAGGTCTTCACCTTGATCGCGCGTCCGGCGCGGCCGCTGGTTGTCAGGAATCGATGACCGTAGGTATTGGCGCCCGATCGAATGTCCTGGACCGTGGGACCCTGCGCCGCCTCCGTCCGGCGAATGACGAACGGCACCACGCGCCCGCCGTACAGCAGCACCAGCCAGCGAATTGGACGGGCGAACACCAGATCACCCTTGCCGTCCTCCAGATAGGCGTCCCACCGCATCTGCTTCGGGAACGACAGGCTGCGCAGCAACGCGCCCGTGACGTCGGCGAGCACATCGACGGTGGCTTTGCCCCTCTGCCGAACGCGGTAGGTGAGGTAGGTCCCCTTTGACGTTTCGCTGCGTTCAAGCGCTGCGACCTCCACCCCGTATTTGCGCGCGAATCCGGCTGCCGCCGGCGTGGGCTGGCCGTCCGCCGTGAACGCCGCCGACACCGGGGGACCGGTGACGAGGTCCTCGAGATCCGTCTGGCGCTCGGCGAGTCTTGTCACGCGCGCGGTCAGACGACGAGGGGTGCTGAAGGTTTCGACAGGACCGCTGCTCGTCAGCCGGAATTCCTTCAGCCGCGCGTCGAGCTGCTGACCGAATTGCGCGGTCAGATCCGGAAGCCACCCGGCGGGAATCTCCTCGCAGCCAACCTCGATCAGCAGTTCCCTGTCCATCAGACTGCTGCACTCACCGGCGGAGTCGTTGCCTCGACGTATGCCCTCGCGATTTTCACGGCGAGCTGTCGCACCCGCAGGATGTAGGCGGTTCGTTCCGTCACGCCAATGCTGCCGCTCGAATCGAGAATGTTGAACAGGTGCGAGCACTTCAGACAGTACTCGAGCGCCGGCCAGATCAGGCCCGAGGCGAGCAGCGTCTCGGCAAACGCGAAATTCTTGTCGAACAACTCGCGGTGGAGCGCGGCGAACTGTTCGTTCGGCATGTCCACCTGTCCGAAGGCGTATTTCGACTGATCGATTTCCTCCTGCAGCCGTACCTCGCCGTAGGTGACGCCGCCGCCCCACTCGAGATCGAACACGTTGTCGACCCGCTGCAGGAACATCGCGATGCGTTCGAGCCCGTAGGTGATCTCGCACGAGATCGGCGCCAGATCGATGCCGCCGACCTGCTGGAAATAAGTGAACTGCGTGATCTCCAGTCCGTCGAGCAGCACCTGCCAGCCGATGCCCCAGGCGCCGAGGGTCGGCGATTCCCAGTTGTCCTCTTCGAACCGGATGTCGTGCTGACGCGGGTTGATGCCGCACGCCTCCAGACTATCGAGGTACATCTGCTGCACCTCGTCGGGCGACGGTTTGAGGATCACCTGATACTGATGGTGCTTGAACAGGCGATTGGGATTCTGTCCGAATCGCCCGTCGTCGGGGCGCCGCGACGGCTGCACGTAAGCGACGCTCCACGGCTTGGGGCCGAGGACGCGGAACAGCGTTTCGGGATGCGACGTGCCGGCCCCGACCTCGAGATCGAGCGGCTGCTGCAGGAGACAGCCGTGCGAGGCCCAGAAGGAAGACAGCTTGAGAATGAGATCCTGCAGCGTCACGCGTGGCGCCGTAGATCGCGAAGTACTCGATCGGATTTCAATGTTTTCTCGAGGTGCATCGCAATCAAGGTCCGATGCACGTTCTCCAATTCCCGCAGCACCCGCCGATCCGCTGGCACCTCACCGACCCGGTGCGGCGGCACGGCGCGCGATTCTGCGAGGAATTGCAACGCGCCATCGGAGAGGCTGCCGCGCGACTCGGGGTAAACGCCCTGCAGCCGCAGCAGCCAATATTCGAAATACCGCGCCAGCGGCTCGACCGGTACCCCCGCGGCAAGCGCATCGAGCATCGACGCACCAAGCCGATAGAGCCGATCGTCGGCGTCGGCTTCCTGCGCGCACTCGTCGAGCAGCTCGGCGAAGTAACCCACGCAGCCGAGGGCATCGGCCGTTTGTGCCGCTGGCAGGCGGTCCCCACGCACCGGCCGTCGCGCATCGTCGCAGGGGCCGCCTGTAGGCGGCCCGATCAATGCGAGCGGAGAGCGCACCGTCTCGGCGTAATTGAGACCGACGAGCTCTCGTCGCTCCCGCTCGAAGTAGGCCACACGCACATGCGTGAGCGGCTCGAGCGCGCCGGTGAACCGTGAGCGCGGGCGACGCGCGCCTTTGGCGACGCCACGTTTCTTGCCGCGATCGCGTGTCAGGAACACGACGATTCGATCGGCTTCTCCCAGCTTGTACGTGCGCAGAATCAGGGCGTCAGCGGTGTGGAGCGGCACGAACGTAGCCATTCTACGTCGGTTCGCGGCTCAGCTCCGTACGGCCAGGTACCGCGCAAACACGGTCGCCAGGCCCAGGAACGACAAGAACCCGAACACGTCGGTCATGGTCGTGATGAACACCGCCGACGCGAGCGCCGGATCGACTTTCGCCGCGCGCAAGCCGAGTGGGATGAGGACGCCGGCGGTCGCGGCCACGAACATGTTGATGACCATCGCCGCTCCGAGCACCAGACCGAGCACCGGATCCCCGCGCGTCAACCAGGCGACGCTCGCCGCCACCAGCCCGAGCGCGACACCGTTGCCGATGCCGACCGCCGCTTCCTTCAGCAACGCCTTGCGCGAATTGGCGAACGTCAGTTCCCCCAGCGCGATGCCGCGAACGATCACGGTCAGCGTCTGCGTCGCGGCGTTGCCACCCATCCCAGCGACGATCGGCATGAATACGGCCAGTATCGGCAACGCGTCGATCGTGTTGGTGAAGAGGCTGACGACGGCCGCTGCCAGAAACGCGGTCGCGAGATTCACGCCCAGCCACGGCAGACGTTTTCGCAGCGACTCGCCCGCCGGCGTGAACACGCGCTCGTCGCCGGCGACACCGGCGAGACGGTAAATGTCTTCGGTCGCCTCGTCCTTGATGACGTCGATGACGTCGTCAACGGTGATGATCCCGACCAGTTTGTTCTCTTCGTCAACGACCGGAATGGCGAGCAGGTTGTAGGCGGCCACTTGCCGCGCCACTTCCTCTTGATCCATATCGACGCGCGCGCTGATCAGATCGCTCGTCATGATCCGCTTCAGCGGCGTCTCGGGCGAGACCAGCAGGAGCCGCCGCAGCGAAACGACTCCAACCAGGTGGCGCCGCTCGTCGACGACGTAGAGATAGAAGACCATCTCGACGTCGCGGTTGCCCTGCAGTTCGGCGATCGCTTCACCGACCGTCATGTCCTCGTTCAGGGCGAAGACATGCGGGTTCATGATGCGGCCCGCCGTCTGCTCGTCGTACTCGAGGAGGTTCTCGACCACGCCCGACTCCTTCGGGCGCATCAAGTCGAGGACGGCTGTGGACAGCTCCTCCGGCAGGTAATCGATCAGCGCGGCCGCGTCGTCGGACGGGATCTCCTGTGCCAGACGGGCGATCTCCTCGGCCGAACGTGTCGCCAGCAGCGCCGCGCCCGCCTCGGGTCCGAGCTCGGAGACAGCTTCCATCGCCAGGCGGCCGTTGCGTTCGGCGAGCAGGCTGAAGGCCGCCTCGCGGTCCTTGTCGGGCAAATCACTGAAGATCTGGGCGAGGTCGGCGGGGTGCTGCTTCTGCAGCAGGTTCAGCAGGTTAGCGGTCGCACCAATGCGCAGCAGTCGCTTGACTGAATCGAGCACGAGATCGATGCGGCGCTGCGCAGCCATGGTGCCAATCCGTGACGCTCGCCTACGCTCAGGGCTTCGGCTTCAGGCGCCGAAGCACGCGCACGCGGGAAGAGCGGCATAAACGGCCCAATGTACCACGCGTACGGGGTCCGCGCCTACCGACAAATCACGACTGCCGCCACAGATTGACGTTTGTCGTTGACACTTGGAAGATATGTTTGCGGCCTCCCATCGGTTCGCGACCGATCGTTTCGAACGCCGGTTGTCCGAGGAAGTCGGGGCGTTGCGTGTCGAGATCGAACGCATGCGCGGTGATCTTCGAGCCGACATGGCAACCATGAAGGGCGACCTGATGAAGTGGAGCTTGCTGCTCTGGGTCAGCCAGTTCGCGGCGATGGTCGGTGTCCTCTCCTACATGCTGCCTGGCCGCTGACGGCGAACCTCAAGATCGCGGTAAACCGAGCTCGTCGAGCAGGCGCTCGTCGTCGCGCCATTGCGACTTCACTTTCACGTGCAGGTCGAGATACACCTTCTGCTCGAAGTGATGCATCAGTTCCTGCCGCGCCGCCGTCCCGATCTGCTTGATCATCGCGCCGCCCTTGCCGACGACAATCGGCTTCTGTGATTCACGCTCGACGAGGATAGTCGCGTAGATCTCGAGCGGTGCTGTCGCACGGTCGTCCTCCGCCAAGTCCCCGGAAGGTTGTGTAAACCGATCGATGACTACGGCGGTTGAGTGCGGCAGTTCATCGTGCGTGAGCCGCAGCACCTGCTCGCGGATGATCTCGGCGGCGAAGAACCGCTCCGGCTGGTCGGTCAGATATTCGGGTGGATACAGCGGGTCGCCCTCCGGCAGATGAGCGAGGAACAGGCGCTCGAGCACGTCGACGTTTGTTCCATCGACAGCGGAGATCGGAACGATCTCCGCGAATTCGTGCGCTCGCCGGTACTCGTCGATCGCCGGCAGCAGTCGCGGCTTGGCAATCAGATCGACCTTGTTGAGCGCGAGGATCACCGGCGTCGATACGTCCTTCAGCAGCTGCAGCATGTAGCGATCGCCAGGCCCCTGCTTCACTGCGGCATCGACCAGGAGCGTGAGCACATCGACGTCTCGCATCGCTTCGAGCGCAATGTCGACCATGCGAACGTTCATGCGGTGCTTGGGCTTGTGCACACCGGGCGTGTCGACGAAGACGACCTGACCCTCCGGATAATTCTTCACACCGGCAACGCGCGTGCGCGTCGTCTGCGGCTTATCGGAGACAATCGCCAGCTTCTGCCCGACGATGCGATTCAAGAGTGTCGACTTGCCCGCGTTCGGACGGCCGATGAAGGAGACGAAGCCGGACTTCATACAACCCGTATATCATCGGGCACGTGAACGCGATCCTCTACGCGGCGCTCTGCCTGATCTGGGGATCGACGTGGGTGGCCATCAAGATTGGCCTCGACGGCGTCCCGCCGTTCCTCGGCGCCGGCCTGCGCTTCCTGCTGTCGACCGCGATCGTCGGCATGGTCGTGGCGGCGCGCGCGACGCCGCTGAGGCTCACGCGTGACGACCGAATCTGCGTGCTGTCGGCCGGTCTGCTGCTCTTCTGGCTCGACTACGCGGCGGTCTATTGGGCGGAACAGCGAATTGCAAGCGGACTGACCGCGGTTCTCTTCTCGACGATGCCGTTGATCACGGCGCTGCTCAGCGCTTACTGGACGCGCACCGAACAGCTCCAGCCACGGAAACTGACCGGCATCGTCGTCGGCGTCGCGGGCACAGTGCTGTTGTTCTGGCGCCCGGACCACGTCGGATTGGACGCGATCGCCGGAATGGGCGCGGCGCTCCTTGGAGCCGCATGCGCGGCGATCAACCTCGTGACGGTGAAGAAGCACGGCCAGCACACCAACGTGTGGCTGCTGAATTTCCTCGGCATGGCGATCGGAACCGTCTGCCTGATAGCGACGAGCGCGGTGATGGAGAGCCGGAGCACCGTGACATGGACGCGCAGCAATGTCCTGGCGCTCGTGTACCTGGCCGTCGTCGGATCGGTCGTCGCCTTTTCGGCCTATTACTACCTGGTCAAACAGATGGAGGCGACGGCGCTGAGCCTGACGACGCTCATCATTCCGATCGTTGCGCTCGCGTTCGGACGGGCGTTTCTCCACGAAACGGTGACCGGCACCGCAATCCTTGCCGTGGCCGTGATCCTGGCCGGAGTCGCGCTGGCCATCACGCCCGCGGGCATCTTCTCGCGTCGCCGACGCGTCACTCCTCCGTCGGCTGTGCTTCGCGCCGACGGACGCGGACCTTGCTGATGCGGCGGCGCTCCACCTCGAGGACCTCTACCGAGAGGTCGTCGACGTCGAATGTTTCCCCCACGTACGGCATGCGCCCGAGGTGCGACAGCAGATAGCCGCCAACGGTCTCGAATCCTTCGCGCTGGATCTCGACGTCAAGACGGTCGCGCACCTCGTCGACGCTCACCTTGCCGCTGAACACGAACACTCCATTGCCTTCGTCGGTGACGGTTTCCGACTCGACGTCGTATTCGTCACGGATCTCGCCGACGATCTCTTCGAGCAGGTCCTCCACGGTCACCAGGCCGGCCGTTCCTCCGTACTCGTCAACGACGACCGCCATTTGTGCCTGCCGACGCTGCATCTCCTTCAACAGCTCCGACACGCGCTTGCTCTCGGGAACGAAATACGCGGACCGCATCAGGGTTGTCAGCGGCGGCTCGGCGCCCGGCGGCAGCGCCACCAGATCCTTCACGAAGACGATGCCGACGATGTTGTCGAGATTCTCGCCGTAGACCGGAATACGCGAATACTGCTCTTCGCGAAACAACGTCCGCAGATCGCCGAGCGTGGCCTCCTGACGGACTGCGATGATGTCGGGCCGCGGCGTCATCACCTCGCGGACCACCGTCTCGGTGAAGTCGACGATCGACTGCAGCAGCTCGCGTCCTTCCTCCTCTGAAATGGTTCCCTCTTCGTCTTGCGCGCGTGGCGATCGCTGCAGCGCTGCTCCATTGTCGGTCGTGCCAACCGCCGGCACCGCGGTCTCCTCCTGACCGTTGGTCCCTGACGTCTCCCGTTCACGCCTGCCGCCTATCACATCGAGCAGCATCATGGTGATTGGGCGCGTCACCCGGGCGAGCGGTGCGAAGACCGGCAGCAGCACGTCGAGCACCTGTTCGGGATCGTGGCGCGCGATGAGCGTCGGCACCAGGTGTTCGCAGACGACGATGAACGCCAGCAGCGACACGATGAAAGTGGCAATCGACCGAGTGTCGTGAACGTCGGTCATGCGCGCGATCAGCACCCCCGCCAGGATCGTGCAGAAGCCGATCAGGAACCGGACGGGAATGAACAGCTGAAGAGGATCGTCCAGATACCGACCGAGCCGATCGCTGCGGCCGCCCCGCTCGGCCATCAGCCGCAACGACAGTCGCATCAGCGCGCTGAACGCCGCCTGCATCGCACCCAGAAAAACCGTGGCGCAGCCGAGGAGAAACAACGTGAGCGGGATCATCGTGACACTAACGCGCTGGAGTTGGTAATTTTGGCAGCATTTGCGAGCGTGTTAGTGTCACGGTCGCGCCGGTGCTGGTCCGCGGACCGAGCGCGGCATCTTTAATTGCGGCGCGGCCGCGGTGGGTCCGCTCGATCAGTCCCTCGCGCAGGCCTCCCTTGGCGCGCAAACGGCGCTCGAGGCGGGCCATCCGGCCCTCATCGTGCTCGTGATCATACCCAAGGAGGTGGAGGAGCCCATGCAGTGCCAGCACGCGCAGCTCGGTCCCGAGCGAGTGGCCGGCCTCACGAGCCTGCCGCCGCGCGACGCCGGCGGCGATAACGATGTCGCCAAGCGCAGCGGGCTCGTCCGCTGGGAACGACAGAACGTCGGTCGGGTAATCCCTGCGTCGGTATTGACGGTTCAACGTGCGCACGCGCGAGTCGGAAACAATCGCGATAGTGACCTCGCCGCGGGCGCGGGCGGGGGCAACGGACTGCAGCCAGCGGGCCAGGGCGGGCGGCCGCACGCCGCCGGACGTCACGACGTCGACGTGCAGCGCCGTAGTGTCCGACTTCAGCCGTAGCGTCGTAGTGTCCCGCTTCCGCCGGACCTGCGAGACCGGCGGTGCGGACCGCCGCCGTCTCATGACGTTCGCTTTTCCGAGTAGCTCTCGTACGCCTTGACGATTTGCTGCACCAGCTTGTGGCGTACGACGTCCTTCTCGTCGAAGTAGACGATACCGATGCCGTCGATCTGCTTGACGATCTTCAGCGCCTCGACCAGGCCGGATGCACGGGGATTGGGAAGATCGATCTGTGTGATGTCACCGGTCACCACCGCCTTCGACCCGAAGCCGAGGCGTGTCAGAAACATCTTCATCTGCTCCGACGTGGTGTTCTGCGCTTCGTCGAGGATGACGAACGCATCGTTGAGTGTGCGGCCGCGCATGAACGCGAGCGGCGCCACTTCGATCGTTCCGCGCTCGATGAGCCGCGTGGCTTTTTCCGTATCCATCATGTCGAAGAGCGCATCGTAAAGCGGCCGCAGATACGGATTCACCTTCTCCTGCAGGTCCCCGGGCAGGAACCCGAGCTTCTCCCCTGCCTCGACGGCAGGCCGCGCCAGGATAATTCGCGTGACCTTCTTCGCAATCAGATAGCTGACCGCCTGCGCCATCGCCAGATAGGTCTTGCCTGTCCCCGCCGGACCGACGCCGAACACGATGTCGTCGCGCTCGATGAGATCGAGATAGGCCTTCTGATTCGGACTCTTCGGGTTCACCCGACGACGCGTGCCCTGCGTCGTCTGCTTCGCCGCGCCCGACGGTGCTTCTTTGACGAAATACTCACGCAGATCGACTGTTGGGTTGTCGACCACCAGCGACGCGGCCGTCTTGATATCGGAGCTGGCCAGATCGTAGCCGTCGAGCATCAGGCTGGTGAGCTGATCGAACAAGTGTTCGACGCGCTGCTCCCCGCTCTTTTCTCCTTCGACGATCAGCTCGTCGCCCTGCGTTCGGATCTCCACATCGAGGAGTGACTCGATATGTTTCAGGTTTGCATCGTGCGCCCCGTACAGCGTGTCGAGACCCTCGTGCGGCAGGGCAATCTTCTTCATGAAATGTTCAAGTGCAGCTCCTTCAACTGCTTCGCATCGACCGGCGACGGCGCATCCGACATCAAATCCACGGCGGCCGCGGTTTTTGGAAAGGCGATTACCTCGCGGATGGAGCTCTCGTTGGCGAGAATCGCCGTAATGCGATCGAGGCCGAGCGCGATCCCACCGTGCGGCGGCGTGCCGTACTCGAGCGCCTCGAGAAAAAATCCGAACCGCAATTTTGCTTCCTCCGGACTGATGTTGAGCAGCGAGAAGATACGACTCTGCAGCGCGGAATCGTGGATACGGATACTGCCGCCGCCAATCTCGCTTCCGTTCAGCACCAGATCGTACGCCTTGGCGCGGACGACGCCCGGTTCACTGTCGAGCCGCGCGAGATCGTCGTCGTGCGGCGAGGTGAACGGATGGTGCATCGAAACGTAGCGGCGCTCCTCCGGATCCCACTCCAGCAAAGGAAAGTCCACGACCCAGGTGAAGGCGAACTCATCCGGCTTCAGCAGCCCATCACGCTTGGCCAGGTTCAACCGCAACTGTCCCAGGAGCTTGGACGTGCCGTCGGGTTCTCCCGCGGCCACCAGCAGCAGACCGCCGTTGCCGGCGACTGTCAGATCCAGAAGCTGTCGCACCGCATGTTCACCGAGCGACTTGGGAAACGAGCTCGTCACGGTGCCGTCCTCCGAGCGCCGGGCCCAGAGCAGACCGGTCGCACCCATCGCTTTCGCCTGGTCGACGATGCGATCCACCTCGGTTCGTGAATAGCCGCCGGCGTTGGGCACCACCAACCCACGCACCGTGCCGCCGCCCGCCACGATCTCGCGAAACACACGGAAGCTCGATTCGCGGAAGAACTCGCGGATGTCCTGAATCTCCATTCCGCACCGGAGATCGGGCTTGTCCGACCCGTACTTCGCGATGGCGTCCGCGTACGCCATGCGCGGAAACGGCGCCTCGATCGCACGGCCGACCGCGGCGAAGATCTCGCGCATCAGCGGCTCGATGATATTGAACACGAGCTCGGGCCGCGCGAACGCCATCTCGACGTCGACCTGGGTGAACTCCGGCTGCCGATCGGCGCGCAGGTCCTCGTCGCGGAAGCACTTGCAGATCTGGACGTAGCGGTCCATGCCGGCGATCATCAGGATCTGCTTGAACAATTGCGGCGACTGCGGCAGCGCGAAGAACTCGCCCGGATGCACGCGGCTCGGCACGAGATAGTCGCGCGCGCCTTCCGGCGTGGATTTGGTGAGGATCGGCGTCTCGATTTCCAGAAAGCCATTCGCGTCGAAGTAGCGCCGGATGGCGGTCGTCAAACGGTGGCGCAGAATGATGTTGCTCTGAAGCCGCTGTCGCCGCAGATCGAGATAGCGATATTTCAGGCGCACGTCTTCGGACACCGGCGTGTCGTCAGCGATGGGAAACGGCGGCGTCTTCGCTTCATTGAGTACGGCAAGCTGCCGCACCATGACTTCGACCTCGCCGGTCGCCAGCTTGGAATTGATGGTTTCCGTCGAGCGCCGCTGGACGCGGCCACTGACGCCGATCACGTACTCCGAGCGCAGGCGCTTGGCTTTATTCATCAGCGGCTCGTCGTCTTTGTCGAAGACGACCTGCGTCACGCCGTCGCGGTCACGGACGTCGATGAACAGCAGACCGCCCAGATCGCGGACGCGATGCACCCATCCAAGCAGCACGACATCGGCGCCGACATCGTCGGGCCGCAGCGCGCCACAGGTATGGGTGCGTGTGAGTTCGCCGAGTTGCTCAGCCACGTTGCCTCAGTGCCTCGAGAATCGCCGCTCCCGCCGCGGCCTGTTCGTGCGTGTGCTGGACCTTGTTCGCCAGGTCCTTCACGGTCAGCATGCCGGCGGCGATCTCGTCGCCGCCGAGGATGCCGATGAAAGGAATGCCCCGGGAATCAGCGTACTTGATCTGCTTTCCCATCTTCTCGACTTCCGGGTACACCAGAACGCGAACGCCCGCCTGTCGGAGCATCTCCGCCACGCGAAGCGCGTGCGGTGTGTCAGCCGCGTCGAAGACGGCGAGCATGACGTCGGCCGGCGTGGTGGCGAGCGACGGGGGAAACATTCCTCGTTCGGTCATGACCACGAGAATGCGTTCGAGACCAAGCGAAAAGCCGCACGCGGGAATGTGCTGGCCGAGAAACATGCCGACCAGGTTGTCGTACCGTCCGCCACCACCGAGGCTGCCGGCCAGATCGGAGACGTTGATCTCCATGATCGCGCCTGTGTAATAGGACAAACCGCGCGCGAGGCTCGGATCCACCCGAAGTCTGCCGCCGGCGTTCGTGCTGGCCGCCAGGTGAAGAATGTGCCGTAAGTTTGCGATCGCGGCGGATCCGTCTTCGTCGTGCCGGACAACGTCGGCGACGAAATCCAGCACCACGCCCGTCTGACTCGCGAAAAATGAAAGAAGCGCATCGCTGGCGCCTGCCGAGATGCCGCGAGAGGCCAGTTCGCTCTTCACTCCGTCCCGACCGACTTTGTCCAGTTTGTCGAGCGCAGTCAGCGCGTCGGAATGCTGCCCGTCCGCCAGTCCCGCAGCCGTCAACAACGCGGTCAGCAACTGCCGGTGGTTGATGCGAATGACGAAATCATTGAACCCGAGCTGGCTGAGTGCGTCCGCGACCGCCGCGCACAACTCCGCCTCGACCAGCGGCGCCGTCGACCCGAGCGCGTCGACGTCGCACTGATAGAACTCGCGAAACCGCCCGCGCTGGGGGCGATCCGCACGCCACACCGGCTGAATCTGATAGCGCTTGAACAGCCGCGGCAGCTTGCTTTGGTGGTGCGCGATCACGCGCGCGAGCGGTACCGTCAAGTCGTAGCGCAGCGCAAGGTCGGCCTGGCCCGTCCCTTCGTGCTCTCCGCGTTTGAGGATCTTGAAGATGAGTTGATCGCCCTCCTCTCCATACTTCCCCATCAGCGTTTCGAGATTCTCGACCGCCGGCGTTTCGAGCGGCTCATAGCCGTACCGCTCGTACACGCGCTTGATGATGCCAATGACGTATTCGCGCCGGCGCACATCCTCCGGCAGGAAGTCGCGCATCCCGCGAGCTGGTTCGGTGCGGGTCATTGCTGGTCGCAGCGCTTTCCACCCTCACGAACCACGGAGGCAGGGAGGCACAGAGGGCCTTTTGTTTGTTCTGTCAAGCGAGGCATCAAGCCGGTGTTTGCTGCGCCTGGTAGTCGAGACGGAGCCGCACGTAGCTCTCGGCATAGCGCAGGATCGATGCATCCTCGTCCGGCGTGAGGGGCCGCCGCACCTTCGCCGGCACGCCCATGACCATCGATCCGGGAGGAATGATCATGCCTTCCGGCACCAGTGCTCCGGCTGCCACGATCGAGCCGGTTCCCACGCGGCTGCCATTCAACAGAATCGCTCCCATGCCGATCAGACAGCGATCCTCAATCGTGCATCCGTGAATCACCGCCGAGTGTCCGATCGTGACGTCATTGCCGATGACGGCAGAGTGTGTTCCGCGCGCCACATGCACGAGCGTGAGGTCCTGCACGTTGGTCCGCTCGCCGATTCGCACGCAGTTGATGTCGCCGCGGACGACGACATTCATCCAGATTCCACTTTCCGCGCCGACGTGGACGTCGCCAATCAGCTGGGCGCTGATGTCGACAAAAGCCGTGGGATCAATCGTGGGAACAACGGAATTGAACGGCCGGATCACGGGAAAATTATAGCCGCGGCAGCGTAAGCCCCTGCTGTTTCTGATACTTGCCTTTCTTGTCCGCGTAGGAGACCTCGCACACCTCGTCGCTCTGGAAGAACAACACCTGCGCGATCCCCTCGTGGGCGTAGACGCGCGCCGGCAGCGGCGTCGTATTCGAGATCTCGAGCGTGACAAATCCCTCCCACTCCGGTTCGAACGGCGTCACGTTCACGATCAGCCCGCAGCGGGCGTAGGTCGACTTGCCGAGGCAGACCGTGAGCACGTCGCGCGGGATACGGAAGTACTCGACGGTCTTGGCCAGCACGAACGAGTTCGGCGGGATGATGCAGATGTCGGTGCGCATGTCGACGAACGACCGGTCGTCGAAGTTCTTCGGGTCGACAACCGTGTTGTTGATGTTGGTGAAGACCTTGAATTCGTTGGCGACGCGGATATCGTAGCCATAGGACGAGAGCCCGTATGAGATCACGCCCTGCCGGACCTGTCGATCCTCGAACGGCTCGATCATGCGGTGCTCGAGCGCCATCTTCTTGATCCAGCGGTCGGCTTTGATGGAGGGCATCGTGTTCTCCGAGTCGGGCTGCCGGCTACGGGCTTCGGGCCGCGCAGATGCTATCGACGGCCGAAGAACATCATGATCAGCGTCACCAGCACACTTATCAGAATCGACGTGGCTAACGGGAAGTAGAAGCTGAAATTGCCACGTCGCACACTGAAATCGCCAGGCAGCCTTCCGATCGGTACGCCGAGCGAAATCAGCACTCCTGCTCCAGCGATCAGCAATCCGATCAGAATGAGCGTTCGTCCCATCGCCACGCCCGAAGCCTGTAGCCCGGAGGCCGAAGCCCGCGGGCCGCGCTCTAAATCAGCTCCATCCCGCGAAAGAAATATCCGAGCTCGAACGCCGCCGTCTCCGGCGCATCCGAGCCGTGCGTGGCGTTGCGACCAATCGATTCACCGAAATCGCGCCGCAGCGTCCCGACCGCCGCCTTCGCCGGGTCTGTTGCGCCCATCGTGTCGCGCCACTTCTTGATCGCGTCGGCCCCTTCCAGCGCCATCACGATGCACGGACCCGACGACATGAAGTCGGTGAGCTCGCCGAAGAACGGCCGACCGCGGTGCACGGCGTAGAAGCCTTCGGCCTCCTTCTTCGTGAGCTGCTGAATCCGCATCGCGCGAACCGTGAAGCCGGCCTGCTCGATGCGCGAGAGAATCTTTCCGGCCAACCGACGCTCGACGGCGTCCGGTTTGATGATCGCGAATGTTCGTTCCATAACCTCTGGTTGGTGGTTCGTGGATGGCATCCGGCTATTTGCCCAGTGCCTGACGCATCCTGGTGCCCATCTCCGCCGGACTCTTCACGACGTGCACGCCGGCCTTGCTCAACGCGTCCATCTTCTCCGCGGCGGTTCCTTGACCACCGGCGATGATCGCGCCCGCGTGCCCCATCCGACGGCCGGGGGGCGCCGTCTGGCCGGCGATGAAGCCGACGACCGGTTTCTTGAACTCGCGTGCGATCCAGTCGGCTGCTTCCTGCTCGGCCGTCCCGCCGATCTCACCAATCATGACGACGGCGTCGGTATCCGGATCGGCCGCAAATAGCTTCAACGCGTCGATGAAGTTCGTGCCGATCAGCGGATCGCCGCCGATGCCGATGCAGGTGGTCTGCCCCATCCCCTGCTTCGACAGCTGGTGAATCGCTTCATAGGTGAGCGTGCCGCTCTTCGACACGATCCCGATTCGCCCTTCGCGGACGATATTGTGCGGGATGATCCCTGCCTTCCCTTTGCCGGGCGAGATGATCCCCGGACAGTTCGGTCCGATCAGTCGCGTCCGCCTCTCCTGCAGGAAGGTCATCGCCTTCAGCATGTCGACCACCGGGATGCCTTCGGTAATACACACCGCCAGCGGAATGGCGGCGTCGGCCGCTTCCATGATCGCGTCGGCCGCAAACGGCGGCGGAACGAAGATCACGGTCGCGTTCGCGCCCGTTTCCTTCACCGCGTCGTGAACCGTGTTGAAAACCGGCCAGCCTTCGTGCGTCGTTCCACCTTTTCCTGGTGTCACGCCGCCAACCACGCTGGTGCCGTACGCCTGAGCAGCTTTCGCGTGAAACGTTCCCTCGCGGCCGGTGAGACCCTGCACGAGCAGGCGCGTGTTCTTGTCGAGCAACACCGCCATTACCGGCCTCCCGCCCCGAGCAACGTCGAGGGGCCCTTCGCCAGGGCCACGACTTGTTCGGCGGCTTCGCCCATCGAGTCGGCGGTCGTAAACTTCAGGCCACTCTCGCGGAGCATCCGCTTGCCTTCCTCAACGTTCGTGCCTTCCATGCGCACGACGATGGGGACGGGCACGCCGAGCTCCGTCACGGCAGCGATCACGCCTTGCGCCAGCACGTCGCACCGCAGGATGCCGCCAAAGATGTTGATCAACACCGCCCTGACGTTCTTGTCCGCCATCAGGATGCGGAACGCGCTTTTGATCTGTTCCGCGTTGGCGCCCCCGCCCACATCGAGGAAGTTCGCCGGCTCTCCTCCCGCCAACTTGATGATGTCCATCGTCGCCATGGCGAGGCCGGCGCCGTTGACCATGCAGCCGATGTTGCCGTCGAGGCGAATGTAATTCAGCGAGAACTTCGACGCTTCGACTTCGAGCGGATCCTCTTCGGTGATGTCGCGGAAATCGCGCACGTCAGGATGGCGATAGAGCGCGTTGTCGTCGAAGGTCACCTTCGCGTCGAGCGCGAGCAGGTCGCCGCCTCGCGTGAGGATCAGCGGGTTGATCTCGATCATCGACGCGTCCGTTTCGAGAAACGCCCTGTAAATCGAGTCGAGCAGCTTCACCAGCTTGGTGACCGCGCCCCCCTGCAGCCCCATGCCGAATGCGAGCTTGCGTGCCTGAAAGGGAGCGATGCCGGCACCGCGATCGATATGCTCGCGCAGGATCTTCGCCGGCTCTTTGGCGGCGACTTCCTCGATGTCCATGCCGCCTGCCGCACTGGCGATGATTACCGGCGCCGCAGCGGCCCGATCGATCAGGATGCTCAGATAGAGCTCGCGCTCGATCTGCAGCCCTTCTTCGATCAGCACGCGGCCAACCTTCTTGCCCTCCGGACCCGTCTGATGCGTGACCAGCGTCATCCCGATCATCTGCTTCGCCAGCTGCCCGGCTTCTTCCGATGACTTGGCCAGCTTGACGCCGCCGCCTTTGCCGCGCCCACCCGCATGGATCTGCGCCTTCACCACGACGAGGTCGCCGCCGAGCCGACGAGCAATTTCGGCAGCTTCAGCCGGCGTGAACGCCACCTCGCCGCGCGGCACAGGAACGCCGAAGCGCGCGAGCACTGACTTGGCCTGGTATTCGTGAATTTTCACGAGAGGAGCGTGGTGGAAGTTGAGGGACTCGTCCGCACAGGCAGCCTCCCATCGTAGTCAGTGCTGCCGACGAGCGTCAACCCTGCGGCGCTGTAGAATCCGAAGCATGAAGCGCATTGTCAACCGAACAACGGTCCTCGCGGCGATCGTGCTGAGCGCCGCCGCGATCTCAGCACAGGAACCGCCGCCAGCGCGTGGGCAAGGACAGCAACAGGAGCAGGGCGGTGGACGCGCGGGAGGTCGCGGCACGCAGCCGGGTTTCACCAACCTGCAGGTGTTTCCCAAAGATGTGATGCCGCAGCAACTGATCCAGACGATGCAGGCGTTCAACACCGCCCTCGGCGTGATGTGCGATCACTGTCACATGGATTACGGGCGCGGCAACCCGATGACCGACATGGCCTCGGACATGAAACCGCAGAAGAACATCGCCCGCGCGATGATGCGGATGACGCAAACAGTCAATCAGCAGGTTCAGGGTGCCGTCACCCAGAAGCCGCAGGATCAGGTGACGCGCGTGCAGTGCGCCACGTGTCACCGCGGTCAGGCGATCCCGCAGGTCGCGACCAACACGGCGCCGCCCGCCGGCGCCCCAGGCGCTGGCGGCAACAATCGCTGACTTCGCGATTCCCAACCCCCAACTTCCAACTTCCAAACGTTCGTTGAATCTTCAGCGCTGGGAAGTTGGTAGTTGGAGGTTGGAGTTGCGCCAAACGCGTACAACAAAAGAGGGTGCGTATGCCGCACCCTCTAACCGGTGCACGCCCGCCGCCGCCCGTCGAGATCCCCACGCGTTAGTACACGAACTGATGTCCGTCGCCGCCGTCAGTCGGAAACCAGATCGAGATGGGCGGTGGCGTTCCCGCAGGCGCCTCACCGAGCACGATCGCTCGCCCGCGTTTCAGGTCGTGCGGCCGCGGCACGGTTCGCGTGAATCCCATGTAGTACGGCTGCCGCCCATCCGCGCTGGTCACACGCACGATGTCCGAGCTGGCCGCCGCCATCACCTGGAAGCGGTACTCGCCTGCGGGCAGCACGACGCCGGGCAGCGCCACCGCACTGCTGAACCTCAGCGTGTTCTGTTGTCCGGTCCACCCATGCAACGTGGTCGCGACGCCGAGTGCAACCAGCATCGCCAGCGCCGCCGCTACCAACGACTTGCGATTGGTCATTCTCATGTCCTCCTGCCCATGAAAACGCGTGAGCCGCAGCATCCGAACGGGCGTGAACTGCCACGACGTGTCATCTGCTCAGCGCATAGATGAATTCTGACCGCGGCCACCCTCGAGCGGATACCACGTTCGAATCGGCGGCGGCGTACTGGCGGCACCTTCGCCGCCGAGGATGGTGCGGGTTGACCCTTCACCTCTGACAACGCCGCCGGCGACACGGCCGAACCCCGCTCTCCCCGGCGTCAAAGGCACGCTTCTTGGGCGCGAACGTTATGATTAGCGGCCACACGCTCCTGAACAGCCGAACGTGGACACAGCTGCTGCCGATCCGCTCGTCGGTCGAACCATCGGCCAATACGAGGTCGTCGCCAAGCTTGGCGGCGGCGGCATGGGCGTCGTCTACAGCGCCCGCGACACTCGCCTCGGTCGTCTGGTCGCGCTGAAGTTTCTGCCGCCGCAGTGGAGCCACGACGACACGGCCAAACAACGCTTCATCCGCGAAGCGCAAGCCGCGTCAGCGACTGATCACCGCAATATCTGCACGATTCACGACATCGGCGCCGCCGACGACGGACAACTGTTCATCGTCATGGCGCACTATCAGGGCGAGACGCTGAAGCAGCGGCTCGAGCGCGGACCCCTGAGCGTGGACGAAGCAGTGGATGTCGCCGCGCAGGTGGCGGAGGGACTCGCCAAGGCGCATGCGCAGGGCGTGGTTCACCGCGACATCAAACCGGGCAACCTGATGCTGACCGACGATGGCGTCAAGATCCTCGATTTCGGTCTGGCGAAGTTTGCCGATGCGCTGCAATTGACGATCGCGGGCTCGACGCTGGGGACCGTCGCTTACATGTCGCCCGAACAGGCGCGGGCCGAGGAGACCGACGCACGCAGCGACATCTGGGCTGTCGGCATCGTGCTCTACGAGATGCTGGCCGGAGCGGTGCCATTCAAAGGCACTTACGCGGAAGCGATCGCGCACGCGATCCGAACTGATCCAGCGCCGCCGATCGCGCGTGCTGACACCGCATTGCCGGAAGCGTTGCTGGCGATCATCACGCGCGCCCTGCAGAAAGATCCTGCGGACCGGTATCAGAGCGCCCGCGAGTTGGCGCGCGACTTACGGCTGCTGCAAGGACGGACGCTGCCAATCGAGCTCCGAACCGGGTATGTATCCGTTGCCGCGCATGCCAGGGCAGAGGGTCGCAATCGGTCATGGCTGAGAAGACCAGTACCACTCGCGGCAACCGTCGTGCTGATCGCGGCCCTCATTGGCATCCCGTTGTGGATCTTCGCGCCGGTGACTCGCGTACCTGTCGCGGTTGTACCGGTGGTCAACCAGACTGGCTATTCGGAGCTCGACGCATTCAGGCTGGCGCTGACCGAAGAACTGATTCACCGATTGCGTGACTCATATTTCGTCCGCCCCGCCTCGTATCCGCGGCTGCTCGAGATCGTCCGGCGCTTTCAGCAGTCGGGCCAGGACCCTTCCAACCGCGAGGCGCTGCAGACAATCGCCAAGCAGACTGATGCGCGTCTCGTCATCGTGCCGACCCTGCTCTATGAAGGAGGTGGATGGAAACTGCGAATCGAGTTGCGGGAGCCGGGAACCGGGACCAATCGCAGCACCTACGAGACACCGCAGCCCTCGGTTTCAGCGCTGATGAACGAGACCGTGTACCAACTCGTCGGTGCGGTCGCTCCGGAGATCGAAAACCGCCTGTCGGGTGTTGTGCCGCGACGTGCGTCCATCGCGGCTGCGATGCGGGGCCTCATGACACGTTCGGGCGGGCCGACACCGGCACCAACAATGGGATCGCTCGCCGCCGCGGCCGCGATGGAGCGCGCCCTCTCCGCATACGAGCAGCAGGAATACGCCGATGCGCGCGAAGCCTTTGTCGATGCCGCCCGGCTCGATCCACGCAACCCGTTGCCGACGGCCTGGCATAGTCGGGTGTCGCGGCTCATGCGTCAGGATCAGGACGCCGCCGACGCCGGCAGTCGCGCGGCGGCAATGAATCGCGAGCAGCTGATCGAGAGCGATCGATTGTTTGTCGACGCGGTGGTCGCCGAATCCCGTGGCGATTTCGCCAGTGCGGAGACGCGCTATCGCCAACTGGTCGGGCGATATCCCGATGATTATGTCTGGGCAACCGAGTACGCCGCGTTTCGCGATCGCCGCGACGACGCTCGCGAAGCGGTCGAGGCATTTCATCGCGCGCTCACGCTCGACAGTCACGCCGTCCGCCCTCATCTGGAGCTGTGTCGACTCTACAGCCCCTCGCGGTTGAACGAACCAGCCCTCGCAAAGGAGCAGGGCCAGCTGGCCCTCGCCGCGTACCGAGCCGCCGGAGACCAGGGCGGAGAGGCGCAAGCGTTGTGGTGTCTGGTCGACGTGCTGCGTGCGGGAACCGACGCCGAGCGCCGCGAGGCGCGTGCCGATGCGGAGCAGGCCCTCGGCATCGTGCAGCGGTTGGGGTACAAGTACGGGCTCGCACGTGCCTACAACTATCTGGGCGTGGTGGCGCTGCTGGCGGAACGCAACGGTCGTGAAGCCGCGATGTTCTTCGAGCAGGCGCTCGAGCGTGCCAGGCAAACCGGAAATCGGTTCCTCGAGCCCCGACTCCTGATGAATCTTGGCGTGTCGTCCGAGCTGTTCGGTGAAAGAGGGCGCGCCGTTAACTACTATCAAGAGAGTTTCCGCTTGTTCGAGAGCATGGGCATCCAGCAGCAGGCCGCCTGGAGTCAGGCGAACGAGGCCGCGCTCCTGGTGATGTACGGTCCCGACATCGAGAAGGGTGCGCGCGACGCGCGCAACGCGCTCGGCGTGTTCGAGAAGCTCGGCGACAAATTCTTCGAAATCCACGCGCGGCGAACGCTGGCTTGGTACGACCGATACACCGGGCGTCCAGAGGAAGCGCTCCGCGAGCTGACGATCGCCCGAGGTATCGCCAACGAACGAAACCTCGAGGATCGTGTCGTTCAAGTGACCACTGACCTCGCCGGGCTGCAGTTCGACGCGAACGACTACGTCGCCGCTCGTGATCTTCTGAACGACGCACTGAAGAAGGCGTCCGGCACCGACCGCATTCACGTTCTGATCGATCTCGCGAGGACGAATACTCGCCTCGGAGCATTCCAGGACGCGGAGACGCTCCTGCATCAGGCGTCCGCGGAAATCGAGGAGCTCGACGAGTCCGGGTCGCTTCCATCTTTGTATTTGGCCGAGGGGGAGCTGGCGTATGAATCGAACCGGTCCAGTGATGCGCGTTCGCGATTTGAACGGTCGGCTGACCTGTGGCGCGACGATATGCCGCCATCCTCTAGCGTGGAGGCGCGCGCCTATCTTGGCCTGCTGACCGCACAGCAAGGGCAACCGGCTCGAGGCGCCGCGTTGGTAAACGCCAGCCTCAATCAGGCACGCAAGATGGGGCGGTTTGCGCTCGAAGCCCGATGCCGGATGTTTCTCGCCCGCATCGACATGGCAGCCGCGCAGCCAACCGAGGCGCTGGGACAACTCACACGCATCGCAGCAGAGCGTGACCCCGCGCTCGGACCCGAGCTGGCGAGTCAGGTGCACTACTGGCGCGGTCAGGCTCTTGCGCGGAACGGCGATGCCCCTGGAGCGGAGATTGAGGCAGCGGCGACGCGCAAATTACTCGAACCCCTTGTGGCGCGCGTGCCGGCGCCGAACCGAGCGGCATTTCGTACACGACCGGATATTCGCTTGATCAGCGGAGCCTGATATTCAGGGTGCCCCTTCGCTGAGGAGGACGAGAGATGGCTGACGACAATGGCAGTGGAAGCGGCGGCGGCAACGGCAGCGTGTACTGGGAAGTCAACGGGAAGAGACACAACCCGGCGCCGCCAGTGGTGATCAATGGCGGCGGACCCGGGCAAAGCTCGTTCGGAGTCACCGCCTCCGCGATGAGCGGGGTCGGTACTCTCAAGGCGACAGGCCACCCTGCACGTGGCGAAGTAAAAATCGGCGTCAAAGGCGTGGAGGGTCACAGCGACACGAATTTCGCCGACATCGGAATCTCCAACCCTCCCAAACCCGACGACCACCCGGGCAAGTTTCGGGTCAGACTCCGATTTCGCAAACAGGATCTGGACAAGCTCGACCCGGAGGAGCGGAAGTGGATTGAGGGGCGCGCCAAGCCAATTCAGGATCTCGATCCAAACAGCGTGTTCCTGGTCGTCCATGTCCCGGCGATTCAACGGCCGCAACCCGACCCGGGCGAGGACTGGTCGGATCAGCCGTTCGAAATTCACTGGGAGTGGTAGCGCGAATACGCGCGAACTAGCGCCGGAACAGGCGGGCCCACCCGCCTGTCGGTTTGTCGATCATCTCGAGTGCCGCGCGCAATTCGGCGGCACTCTCGTACCGATCCTCGGCGCGCTTGGCCAGCAGACGGCTGACCACCTGCTGCAGGCGCGCCGGTCGCTCGGGTGATAACGTCGTCAAAGGAACAGGGTCCTTCTCGAGCACGTTCGTGACGGTGTCGGCCGGCGAGGCAGCCGCAAACGGCAACCTGCCGGTCGCCATCTCGTACAGCACCACCCCCAGGGAAAACAGATCGCAGCGCGGATCGAGCGGCATCTGCAGAATGCGCTCGGGCGCCATGTAGTTCGCCGTGCCGAGAGGCCGCCCCGGTATCGATGATCCATCCATCGAGACCACCTGCCCCGTTTCGGGCAGCTTGAATCGTCTCGCCAATCCGAAATCGAGCACTTTCACGCGACCATCGGCGCCGACGAAGATGTTGCCAGGCTTGATGTCGCGATGCACCACGCCCTTGGCGTGCGCGGCAGCGAGCGCATCGGTGACCTGCAATGCGATGTCGACGATCTCCTTGGTTTCGAGTCGCTGTCGCGACATGTAGAGCTTGAGGTTCACGCCTTCCAAACGCTCCATGACGATGAACGACGCGCCGTGGTCGTGATCGATCTCGTAGAGCGTGCAGATGTTGGGGTGATTCAGGAGCGCAACGGTCTCGGCTTCACGCAGCAGCCGAAGACCCGCCTCGGAGTCGTCTGCGAGCTCATCAGGGAGAAACTTCAAGGCGACGCGGCGGGGCAGGCGCGTGTCCTGGGCTTCATACACGACACCCATTCCGCCGATGCCCAGTTTGCCGACGATCTGGTAGTGCGAGACGGTCCTGCCGATCATTGATTCTGCAGACCCCGACCAGGCCATACGAGGCTCAAGCGGCTGCGGCTTGGTCGTGACACGGTCGTCCCACCGCCGATGGACCGCCGAAGGGCGATCGCCCAAAGCGATACGACCAGCTTTGTATTCCACCAATCGCCGAAACGAATGGCAGTGCGAACCCGTACAGCCTAACCCGCCCCTCCGTTTTGCACACAATCATCACTGCTTACCGCATCACGGTGTTCGGAAGTCACTCAGAGTGCGTTACTACACGGCAAAGGAGATCACGCTATGATCGCGGCCACCCATCCGGCCATGTCAGAACACCCGACGCCAACGCCGGCGGCCATCTCCGCGCTCGTCGCTGACGATCTATTCAGCGACGAACCGACCATCGAACTGGTCGTCAAAGCGCGGGCAGGTGATCGTCAGGCGGTCGAGGCGCTCCTTCAGCGTTGTCTCCCCAGTTTGAAGCGCTGGGCACACGGCCGTCTGCCCGCATCCGCGCGCGGTTCGCTCGACACCGGCGATCTCGTTCAGGAGGCGGCGCTCCACGTCCTCGCGCGCCTCGACGCCTTCGAGCCGCGGCACGTTGGCGCCATGCAAGCGTACCTCCGCAAGTCCGTCATCAACCGCATTCGCGACGAGGTCCGCAAAGTGACACGGCGGCCGGCGTCGGTGGAACTGCCCGAGGAGCACCCGGCGGACGCGACCTCGCCGATGGAAGCAGCGATCGAAGCGGAATCATACGAGCGCTATCGATCAGCGCTCGGCAAGCTGAGTGCACGCGACCGCAAGATGGTCGTCGCCCGGATCGAGGTGCAGTGGCCGCTGACCGAGATCGCGCAGCGGTTCGGCCTGCAGACGGTCGATGCCGCCCGCATGGCCGTGCTGCGAGCCGTGCGCCGGTTGCGCGGTCTGATGGGTCCAGACAACTAAATCGCAAATCCCAAGCCCCAAATCCCAAACCCCAACTTTGACTCGGTGGCCGGGTTACTTGTGCCTTGTGATTTGGGTTGGGATTTGGGATTTGGGATTTTTCATTACATCCCAATTACGTCGACGAGCTCTTTCACCGCGCCTGCTGATTTCTTCAGCGCCGCTTCTTCTTCCGTCGTCAGCTTGATCTCGATGATCTGCTCGATCCCGCGGGCCCCCAGCTTCACTGGGACGCCGACGAACAGATCGCGGATCCCGTACTCGCCATTCAAGTACACCGAGCACGGCAGGATCTTCTTCTTGTCCTTGAGGATCGCTTCGCACATCTCCGCCGCGGCCTGACCGGGTGCATACCAGGCACTGGTGCCAACCAGCTTGGTGATCTCCGCGCCGCCGTCGGCGGTGCGCTTCGCGATCGCGTCGATCCGTTCCTTCGGCAGCAGCTCCGTGATCGGGATCCCCGCCACCGTCGAGAAGCGCGGCAGTGGCACCATCGTGTCGCCATGTCCCCCGAGCACGAAGGAATGGACGTTCTCCACCGAGACGTTGAGCTCCATCGCAATGAAGGTGCTCATGCGCGCGGAATCGAGGACTCCCGCCATGCCGATGATGCGCTCGCGCGGAAATTTCGTCAGCTTGAACAGCGCCTGCGACATCGCGTCGAGTGGATTGGCCACGGGAACGACAATCGCGTTCGGGCAATGCTGCACCAGGTTCGGCGCAATGCTCTGCATGATGGCGAAGTTGTCCTTGACCAGGTCGTCGCGGCTCATGCCGGGTTTGCGGGGCTTGCCCGAAGTGATGACGACGATGTCCGAGCCGGCGGCCTCCGTCCAGTCGTTGCCACCGATGACACGCGAGTCGGAGCCGATGATCGGGCACGTCTGGTAGATGTCGAGCGCCACGCCTGCGGCCTTGCTCTCGGCAATGTCGATGAGTACGACATCGGCCAGCCCCTTCTCTGCGATCGAGCGTGCCACCGTCGCGCCGACGTTCCCGGCGCCGCCTACTACTGTCACTTTGCGGTTCATTCGACTCCTCTCCAGCACACGTGCGCGCCGCGCGGATTTCGCGGGCATGTGACCGCAGCAGTCGCTGCTAGGGCAGCATCCCGCGCGGATTGAACCGAGTTATGCACAAATTCTGTGGAAAACTGTGTTGAAAACCACCTCGCCAGCCGCCGATTCACGCGGGAATTGCTCGGGTTTTTCCGCTTTGCACCACCGATAGTGCGCAACGCGACGCTCCCCTTCGCCTGCCGCGCTTCCCTGCCGATGGCCAGTCGCAGATTATACTTTCGGCACAGATCATCTCAGCGCTACCACACCACGGATTACGCTCGTGAAAATCGTTGTTGCCGATGATCTTCCTGCCTCCGCGCTCGATCTGCTTCGCGCGGAGGGTTGGGAGATCGACGCCCGGACCGGCCGGGCACCCGAGGAGCTCGCCGCCGATCTTGCCGACGCCGACGCCATCGTCGTTCGCAGCGCCACCAAAGTCACCTCGACGCTCATCAACGCCGCGCCCAAGCTGCGGGCCATCGCGCGTGCCGGCACCGGGGTGGACAACGTCGACGTCCCCGCCGCCAGCGCCCGCGGCATCGTCGTGATGAATGCGCCCGGCGCCAACAGCGTCAGCGTCGCGGAGCTGGCCATGGGCCAGATACTGGCGCTGGCCCGTCACATTCCGGCAGCCGACGCCGCCATGAAACAGGGCAAGTGGGAGAAGAAGAAGTTTCTCGGCGAGGAGGTTCGCGACAAGGTCCTCGGCCTTGCAGGTCTCGGTCGAATCGGGCAGGAAGTGGCGCGTCGAGCCGCCGCGTTCGGCATGCGACTCATCGCTCACGATCCGTTCATCTCCGAACAGGTCGCAGCGGCGCTGGGCGTGCAGCTCGTGTCACTCGACGAGTTGTTCGCACGGTCCGACTATCTGTCGCTGCATATGCCCTCGACACCGCAAACGCGCAACCTCGTCAACGCGGATCGGCTGGCGCGCGCCAAAAAAGGAATCAAGATCATCAACACCGCCCGCGGCGATCTCATTGATGAAGCGGCGCTCGCTGATGCGATTGAGCGCGGCCATGTCGCCGGCGCCGCCCTCGACGTGTTCCAGAAGGAGCCCACCTCCGATCACCGGCTGCAGATGTTGCCGCAAGCCGTGGCCACGCCTCATATCGCCGCGTCGACGCGCGAAGGCCAGGAACTTGTCGGCGTCGAGACGGTGACGGCGCTGCGCGACTTCCTCAAGGAAGGCGCGATCCGCAATGCGGTGAACGTCCCCTCGTTGTCGCCCGAGGAGTTCAAGCGCATTCAGCCGTTCGCGAATCTGGGCGAACGCCTCGGCACGTTCATCGCGCAGATGAACGACCATCACCCGCGGGCCGTCGGCATTCGTTATTACGGCGAGCTGGCGGATAGCCGCACCGAGATGATCGTCAACAGCGTCCTGGTGGGCCTGTTCAAGCCGATCCTGTGGACGGCTGTCACTGCCGTCAACGCGAGAAGCATCGCCAGCGAGCGCGGCATCGAGGTAACCGAATCGCGCAGTACGCGGCGGCGCGACTATACGAGCCTCATTTCGGTGAAACTGCAGACCAAGGAAGGCGAGCGGTGGGTCGAGGGCGCCGTGTTCGAGCGGACGTCGCCGCGACTGGTGCTGGTCGACGGCATCGGCATCGAAGCGCCGCTCGACGGCACGATGATTGTGATCTGCAATACCGACCAGCCGGGTGTGATCGGCGACGTCGGGACGATCCTCGGGAAGCACGGCGTGAACATCGCCACCTTTGCCCTCGGTCGCGATGGCGATCGCGCGGTGGGCGTGGTCATCGTCGACGAGACTGCACCAATCCAGGAAGAAGTGCTGGACGAACTGCGGCGGGTAAAAGCGATCCGTGAAGTACGCCTGGTGCGGATCTAAACGAACCCGCCACCTACCAACCTCGAACTCCCAAACAGATCGGACTATTTGGAAGTGGGGAGTTGGAAGTTGGAAGTTGACAACGTAAGCCTCAGGGAACCTTCGGGTCCCGCAAGCTCCACAGCCTCGTCTTCGATCTTCGTGACGCGGTAGGTTCCCGCCATCTCTCCTTCCCGTACGAGCAGAAGGCCGGCATCGGCGGTCAGGATCGCTGTGCGCTGCACGGCGCCGTCCACCGCGTCGGTGGCAATCCCGCGCAATCGAATGTTCGGTCGAGCGGGGACCGAGGGAAGAACCACCGCGGGGGTCTCTTGAACAGGTGTGCTTTCAGCGCGCCGCGACGTCACTCGCGCAGCAAAACGGAATGGATTGCGCGAGGGCTGGCGGAACGTGGCCTCGGGCACCAGTCGCGACTGCAGTCGCGCGGCTTCGTGCTGGATGTCGGATACCGGCGTCGTCGGGGCCGAGGCGTGGCGCACGGCAGTCGCGGGCGACGCAGGCGCTCGTTGTTGAATCGTTGGTGTCGCGACCCAACCGAACATCGTGGCGAGAAGGCCCGCGCCCGACACGACGACTGTCGACTTCCAGTTCATCAGAATCCCCGCCATCTTAGCATTTTCAAGCCCGACTGCTGTGTTATGATTCGTCGTGCACCCTGTCGCGTGCTCGGATTCATCCTTCCGAACGTCACAGCCCGCACGAGTCGTCGCCGTCATTCCCGCCCGCTACGAATCGACCCGCTTTCCCGGCAAGATCCTCGCGGATCTCTGCGGTCGCCCGATGATCGAGCATGTCTACCGCCGCGCGTCCGAGTCGCGTCGCGTCGACTCCGTCATCGTGGCAACCGATGACACACGCATTGCCGACGCGGTCAGACGTTTCGGCGGCACGGTGCAGATGACCAGCGCCACACATCGCACCGGTACTGATCGAACGGCGGAAGTCGCGCGCGATCTGACGTGCGACGTCGTCGTCAGCGTGCAGGGGGACGAACCGCTGATCGATCCAGCGGTCATCACTGAGCTGGCGGCGCCCTTCGACAGCGACGCCTCGGTGCAAATGTCCACTCTCTGCTGTGCCATCAGCGACCCGCGCGACTACGAAGATCCGAACGTGGTCAAGGTCGTCAAGGCGCAAAACGGTGACGCGCTGTATTTCTCACGGGCGCCGATTCCAAGCGGGCCGCCCAACCGCCACCGCCACGGCTACGGTGGTCCGCCGAAGCTCGTTCGCCTCTTCAAACATATCGGCCTCTACGCGTATCGGCGGGAGTTCCTGCTCACACTGGCGGCCATGTCGCAAACGCCGCTGGAGCTTGCCGAATCGCTCGAACAACTGCGGGCCCTCGAGCACGGCCTGCGCATCCGCACGATAGAAACGCAGTACGACTCACTCGGTGTGGACACTCCGGAGGATCTGGAGCGCGCGCGCCTCCGGCTCCTCCAATTGACGTCGAACACCGGTCCACAGGTGACGCGCGCAGGTGAGGTGGCATGAGCCAGCGGCCAGACGGACGACCCGTGAAGTACATCTTCGTGACCGGCGGCGTGGTCTCCTCGCTCGGCAAAGGGCTGGCGGCCGCCTCCATCGGACGCTTGCTGGAAGACCACGGCTACGCCGTTGCGCTCCAGAAGTTCGATCCGTACATCAATGTCGACCCGGGCACGATGAGCCCATACCAGCACGGCGAGGTGTACGTCACCGACGATGGGGCCGAGACCGACCTGGACCTCGGCCACTACGAGCGCTTCACGAGCATGGTGGCGACGCGCAACAGCAATTGGACGACCGGCAAGATCTACCTGTCGGTGATCCAGAAGGAGCGTCGCGGCGATTACCTCGGACGTACCGTTCAGGTCATTCCGCACATCACCAACGAGATCAAGGACGCGATTCGACACGCCGGGCGCGATGTCGACGTGGTGCTCGTCGAGATCGGCGGCACCGTGGGCGACATCGAGAGCATGCCGTTCCTCGAGGCCATTCGCCAGTTCCGACTCGACGTCGGTCGCGACAACACGATTTACATCCACCTGACGCTGGTGCCCTACATCGGCACCGCCGGTGAGTTGAAGACCAAGCCGACGCAGCACAGCGTGCGCGACCTGCGGTCGATCGGCATCCAGCCGGACATCCTGCTCTGTCGCACCGATCGATTCCTCGACCCGGACTTGAAGCGGAAGATCGCGCTCTTCTGCGACGTCGCCGAAGAAGCGGTCATCACCGCCAAAGATGTGGACACGATCTACGAAGTGCCGCTGGTGTTGAAAACGGAGGGCCTCGATCAGATCATCCTCAAACAGCTCGGGCTGCCGCTCACGCAGGCGCGCACCCAGGCGTGGGAAGAGCTCGTCGATCGCATCAAGAACCCGATCGAGGAGCTGACGATCCACGTCGTCGGCAAGTACACCGGCTACGAGGATTCGTACAAGAGCCTCAACGAGGCGGTCTATCACGGCGGGTTCGCGCATCGCCTGAAGGTGCGACTGAACTGGGTGGAGGCCGAAGCGCTCGAAAAGGAAGGCGGGGGGCGACTGCTCGAAGGCGCGCACGGCATTCTCGTGCCGGGAGGATTCGGCTCGCGCGGCACGCGCGGCATGATGAAGGCGTCCGAGTACGCACGCGAGCATCGCGTGCCGTTCTTCGGGATCTGCTACGGATTCCAGTGGGCCACCGTCGAATACGCGCGCAACGTCTGCGGGCTCGAAGGGGCGGATTCAACCGAAGTCGACGAGAACGCGCCGCACAAGGTGATCTACAAGCTGCGCGATCTGCTCGGCGTCGACGATCTCGGCGGCACGATGCGTCTGGGGCGCTACGCGTGCGAGCTGGTGCCCGGCTCGGTCGCACAGCAGATCTACGGCACCTCGCTCGTCCACGAGCGGCATCGCCACCGCTTCGAATTCAACTGCCTGTACGAACCGGCGCTGACCGACGCCGGTATGCGCGTCTCGGGACGTTCGCCCGATGGCAAGTTCGTCGAGATCGCCGAGCTGCCGTCACACCCGTGGTTCGTGGCGGTCCAGTTCCATCCCGAGTTCCAGTCCAAGCCGCTGCGGCCGCATCCGCTGTTTGCCAGCTTCGTCGGCGCGGCGTATCGGCACAAGCGCGGAGCGCGCGAGGACGCGGCGATCGAGCGACAGCGCGCGCTTGCCTGAGGGACAGAGAAGAAGAGTGTGATTCCAGTCAAGATCGGCTCGTTCTCGATCGGCGGCGGTCACCCGCTCGCCTTCATCGTCGGGCCGTGCGTGATCGAGAGCGCGTCGCACGCGCTCGAGATTGCACAGGCCATTGGCGACATCGCGGCACGCGCCGACGTGCCCGTGGTCTTCAAGGCCTCGTACGACAAAGCGAATCGCACCTCGCTCACGTCGTTTCGCGGCCCGGGCCTGGAGCGTGGGCTCGGGATTCTCGCCGAGGTGAAAGCGCGCACGGGGCTGCCGACACTGACCGACATTCACGAGCCATCGCATGCGGCGCCGGCAGCCGAGGCGGTCGATGTGCTGCAGATTCCCGCGTTCCTGTCACGACAGACCGATCTGCTGATCGCCGCGGCGCGCACGGGAAGGGCCGTCAACATCAAGAAGGGCCAGTTCATGGCGCCCGACGACATGCGCCATGCGATCGCAAAGGTGACCGCCGAAGGCAACCAGCGAGTGCTCGTCACGGAACGTGGCGTGAGCTTCGGGTATCACAACCTGGTCGTCGACATGCGGGCCTTCCCCATGCTGCGCAAGCTCGGGTACCCTGTCGTGTTCGATGTTACTCATGGTCTGCAGTTGCCCGGCGCAGGCGACGGCGTGAGCGGAGGCATGGCCGAATATATCGAGCCACTGGCCGCGGCGGGCGTCGCCGCTGGTATCGATGTCGTGTTCATGGAGGTCCACGAAGAGCCGTCCCGGGCGAAGAGCGACGCGGCCAACGCACTGCGGCTCGATCGTCTTGAAGGGCTGATGCGAAAGCTGACGCGGATCCACGCCGTCGCGCACGCCGCCGCGTCCGAGGTGCGCGCCTGATGCTTCGCGACGCCGTCCGCCACGCCGTCGATCTCTCGCTCGCGCGCAAGGTCCTGCAGACCGAGGCCGATGCGATCCTGGCGCTTCTTGACCGCGTCGACCAGCGTTTTGAACGGGCTGTCAGGCTGTTGCTCGAGTGCCGCGGCCGCGTCATCGTCACCGGCATGGGCAAGTCCGGCATCGTCTGCCGCAAGATCGCCGCAACGCTGTCCAGCACCGGCACGCCCGCCTTCTTTCTTCATCCGGCGGAAGCGATTCACGGCGACCTGGGCGTCCTGCAAGCCGACGATGTCATCGTGGCGCTGTCGTACAGCGGTGAGACCGAGGAACTGCTGCGCCTGCTGGAAACGATCAAGCGACTTGGCGCGACGCTCATCGCCATCACCGGTGACGAGCGATCGACGCTCGCGCGAACCGCAGATGTGGCGCTCGACTGTCGCGTCTCTGAAGAGGCGTGTCCGCTGAATCTGGTGCCGACGGCGAGCACGACGGCGGCACTCGCCTTGGGCGATGCCCTGGCGATGTGCGTGCTGGTCGCGAAGGGATTTCGCCAGGAGGATTTCGCCAATCTGCACCCGGGCGGCAAACTCGGGAAGCGTCTGATGCGCGCCGAGCAGTTGATGCACGCCGGCGATCAGGCCGCCGTCGTCACCACCACGACGCCGATGGCCGATGTGATCTATGAGATGTCGCGCAAGGGGCTCGGTATGACGTGCGTGGTCGACGAGGATCGCCTCGTCGGCGTCATCACCGACGGCGACTTGCGACGACACATGACCGGCGGCGGAAATATCCTCGACCGCGCGGCCGCCGACGTCATGACGCGCGGCCCGATTACGGTACGCCGCGACACACTGGCCGCCGAGGCGCTGCACATTCTGGAGCAACGCAAGATCACCTCGGTCGTCGTCGTCGACGAGGCACAGCACGTGCTGGGCATCGTGCACCTGCACGATCTCTGGCACACTGATCTGTTTTAGAGACCGCAAATCCCAAATCCCAAAACCTAATCCCAGGCGATGTCAGAAGATCCAACGCGACATGGCTCCCCGCGTGAGGGACAGGCGTTCACGTTGGGGTTTGGGGTTCGGTCATTGGGATTTGCGATTTCACCATGACACAGTACGTGCTCCTTGCCGTGCTCATCGCGCTGCTGGTGGGGGTGGCGACGGGCAAGGCCTGGGAACGCTACAAGCTTCGCGACGGCCGGTGGATCGATCGCCGTCGCCTGCGCGAGACGCCGCATTACATGCTCGGCCTCAACTTCCTCGGCGATCAGCAGGTGGACCAGGCGATCGACGAGCTGACCCGGGCCGACGCCGGCGATCCGGACGCCCTCGAGATTCACATGATCCTGGGTAATCTGTACCGGCAGAAGGGACAGGTCGGCCGCGCGATCACCGTGCACCAGGCGCTCCTGCAGCGCCCGGATCTGCGCACGCTCGAACAGGCGTACGTCCTGCTGTGCCTTGGGTTGGACTACCGGCACGGTGGCTTCGTCGACCGCGCGCTCGCGGCCTTTCAGGAAGTCGTGCGGCTCGATCCGAAAAACCGCTACGCGCTGGTCAACCTGCAGAAGCTCTACGAGGATCAGCAGCAATGGAACGAGGCGCTGCGCGTGCGCGAGCAAATCGCCAAGATCGACGGCGCGCAGGTCGATAACCGGCAGATTCTCGGATTCCTGTATAACGAGGTCGGCACCGCGCAGGAGCGGGCCGGAGACACATCGGGGGCGGCGAAAACCTTCAGCCACGCGATCGACGTCGACGCGCGAACGGCGCCGGCGTACCTGAATCTGGGCGACGTCCGCGCGCAGAAGGGGGACATTCTCGCAGCCATCGACGCCTGGGAGCAGCTCACGCAGCAGGTCCCGGACCGCGCACACCTCGCCTTCGATCGTCTCGAGCGTGCGTATATGACGCTCGGCAGGTCCGGCCGTTTCAGGGATCTCTGCCAGCGGATCATCGCCGCCAATCCGCAGGACTGGCGCGCGCGTCTCGCCTTATCGCGTCATGTCGTCGCCTCCGGCGATCATCGCGCGGGTCTCGAGCTGCTGTTCGACGCGCTGCCGCACAACCCGCATGGGCTCGTCCTGCATCAGCAGGTGTGGCGCGCGCTGGTGGCCCTGGCGCTCGATCCGGTGCTCGTCAACCGCTATGTCGAGCTCGCGCGGCGGGCCGTGTTCTATCTCGATCCGCACGTGTGCGTGCACTGCCGCTATCGCAGCACCGAGCTGCTGTGGCAATGCCCGCAATGCCACGAATGGAACACGTTCGTCGAGGAGCGAATCGCGCCGGCGAAGGATGTTGCGCTCGCCGAGCCGCTCTCGGAATAGCGGCGATCAGACGCTCCGGCGGGATAACTTCCAACCTCCAACTTCCCAACGCCAAACGCTGCGAGCAGCTGAAGCGTTTGGACATCGGAAATTGGAACGTTGAAATTAACCGTGCCGGAAGGCACCGCTACGTCGCGCCGAGTGCCATCAACCGATCGTAAACGGCCCGGACCTGCAGATTGGTCTCCTCGATCGTTCCCGTCGTCCAGATCACCATGTCCGCGCGGCGGACCTTTTCGTCGATCGGCAGCTGCGCGGCGAGCCGTTGCCGCGCCTCCGCCTCGGTGAGCCCATCACGGGCGACGATCCGGACGACTTGGGTCTCCGGATCGCACGCAGCCACGACGACGGCGTCGAACGCGCGCTCGCGATCGACTTCGAACAGCAGCGGGATATCGGCGATGGCAAATGGGTGTCGGAGCGGATCAAGTGCATCGAACCACTCGTCGGTGGCGCGCTGCACCGCCGGATGGATGATGGCTTCGAGATCGCGGCGCGCATCGGCATCGGCGAAGACGATCGCCCCGAGCTTCCGGCGATCGAGGGCCCCGCTCGCATCGACGACGTCGGCTCCGAATCGGCGAACGACGGCCGCTCGACCGGGCGTGCCCGGCAACACCACCTGCCTCGCCAGCACGTCAGCGTCAATTGTCGGTACGCCGAGCGCCTCGAACTGGGCGCGGACGTGGCTCTTGCCGGTCGCTATTCCACCGGTCAGGGCAACACGTCTTACCCGAGCCATGTGCAATGCAGAAGGCTGATTGCAGAACGGCGATTCATTTCTTGAATGTCGATCAGATCGATGTCGAATACTTCAGAAGTATGCACACTTCTGAAGTTCACATCCGAACGTTAAATCGACGATCTGCAATCAGTCCTCTGCAATTTCACGAGCGGCGATTCTGCGCCGCTCGCAACGTGTTCGTCATCAGCATCGTGATGGTCAGCGGCCCCACGCCGCCGGGAACGGGCGTGACCGCGCCGGCGACGTCGGCGACCTCCGGATGCACATCGCCAACGAGAACCGACCCCTTGGACTCGAACAGCGCGTGGCGTGGGTGTCCTTCGGGAAACAGCGTCGTGGCGACAGCGGGGTCGCTCACACGGTTCATACCCACGTCAATCACTACGGCACCAGGTTTCACGAAGGCCCGCGTCACGAGACCTGCCCTGCCTGCCGCGGCCACGAGGATATCCGCGCGGCGGCACACGTCAGCCAGATGCGGTGTCTTCGAATGACAAATGGTTACCGTCGCGTCGCGGTGCAGCAGCAGCAACGCCATCGGCTTGCCGACGATATCGCTGCGGCCGACGACAACGGCTTCTCTCCCACCGATCGTGATCCGCTCGCGCTCCAGCAACTCGATGATGCCCGCCGGCGTGCAGGCCACGAGCTTCGGCCTGTTCTGTACGAGCAAGCCGACGCTTTCCGCGCCGAAGGCATCGACATCCTTGTCCGGCGAGATCGCGTCGAACACCCGCTGCTGGGCGCCGCTGCCCATCTCCTTCGGCAGCGGCGACTGCACGAGAATCCCGTCGTGCGCGTCACTGCCGTTGAGGCGATCGACCAGGGAGAGCGCGTCCGCCAGTGTCGCGGTGTGCGGCAGTCGTTCGAGATCGACGCGGAAGCCGATCTCTCGTCCCGCCTTCACCTTGTGTCGGACGTACACCTCCGAGGCGGGGTCGTTGCCGACGAGAACGATGCCGAGCCCCGGAGGGCGGCCGTGCCGTTCACGGAAGGCCGCCACCTGCGGCCTGATTTCGTTTTGCAGACGCTCCGCCAGCGCCTGTCCATCGAGCACGCGCGCGCTCATGTCGCGACCGTTTCCTCGAGCGCCTTCACGCTTTGCGGCCGTCCGAGCACGACCATCTCGTCGCCGGCATTCAGCACCGCCTCGGGCGGCGGGTTGAATTCCATCGCGCCGCCGCCGCGCTTGATCGCCACGACGATGACGCCAAATTTTTGCCGGATGCCGGCATCGACGATCGTCTTGCCGACCAGCGCCGAGTTCTCCCTGATGTGCACCTGCTCCATCGACAGATCGAGATGGCCGGCGCTGGTCGCGAGCTGAACGAAGTCGACAACGGCCGGCCGCAGCGCACTCTGCACCATGTGCGTTGCGCCGATGTGATAGGGCGAGATCACCCGGTCCGCTCCCGCCCGTCGCAGCTTGTGCTCCGCGTCGTCGGCTTCGACGCGCGCGATGATGAAGAGATCCGGACGCATGACGCGCGCGCTGAGGACGGTGAACACGTTCTCGGCGTCGGTGCCGACGGCGGCGATCAGGCCGCGAGCACGGTGAATGCCGACGCGCCGCAGCACGTCTTCCTGACTGGAGTCGGCGTGAACGGCCAGCCAGCCCCGTTCCGTCACCGCGTGAACGAGCTCGGGATCGCGTTCGATGACCACGAATGGCACGCCCTGCTGGTGCAGGTCATCGACGATGATGCGCCCGATCCGGCCGTAGCCGCAGACGATGAAGTGGTCGTGGATGCGGTCGAGCATGCGTGCGAAACGACGTTCTTCGAAGCGGCGGTGGAGCCCGCCTTCGACAATCGACGTGACAACCAGCGTGGCCGTGTAGAACGCCGTCCCGACGCCGCCGAAGATCAGGACAACGGTGAAGACCTGGCCGGCGCGCGACAGCTCGTGGACCTCGCGAAAGCCAACGGTGGCGACCGTGGTGACCGTCATGTAGAACGCGTCCCACGCGCTCCACCGCTCGACCACCATGTAGCCGATCGTGCCGCCCGCCAGGATTGCGATCAGCAGCGCCAGCGCGAATCCGGCGCCCTGCGCCGGCAGCCACGACCGGCCGGTCGCGTTGGCCACGACGGTCAGCGCACGGCCATTTCGCGGCGGGTTTCGAGTCGGCTATGCGATATCCCGTAACCGAAATAGACGGCCAGACCGATCACCAGCCACACGATCAGCCGCAACCAGTTCGTCCAGCCAAGGCCGTAAATCATCGCGCCGCAGACGACGATCCCGAGCGTGGCCACGACGGGCAGGGCGGGAACCGTGAAGCCGCGCGTCAGGTCCGGTCGCCGCCGTCGCAGCACCCACACGCCGGCGCAGACGAGGATGAACGCGAACAGCGTGCCGATGCTCGTCATCTCGCCGACGATGTCCTCGGGGATGAACGCGGCAAAGAGGCCCGTGAAGACGAAGAAGATCATGTTCGACTTATACGGCGTGCGGTAGCGCGGATGCACGTCGGAGAACACTCGCGGCACGAGACCGTCATGGCTCATCGCGTAGAAGACGCGCGACTGCCCGAGCAGCATCACGAGGATCACGGAGGAGAAGCCGGCGAGAATCGCGACGGTGACGAACCGCGACAGCCATTCATATCCGGGCATGTAGGTGGTGATGGCGAAGGCAACGGAGGCTTCCCTGCCGTGCGTCCGGAAATCCTCCACCGTCGCCAGGCCGCTCAGTACGTAGGAGAACAGAACATAGAGGATGGTGCACACGGCGAGGGATCCGAGAATCCCGATTGGCATGTCGCGTTTCGGATTTCTGGTCTCCTGCGCCGCGGTCGAGACCGCGTCGAACCCGATGAACGCGAAGAAGACCACGCCGGCGGCGCCAAGGATCCCCAGGAGCCCACCGTAGTTGTGCGTCACACCCTCCGGCGTGGTGTAGATCGTCGCCGGCGGAATCAATGGCGTGTGGTTCGCCGGATTGATGAAGCGCCAGCCCAACACGATCACCAGGAGCACGATCGAGACCTTCGTGATCACGATCAGGTTGTTCACCAGTGCCGACTCACGGGTGCCACGAATCAGCAGGCCCGACAGGATCGCCAGGATGATGATCGCGGGAATATTCATGATTCCGTGGACGCCGTTCATGCTTTCAAACGGTGAGTGTCGCCAGACGTACGGAATCTCCATTCCAAAATAGCCGAGCACGCGGTTGAAATATTCGCTCCAGGCGATGGAGACCGTCGCCGCACCGACCGCGTATTCGAGCACCAGGTCCCAGCCGATGATCCACGCGATGAACTCGCCCATCGTCGCGTAGGAGTACGTGTAAGCACTGCCGGCAATTGGGATTGTGGAGGCAAACTCCGCATAGCAGAGCCCGGCGAAGGCGCAGCCGATCCCGGCGACGATGAACGCGATGACCACCGCCGGTCCGGATCGGTCGGCAATGGCCGCCGCCGTGCGGACGAACAAGCCGGCGCCGATGATGCCGCCAATGCCCAGAGATATCAGTGAGATCGGCCCGAGCGTCCGCTTCAGCGTGTGCTCGCCTGTGACCTGCGCATCGGCCAGCAGGCGATCGATCGGCTTGGTTCGAGTCAGTGAGCTCATAGGACATTCATCATTCGTGAATCGTGATTCGTGAATCGTGATTCGAGACTCATCATCCGGTGATTGCCGGCCAGCGCCTCCACAAATCAGAACTCGTGAATCGCGAATCACGAATCACAAATCACGAATCGTACCCAGACTATACGCGATGTTCAGCGAGATCCCGAAGGTAGGCTCGAACGCGAGCAGACGGGTCGCCGCCGACGAGGAGGTCGCTGATGACGGCTACACTGGCGGCGCCGGAGGCGACCACCGATGCGGCGGTCGCGAGCGTAATGCCGCCGATCGCCACAACCGGCAGCGCGCCTGCCCGCTCGCTTGCGTGTCGGACGAGCTCGAGGCCGACCGGACTGTACCCCGTGTCCTTTGTTTGTGTCCCAAAGACCGGTCCCACCGCAACGTAGCTCACCGGCTCGCGAACTGTGGACGCGACCTGCTCCACGGAATGTGTCGAGAAGCCGATGATCGCCAAGGGGCCGAGGAGCTGTCGTGCGTCGACCGGCGGAAGGTCGTCCTGGCCGACGTGCACGCCCGCGGCGCCCGACAGCCGCGCGATGTCCACGCGATCGTTGACGATCACGGCGGCATCGTAGCGGCGAGCCACTCGCACCAGGTCATCGGCGAGCGCGAGAAACGAGGCAGAAGCCAGGTGCTTGGCGCGGAGCTGAAGGAGTCGAGCGCCACCATCGAGACAGGCGCGCGCAAGATCGAGCGGAGTCCAGCCGGCGCGCGCCGCCACCTCGAGATCGACGATAGCCGTGAGCTTAGGCAGCTGGGTACCGAGCAACCAGCTACCCGGCGGCGGCGAGCGTGTCGCTCTTCGCCTTCGGCAGGAACCGGTCCATGAACGCTGTGCTGATGTGACCCGCCTGGAAGTCGGCGTCGTTCAGGATCTTCAGATGCAGCGGGACCGATGTTCTAATCCCCTCAATCACTGTCATCTCCAGGGTCCGCCGCATGCGGGCGATCGCTTCCTGGCGATCGCGACCGTGCACGATGATCTTGGCAATCATCGAATCGTAGTAGGGGGACACCGTACACTCCGCGTGCGCGAAGGTGTCGATGCGCACACCGGGCCCGCCGGGAACGCTCCACGTGTGAATGAGGCCCGGTGATGGCGCAAACGTGTCGGGATCTTCGGCGTTGATACGGCACTCGAGCGAGTGGCCGGTAAAGGTGACCTCGCTTTGCTTGAACGAGAGTCGCTCGCCCGCCGCGATCCGGATCTGCTCCTTGACGATGTCGATGCCGGTCACCATTTCCGTGACCGGGTGCTCCACCTGAAGACGCGTGTTCGTCTCCATGTAGTAGAACTTGCCGTCGCCGTCCATCAGGAACTCGAACGTGCCGGCATTGGTGTATTGCACGGCCTTGGCCGCGTCGACCACCAGGCTGCCCATCCTTCGCCGCGCGCGCTCGGTGAGCGCCGGTGATGGCGATTCCTCGATCAGTTTCTGATGACGCCGCTGGATCGAGCACTCGCGTTCGCCCAGATGCACGACGTTGCCGTGATGGTCGCCGATGATCTGGAACTCGATGTGCCGCGGGTTCTCCAGATACTTCTCGATGTAGACATCGCCGTTGCCGAACGCCGCGTCTGCTTCACGCTGCGCCGTCCGCAGCAGGTGCGGCAGGTCGGCTGCACTGCGCACGATCCGCATGCCACGACCGCCGCCGCCGGCGACGGCCTTGATCATGACGGGATAGCCGATCTCCTTGGCGATCTTGGCGGCCTTGTCTTCGTCCTCCACTGGACCGTCGCTGCCCGGCAGCATCGGCAGTCCCGCCTTCTTCATCGCCTTGCGGGCACGCGCCTTGTCGCCGAGCAGCTTGATCACGTTCGGATCGGGCCCGACGAAGCGGATGTGACACGCCTCGCACACCTCGGCCAGATACGCACTCTCGGACAGGAACCCATAGCCGGGATGAATCGCATCGGCGCCGGTGATCTCCGCGGCGCTGATGATCGAGGGAACGTTGAGGTAGCTGTCGGCGCTGCGGGGCGGCCCGATGCAGACGTCCTCGTCGGCAAAGCGTACGTGCAACGAGTTTTCGTCGGCTTCCGAGTAGACGGCGACCGTCTTGATCCCGAGCTCGCGACAGGCATGAATGATGCGCAGCGCGATCTCACCGCGATTGGCTATGAGGATCTTCTTGAACATACGATTCCGGCCCCATTCACCCCATTACGAACCACAGAGGCGCAGAGACACAGAGGGGCGTTTTTCAAAATCGGTGTTCCCAATTTCAAGATCATGAAGAAGGCCACTCTGTGCCTCTGTGTCTCTGTGGTTCGTCGTCCGGGAATAGTGCATCGAATCAAGCGGGTTTTATCGCGAACAGCCTCTCCCCATACTGCACGGCCTGGCCGTTCTCCACGTAGATCTTGACGATCTCACCATCGCACTCGGCGTTGATCTCGTTCATGAGCTTCATCGCCTCGATGATGCAGAGTACCTGCCCTTTCTTCACGGTCTCGCCGACGTCGACGAAGGGCCTGGCGCCCGGTTCCGACGCGCGATAAAACGTCCCGACGATCGGCGATTTGATCACAGCCAGGTCGACGTCTTCGTTGGCGGCGGTGAGCACGGACGCCGCGGCCCCGGTATCGGTCGTCGTCGTGGGCAGCGGCGCCGGCGACGCGGCCGCCGTCGGGGCGAACGTCATTGCCGGTATCGCGGGCATCGCCGCCGTCCAATGCCCAGCCGTCGACTTGCGCAGCCGCAGCTTGACGTGCTCCCGTTCGAGCTCGAATTCGGTGAGCTCGTGCTCGCGCATCAACTCCAGTATTTGTCTGATCTCGTCGAGATCCATCAATCGAAGGAATCAGGAATCTGGAATCTGGAATCCGGGGTGGGCCAGGAATCAGCAGGGGAGGAATGAGGGCCCTGAATCCTGACTCCTGATACCTGCATCCTCATAGTTCGAGCAGCTCGCGCGTGACCGACGTCAGCACTCGACAGCCGTCGTCGGTCACGAGGACATCGTCTTCGATTCGCACCCCGCCCCATCCTGGCAGATACGCGCCCGGCTCGATCGTGAATACCATGCCTGGCTGAAGAGAGACGGACGGGGCGTCAGCGCGCGGGCGTCCGATGCGAGGTTCCTCGTGCACATCGAGGCCGAGGCCATGACCGGTGCCGTGACCAAAAGCCGCGCCGAGGCCGCGATCCTCGAGCAGCTGTCGGGCTGCCGCATCGACAACGTGCGTCTCGACTCCGGGTCTGACCGCCGCGATGGCCGCCTGCTGTGCATCGCGCACGGCCTCATACACACGTCGCGCTTCGGAAGACGCCGGCCCAACGCTGATGGTCCGGGTCAAGTCGCAGCAGTATCCGTCCAACACGCCGCCGAAGTCCAGCACCACCAGGTCACCTGACGCTAGAGTCCGCTCGCCCGCGCGATAGTGTGGCAGCGCGGCATTGGGCCCCGACGCGACAATCGTGTCGAAGGCGAGCCGTTCGTATCCGGCCGCGCGCATCGCTAACTCGAGCGCAGTGGCGATCATCTGCTCGCTGAGGCCGGCGCGGATCGCGCGGAACGTCGCGTCGGCCGCTGCCGTCATGCGCGACGCCGCATCGCTCAACGCCGCAATCTCGTCGGCGTCCTTGATCATCCGCGCCTGCTCGACGACGCGCTCGGTGGCGCGCAGCACGATGCTTGCCTGATGCGCCGCGACGGTCCGCAGCAGCCACTCATGGCGCGCGACCGTCAGATGCGCCGCTTCGAATCCGACCGTCGTGACGCCGATCTCCTGAAGACACGTCAGCAGCGCTTCATCATAGCTGGCGGGCACCGGCCACGTGCGCAGTCCGGGACACGCGGATGCCGATGCCTGGAGCGTTCGCACGGCTTCCTCGTAGCGGAAATCAATCAGCAGGTGTGCGGCGTCGCGCGTCAGCACGAGAATGCCTGCGCTTCCGACGTGATTCGTGAGATAGCGAATATTGGTCGAGGCGAAGACGATGAGCGCGTCGACGCTGAGTGAGTCGATCGACTGTCTGACGCGCGCATGCCGGCGCGCGAGCGCGGCGGTGACGGGCAGCCGCATCAGTGCGGCTGCCCCGAGAACGAGAAACGTTGGCGTGCCTCACAAGGCCCGCCCCACCTGGAGTCGGCCACTGGCCGATTATGTCCCGATCCGCCTTCGCCACAGGCGACGGCGGACAGGTCCGCCCTCGCCCGAGACCACCGCGGATAGCGTTTACGGTGCGACCGTAATTGACTGCGACACCGTACCCGTCCGCCCCTGCCCATCTGTGATCGTCAACGTGACGATCACAGCGCCCTGAGCTGAGTACGTGTGCGTCGCGAGCGGCGACGAGGAGCTCGACGTGTTCCCGTCACCGAAGTTCCACGAATAGGTTGCGATCGCGGAGCCGTTCGTACTCGCCGACGCCGACCCGTCAAATGCCGCGGCGACGTTCACCTTCGGCGACGTGGGACTGACAGTGAATGACGCCGTCAATCCGGTTGTGACCACAACCGATTTCTGCGTCTGCGACGTCAAGCCACGATCGTCGGTGACCGTGAGCACCACGAGGTACGTCCCGGCTGTCGTATACGTGTGGTGGATCACCGGGCTTCCCGCCTGATTGTCCGAGCCGTCGCCCCAACTCCAGTTGAACGTGGCGATCCGATGTCCCGACGCCGCTGTTGCAGTGGCCGTGAAGGTTGCTTCCTGACCGGTGAGCAGACCGGTCGGCGAAACGGTGAACGACACGGTCGGCGGTGCAACGGGAACGACTGTTACCTGCGTCTGCTTGGCCGTCGATGCGCCGCCGCCGTCTGTCACGGTCAACGTCACCGTGTAGTTACCGATCTGCGAAAAGACATGCGTGACAACTGGTCCACTCGCACTGGAGCCGTCGCCGAAGTCCCAGGCGAACGTGCATGTACCGGCGCAGCTCACACCTGTCGCCGTCAATGTGGCGGTCGTGCCCACTTCCGGGGTCGCGGGGCTGACGGCGATCGCACCCACGATCGGCCCCAACACGCCGATTGACAGTGTTCGCGCCACCGCGTTGTCGAAGTTCGTCCCCACCGGCGTCGCGGTAACCACGATGTTGCCCTGCGAGCCGCTCTGAGGCGCAGTGACCGTTACAGTCGCCGCCCCATTGGAGCCGGTCACAACTTCGCTTTGCGACAGGACCGCGCCGGTCGGCGCACTCGTGCCCAACGACAGGCCAACGCGCTGCCCTGAGACAGGTTTTCCTGCTGCATCGCGGACGGTGACCGTGACCACGGATGTGGAGCTCCCGTCGCGTGGTAACTGATCGGGCGTCGCCGTCATCGTCACCGACAGGCCGAATTCGGCGGGTCCGACAGGCGAAGGGCCCGCCTGCTTGTCGATGCCGCAGCCGGCGACGGCAACGACCGCCACAAACGCCGCGACGGCGCGACAGAGATTTCTGACAGTGAGACAGCTCATCATGGCTTCCTAGTTCGGGTCTCCGAAGTCGCCGAAATCGATGGTGATACTTCCGCTCACGCTGACGTCATTGCCCGCCTGATCGCGTCCGTAAAAGGTGATGTCGGCGATGGTGGAAATGATCATCGGGTTGCGTACGAGGGACTTCAGCGGCGCGTCTTCCTTGGCGGTGTGACGCACCAGCTCGAAGGTTGCCGTCACGTCCTTGTCGGCCTGCGCCGTGAACGTCAGGCCGCCGTCGATTGGATATGGAACGTCCGCTCCAGGGCTGTTGCGCCCGTCCATGCGGCGGTACGTAACCGTGTAACGCGTGAAGGTGACCTGATTGAGCGGCGTCGGTGTCGTGACGGAACCGGCCTGACCGGGGTCCTTCAGAATCAGGCGCATCGTCACCGCACCGAAGTCGTTGAACACGGTCGGCACCCGCACCTGCTCCTCGCCGATCTTCTTATTGACGTAGGTCAGGACGTCGGATTGGAGTGAGCCACGGAGCTTGTCCGGGTCCGCGCCCGATGCGGCCAGCAGCGACAGGATGATCGGTTGCGCCGGCGCCCGCCCCGAGTTCCGCACGTACTCGCCGCAGCCGGTGCCCGACACGGCCAGCAGCACGAGTGCCGCGCGCACGACTGTATTGAACGCGTTGGTTCTCACAACTACTCCTAGCGAGGCTCCGCCTTGGACCAACGAGGCTCCGCCTCGCTAGTCGCGCTATCTCTTTGCCCCGCTCCGCGGGGCGAGCCGTCTCGACCGTCGAAGATCTGATTCATCTTTTCAACAACTCGCGCGGTCAATTCGGCTACAGACGCTGGATTCGAGGCGTGATGAAGATCAGGAGCTCGCGGCTCTCATCCGCCAGGGTGTCGCGTTTGAACAACCAGCCGAGCAACGGAACGCGGTGCAGGCCCGGGGTGCGGTCCTGCGCGCTTTGTTCGCGGCTGACGTAGATGCCACCGATTACGGTCGTGTCGCCATCGCTGACCAGCACGCGGGTGATCGCGCGCTGTGTGTCGATCGGCGGAATGTTGTTGACGGAGCGGCTGAAATCGGGCGACGCGTTCTCGACGCTGATGTTCATGATCACCGTGTTGGCGGCCGTGATCTGCGGCGTGACTTTCAGTGTCAGCGCCGCGTCCTTGAAGGAGACGGTGACGGTGTTGTTCGCAATCGTCTGAATCGGAATCTGGATGCCCTGCGTGATCTCCGCTTCGATGTTGTTCTGCGTCGACACACGCGGCGTCGACAGCAGGCGCCCCTGTCCCTGACGCTCGAGCGCTGACAACGCGACGTCCAGGTTCACCGCCCCGTTGATCGACCCGAGCGCGAGCCCGATCGCCGACGACGCCCCATTTACGCCGAGGCTGACGACGTTGTTCGCCGCGTCGCCCGCGTCGGGTCCCTGCAGTCCCGCGCCCGTTCGCCCGGTGATGCTGCCCTGATTCGGAAATGCCAGCGGCAGCGTGTTGCCCAGCGCCGTGCTCGCCCGTGCGCCGACTCCCCACTGCACGCCAAGGCTGCGCGCGAATTCACGAGTGGTCTGGACGATCCGCGCTTCGATTTCGACCTGCGGCTGCGGCACGTCGAGCGTCGTCAACAGACTGCCGGCCGCGTCCAAGCGATCGGGCAGATCGTTGATGATGATCGTGTTCGTGCGGGGATCGGTCTGGATGGTACCGCGCTTGGAGAGCGCCGTCGCCGTCAGCAGCGCCTTGAGGTCTTCGGCCTTCGCGTAACTCAGCGATCGGGTCAGGACGCGAAGCTCGCCGGACAATGCCTGCTCTTCCGACAGCCTGCGACGCTGTCCTTCTTCCTCGGCCAGCACCGCGAGCGGCGCGACGCGGACGATCGTGCCGTCCACGACGTAGCCAAGCTTGTTGGCGCGGAGGATGATGTCGAGCGCCTGATCCCACGGCACGTCGCGCAACGCGACGTCGACGGTGCCCTGAATCGTGGGGTCGATCACGACATTGAGACCACTGATCTCCGCGAACGTGCGCAACACCGCGCGCAGGTCGGCTCCCTGAAAGTCGAGACTCACAGGATGACCGGTGAAACGCGTCGGCGCGCCGCCTGCCGGCGTTTGCGCCTGCCCCGCCGCCGGCGCCGGTGCCGCTGGTTGCGTCGGAGCCTGGGCGGACGCTGCCGGCGCGGGCGCGCGCTGAACGGACGGACGCCCCGCTGTCGCCGCCGCCACAGGTGGGTCTTTCTTCTCTGCGCCTTTATCCGGAGTCCCTGCCGAGACGGGCTCGTCGAAGACGACGGTCAGATCCTGTTGGTCGGGCGACGCATCAAGTCGATACGCCGTGGCGCGCGACAGCTCCATCGTCACGCGCGTCACCAGCGGTGAGGTGGGACTCAGGCCGATGTGGACACGATCGACAGGACCTTGCTTGATCGGTGTGACCGACGGCAGCGCCGAGGTGACGTTTGGAAGATCCAACTGCAGACGGCGGGGCCCGTCTTTGGGCATCTCCACGCTGGAGGCGAGTAGACGTCCCGTTCCGAGCAACGTCACGGCAGTCGCGTCGCCGCGCCGCGTGACCCGAACGTCACGAATCGCGCTCGACGGGCCGGCCATCGAGATGGCAGGCCCGGCCGCGCCGGGCGCCGGCCGATCCGCTTCGACGACGATCACGTTGCGTGCGCTGCGAACCCGCGGGCGCATTGGCTGATTGAGCGTCAGGCGCACGCGCGCGACGTCAGCGCCATCGGTTGAGCGGCCGCTTTCGACCTGCACCGCAGAAATGGGATTGCGGGGGTCGGGCACGAACTGGTCGGCAACACCGGTCACGGTCACATCGCGAAGTTCCACGACGAAGGTCCGCGCGTCCGGCTGCGACGCGACGTAGGGAACGGGATCGGACGCTTCGATGGAGACGGTACCGACACGTTCGTTGACCCGTGACGCGATCCGTTTCAGGACCGCCAGGTCATTCCGCGGGCCGGTGGCGGCAAGCGGCGCGATGACGCAGAGCGCCAGCGCGACACAAGCCCAAAGCCTGGCCGCCATCCAGCGCTGGCTTGGTCGGGCCGCGTTGCGGCCCGACATGGCGGAGGCGTGCCGCCGTGAATATCGGTGCATCGTTACCTGCCCTCTTCCGTCTGCCGCAGGACCTTTTTCAGTTCGCGCTGCTTTTGCAGCGACAGCGGCTCATTGACCTGCTGCAGAATCACCATCGCGTCCGGTGTAATCGTCCGAATCGTTCCGTCCAACAGCGCCTCGCCCGAATGGACGATGTAGGTCTTGTTGTCAGCGCCGAGCACGATCCCGACATATCCGCCCTGGCTCGCCAGGACGCCCTTCAGCGTGATCTCGCCAGCGGTCAGGCCACCCAGACCCGGGGGGCGCACGCTTGGCACTTTGCTCTGCGTATCGGCACCGCGCCGCATCAGGCTCACGAACGGATCGCGCCGATTGCCCGCGTCGTAGGTGTATCCCTGCGGCTCGACCGCGGCGACTGCCGCGGCAGCGGGAGAAGCCGGACTCTGCGACTTCTGGGCTGTCGACCCGGCCCTGGATGCTGGCGCAGGCGCTGGCGATTGCGCCGCGGCACCCTGCGCGCCGGCGAGCGCCCCGATACACAAGACGGTCAGTGCAGCAGCCGTGCGCATGTCCTACTCCGTGGCCGACGACTTCGCCGGCGCTGCGGCGGGTGCTGCCGGTGATGGGGCCGCTGCTGGTGCCGGTGCCGCCGTGGCAGAGGCCGTCCCGCGGGCCGGCGTTTCGATCAACACGAACGTCGTCGCGGTGCACTCCGCGGCAATTGTCGCGGCGCCGGACGTCGGTGGAAGGCCTTTGATCTTGATGTTGCTGACGTGGATGATGCGCGGGAACTTGCTCACCCGCTCGAGGAAGCCACCCAAATCGTGGTAATGGCCTTCGAGCTTCAGCCCGATCGGCCATTCCATGTGGATCTGTTTCTTGGCAACGGCTTGCGGCGTGAATCCGCGAATGGTCAGGTTCGATTGCGTGGCCATGCCTTGCACGCGACGAAGCAGATCGGCGACGTCCTGCTCCTCCGGCAGAACGGCCCGCAGCTGATCGAGCTGCGCTTCCAGCGTGGCGAGCTCCTGACGGAACTGGGGCAGACGACGCGCGGTGGCGCGACCTCGTTCGATTTCGGCATGGAGGCCGGCCAGTTGTCCGCGTCGCAGCTCGATGCTCGCCTGCGCCGGCTGTGCGTAGAAGTTCCAGAAGACTGCCGCACCAGCCAGCCCCAAAGCCGCGAAAGCGCCGACCTGCCCGTACCACGGCAGCTTGCTGAGACTGAGGGTCATTTGCGACCGCCAGTCGGTTCCACGCCAGCAATCTGCGCTTTGACGGTGAACTTGATCAGATCCACATTCGGTTGCCCGGAGCCGCTGCCCGGCTGCGGCTGCGGCGACTGCTGCTGCTGCGTCTGCACTTCGGTGTTGACAATCTCGATCGGCTTCTTCAACAGCGGCGTCGAGCCGAGATTGCCGACCAGATCAGAGACGGCGATGAGCGTGGTGCTGAGACCCTGAATCGTCACCGCCGTGTCCTTCTGTTCGACATCGGTGAGCCACAGCATGTCGGGAACGCTCTTGCTGAGCATGTCGAGCAGCTGCACCGGGATCGACTGGCCGCCACGAAGCTGCTGGATGAGCGCGACGCGCTGCTGCAGCTGCGCGCGACGCGCCTCGAACTGCTGCACTTCGGCGAGCAGCGGTCGTAGCCGCGCCGCCTCGTTTTGCGCAGCGGCGATGTCCGCGTCCACCCGAGCCGACGCCTGCGCAAGCGCCCAATACCACCCGCCGATGCCGAGTGCCGTCACCACCACAACAGCCATGCAGGCCAGCGACGTGTGGCGAGAACCATCGAACGCCGCAGTGGCCCTGCGCGACTTCTGCCGCTCGACGCCGAGCAGATTGATGCGAATCATCGGTCCCCTACCCGTCGCACCGCGAGGCCCACGGCCACGGCCGCTGTTGCCGCCAGCGCGGCGGCGTCGATGCCCACCTGCTTGTCCTCCCAGGCCACCGCTCGAAACGGATCGAAATCCTCGACCGGCGCGTTGAACCGTTCCTGCACCATCTCGCGGAACCCGTCGACCCGGGACGCCCCGCCGCTGAGCATGATTCGATCGATCTGCTCGGACGACGCCGTCGCCTTGAAGAAATCGAAGGTCTTCTGAATCTCGAGCAGCACGTTCTCGGTGACCGCACGCAGCACGGGCTGCGCGTCCTCGAAGGTCGCGCCGTCAACCGGCACACCCTTCTTCAACTCCTCGGCGGTCTCGAAGGGAAGATCCAGCTCCTTCTGCACCGCCTCGGTATAGGCGTTGCCGCCCATCGAGATGTCGCGCGTGAAGACCGACTGATCGCCCTCGAGGATGTTGATGTTGATCGCGCTGGCGCCCGCGTTGAGCAGCACCACCACCTGGCCAGGCGTGAGGCCGTAATTGATCTCGTAAGCGTTCTGCAGCGCGAACGCATCGACGTCGACGATCACCGGCGTCCGTCCCGCCTGCGAGATCACGCTGGTGTAGTCGCCGATCTTTTCTTTCTTCGCCGCCACCAGCAGCACGTCCATGCTGCCGCGCGACTCCGGGCCGGTGCCTGGATCGAGGATCTGGTAATCGAGGTTGACGTCCTGGATGTCAAAGGGGATGTACTGCTCGGCCTCCCAGTAGATCGACTGATCGAGCTCGGCCTGTGTCATGACGGGCAACGTGATCTTCTTGACGATCACGGCGTTGCCCGACAGCGACGCGCACACCTCTTTGCTTCTGAACGCCTTGTTGCCATCGAACAGCCGACGGATCGCATCGGCCACGGCGCCGCCGTCGATGATGGCGCCATCGACGATGGCATCCTGAGGAACCTGCTCGACGCCGAATGCGGCGACGCGGAACCCTTTGCCGGCCGGCTTCAATTCGACGGCTTTCACCGTGCTCGAGCCGATGTCGAGTCCCACGACCGACTTCGATTTGCGCAACAAGGCCACTGAATGCTCTCCGGGTCGCCTCGACCCACGGGACCGACCGTGCGCGGGTTGAATCGACCCGCGGTTCGCAGGTCTGTGCAACAGAACCCGCGTCAGAACGTTGGTGAGTCGGATCCTGCGGACAGGACACGACGGGTCGCAGCTCAAGGGGCAACCGACGTGCCACTAACCCAACCGCGCGGAGTCGCCAGAAATTGCCAGGAGGACGTGTCAAACTCTGTCGGTGCGGCGTCCCCGACAGACGGAATTCGGGGCAGCGTTACAACACTGTCGATCCTCGTGTTCCAGGTTCCGAGTTCCCGGTTCCGGGTTCCCGCGGTTCCGGGTTCCCGGTTCTGGTTCCGGCAGTTCGCCAGTTCTTTGTTCCGCGTTCAAGGGAGTTTGGGCGGTCCCCCCTCGTGGTTCTGCGTTCGAACCAACGAAGAACAGTGAACTCGACCGGAACCGATGAATTGGAACGCTTAACGCGCGGAACTGGGAACGGGGAACGTGGAACCTGGAACGGCGCGTCGTTCAAGCGGTTCCGCGAACGCTGAACCACTGGAACCCGGAAGCGGGAACCCGGAACATGGAACGCCGGCGTGAGCGGTCTCAGTTGACAGTGCCGGCAAGCGTCCGTATCATTGGGGTTTGCGGTTATAGGTTTCGTCTGCTCTGTCCGGGTCGAGTCGAGATATCTGGCAGAACGGCTTTACGCCGTTTCGCGTTGCCTGGCAAAACGGCTTACAACCGTTTCGCCAGTACGTCCCGGGCGAACAGGCCAGCGAAGGAATCCCTCTTCATGCGAACGTTTGTTGCCAGCGCGAAAAGCGTGGACAGCCGGTGGCACGTCATCGATGCCAATGGTCAGGTCCTGGGCCGGGTTGCGACCCTGGCCGCGCGGCTGCTTCAGGGCAAGCACAAGGCGGTCTATACCCCGTTCATCGATACCGGCGATCACGTGATCGTGATCAACGCCGCGTCGGTCAAGCTGACCGGCGCCAAGGAGACCGATAAGATCTACCGCCGGCACAGCGGCTACGAAGGTGGGTTGCGTGAAGAGCGCGCCGTCGACGTCCGCAAGCGCCGTCCGGTCCGTCTCGTGGAGGAAGCCATCCGTGGCATGCTGCCGAAGACCAAGATGGGCGACGCGATGTATCGCAAACTGAAGGTCTACGCCGGCGCCGATCACCCCCACGCCGCCCAGCAACCACAGAGAATCGAGGTCGCGTAATTATCTTGGCCACCATCGAATACTACGGCACGGGTCGCCGCAAGACATCGACCGCTCGCGTGTTCCTTCGTCCCGGCAACGGCACCATCACCGTCAATCACCGCCAGTTCAGCGACTACTTCCCCACGGAAACGCTGCGTATGAATGTCCGGCGGCCGTTGACGTTGACCGAGAATGTCGAGAAGTTCGACGTGCTCGCCACCGTCGATGGCGGCGGCGTGAACAGCCAGTCGGGCGCCGTGCGGCTGGGCATCGCGCGGGCGCTGGTCGAATTCAACGCCGATCTGCGCAAGGCGCTGAAGAAGGATGGGCTCCTGACGTCGGATTCGCGCGTGAAGGAGCGGAAGAAGTACGGCATGGCTGGCGCCCGGAAGCGGTTCCAGTTCAGCAAACGCTAAGAGAAAGGGAGCGCACTTGTCCGGGATTGCGATGAAGGATTTGCTGGAGGCCGGCGTTCACTTCGGCCACCAGACGAAGCGGTGGAATCCGAAGATGAAGGAGTTCATTTTCGGTGAGCGGAACGGCATTTACATCATCGATCTGAACAAGACGGTGAAGAAGTTCCGCGACGCCGAGGAGTTCGTCACCAATCTCGCGGCCGACGGCAAGACCGTGCTCTTCGTCGGGACCAAGCGCCAGGCGCAGGATGTCATCGCCGAGGAATCGCAGCGCTGCGGCATGTTCTACATCAACCAGCGCTGGCTCGGTGGACTGCTGACCAACTTCAGCACGATTCAGCGCAGCCTCGGGCGGCTGCGCGACATCGAGGCGATGGCCACCGACGGCCGCTACGACACGCTCTCGAAAAAGGAGATCGCCCGCGCCGAAAAGGAGAAGCGCAAGCTGCTCAAGAACCTCGAGGGCATTCGTCAGATGTCGCGTCTGCCCGACGCCATCTTCGTCGTCGACACGCGCAAGGAAAAGATCGCGGTCGACGAAGCGCGCAAGCTGAAGATCCCGGTCATCGGCATCGTCGACACCAACTGCGATCCCGACGAGGTCGACTTCGTGATTCCGGGCAACGACGACGCGCTGCGCGCGATCCGGCTGTTCGCCTCGAAGATCGCCGATGCGATCACCGGCGGCCGCGCGATGCGCGAGTCGCGGCTGGCCGAAGAGGACGCGGCGCGAGCCGAGGAGGCGGCGGCCGCGGACGCGGCGGCGCGACTGACGCGAGCCGTCCGGCCGCAGCGGCGAACCGAGGCCACGCCGGCCGGCGCCTAACGGCCGTCGGCGAGGAGCAGTTCAACGCGCCGGCCTCAGCCGGCGCTTTCTTTGTACAGCGAGAATATCAACATGGCAGCGACGATTACGGCAGATTTGGTCAAACAGCTTCGCGACAAGACCGGCGCGGGAATGATGGAGTGCAAGGCCGCGCTCACCGAAGCCAACGGCAATATGGAAGAAGCGATGACGCTGCTGCGCAAGCGCGGACTCGCGCAGGCGGCCAAGCGCGCCGGACGGACGACGGCGCAGGGCGTCATCGGCAGTTACATCCATCTGGGGGGACGCATCGGCGTGCTCGTCGAGGTGAACTGCGAATCGGACTTCGTGGCGCGCACCGACGACTTCAACAACCTGGTGAAGGAAGTCGCGATGCACATCGCAGCGGCCGATCCAAAGTGGGTGCGGCGCGAGGACGTGCCGGCCGATGCGATCGAGAAGGAGAAGGCGATCTACCGCGCGCAGATGGAGAAGGAGAAGAAGCCTGCGCACGTGATGGACAAGATCATCGAAGGCAAGCTCGGCGCCTTCTACTCGCAGTTCGTACTGCTCGATCAGCCGTCGATCCGCGACAACGCGATCACCATCGCGCAGCAGGTTGCACAGGCGAGCGCCAAGACCGGCGAGAACATCCAGATCAGCCGCTTCGCGCGCTTCCGCGTCGGCGAAACGACTGAATAGAAGACCTGCAATCTTCGATGTGACGATTCGAGGATTTGCGGAAAACTTTGGCTTCGTGAGCTTCGTGCATGTCGCGCAGCGACCTTCGTGGTTCTCGCGGCTGCAATATAATCGGCTGTCGATGTCCTCCGACCCTGCGGCGTCCCCGCGTACTCCCGTCTACCGCCGCGTTCTCCTCAAACTTTCCGGCGAAGCCCTGATGGGCGATCAGCAGTTCGGCGTCGATCCGGCGGTTACCGCGCGGATTGCGCGTGACGTGGCAGAGATCCAGCAGCTGGGCGTCGAGACGGCCATCGTGATCGGCGGCGGCAACATCTTTCGCGGATTGGCGGCGAGCGCACGCGGCATGGATCGCGCCACTGCGGATTACATGGGGATGCTGGCGACCGTGATCAACGCGCTCGCCCTGCAGGACGCGCTCGAGCAGTACGGTCTGGTGACGCGAACGGTCACCGCCATCGAGATGCGCACAGTCGCGGAGCCATTCATTCGACGTCGCGCGATTCGGCACCTCGAAAAAGGGCGCGTCGTGCTCTTTGCCGCCGGCACGGGCAACCCGTACTTCACGACCGACACCGCGGCGGCCCTCCGCGCGATGGAGATCAAGGCGGAGGTGATTCTCAAGGGGACGAAAGTCGACGGCATCTACACTGCCGATCCGATGCTCGACAAGGGGGCGACGAAATACCCGACGATCTCGTATCTGCAGGTGCTCGAGCGGCAACTCAAAGTGATGGACGCCACGGCGATCTCGCTGTGCATGGACAACAAGCTGCCGATCGTCGTGTTCAATCTGCGCGAGCCGGGCAACGTCGGACGCGTCGTGCTCGGCGAGCCGATCGGGACGACGGTGTCGATCTAATGGGGTCGGAGGTCATTTAACGAGGACACCCCGACCCCTTTCAGGTGAGATATGGATTTCAATGATTTGAAAGGCATGTTCACCGAAGTCAAGGGCCGCATGGACGGCGCGATCGAGCGGGTGCGGCGGGAGATGGCGAACGTTCGCACCGGACGTGCGACGGTAGGACTGCTCGACAGCGTGCATGTCGAGGCGTACGGCGCGAAGATGCCGATCAATCAGGTCGCCACGCTCTCGGTGCCGGAGCCGGCGATGATCATCGCGCAGCCGTTCGATCCCTCGCTCATGGGCGCAATCGAGAAGGCGATCCGCGCGTCGGATCTCGGACTCAATCCTGCCAACGACGGCAAGGTCGTGCGCGTCCCGATCCCGCCGCTCACCGACGACCGACGCAAGGAGCTCTCACGTCACGTCCACAAGCAGGCCGAGGAAGGGCGCAACGCCGTGCGACTGGTTCGCCGCGACGGCAACGAGCGGCTGAAGAAGCTGCTCAAGGAGCACAAGATCTCGGAAGACGACGAGCGAAAGGGTCTCGATCAGATTCAGAAGCTCACCGACGAGCACGTGAAGATGATCGACGAGCTGCAGAAGAAGAAGGACCAGGAACTGCTGGGGCATTAGTGATTCGCGATTCGTGATTCGTGATTCGTGTTCTTCGTAGAGCGATTCGAATCACGATGCACAAATCACAAATCGCTAATCCCCGAAAGAGACGCCCAGCGCGCGGGCGGTCAGCAGCAGGTCGTAATCGAGCGGGACCGTCTTGGTCTTGCCGACCACTTCGCCGAGCGGAATCGGAACGAGATCGGGAGGATGGTTCGCGACCATCTTCCCGAACTGCCCATTGACCAGCAGTTCAACCGCCTTGCCCCCAAACCGCGTCGCCAGCGTGCGATCGAACGCGGTCGGCACTCCGCCACGCTGCAAGTGTCCGAGCACGACGTAGCGCGTCTCCTTGTCGGTGAGCACCTCGAGCTGCTTCGCGCATACCATCCCGGCTCCGCCAAGTCTTTCCGCGTACCCACCGTGCGCTTGGGAGACGACGGACACTTTTCCGTCAATCGGTCGGGCTCCCTCCGCAACGACGACGATGCTGAACTTGGCGCCGCGATCCTCGCGCGTACGTAAACATTGGGCGACCCTTTCCAGGTTATAGGGAATTTCCGGAATCAGAATGACGTCGGCGCCGCCTGCCATTCCGGCATGAAGCGCGATCCAGCCGGCGTAGCGCCCCATCACCTCGACCACCATGATGCGCCGGTGCGCCTCGGCCGTTGTGTGCAGCCGGTCGATCGCCTCGGTCGCGAAACTCACTGCCGTGTCGAACCCGAAGCAGCTCGTCGTCCCGACAATGTCGTTGTCAATGGTCTTCGGCACGCCGACGAGCGGAATGCCCTTTTTGTAGAACTCGTAGGAGATGCCGAGCGTCCCGTCACCGCCGATGCAGACCAGCGCGTCGAGTCCCATTTGCTGGAACATCTCCATGACGCGCTCGGCATAGTTGAAGGTGCCTTGCGGGGTACTGATGGGCTCGGCGAACGGGTCGCCCCGGTTCACCGTGCCCAGGATCGTGCCCCCGAGCCGCAGGATTCCGGTGACGTCGCGCGGCTCGAGGCGACGCGATTTCTCAGGATAGATCAACCCGTCGAAGCTGTCTTCCAGACCAATGACTTCGATCCCGCGGTTGAAGGCGGATTTCACAACAGCGCGGATGACGGCATTGAGACCAGGAGCGTCGCCGCCACCGGTCAGGACGCCTAGTTTTCGAATCGTGGGCATGCGTGAGGGCGTGGAGAGGCGCGACGTTCGCCGGAACTCTACGTCGCGTCCGCCTTTAGGCGAACGTTGAGTATGTTACACTCGATATTCGTGCGCACGGCGGGGGACCGCATCATGTGGTGCTCGCCTCGTATCTGGCAAAACGGCTTAACGCCGTTTCGCTCTGGCAAAACGGCTTAACGCCGTTTCGCTCTGGCAAAACGGCTTAACGCCGTTTCGCTCTGGCAAAACGGCTTAACGCCGTTTCGCTCTGGCAAAACGGCTTAACGCCGTTTCGCTCTGGCA
>Ga0081539_10000559_pt1 | contig 76871 bp, 68 predicted proteins | sample TabmetS4T2R2_FD_71023 | JGI IMG/M metagenome (GOLD analysis project Ga0081539, IMG submission 71023) | Tabebuia heterophylla rhizosphere microbial communities from the University of Puerto Rico - S4T2R2 | ecosystem: Host-associated > Plants > Roots > Rhizosphere ...
TCTGGTACAACCACCAACGGCGTCATGCGTCGCTGGGCTATCGCAGTCCCGTCGCTTATGAACGAGCCTTAGCCCAGCTCCGCATCGCCTAATCCTACTGTCCACCAAATCGGGTCAGATCCAGAAAGACCTTTGTCTTGAGCTGCACACCAGCAAAGTTCTTTTCCTGCCGTGTTCCCGCAGCTTTTGCAGTTTCCCCCGAGCAGCAGTTGCTGTTTCCGGAATGAGCGACGGCGGTCGCATCGCAGGAACGACTCAGGCGCGCTCCAGTTCTTCTTCGAGGTCCTCCGCCTCACGCACCGCTCGCAGCGCCGTGTTACCGGCGACGAGCGCGCCGAGCGCGATGTAGATGTAGAAGGTGTAGAAGCGCCACCACACCAACGACGCGGCGAACAGATCGCGCGGGATCACGTTGCCGAGGGCGGCGCGGAAGGCGAGCTCCACCGCGCCTCCGCCGCCGGGGGCGGGGACGACGCCCGCGCCGTAGATGATGCCAAGTGGCCAGATGACGAGCGGCGCGAGCGGCACCGCCGCTGCCGTCGCCGTGTAGACGAGTGCCGGCAGAATCGTGAAGCGCACCGCCACATGAGTGATCGATGCGAACAGGGACAGCGCGCCCCAGCCGTAGCGCATCCTGCGAAACGCGTCCACCGTCGTACGCACGCGTGCGAACCAGCGCTGCACGATCTCCCAGCGGCGCCCGTGAAGAATCCGGCGTGCCCAGTGTGGCGGCTCGTCGCGGACCGTGCGACGCGACATCATCACGCCGATCGCGCCGATCCCGAGCACGAATGCCGCGTACCCGCCCACCACGCCGATCATCGCGACGAACGCGTTGCTCGACGTCTGGAACAGGATCGCGAGCGCGACGACCACGACCGCCAGCGAGATCATCTCGAAGAAGAGCTCCGTGTACAGGATGACCATCGCGTCGGACGCGGGCACACCGGCTTCCGCGAGGATGAGATACCGCGCCGGCTCCGCTCCCATTCGCGCCGGCGTGATCGACGCGCCGAAGTCTCCGCCAAGAGACGTGCGTACCGCGGTGCCGAACGGCAGGCGCGAGTGCACCGCCTTCGCGCTCCACGTCAGTTTCAGCGACCGCGCGGCGACCTCGACGACGAAGGCAGCGAACGCCAGCAGATGCGCCTGCCAGGGGATGGTGAGGTCGACCCCGTGTGGTGCGCCGCTCCTGACTGCATAGACCGAAACACCCAGCACAGCCGCGAACGAGATCGCCGTCAGCAGCCAGCGCTTCAAGAACGTCCTCGTGCCGCGAGGGCCGCGATTTTGCGCAATTGTCGTTTCATGAAACCGCGCCGCGCGCCTCGTGACGGGGAGAGCAAAGCCGAGAGGATACTAGCCGCAGTCCGAGCGACGCGCGATGTCCCCGGCGGCGTGCGCTACGACCTCGAGCTGGTCGACGGTGTCGAGCGCGTGCCGGCGATCTTTCTGCTGCCGCACGCCCACGCGCCGGTGCCCGCGTCGCTGCTGCTCCACGGATTCGGCTCGCGCAAGGAGCGCATGGCGGATTCCGTCGGCGAGGCGCTCGTCAGGCAGGGCGTCGGCGCGCTGGCGGTCGATCTGCCACTGCACGGCGAACGTTCCGGCTCGGCGACGGAGCTGTCGGCGACTAATCCGATGCATCTCGTCTCCGCCTGGCGCGGCGCGGTGCGCGAAGCGCGCCTCGCGATCGATTATCTCGCATCGCATCGCGACGTCGACCGCACGCGACTCGGCATCGTCGGCTACTCGCTCGGCTCCTTCCTCGCGAACATCGTTGCGGCCGAGCTGCCGAACGTGCGGGCGGTCGTCCTCGCCGCGAGCGGCGACTTGCCGGAAGGCATCCCGATGGCAACGCTGGTGCGCAGCGTCGTCGATCCGCTGCGCGCCGCGCGTCGCGTCGAGGGACGTCCGCTACTGATGGTGAACGGCCGCTACGATCGGACGGTCAAGCCGGCGCAGGCCGAGCGCCTGTTCGCGGCGGCCGCCGAGCCGAAGACGATGCGATGGTACAATGGCGGGCACTGGCCGCCGCAGAGGGAGATCGAGTATGCCGGGAAGTGGCTGGCCGAACGTTTGACCGACAACGGCAACCACAGTTGAGAGTTGTCAGTTCTTGAGTGGGCAGCTCTTGAGTTGAACGACCGCGGGGACGGCCCCTAGTCGCCTTGTAGGCGTCTCTTGAATGCAATCAACATTTTCCGGACTTCGATTGTATCCGCAGTAAGCCATGACCACTGGCGCTGGTTGATCAAGCCGTAATCGCGGGCCGTGAGCACGTGATATTCGAGCTCGTTGCACGAACTGATGCTCGACTGGATGTAAGCGGCAAACTGTTTCTCGCTGTCGAACGCCGCACCTTCGACGATGTTGTTCGGAACGGATTCCGCTGAGCGCCGCATCTGTCCCTTCAGGTTCGAATACTCACGCGGAAATCTGCGCAGCAAATGATGGACGTTGAGCTTGAGTGCGTGCGCCTTCGCCCATGCCTTGATCTTCTTGTAATCCTGCATAGGGTCGCAGGATACATTGCGAACAAGGACCGTCCGCACCAAAACAACTCGCACAGAAGCAGGGTAGCGCGCGGCGATCCGTCCGCCGAAACTCTGCTCAAGGACTCCGAACTCAACGACTCACAACTCTCGACTGTCGTTGCCCTTGTCGTTGAAGTTGCCTTTCCGTGCATACACTTCGAACCACGGCGCCACGAACTTCATCGCCGGCTTGACGACTCTCTCCGCGAGCGCCGCCCAGGGTCTCGTGTACTCGTCCGCCGTCGGCACCAGCACGTCCGCGACGACTCGCTCGACCTCGAACCCGATGTCCTCGAGCAGGCGTCCGAGCGACGACGGTGAGAACCCGAAGCGATACGGAAACGTCAGCAGGTTGTTGTGCGCGAGTATGGACGTCGCCACCGCCCGGCGTACACGCGATTCCGAGTCGAGCGCCGGCCGCCAGCGCGCGTAGCATTCTCCGTTCGGCACCCTGATGGCGATCACGCCGTTCGCGCGCAGCAGCCGCGCGGCCGAGCGCAGCGCGGCGCGCGGATCCGGCAACTGGTCGAAGGTGTTCCAGATCGCGACGGCATCGAACGTTCTGTCGGGAGCGAAGTGCTCGATGTCGCCGTCGTGCACCTGGAATCCCAGCGACCGCGCGAACGCATTGGTGTGCGGGTTGACGTCGACGCCCTCGAACTGCCACTGCGACTCGCGCGCGGCGGCCAGGAACGCGCCGACGTAGCTCCCGACCTCGATCCCCGTGCCGCGCCGCTGGAGGTGACGCGCCAGCCGCCGCGCCTGCGCGCGGTACGAGCGTCGCTGCGCCTCGTGCAGTGCGAGCAGCGCATCGCGCGGCGGCGCCTCATCGGCATACGTCGCGCGCAGTTGCTCGCGCTTCTCGGTGGGGTTGCGGTACACCAAGCCGCAGACCGCGCATCGCACGACGCGCCACGGCGGAGGCTGCGAAAACGCCACCCGATCGACCAGCCGTTCGGGTGGCGTCCGCGGCGACAGGCGCCGCATGTGAAACTCCCAGAGCAGCTCCGCCTCGCGGCGGACGCCCTCCGGGCTCGCGACCTCGGTTGTCTGAGACTCGCCGCAAACGATACAGCGAGTCAATTCATACGAGGTCATCCTGAGCGCAGCGAAGGATCTACCGTGCGCGACGCGACTGCAGATTCCTCGCTCGCGCTCGGAATGACGAGTGTCACGGAATCCTGTAGTACTCCACTTTCCCGTCGTTGAAGCGCGGGATCGCGAGGACGTTGCGCTTCGTGTCGACGCCGATGTCGGCCGGTGCGCTGACGTTCCGGACGAGCGGCGCCATGTGCGTGCCGCCGTGGATGATGTGGACCGCCGAGTCTGCCCAGCTCGAGACGAGAATGTCGCCGCGATGCATCTCGACGCCGTCGTACTGGCCCGGCCCCGAGATCAGGGTCGACGGATTCGCTTGCCCCGGCGACCACGTCTGCACGTTCTGCCCACCGAATCCCGCGAGAATGAAGCGGTTGCCCGCGGCGTCCCAGGTAATGCCGTTGGGATTCATGAGTGAATCGCCCTTGGCAGCCTCGGTGATGCGCCGGCCCACGAGCTTGAAGATCCGGTTGACGCCGGGATGCGTCATCCCGCCATTCGCGTCGAACACGATGCCCGTGTCGGTGATGTACACGCCGTCCGGTCCGGCCGCGACGTCGTTCAAGAACGTCGCCTTCTGCGCGCGAAGGTCGACGCTGCCCAGCGGTGCGCCGGTACGACGGTTGAACATGCGCACTGCGTCGATGTCGGCGACGAAGAGCGTGTCGCCCTTGAGCGCCATCCCCTTGGGTGCGTTGAGCGTCACGCCATTCTTCCCACCCTCCGCGAGCATCGTCATGACGCCCGTGCTGTCCGCGCGCACCTTCGCGATGTAACCGTTGTTGTCCTTCTGCGACGGATTGCCGTTGATGTTCGAGACGTAATAGACGTCGAGCTCGGCGTCGTAGCGCACCGATTCAGGCGTCTTCATCCCGCCTGTCTCGCCGAGCTTGTCGGCGGCCACGACCGCGCTGCCCGACGCGCCCGTCGTCGCGCCCGCGGTGCTGTCCGCCGCTGGACGGTCCTTGGCGCACGCGGTGAGAAGTGCGATCGAGAGAGCTGCGTCAACGAGAACGGTACGGCGCATGACATTCTCCGTGTGTGAATCGGCCGAGCTCAACCGAGCGAACGGGGGAGCGAGTGCGCGACGGCGCTCGGCGTACGAGCTCAATCATACTCAGCGCCGTCTGGGTGCGTCGAGGCAGGGATTCTGCACAAGCGCACCATCCCGAACCTGTTGAACGCAGACGAGCCAACTGGAGGAAATACAGATGCCGAAGGGAAAGGAGCGCGAGTCGCTGCAGAAGCTTTACCTCGGAACGCTGCAGGATCTGTACAGCGCCGAGGAGCAGATTCTCGAGGCGCTGCCGAAGATGATCAAGAAGACGAAGCACCCGGAGCTCAAGAAAGCGTTCCAGGAGCACAACCAGCAGACCGAGCAACAGCTGCAGCGTCTTCAGCGCATCCTCGACCAGCTGGGCGAGAAGGGCGGCGAGAAGGAGTGCAAGGGAATGAAGGGCGTGATCAAGGACGGCGAGGAGATGATGACCGAGTTCACGGACTCCGACGTCCTCGACGCCGCGCTCATCGCGGCCGCGCAGCACGTCGAGCATTACGAGATGGCCGGCTACGGATGCGCCCGCACGTACGCGCACATGCTCGGCCTGACGGAGCAGGCGGATCTCCTGCAACGCACGCTCGATGAAGAGGGAGATACCGACCACCGGCTCACCGATCTCGCGGAGTCGGTCATCAATATCGATGCGTTGAAGTAACTGCTCCTCGTAATACCGCTTTTCGCGTTGCACGCACCATAGGCGGCGGGTGACGGGAGACGGGCGTCAGGACTGCGCGTCGTGCCTCCTGAAGCCTGCCACCTGTCGCCCGTCGCCTAGAGTGTCTCGTGCCCCACGAATCGGTATTACCTGCGTCTCGGATATAGAATTCGACCTTGCCCATCCACGAGGCTCGATTCTGTGTCCCGCCCGATTCCTTTCCTCGTTCTCGCACTCGCTGCGAGTGTCGCATCGGCGCAGCGTCCCGCGTCGCGTCCCGCGTCGCCAGTCGCCACGCTCCCCGCATCGGTCACGCAGCCCTTCGACTCCGCGGCGTTTGGCGGCGTGCGCTGGCGCGAGCTCGGTCCCTTTCGCGGTGGACGGTCGGTCGCGGTCGTCGGCGTCGCGTCGCGTCCCAACGAGTACTACATGGGCACGACGGGCGGCGGCGTCTTCAAGTCGACGGACGGCGGGCATGCGTGGTTCCCCGCAACCGACAAGTATTTCGGGGGCACCATCGGCGCGGTGGAGCCTGCGCCCTCGAACCCGGACATCGTGTACGTCGGCGGCGGTGAATTCCCGCTGCGCGGCAACGTTTCACACGGGGACGGCGTGTGGAAATCCACCGATGCCGGAAAGACCTGGACCTTCAAGGGACTCGGCGACACCAAGCACATCGGGGACGTCGTCGTGCATCCGACGAATCCCGATCTCGTGTACGTCGCGGCGCTCGGCCACGCGTTCGGTCCCAGTGAGACGCGCGGGATCTTTCGCACGAAAGACGGCGGCGGCAGCTGGCAGAAGATCCTGTTCCGCAACGACTCCACGGGCGCCGTCGATCTCGTGATGGATCCGAACAACCCGAGCGTCCTCTACGCCGGGTTCTGGCAGGTGCATCGCAAGCCGTGGCAGCTGGTGTCCGGCGGCGCCGGCTCCGGCATGTTCAAGACGACGGACGGCGGCGACACGTGGACGGAGATCACGCGCAACGCCGGTCTCCCCGCCGGCATCTGGGGCGACATCGGCATCGCGGTGTCGCCGGCGAACTCGAGTCGCGTATACGCGATCATCGAGGCGAAGGAAGGCGGGGTGTACCGCAGTGACGACGCCGGCGCGACCTGGCAGAAGATGAACGGCGAGAGCTCGCTGACACAACGCGCGTGGTACTATATGAAGATCCACGCGGATCCGAAAAATCAGGACGTCGTGTACGTCAACAACGTCTCGTTCCAGAAGTCGACCGACGGCGGCAAGACCTTCAGGCCCGTCCGCGGCCTGCCGCACGGCGATTCGCACGATCTGTGGATCGCGCCCGACAATCCCGATCGCATGATCGAGGCGGACGATGGTGGCGCAACGGTGACGACGGACGGCGGCCGCACGTGGACGGACGAGGATTTCGCGACCGCGCAGTTCTATCACGTCATCACGACGACGCATTTCCCGTATCACGTCTGCGGCGCGCAGCAGGACAATTCGACGCTCTGCGGGCCAAGCCGGGCGCCAGGCGGAACGGTCGGCATCGCGAACTGGGAAGACGCGGGCGGCGGCGAGTCCGGCTGGATCGCGGCGCGCCACGACGACCCCGACATCGTGTACGCGGGCAGCTACGGCGGGCTGCTCACGCGCAAGGACATGCGCACGCAGATCGAGCGCAACGTGAATCCGTGGCCCGACAACCCCATGGGACACCCGGCGCAGGATCTCAGGTACCGCTTCCAGTGGACCTTCCCGATCCTCGTGAGCCGCCACAACTCGAACGTCGTCTACGCCGCCTCGCAGCACGTGCACAAGTCGACGAACGGTGGCGAGAGCTGGACGACGGTCTCGCCCGACCTCACATACAACGACAAGAGCACGCAGGGGAATTCCGGCGGACCGCTCACGCTGGACCAGACGTCCGTCGAGTACTACAACGTCGTGTTCATTCTGGCGGAGTCGCCGCGCGTCGCGGGGATGCTGTGGGCCGGCACCGACGACGGGCGCGTGTGGATCACGCGCAACGGCGGCACGACGTGGAGCGACGTGACGCCGAAGGACATGGTGAGGTACACGCGCGTGTCGAGCATCGACGCGTCCGCGCACGGCGATTGTGTCGCGTACGTCGCCGCGAACCGATACCAGCTCGATGACGATCGGCCGTATCTCTGGAAGACGACGAACTGCGGCGCCTCGTGGGAGCGCATCGACCAGGGGATCGCGCAGAACGAGTTCACGCGTGTGGTGCGCGAGGATCCGGACCGCCGCGGGCTCCTGATCGCGGGTACAGAGCGCGGCGTGTGGTTCTCGCCGACTGAGGGACGCAGCTGGCAGCGTCTCCAGCTCAATCTGCCGATCGTACCGGTGCACGATCTCGTGTTCGCGAACGGCGACGTCGTCGTCGCCACGCATGGCCGCTCGTTCTGGGTGCTCGACAACATCAGCAGCCTCGAGCAACTCAGCGAAGCCATCGTCGCGTCCGACGCGCACCTGTTCGCGCCGCGCGATGCATACCGCCTCTCCATGGGCGGTGGCTTCCGTCGCCAGCAGCAGCCGACGCAGGTGCCGGTGAACCCCGTCGCGTTCACTCCCCCGGACGGGCCGTCGATTCAGTACTGGCTCAAGACGGCGAACCAGGAGATCACGCTCAGCATTCTCGATTCCGCGGGGAATCTGATTCGCAGCTTCACGAGCAGGCAGGACTCGATGCAGGTCGCCGACTCGCTCGCCCGTGAGGCGCGGCGTCGCTCGCGCGAGGACTCGCTGCGCGCGGCCGGACTCTCACAGGACAGCATCCAGAAGCTCACGCGCCAGACCACGGACGCACCGACAGCGGGTCCCGAAGAGTTCGAGGCGGGTTTCCGTCCGACGTCCCCACCGCGCGCGCCGAATCAGCGCGGCGTGAACACGTTCACCTGGGACATGCGTCACCCGGCGCCGAACGCCTTTCGCGGAATGATTCTATGGGCGGCGGGAGTGAACGGGCCGCTGGTGGCGCCGGGCACCTATCTGGCGCGCCTGGCGGTGAACGGACGACCGGTTGCGACACAGCGTTTCCGGCTGCTGCCGGATCCGCGCGTGAAAGGGGTGACGGCCGCCGACTACGTCGCGCAATCGCGCTTCCTCAAGCGTGTGTCCGACCGCTTCGGCGAGGCCAACGACGCGGTCAAATCCATCCGCGACGTGCGCAGCGGCGTCGAGGACCGCCGCGGCAAGATGCCCTCCGAGCTGCGTCAGAGCTTCGATCAGCACGCGAACGCGCTGCTGCCTGAGATCAGCTCCGTCGAGGATTCGATCTATCAGACGAAGAGCCGATCGGGGCAGGATCCACTCAACTATCCGATCCGCCTCAACAACAGGATCGGTGCCCTGCTCGGCGTGGCCGGCGGCTCGGACGGCCGTCCGACGAAGCAGACGTACGAGGTGTTCGACGTGCTCAGCGCGCAGCTCGACGTTCAACTCACACGGCTACGGACCGCGCTCAATGCGCATCTGGAGCCCATCAATACACTGCTGACGCAGGCGAAGCTGCCGCCAATCCCCAATCCATATCGGCGGCCGATCAGCTAGGCGGGAGGCGGGAGGAGGCGGGAGGCTGGGGCGGGAGGCCTGTCGTTCTGAGGGAGCGAAGCGAAAGCCTGCCCTGAGCGCAGCGAAGGGAAGAATCTGCTGTGGGTTGGCTCGATCCTTCGCTTCGCTCAGGATGACAGGCTGCGGGTGCTCAGGTGTCGCTCCAGCCTCCCGCCTCCAGCCTCCAGCCTACCTCAGCTGAACGTGCAGATGGTCGGCAGTCCCGACGTGGCGCAGCGTCGAAAAGCCCATGACGGCGAAATACGCCTGCACCAGCCGATTCTGGATCTCGCCGTGTCCGAGCGTGCGCAGGTCCACCGCGTGTACCCACCCGTCGGGCTGCTCGTAGTGCTTCGTGCGGCCGTTGATCGGTAGTCGCATGCGCGTGTAGTCCTGTGGCGCTCTGCGCGCGTCGGTGACGACGAGATCTGCGTCGATGAGGATCACCGTCGAGAGCGCGATGCGGAGGATGGGATGCACCGAGGAGTAGTAGCGGTGCACCTCGTCCGATTTCGTGTTTACCCGCGCGAGATAGATCGCCGAGTAGAGACACCAGGCGGCCGCCGTCGGCAGGGCGACCCAGCGCAGCATGCGCTGGATGCGGGCGCGCCCCCTGAAGCGCCGCGCGAACCAGGCGACGTACGCCGCGACGATGCCGAGCGTGATCAGCGCACTGATGGTGAGCGCGATCCAGGTGGGCGTTCCGTGGTGATATAGGAATGCCGCGGTACGCACATACGCGAGAAACGGAAGCGCCACGACCGCTGCAACGCGCGCGACGCCGATGAGGATCTCGAGCGCGAGGCGGCGCCGCGGCTTCTTTCGCCTCGGCGGGTGCGCGCGCTCCGCGCGCACCGTACGCGCTGGTCTCAGCTCGCGCGCCAGCTCCTTTCGCAGCTCCTCGAGCTTCGCGCCTACGTCGAGTGGCACGATATCCCTACCGTCCGAGCATCGTTGCTGTTTCCGGACTGCAACTGCTGCTCGGGGGAAGCCGCAGAAGAAACGAGAACCGGCACGAGAAGACCTTTGGTGAACAGCGCACCAACAAAAAGTCCTTCCTCCTGCCCCTTCCAGCTTCTTCTGCAGTTTCCCCCGAGACGCAGTTCGCCTGAACTACGACGACACCTGCGATGGATCGACCATCATGCCCATGGCATGGTACCCCTTGTCCACGTACACGGTCGAGCCGGTGATGCCGGAGGCCAGCGGCGAGCACAGGAAAGCGGCCGTCGCGCCCACCTCCTCGGCCGTGAGATGATCCGTGAGCGGCGCGGACTTCGACACGTATTCGATCATCCGCTCGATGATCCCGATTGCGCTCGCGGCACGCGATGCGAGCGGCCCGGCGCTTATCGTATTCACCCGAATGCCGAACTTGCGCCCCGCCTCGTACGCGAGCGTACGCGTATCACTCTCGAGCGCGGCCTTGGCCGACGACATTCCTCCGCCGTACCCTGGTATCACGCGCTCGCTCGCCATGTAGGTCAGCGATACCACGGATCCGCCTGGACGCATCAACGGTCCGAAACGCGCGATCATCGAGATCAGCGAGTACGCGCTGACGCTCACGGCCTCGAGGTATCCGCGACGGCTGGTCTCCAGGAGCGGTTTTTTGACCTCGGGGCCGTTGGCAAGTGAATGCACGACGATGTCGATCGACCGCTCGCCGAAGTCCTGCCGCATGCGCTGCGTGACGCCGTCCACGCTGGGATCGCCCACGTCCGCATAGCGCTTGCTCGTCCGCACCTCCTCCGGCATGTCGGCCAGCGTGTCGTATGCCGCGTCCAGCGGATAGATCTTCTCGAACTCGAGCATCGTCCCGTTCGAGAGCTTGCGCGACCCGTCCATCTTCCCGCGTTCGAGCAGATTCTGGAAGATCTTGAGCGCCGGCGGCCACGTGCCGACGCAGATCGTGGCTCCCGCTTCCGCCATGGCCTTGGCGATCGCGAAGCCGAACCCCGCGTCGTCGGCGACCCCGGCGACGAGCGCGCGCTTTCCCGACAGGTCGATTGGCAGCATGGCCATAAATAGAAGAGAGGCCCGCACAAATGGGAAATGCCCGTTCGCGCGCTTTACGCCGTTTTTACCGATGGCTGCCGCGCTTATGTTGCCGTGAGGCACACTCCATGTAAGAGCCCGGTTCCGTGACGGCGCACCCGAAAGCGACAACGATCGCGAATGTACCCGCCACGCGCGGCCCTTCCTTCGCGCGCGGCCTCTGGCGCATCGCCGCCGCCGACGTGTCCAGCGGCAACCGCGTGCGGCTGCTGCACGACGGTCCCGAGACGTTCGATGAGATGCTCGAGTTGATCCACGCCGCAAAGCGCTCCGTCGCGCTCGAGAGCTACATCCTGCGCAGCGACGAGGTCGGGACGCGCTTCGCAGACGCCTTGACCGCCGCCGCCGCGCGCGGGGTTCACGTGCGCGTTCTCTCGGACTGGATCGGCACGCGCGGGACCGCGCGCAGGTTTCTCAACGGGATGCGCAAGCGTGGCGTCCAGGTCGGCATCTTCAACACGCCGGGCTTCCGGGCCTGGCTCGGCCTCGTACCGCGCGACCATCGCAAGCTGCTCGTCGTGGACGATTCGGTGGGTGTGACGGGTGGTGTCGGCATCGGCCGCGAATGGCTGGAGGGCGTGGCCAAGAAGAAGCGTACGCGCTGGCGCGACGCAGCCGTTCGCATTCAGGGCCCTGCCGCGACGGACATGCTCCAGTCGTTCGAGAACATGTGGAAGCGCGTGATGGGCAAGGAGCGCCGCGGCTCGCATCGGCTGAAGCCGAAGAAGCGTCCGACGCGCGCGCACCTCGATCCCGCGACGCACGAGCCCGCGCTCGTCGGAATCATCGAAGGTGAGCCCCTGCGACTGCGCGTGGCGCGGGCGCTCCAGATGCAGGCGATCGCGGCGGAGAAGACCATCTGGATCGCCAGTGCGTACTTCACGCCCTCCTGGGCGGAGGTCGAAGCACTGACCGGCGCCGCGCGCGACGGCGTCGACGTCCGCGTCCTCGTGCCGAGCCGCAACGATCACCCATGGGTGACACTGCTGACGCGTCGGTACTACCGCCGCCTTCTCACGAACGGTGTGCGCGTCTGGGAGTGGACGGGCGAGATGATGCACGCCAAGACGAGTGTGGTCGACGGCCGGTGGGTGCGCGTCGGGTCGACGGACTTCAACGTCCTGGGCGTCGCGATCAATTACGAGCTCGACGCGCTCGTCGAAGATCCCACGGTGGGGCGCGAGGCGGAGGAGCGTTTTCTCACCGACCTCGAGCACTCGCACGAGGTGACGATGCGCAGCCGTCGCGTCGGCCACTGACCAGTCTGCCAGGCCGCACGGCATAGGCGCTGCACATGGGCGCGCCTGATGACATCTAATTCATTGCGCCGGCTTGGTTTTGCGCTCGTTCTGTGTGTCGGCGGGCCCATGCGGGCGCTCGCTCAGCAACCGGACACGACGCAGCGGAAGCCGTTCTTCGGCTGGAGAGACGTCGCGTTGCTCGAGGCCTTCGCGATCGCGACCGTTGCGGTCGCGCCCCTCGACAAGAAGCTCGCGGAGCGGATTCAGAACCCGAACGTGCAGGACAACGAGCGCCTGAGAGAGGGCGCGAAATTCGTAAAGACCGTCGCGGATCCCGGCTCCTTCATCATCGGAATCGGGATGTACACGTATGGCCGCATCAGAAAAAACGAGCGCGCGACCGACCTTGGTCTGCATGGCATCGAGGCGCTGTTGATAGGCGCGCAGACGGGCAATCTGCTCAAGGGCATCATTGGCCGCGCGCGTCCATACAAGGACGTCACCAATCCGCACGACTACATGCTCTTCCGCGGCTATAGGGAGGGCGGGGACTACCGCTCCTTTCCCAGCGGACACACCATCGCCGCCTTCGCCGCCGCGTCCGCGGTGACGGCGGAGACGCACCGCTGGTGGCCGAAGAGCGTGTACCTCATCGGCCCCGTGATGTACGGTGGCGCCGCAGCGGTCGGCTGGTCGCGCATGTTCAACAACAAGCACTGGGCGAGCGACGTCATCACCGGCGCAGCCATCGGCACCTTCGCCGGGCAGAAAGTCGTGCAATGGCACCACGCGCATCCCGGCAACCGGATCGATCGGATCTTCGGCGTCACGCGCCTGTCGACGCTGCCGGATGGGAGCACGTTCGCGGGTGTCTCTCTGAAGAGGTAGGCTCAGGGCTGAGCCCCTCAGCCCTCAGCCCTCAGCCCTCGTGAAGTCCGGCATCGTCATTATTTCGGAGCTGACAGGCAGCGTTCGCGAGCGCGTCCTCGAAGTCCAGCGCCGCGTCGATCCGAAGCTCGCCGCCAACATGCCGCCGCACGTGACGATCACCGGCTCGTCGGGCATCGGGCCGATATCGACGCATACGACAGCCGCGGAGCTCGAGCGCGCGCTGGGACCGATCGCGAGTGAGACCGCCCCGATGACGCTCCGATTCGGCCGCCCGATGCGGTTCATGCAGACGAATATCGTCGTGCTCCCGCTCGATCCGCACGGTCCGCTGCGGGCGCTCCACGACCGCATTCGCACCAGCGGCCTGTTGTACGAGCAACCGCGCTTCACCTTCACGCCGCACGTCACCCTGAGCTTCTTTCGCGAGTTGGCGCCCGCTGAGGTCGAGTCCCTCCTCGCCGTGCGCATCGACGAGCCGGTGATCATCGATCGCATCGCGGCGCACCGCACCGTCGACGTGGTGAAATCGAGCAAGCTTCTCGAGCTGCGGCTGACCGGCGACGTGACCGTCAGCCGCTAATCCTGGCGTAAGGAAGCCACTGCTACTGTCCGACATCTACGCCGCCTCGCGGCGATACCTCTCCTGGAGGAAGGAGCCATGAAAATCGGACACATCGTTGCACTCGCAACCTTTGCCGCCGCACTTGCGTCGCCCGCGTCCGCGCAGGACAGCACGCACGGACAGGCCGTGCGCGCGGTCGCCAGATCGAACGCCGGCAAGGGCAATCAGGGCAAGGACAATCTGAGGGCCGAGGCGAAGATCTCGCGCGACTCGGCGCGCGCGATCGCGCTGGCCAAGGTTGCCACCGGAAGCAAGGTGCGGAAGTCGAGCCTCACGCGGCAGAACGGGACCGTGGTGTATGTCGTCGACCTGCGCGTCCCCGGCACACCGGGCGTCGAGAAAATCGTCGTGAGCGCGATCGACGGCAGCGTCATTTCGCAGACGCACGAAGCGCCCAAACAGGTCGTTAAAGCAGAGGGGAAAAAGGGCGAGAGAAAGAAGTCGGACAAGAAGTAGCACGCGTCAAGCAGGCGGACGGTTGGCGATGAGCCGGCGCCAACCGTGCGCCGCCTACGAGCCGGGCCTGCCGCCGCGGAGCGCCTTTCGAATCGCCGACTCGAGGTCCTGTTTGCCGCCGAGTCCCGTGTACACGACTTTCCCGGCTCGGTCGAGCACGACGACGTAGGACGTCGCCGGTGCGTCATACGCGCCACTCGCGTTGCCGCGCGCGTCGAACACCTGTGACCACGGCAGCTTGTGCTTCTCGACGTACGCCTTGATCCGCTCGCGCGATTGTCTCACGGACACGCCCACGCCGACGAACGCGATCTGCTTTCCATACTTGGCGTACATCGCCTTCATGTTCGGCTCGAGCTCCTGACAGTTCGGGCACCACGTCGCCCAGAACTCCATCAGCACGGGCTTCTTCCCGACGTACACCGCGAGGTCTGTCGGCTTGCCGTCGAGCGTCTCGACCTTTGCCGCCGGCCCAACGGTCCCGATCTCGAGACCGATGCCGCTATCCTGCGCCGCCGCCGCGCCGCTGAGCAGCACTGTCATTCCGAGCGAAGCGAGGAATCTGCAGTTGCGGTCACCGTTCATATCCACAGTTGTCCCATCTTGATCAGGTAGTACTCGGCGACGCCGAGCATCAGAAAGCCGAAACCGCGTTTGACCCAGGACATCCACGCGCCCGATCGCGGCAGCCGTGCCAGCGCTCCCGACGAGAATCCGACGACGACGAGCAGCGCGCACATGCCGAGGGAAAAGCTGAACAGATAGACGAAACCGAGCGCGCCGCTCTTCGTCGTGGTCACCCACGTGAGCACCGCCGCCATGATGGGTGCGCCGCACGGCGCGGCGACGAGACCGGACACGGCGCCCATCACGAACGCACCGGAGTAGCGACCCGCGGTGCCGGCGCGCGACGCTCGCTCGACCGCCCAGCGCGGCACCGGAACGGGAAGCACGTCGAACATCATCAGCGCCGCGACCACGAGCAGATTCGCCATCGCGAAGTACAGCCACGGATTCGTACTCACGGTGCCGAAGAGCGTTCCCGTCATTCCCGCGAAGACGCCGAGGACGGAGTACAGGGCGGCAAGCCCGAGCACGTAGGTCAGCGTGAGCAGCATCACACGGCCGCGTCCCCTCCCGGGTGCGCCGTTAACACCGCCGACCTGCTGCGCTCCAACAATCGCGGCCGTGATCGGGATCATCGGGTAGATACAGGGGTTGAGACTGGTCAGCACCCCGCCCGCGAACAGGACGGGGATGGCGACGAGCGGCTGAGAGAGATCGGGATTCAGCGCCACGCCGGAAACTAGGCAGGATGGAGGTGTCCATGGTGAAATACGCAATCGCTTTCACGATCGTTCTCGCGCTGCCGGCGTACGCGCAGCATAGCCACGAAGCCAGTGCCGATTCTTCGCGGATGATCGGCGCCGCGGACGAGAGCATGGCCGGTCCACCGTCGGCAAACGCCGCGAAGCACCTCGAGCTGTCGCCGACGCGCGCGGGGACGAAGGCGGATTCCGCGAAGGCGCGCGAGATCGTCACCCAGCTGCGCGCGGCGCTCGCGAAGTACACGGATACCAGCGCCGCCGTGGCCGATGGATTCAAGCTGTTCGCGCCGCGGCTCAAGGAGCAGCGCGTCTATCACTTCACGAATTACCGCAACGCCTTTCTCGAGGCGTTTCGCTTCGACGCGTCGCGCCCCACGTCGATCCTGTATCAGCGGGGCGCCGACGGCCGATTGCATCTCCTCGGCGCGATGTACACCGCGCCGAAGCGCGTGCGCGCCGGGCGCCTCGACGAACGTGTGCCGCTCTCGATCGCGCGCTGGCACCGGCACGTGAATTGGTGCCTGCCACGCAAGGGCGAAGAGTCGCGCTGGACGGAGCGCCGGAACGGCGCGCCGTTGTTCGGCCCCGAATCACCGATCGTGACGCGCGAGGCATGCGAGGGTGTCGGCGGGCGCTTCTATCCGAACCTGTTCGGCTGGATGATTCACGCGAATGTGTTTGCGGGGGACGATTTGGCGTCGGTGTTTGCGCACGAGCACTGATACCGTTACTGAAGCGGAAATGGAAATGGGAAATCTGAAATCGGAAATGGGTTCGGGACGCACGTCGCGCGCGATTAACTTTCGGCGCGGGCCAAGCATCCGGATCCATTTCCGATTTCCCATTTCCCATTTCCGCAGTTCGACAAATGGCCGTCCCCTTCATCTACGTCATGAAAGGCCTGCGCAAAGTCGTTCCGCCGCAGCGCATCATTCTCGACGACATCTGGCTCTCCTTCTACCCCGACGCGAAGATCGGCGTCCTCGGTGCCAACGGCGCCGGCAAATCCAGCCTGCTGCGCATCATGGCGGGCGTGGATCAGGACTTTCAGGGCGAGGCATGGCCCGCCAAGGGCACGCGCATCGGCTTCCTGGCCCAGGAACCCAAGCTCGACGAGTCGCGCGACGTACGCGGTAACGTCGAGCTGGCCGTCGAGAAGCAGCGCAAGCTCCTCGACCGCTTCAACGACATCTCGAACAGCTTCGCGGAGCCCATGGACGACGACGCGATGCAGAAGCTCCTCGACGAGCAGGCGCGAGTGCAGGAGCAGATCGACGCGCACGATCTCTGGAACCTCGACAACAAGATCGAGATCGCGATGGACGCGCTGCGTCTCCCGCCGGGCGACGCGGATGTCAGCAACCTGTCGGGCGGCGAAAAGCGGCGCGTCGCGTTGTGCCGCGTGCTGCTCGAGGAGCCCGACATGCTGCTGCTCGACGAGCCGACGAACCATCTCGACGCGGAGAGCGTCGCGTGGCTCGAGCGCCACCTGCACGACTTCCCCGGCTGCGTCGTCGCGGTGACGCACGACCGCTATTTCCTCGACAACGTCGCCGGCTGGATCCTCGAGCTCGACCGTGGACGGGGTATACCATATGAGGGCAACTACTCCGGCTGGCTCGATCAGAAGAAGACGCGCCTCTCACAGGAGGAGAAATCCGAGTCCGCGCGCCAGCGCACGCTGCAGCGTGAGCTCGAGTGGGTGCGCATGGCGCCGCGCGCGCGCCAGGCCAAGAGCAAGGCGCGTATCCAGAAGTACGAGGAGCTGGCGGGCGAGAACCAGTTCGAGCGCATTGCCCAGAACGAGATCCAGATCCCGCCGCCGCCGCGTTTAGGCAATGACGTAGTCATTGCCGATGACCTGAAAAAAGCGTACGGGGACAAGCTGCTGATCGACGGGCTGTCGCTCTCGTTACCACGAGGCGGCATCGTGGGGATCATCGGGCCCAATGGCGCGGGCAAGACCACGCTCTTCCGCATGATCGTCGGCAAGGAAAAGCCCGACGGCGGCGCGCTCCGCGTCGGCGACACGGTGCAGCTCGCGTATGTCGACCAGTCGCGCGAGCTCGACGCGAAGAAAACCGCGTGGGAAGAGATCTCCGGCGGGCGCGAGCAGATCCAGGTCGGGAAGAAGGAGATCAACTCGCGGGCATATCTGTCGAGCTTCAACTTCCGCGGCACCGATCAGCAGAAGAAGGTTGGTGACCTCTCGGGCGGCGAGCGCAACAGGCTGCACCTCGCGAAGACGCTCATGGCCGGCGGCAACGTCCTTCTCCTCGACGAGCCGACGAACGATCTCGACGTCGACACGCTGCGCGCGCTCGAGGATGCGCTGCTCGACTTCGCCGGGTGCGTGGTGGTGATCTCACACGACCGCTGGTTCCTCGACCGCATCGCGACGCACATCCTCGCGTTCGAGGGCAACAGCGAAGTCGTCTGGCACGAGGGGAACTACCAGTCGTACAAGGAAGATCTCAAGCGCCGCAAGGGAATCGACGCCGACCAGCCGCATCGGATCGCGTACAAGCGGCTCGTGCGAGCATAGAGCCTGGAGGCGGAGAGGCGGAGAGGCGGGAGGCTGGAGGCGGGAGGCGGGAGCCCTGTCATTCTGAGGGAGCGAAGCGACCGAAGAATCTGCTGTGGACTAGCTAGATCCTTCGCTTCGCTCAGGATGACAGGCTGCGGATGCGAGGCGCTGGTCTCCCGCCTCCCGCCGCCCGCCTCGCAGCCTCCCGCCTCCCGCCTCGCAGCCTCCCGCCTCCCGCCTACTTCGTCGCGCTCAGCTTCCCTTGCAGCTCCTTCGCCTTGTCGAGGTGCTTCTGCAACACCAGAAGCGTCTTTCCGATGAGCGCCTTGAGGTCGGCGTTGGTCAGCGACGCCTGCGCTGACGTCAGCGCGTCGATCTCCTTTTGGTGATCTTCGACCGCGCCGTTCACGAACGCCGTGTCGAAGTCCATCCCCTTCGCCATCGCCTGGAACTTCGCGAGCTCGTTCTGATGGTGCTGCGCGCTCGTGTCGCCCGGAGGCGGCTGCGGGGTGAGGCTGTCCTTCTTCGCCAGCGATGCGAGCTCCTTCGCGTTCGCCGAGTGATCGGTCACGAGCATCTGCGCGAAGCTCTTGACGCCGGCGTTCGTCGCCTTCGTCGACACCAGGCGGCCGAGCGCGACCTCCGCGGAATCGCCGCCGCCGAGCTTCGCGACGACGTTCTGGTCCGTCATGACGGCCGGCGGTGGAGCGGGAAGCGGTGCCGCTGCCGGTGTCGTCGTGGCACCCGCGGCGGAGTCCGCGTTGGACTTGGCGCCCTTGCTGCACGACGCGACCAGCGCGAGCGCCGCAAGACATGCCAGTGCTGATCTCATATCTGGTCCCCTCGGAGATGGATGATCTGTCTAGCGACTGCGCTTGCGTCCACCCTTTCGCCCGCCCTTCTTCCCGCCGCGCTTGCGTGGCACCTTCGCTCCCTTCTTGCGAGCCTCGGACAGACCGATCGCGATCGCCTGCTTGCGGCTCTTCACGCGTCCACCCTTGCCGCCCTTCCCGCTCTTGAGCGTGCCCTTCTTCCGGCGTCGCATCGCGCTCTCGACGCGCTTGCTCGCCGCCCTGCCATAGCGTGCCATGTGCGTTTCTCCTCGACGAATCGGCGTGTGGACAACTGCATTTGCTTTGCCACACACGGCGTCGGCAGTCGATTGCACGCGACAGCAATCACGCAGCGCGTCGAGCGATGCGCTCGGATTTCATTTTCTCGTCGCGTGCGCGCGTGCAGTATCACGACAGCGCGATGTCGTCGGAGATTTCGCGCGCGACCAGTAACCGCCGATCAGCTCGAAGAATTCGGTTTCTTTTCTGGATTGCGTGCGTTTGGTCACGCTGACATTATCATCGCGCGATTCGATCGCACGGTTTTGATCGGAACGTGGTCGTTCGATGAAAACACGAGAGTGAGTCATCGATCGATCTCTCATCGGGTGTTTGACTCCGATGGGACGGCAGCGGAGTCGCTGGTCGCTGCTAGTAGCTCCACTCGAGGTAAAAACAGAACGGAGCACCTGGGCCGTAACCGTGCGGCTTGGGTCAGGGAAGTCAGTCGGGCCACGCACGATGTGGCGTCAAACCGGATGACTGAAATCCCGCCAGCGGTGAGAGGCCCCCCAGGCCGAGCGTGCTCAGTGTGGGGGGCTTTTCATGTGCTGAGGTTTGAGGGCTGAGGCTGAGAGCTCAGTGCTCAGAGGCTGTTCGGCGAGTGCGCCTCGAGCGCCTTCGTTCTCAGCCCTCAGCCCTCAGCCCCTCAGCGCTTACCGCCCAGCATTGAGCTTCGGGCTCACCTTCCGAAGCACCTGCTGCGCAGCCTGGCGATCCTCCGCCGTCAACAGGTCCTGCCCCTGCGCGATGCGATACGAAGCCAGCACTTCCTCGCACAGCTCCCGCAGGCGCCGGAGGGTGCGACGATCGCCGCGCTGGCGCCGGGCAGCCTGCGGCATGCGATTCACGAATTCGAACGTCGAAGCAGACATGGAGTCGAGACCTGGGTTGATCGTTCCTGAGCTTGGTACCACTGTCGAACCCGCCTAATGCACAGGTTGGGCCAGCTCTGGCCCACATTTCGCCCATGTGTCTGCTCATGGTGCGCCCTCGTGAAGTAGCGCTCTGCGCAGCGCTCGCGATCGCCGCCTGCGGACGCGGCGGCGGCAACTACTCCTTTGGAGACGTCACGCGGTCGTGGAACCCCACGCGCGTCAAAGAGGTGAAGGGGATACCCGTTGCCGACGTGCGGCAGGCGATCAAGACTGCGCTCGACTCGAAGCCGCAGAACGCGACCGCGGAGCAGTGGGACCACGCGAAAAAACTGTACGCCAGCTTCGGTATGGGCCCCCTGTGGCTCGATGGTGACGGACTGATCAAGGACCGCGCGGACGCGCTGGTTGACGCCCTGGTGAACGCGACGACGGACGCGATCAACCTCGAACAGTATCCGCTCGCCGACGTCGCTCTTACGCTGGACAGCCTGCGGAAGACCGAGAAGCCCACGGCGCCGCAGCTCGCGCGCGCGGACCTGCTGCTCACGACGGCATACACGGCGCTCTCGGAAGACTATCTCACCGGGCAGATCAACCCGGGTTCGGTCGCGCAGAGCTGGCACATCGATCCGCAGGAAGACGAGGTCGACAGCGCGCTGGTTCGTTCGCTCCGCGACCGCAGCCTACCCGACGCCATCGGACGCATGCGTCCGGCGGACTACGACTACGAGATGCTCCGCCGCAAGCTGATGGACTACCGCCGCATCGCGTCCGCGGGTGGGTGGCAGCCGATTCCGGCGGGCAAGATTCTCAAGAAGGGCGATCGCGACGACGTGCGGGTCCCCGCGTTGCGCGCGCGTCTCCGCGCCGAGGGGATCGGCACGGATACGGGGAGCACGTACGACCAGACGCTCGCATCGGCCGTCGCGCAGTTCCAGACACGCCACGCCATCGGCGTGGACAGCTCGCTGGGCGCGGAGACGCTCGATGCGCTCAACGTCCCCGCGACGTTCCGCCTCGCGCAGGTCGCCGCGAACCTCGAGCGCTACCGCTGGCTGCCTCGCAACCTCGGAAACAAGTACATCTTCGTGAACGTTCCCGCGTTCCGCCTCGAGGGACACGAGAACGGGAAGAAGACGATCGAGATGAAGGTCATCGTCGGCGCCGAGTACGAGGGCCGCGCGACGCCGGTGTTCTCCGACTCCATGGAGACGGTCGTGTTCCGCCCCTACTGGAACGTCACGCCCGACATAGCCGAGAAGGAGTTCTTCCCCAAGTATGGGAGCAATCTGCCCGAGGGCTACGAGACGTACACCGAGGGCGGCGCACTGCGCATCCGCCAGCGTCCGGGGCCGAAGAACTCGCTCGGTCTGGTGAAGTTTCTCTTCCCGAACGACTTCAACATCTATCTGCACGACACGCCGGCGGAGAATCTCTTCAAGAAGGACGTGCGCGCGTTCAGCCACGGCTGCATTCGCCTCGAGAAGCCGGACGAGCTCGCGCAGTGGGTGCTCGGGTGGGACGCGGGCAAGGTGCACGACGCGATGGAGAACGGCCCCGACAACCGCGGCATCAGGCTCCCGAAGAAGATTCCCGTCTACATCGCGTACTTCACGTCATACATGCGCGACGGGCAGCTCTGGTTCGGGAATGACCTGTACCACCGCGACGATCAGCTCGTGCAGGCGGTTGCCGGCGGCGCGATGCCGTCCGCGGAAGCCGTGCGCGCGATCGAAGCGCTGCGCAAGCTGACGAGCTAGCGGCTCGCTCTCGCCTGACAGTACGGGCCGCGCGTCTCCAAACGCCCGGGGACGCGCCGCGGGTCACGCCGCGAGGTACGTCTCGCGTGTCCACTGCTCGGCGTCGAGCAGCAGGCCCGGTATCGCGGGCTCGGCCCCGACCGCGGTCGCGCACTCCGCGACCGCTTCGTTCACGATCGAGAGCGCGTCCGCCATGCACCGCTCCTCGGCCATGAGGTATCGCGCATAGTCGATGACCGCGGCGCGGAGCGCCATGCGGCTGCGGGCGACCTCGTCCTCCAGCGCGTCGCCATGACTGGGCATCCGTGGTGGGTGATGGTTCGCGCCGAGCAGGCGCGCGCGAGTGCGCGCGACGATGGAGAGCGCGGCGCACAGCGCGGGATGGACCGCCGCGGTGGGTCGCGCCATCCGACGCTGCGACAGCACGGGCACGCCGCGGTCGGGAGCCTTCGAGAGCGCACGCTCGAGGATCCGGGCGAGCGGCTTCGGGCCGCCGGGCAACGGAAAGTACAGACAGCCGTGACGCCGGGCGTCGGCCGCCAGCTCGCTCGTACTCGCAGTGCTCGAGATGAGCACCACGCGCGAACCGACTTCATCCACGGCACTGAGGCAAGCGCGCACGACCGCTGCGCCCAGCGCGGTGTCGAGCAGCGTGATGTCAGGCCGGCACAGCCGAACCGATTCGCCCGCCGCGCCGGCGGTGACGTCGAACATCGGACGGTGACCAGCGAACGCGACCAGCTGGCCCAGAAGCGACTCGATGTTCGGATCCGCTGCGATGATCAGCACCGAACAGGTCTTTCGCGTCGGCTGCGCGGTACTGCTTTCGAGCACGGGCCCTCAGAGGTACAGCGTGGACGTGCAATCGTGCGGGCAACTGTTCGCTGGCGCACGATATGTGCCGCACGTCCGTGATTATGCCGTAGCCTCCACGCGCGACTGCAGCTCTTCCTCGATGACGTGAAGCTCCTGGAGCGCAGCGGTGAGCAGCTGCGCCGCGCGGCGCATCTCCTGTGGCGAGAGATTCTCCACGGCGAGCTGCGCCTGCAATTCGTGGCTGCGCTCGATTGCGGCGCGCAGCCTCGACCGCAGCGCATCGAGCGACTGACTCGCGTCGCCGCTGCCGGTTCGAGGAGCCGGACTGTCGCGCCGCTCGGTATCGCCACTGTGCACCAGCGACTGGCCGCGTTCGCTGGTGACGACGTGCGCAAGAGGGCTCGGGGAGTCCTTGCCGTCAATCAGGCGATCGTACGTGGTGCGAATGACGTCGTAGCACTCACAGCAGCGAGAGCGCAGTATGTCGCGATCGACGATCTTGATGCGCCCGCGCGTGTACGTGATCGCGCCCGCGGCGCGCAACGCTTCGGCCGCAATCGTGACGCTCGAACGCCGGACGCCGAGCATCTGCGCGAGAAAAAGATGCGTGAGCGCGAACTCGTCGCCCGGAACGCGATCGTGGGTGAGCAGAAGCCAGCGCGCGCAGCGCTGCACGACGCTGTGCTTGCGATTGCAGCCCGAGCTCTGCGCGGCCATGGTGAACAGCGCCTGCGCGTAACGGTGCAGCACCGGCGACAGAGAGGGCAGCTGACGCACCGCGCCATCGAATGCCTCGCGCGTCACGCGCCATGCCTCACCCGGGACCTGCGCGATGATCTGCTCCACAGGACCATATACGCCGTGAAACGCAGCCAACGGCGCGATCCCCTCGCTGCCGACGATCGCGGTCTCGACGCCCGAGCCGTCGCTCATGATGCTCAGGATCGACAGCACCGCTGTGTCCGGGAAATACACGTGCGCGAATTCGCGTCCGTGTGTGGCAACTACGTTGCCGCTTTCGAGCAACACACGCTCGGCCAGGTCGGAAAGAGTGTCGCGCTCGGTGGCTGGAAGCGATGCGAACACCGCGTTTCCAGCCCGTCCGTTCTTTTTTAACACCGTACCGCCCGGATGGCGCCGCCGCCTGACACAGTTGTCTGACGGATCAATCCGATCGACGCTGTCCTCGTCGGTCAGTGCGTGATCGAGGGGCACCAACGCCTGACGATCGTGCGTAGCTCGCCCGCCGCGGCGACATTTAAGTATACACCCCCCCCCCGCAACGCGCTCGGAATTCTTTCGAATGGATCTGCCGCGAATCGTCATCGAGTATCCTCCATGGGTTCGGGACGTCGTCGACTGGGAGCGACCGATTCTCACCGATGACGAGCGCATGCGTCTCGCGATCCAGCTTGCGCGGGAAAACGTGGAGCGCGGTACCGGCGGTCCGTTCGGCGCGATCATCGTCGAACGCGACAGCGGCAGACTCGTCGCCATAGGCATGAACAGCGTCGTGCGGACTCACAACAGCATGCTCCACGGCGAGATGTTCGCGTTCATCATGGCGCAGCAGCGGCTGAGGTCGTTCACCCTTGCCGCGCCCGGGATGCCGGCGCACGAGCTCATTACGTCATGCGAGCCGTGCGCGATGTGCCTCGGCGGGGCGCTCTGGAGCGGCGTGAAGCGCATCGTGTGCGGTGCCGCACGCGAGGACGCGTCGCGTCTCAGCTTCGAGGAAGGCCCGGTGTTTCCGGAATCCTATCGGTATCTCGAGGAGCGCGGCATCGAGATCCGGCGCAACGTGCTGCGCGATGAAGCCAGAGCGGTGCTCGAAGACTATCGTGCCCGCGGTGGCAAGATCTACAATGCCTAAGCGTCATCCTGCGTTCGTGGCGCCGGCGAAGCATCCACTCCTGATAGAGAAGATCCTTCGCTGCGCTCAGGATGACACATGGTAGAGCTCCTCGACCTCGTCGCGCGCTGGATCCACGTGATCGCCGCCGTCATGTGGGTCGGTAATTCAATGCTGTTCAACTGGCTGGACCGCAGCCTCCGGCCGCGCGCGGGAGACGCTGATGTCTACGGCGACATCTGGCTGATCCACAGCGGCGGGTTCTATCTCGTCGAGAAGAACAAGGGGGAGCGCACCGCAGATGGACGACGTACGCTGCCCGCCCCGCTGCACTGGTTCAAGTGGCAAGCCTACACGACATGGATCACGGGTGCGGCTCTTCTCGTCATCGTGTACTACGCCGGCGGCCGCGCATTGCTGGTGGATCCGCAGCGCTCCGCGATCTCGTTTCAGGCCGGCGTCGTCGTCGCGGTCGGCACGATCGCCGGCGCGTTCGTGCTGTACGAGACGATCTGGCGCAGCATCGGCGCGCGCGCTCCGCGCGTTGCCGGCGCGATTTCGGTTGTTCTCCTGGTCGCGGCGATCGAGCTCCTGCTCTCTCGTCTTAGCGGGCGCGCCGCTTTTCTCCACACCGGCGCGATGCTCGCCACGCTGATGGCGGGCAACGTCGTCTTCACGATCATGCCGTCACAGCGCGAGCTCGTCGCCGCGCTGGCCGCGGGTCGCGAGCCGTCGCAGGCGATCGCCGACCGCGCGAAGACGCGCTCGATTCACAATAACTACTTCACCTTCCCGGTCATCATCCTGATGATGAGCGCGCACTTCCCGTCGCTGTACGCCGGGCGTGGCGACCTCGCGCTCTTCACGATCATCGCCGGCGGCGCAGCGATTCGGCACGCGCTCAACATCCGCTTCACATACGCCGCATGGAAGCCCGCACTCGCGACGGCGATTGCCGCGACCGCTGGCCTGCTGATCGTTGCGACGCAGCCCGCGCGCTCCACGAGCGCGGCCGCCGTAGCGCCGCCGTCACAGCCGGTGACGTTTGCCGACGTCCACCGCATCATCGACCGGCGCTGCGCCGCGTGCCACTCGGCGACCCCGTCCGACGTCTCCCTCGGAGTGACACCCGCCGGTGTTGCCTTCGACTCGCCCGCGCAAATCGCCGCGCTCGTGCCGCGCATCCGCGAGCGCGCCGTCGTCACGCGGACGATGCCACCTGGCAACAAGACGCGCATGACGGACGCCGAGCGCGCGACACTCGCCGCGTGGATCGATGCGGGCGCGCGGATTCCGGCGGATCAGCTTCCGCGATAGGTCGTGTAGCCGAAGGGGCTGATCAACAACGGCACGTGATAGTGCTGTGCCTCGTCCGTAACCTCGAAGCTGACGACGACCTGGGGATGAAAGGGCGCCAGCTTGCGCGCGATGAAGTATGCGCCGGTTTCAAAGGCGAGCTCGTATGTCCCCGCGGCGACGCGGGTCTTCGCCGGAACCAGATCGCGCAGGCGGCCGTCCGCGTCGGTAACTCCCGTCGCAATCGTCTTGCGCTCTGCGTCGACGACCGACGAGAGCACGACGCGCACACCGGCGGCCGGCTTGCCGGTCGAGAGATCGAGAACGTGTGTGGTGATCATGCGGATCGCGTCGGCTCCGCGGTCACCAACTTCTCGAGGCGCAGTCGCGTGATCTTCGCCTGCTCCGCGGCGGCGACGCGCAACTCGGAAGCGGGATCGTTGTCGATGCGGCGCTCCAGCTCCGCAAGCATCTCCTCCGCGCTCCTGCCGGTCGCGCAGACGAGAAAGACATGATGAAAGCGGCGCTCGTACTCGTGATTCCGGTCGGCGAGCGTTTTCAGCGTTTGATCCGACGCCCGTCGGGCGCCGGCTTGCTCGTCCTTCGCCCATCCGGCGGCGCGCTCGCCGATTCTCGGATGGTGCGCGAACGCTTCGAGCCAGTCGCCGCCGTCCAGCGTCGACCAGACCTCGTCAGCGGCGCGGTACAGCTGCTCGCGGCTACGGAAGGGACGCCGCGCTGCCACCGCGGCCGCCCAGCGCGTGCTGCCGCAGCAGCGCAAAAGCTCCTGCTGTGCCTTCGCCGCGGGCATCGCGTTGAGCTCGTCGAGCGTCATGCGAGCATTCCGAACAGTCGCAGCCGCGCGATGCCGCCATCTGGATATATCGACAGCCGGGCGTGGGTCGCGGGAGCGCCGCGCGCCAGCTGATCGAAGCGATGCCGCGCGTGTGGCTGCAACGGCGTCTGCGGCAGCAGCGGCTGCCACTCACCTGACGGAACGCCCGTCCCCTTCGCGTCCTTCGGTGCGTCGATCGTCTCAACCATGCACGTCGCGGGCGCGTTGCCCTTGAAATGATCGGTGTCCACCTCGACGCGGTGAACCACGCCACGCGACGCGAGGCGCACCACGATCCAGTCGTTGCCTGGTCCACGACGGCGCTTCGTCTCCCAGCCGTCACCCATGTGCGTCGAACGCCCGGGGAGGATCAGGTTGTGCCGGTTGCCGAAAAACATGTCGCTGCACGCCACGGCGAGCGCGCCGTTCTCCATCGCGGCGAGATCCAGCTCGCTCCCCTCGCGATGCCGTGTGCGATCGAACGCCGGCTCGCCGAAGACGCGCAGGCGCGCGACGCCGCCGTCCGGGTAGATCGACAGGCGCAGATGCGTGGCGGTTGGCAGCTCGAGGACGTCGAACTCGTTCCGCGTGTCGCCCTTGAGAGCCGACTGCGGCAGGATGTTCTTCCACGGTGTGGCCGAGTTGTCCGTCAGCTCGCCTGCCGTCGGCAGTCCGGGCGCATCGATGGCGTCGATGGAGCAGGATTCGGGGTAGTTGCCGCGGAAGAAGCTCGTGTCCACGACGATGCCCCGAACCACGCCGCGCAGCCCGAGTCGGACGATGCACCAGTCGTGGCCGGGCGTGCGACGTCGCCGCGTCTCCCAGCCGTCCATCCACTTCCCACGGTCGGTGTACTCGCCCTCGCGCCATTCCGCGGGATTCACGCGCAGCAACGACTCCTTCGGCGCGAAGAACTCGTCGTTCGCGACGAGCACCGCGCCGCCAAGACGCTCGGCGGCAAGATCAACGAGATCTGTGAATGCTGTCATCGCGTTCGGCTAAGGACATTTGAACCGCAGAGGACGCGGAGGACGTCTCTTGATGTCCGCGCACGATCGAATGCCGTGCCAACATAACGAAGGAAGTCCCTGTTCTGCCTCCGCGTACCGCGTCCTCCGCGGTTCAATTGGGTTTCACTGTACTCGTGAGAGAAGCTGGCCCCGCGGTGCGCCGACGGTATCTCCGTTCGCGTAGATCAGCTGCCCACGCAGATACGTTGCGTGCACGCGGCCGTACAGCTTGCGTCCCATGTACGGCGTCACCGGATGCCGCTGGTGCAGCGCCTGGGGCGTGACGTCGAACGTCGCGTCGGGATCGAGGATCGCAAAGTCGGCCTGATATCCCGTCGCGAGCTTCCCCTTGATGCGCTGCAGTCCCGCCAGACGCGCGGGCCCCTCGCACATCCATGCCAGCAGGCGCTCGAAGGGCAGGGAGCGGGCGCGCATCTGCGTCCACACTGCGGGGAGCGAGAGCTCCAGCGACGCCACCCCGCCCCACGCGGCGAAAAAGTCTCCGCTCTCGCGCTTCTTGAGCGCGGGGGGACAGGGTGAATGATCCGTCACGACGATGTCGAGCGCGCCATCCGCGAGCCCGCGCCACAGCGCGTCACGATGCGCGCTTCCGCGAATCGGAGGCGCGCATTTGTACTCCGTGGCGCCGTTGGGGATCTGCTCCGCTTCGAAGGTGAGATAGTGCGGACACGTCTCCGCGGTGACCGGCACACGGTGCTCGCGTGCATCCCGGAGCAGCGGCAGCGTCTCCGCCGCCGAGACATGCACGATGTGCACGCGGACGTTGTGCCGGCGCGCGAGGTCGATCATCAGCGTCACGGCCTGGGCTTCCGCCGACGGCGGGCGTGAGCCGAGATACGTCGCGTAGCTCTTGAGGTCCTTGCCGCGCATGTCCGAGGATGCCGCTTCGATCGGTCCGGGCAGCTCCGCGTGCACGAGCAGGGGTGCGTGCAGCTGCGCGAGGACTGGCATCGCGTGCCGCAAGTCGTCCGGGGTGACGTGGTGAAACTCGTTCACGCCCGAGGGTACGAGGAAGCACTTGAAGCCAAAGACTCCGTCGGCCCAGAGCTGCGGCAGCTCACCGGAGTTTCCGGGCACGACGCCGCCGAGGAATCCGACGTCCACGCGACACTGCTTCGCTGCGCTCCTGCGTTTCTTGTCGAGCGCGGATGACTTGAGCGTCGCGGGGACGCTGTTGAGCGGCATGTCCAGCAGCGTCGTGATCCCACCAGCCGCCGCGGCGCGGGTTCCACTTGCGAAGCCCTCCCACTCGGTGCGCCCGGGCTCGTTCATGTGCACATGCGTGTCGACCAGGCCGGGCATCACGAGCAGCGAACCGGCGTCGAGCACCTCGGAGCCGCGTGCGCCTCCGACGTCGTCGATGCCGGAGACGCGCATGACGCGCCCGCCCGCGAGATGCAGCGCGCCGGGCCCGATCCCCTTCGGCGTCGCGATGCGCTCGCCGCGGATGACGCCCGGCGCGCTCGGAAGATTCATCTACGCGGTGTCGGCCCAGAACCGCCGCAGCAGATTCACGGTCACGGTGCGCCGGTAATCGGCGGTGGAGCGCACGTCGTCGATCGGCGTGATTTCCTCCGCAAGCGTCGCGGCCGCGTCTTCGATTGATCCCTTCGCGAGGGCGGCCTCGGTTCGTGGAACGCGCACGACCGTCGGCGCGACGGAGCCGATGGCGACACGCGGCCGCTCGTCGCGCACGGCGGCCATGACGATCTTCGAGATCGCCTGCGCTGCCCGCGTGCCGACTTTACGAAACCACTGCTTGCCGGTCTGCTTCGGGACCTCGATCGCGAGTATGAGCTCGTCCGGGCGCCGCACCGTTTTCCGATAGCCCGTGTAGAACTCCGAGAGCTTCACGCGGCGAAGATCGGTGGCGTTGCGCAGAACGACGGTCGCGTCGGCCGCCGCGAGGACGGGGAGGGAGTCGCCGGCCGGCGACGCGTTGGCGACGTTGCCGCCGATCGTGCCGCGATTCTGGATCTGAGGGCCGCCGATCTGTCGCGCGGCATCGATCAACATCGGCAGCCACTTGTGCGCCTTCCGCGACGCGATGACGTCCGAGTACGTGGCGAGCGCTCCGATCTCGAGCACGTCGCCCTTGACGTTGATCTTCTTGAGGCGCTCCAGCGGCCAGAGATCCAGGAACTTCGTCCCGGTCAGCGTCCCGAAGTTCAGCGCGACGTAGAGATCGGTGCACCCGGCCATCGGTACGAGCTCCGGATCGTCGCGCAGCATGTTGAGTGCGTCGTGAATCGTCCTGGGTCGCCGCAACCGCAGCGGCGTGATTGCAGTCCTCACGCGCTCACCCTCTGGATCGCGCGGTAGATCGCCTCGTAGCCCGTGCAGCGGCACAGGTTGCCGGCGAGCCCGATCTTGATGTCCTGGAGCGACGGCTTGGGACCCAATGCGATCGCGGCGAGGATCATCCCCGGCGTGCAGATGCCGCACTGCGCCCCCACTTCGTCCATGAACGCCTGCTGGAGCGGATGCCGGTCTCCGAGCCCTTCTATAGTAGTGACCTCGGTGCCCTCGACCTGGGCCCAGGGGACGAGACAGGCGCATACAGGCCGTCCGTCCACAAGCACGGTGCAGGCGCCGCACTCGCCCTCGCCGCATCCCTCTTTGGTGCCGGTGAGCTGAAGGTCCTCGCGCAGGACGTCGAGTAGTCGCTTCATCGGATGCGCGTCGACGTCCACCTCGGCGCCGTTCAGTGTGAGTTTCACGCGCGGGACGCCCGAAAGCATTTGAACCGCAGAGGACGCAGAGGCCCGCAGAGGACTGCAGCTGGTGGTTCTCTCAATTCAAGCATTCCTCCGCGTACCTCTGCGCCCTCTGCGGTTCAAATGTCTCCTCAAACGGAAGCGTCGGCCGAGCCGTAGGTGAGGACGTCATGATGGCGCTCTGCGGCCGTCCGTGACGCGCTCGCCGCCATCACCAGCTCCGGGGTCGCGGGCACCTCGCGCACGTCGATGCCAAGCGAGCGAATCGCGTTCACGATCGCGGGCGCGGGGCCGTCGATGGGAAGCTCGCCGAGTCCTTTCGCGCCGAAGGGTCCCTCCGGAAAAGGGTTCTCGACGAGATGCACGTCGAGCTCCGGCGTATCGAGCGTAGTCGGGATCGTGTAGTTCGTGAGCTGCGCGTTCGCCATCGCGCCGTTCTTCATCACCACCTGCTCGATCGTCGCGAAGCCCACGCCCTGCGCGGTACCCCCCTCGATCTGCCCGGTGGCAAGCGCAGGATGGATCGCCTTGCCGACGTCCGTTACCGCGGTGATGCGCGTGGGGCGTATCTCGAATGTGTCCCGATCCATCTCGACTTCGGCGACGTTGCACGCCCATGCGTACGTCGCGTACGCGTCTCCGCGGTACCGCTCCTCATCCCAGTTGAGCCATTCGGGCGGGACGTGCTCCTTCTCGACGCGCAGCACGCCATTGCGCTTGAAGTACTCGGCCGGCGACATGCCGCGAAGCTTTTCCTTGAGCTCGAGGGACGCGCGCTCGAGGATCTTGCCCACGACCATGCAGGTGCGCGACGCCACGGTCGGTCCGCTGTCCGGGACGACGGACGTGTCCACCGCCGCGACCTCCACCTGCTCGTAGGGGATGCCCAGGGCATCGGCGACGATCTGCGCGTGCATGGTGCGCGTCCCCTGTCCGATCTCCGTGCTCGACACGAGCAGCCGGACGCCGCGCTCGGTGCATTCCACAGCGGCGCGGGAGCCCAGCTTCAGCTCTCCGCTGCCGGTGAATCCGGAGCCGTGATAAAAAAGGGACACGCCGATGCCGCGATTCGTTCCCTTGTACTTCCCGATCTTGCGACGATATCCGGAGCGCTCGAGCGCCTCTCGCAGCACCTGATGTGCGCTGCAGTCCTCGCGCAGCTTCTGTCCCGTCGCCGTGAGATCGCCCGCGCGCAGCGCGTTGCGCTCGCGCAGCTCGACTGGGTCGACGCCGAGCGTCTCGGCGATCCGCTGCATGTGAACCTCGATCGCGAACTGCGTCTGCGGCGCGCCGAAGCCGCGGAACGCGCCGTTCGGCGGCGTGTTGGTGAACATCGCGCGTCCATGAATGCGCGTGTTCGCGCAGCGATACGGACCGGCCGCATGGATGCCCCCGCGCGACAGCACCACGGGGCTCAGCGTGACGTACGCGCCGCCGTCGAGCACGAGCTCCACGTCCATCGCCGTGAGGCTGCCGTCCTTCTTCACTCCCGTCCGATGACGAACGACAGAGGGATGCCGCTTGGTCGTGGCGAGCATGTCCTCGACGCGATCGTAGATCATCTTCACCGGGCGCCCGGACTTGAGCGCCAGGAGCGCCGCGTGGCAGGCCAGCATCGACGGGTACTCTTCCTTTCCGCCGAACCCGCCGCCGGTCTCGGTCTGCACGACGCGCACGTAGTGATCGGGGCCGAGCATGACGCGCAGCGCGCGGTCGACGTAGAACGGACACTGAATCGACCCGTAGACCGCCACGCCGTTCTTCTCCGGCACGGCGACGACGCCGTTCGTCTCGATGTAGACGTGCTCCTGATGTCCCGTGCGGTACACGCCCTCCACGACGACGTCGGCGCTCGCGAAGCCTTCCTCGAGATTGCCCTTCTCGATGAGCAGCTCCTTCAGGATCTGGCGCGATTGCAGCGGATCGAAGAGCGGCGTGTGCTCCTCGTAGTCGATGTCGACGCGCGCGGCGAGCAGCGCATCGCGATCCTCGTGCGCCAGCAGCAGCACCGGTTCGGCGACGTGCCGGACCTCGCGCTCGACGAGGCAGGGCTGATCGTCGACGATGAGCGACACGACGTTCCTGCCCGGAATGTCGCGGTGATCGCAGACGGTGAAGCCGGGTGCGAGCTGGAAGCGCACGTCGCGGATGCGGCCGCACGGAATGGTGGTGCGGATCGTCCGGCCGAAGAGCATGCCCGGGAAGACGAGGTCGTCGGCATATTTCACGCGTCCCGTCGCCTTCCCGATCCCATCCTTGCGCTTGACGCTCGTCCCGACGGCGGTCATGGGCCGTGAAGTTGCGGAGCGGCGCCGGGGCGAGCAAGCGCAAGCGGTTCTCGGCCCCGCCGCCTAACAGCGGCGGGTGCGCGGCTGCGCCGCTGTACTCGGCGCACGGGATGCTTCGCATCGCGGACGAGAACTCGCGAACGACACCGGCCGCGTCACGCGCGGCCGCCGAGAACAGCGCCGGAGGCGCGCACCCGTCGCGTAGCGACGGGGCCGAGAACACTGTCTTGCCGAGCCTGCGCCCCGCGCACAGTTTCGGACATGCAGACCGTCCGGAACTTCGTCGGCGGCGAGTGGCTCTCCCCGACTCCCTCCACCTGGCAAGAGCTCACCAATCCCGCGACGGGTGAGCCGCTGGGCCGCGTGCCCATGTGCGGTACCACCGAAGTCAGTGAAGCCGTCCGTGCCGCGCGCGAAGCGTTTCCCAAGTGGCGCGAGACACCCGTCGTTCAGCGCGCCCGCGTGCTGTTCAAGTTCAAGGCCCTGCTCGACGCGCACTTCGACGAGATCGCGCGCATCGTCACGCAGGAAAACGGCAAGACCATCGACGAGGCGCGCGGATCGCTACGCCGCGGCATCGAGAACGTCGAGCACGCGTGCGGCATGCCCACGCTCATGATGGGCGACTCCCTCGAGGACGTCGCCGCCGGCATCGACTGCGAGTACATGCGACAGCCCATGGGCGTCTTCGCGGCCGTCACCCCCTTCAACTTCCCGGCGATGGTCCCGCTCTGGTTCTATCCCTACGCGATCGCCGCGGGAAACACCTTCGTCCTCAAGCCGAGCGAGCAGGTCCCGCTCTCCCAGGTCCGCATCGTCGAGCTGCTGCAGCAGGCCGGGCTCCCGAAGGGCGTCATGAACATCGTGCACGGCGGGAAGGACGTCGTCGACGCGCTGCTCCGACACCCTGACGTCGTCGGTGTCTCCTTCGTCGGATCCAGCCCCGTGGCGCGCTACATCTACAAGACCGCCGCGGAGCATGGCAAACGTGTGCAGGCGCTGGGCGGCGCGAAGAATCACATGATCGTGATGCCCGACGCGGACATCGATCGCGCGGTGGACATCATCAGCGAATCCGTGTTCGGTTGCGCGGGGCAGCGCTGTCTCGCCGGGAGCGTGGTCGTCGGCACCGGCAAAAGCTACGAGCCCCTGAAGGAAAAGCTCGCCCAGTCCGCGCGAAGTCTGCGTCTCGGCTACGGCCTGGATGCCGGCGTCAACATGGGTCCTCTGGTCTCGCAGAAGCATCGCGAGCGCGTCCTCAGCTACATCGAGAGCGGCGTCCATGACGGTGCCAAGCTGACCCTGGACGGCCGCAAGGCGAGCGTCCCGCAGTATCCGAAGGGCGCGTTCATCGGGCCCACGATCTTCGATCAGGTCGACGCATCCATGAAGATCGGACGCGAGGAGATCTTCGGCCCCGTCGCCACCATATCGCGCGCCGACACGCTCGACGAAGCCATCGGGCGCGTCCACGGCAGCGAGTTCGCGAACGCCGTCTCGATCTTCACCACCAGCGGCCGCGCAGCGCGCGAATTCCGCTATCGCGTGGGCGTCAGCATGATCGGTGTGAACATCGGCGTCGCCGCACCGATGGCGTTCTTCCCCTTCGGCGGCACGAAAGGGTCGTTCTTCGGCGACCTGAAGGCACACGGCAAGGACTCGGTCGACTTCTTCACGGACAAGAAGGTCGTGATCTCGAGGTGGACATGAAGGAGAAGCGCCCTCGCCGCGATGCATCGCGCGGGTCGGCCCTCGGCTCCCGGCTGGCGCACGCGGAAGGATCGTCCCGCAGGAAGTCGATGGCCATCAAGGCCGTCACCACGCGCCCGGGCGCGAAGGACCGAGCGGGGAATGGGGCGCCAAAGGGTCGCATCGTGCGCGGCGGGCTCATTCAAATGAGCAATCCGATCAACGATGCAAACGCGCCGGTCGCGGAGGTCGCGCAGGCGATGATCGACAAGCACATCCCGCTCATCGAGGAAGCGGGGAAGCGGGGCGTGCAGATCCTGTGTCTCCAGGAAGTCTTCAACGGTCCGTACTTCTGCCCCAGCCAGGACTCGCGCTGGTGCGACATCGCCGAGCCGATCCCGGGACCGACCGTGACGCTGATGCAGCGGCTGGCCAAGAAGCATCAGATGGTGATCATCGTGCCGATCTACGAGCGCGAGATGCCTGGTGTGTATTACAACACGGCTGCGGTCATCGACGCCGACGGGAAGCTGCTCGGCAAGTATCGCAAGAACCACATTCCGCACACGAGCGGGTTCTGGGAGAAGTATTTCTTCAAGCCCGGGAACCTCGGCTATCCCGTCTTCCAGACGCGGTACGCGAAGATCGGCGTCTACATCTGCTATGACCGCCACTTTCCCGAGGGCGCGCGGCTGCTCGGTCTCAATGGCGCCGAGATCGTCTTCAATCCGTCAGCAACCGTCGCGGGACTGTCACAGTACCTGTGGAAGCTCGAGCAGCCCGCGCACGCGGTGGCCAATGGTTACTTCATGGGCTGCATCAATCGCGTCGGCACGGAAGCGCCGTGGAACATCGGCAAGTTCTACGGGACGTCGTACTTCGTGGACCCGCGCGGCAACTTCCTCGCCGTCGCGAGCGAGGACCGGGACGAGCTCGTGGTCGCCGACATGGATCTCGACATGATCGAGGAAGTCCGGCGCACGTGGCAGTTCTACCGTGATCGTCGCCCCGATACTTATGGGGCCATGACGGAACAACTACCCTAGGATGTCATCCTGAGCGAAGCGAAGGATCTACTCACCTAGAGAAGATCCTTCGTCGCTTCGCTCCTCAGGATGACAGAAGGACGCATGCCCCTCCTGATCAAGAACGGGCGCATAATCACAAGCACGGACGACTATCGGTCCGACATCTTCTGCGCGGACGAGCAGATCACGCGCATCGAGAAGTCGATCGACGCGAGCAAGCTGCCGAAGAAGACGGAGGTCATCGACGCGCGCGGCAAGTACGTGATGCCCGGTTTCATCGACCCGCACGTGCACATCTACCTCCCCTTCATGGGCACATATGCCGTGGACGACTACGAGTCCGCGAGCAAGGCGGCGCTGGTCGGCGGTACCACCACGCTGATCGAGATGATCTGCCCAGGCCCGAAGGACCAGCCCTGGGAGGCGTATCAGCTCTGGAGGTCGCAGGCAAAGGGCAAGGCCGCGGTGGACTACACCTTCCACATGTCCGTCGTGCGCTTCGAGGACAGGATCCGCGAACAGTTCCGGAGGATCGTCGACGACGGCGTGGCCTCCTTCAAGGTGTTCCTCGCGTACAAGGGCGCGCTCGACCTCTCCGACGAACACCTCTTCGCCGCCATGCAGACGGCGAAGGAGCTCGGCGTCATCGTGACGGCGCACTGCGAGAACGCCGAAGCCATAGACGCGATGCAGCGCCAGCTGCTCGGCGCCAACAAGACGGGACCCGAGTGGCACGGACCGTCGCGTCCCCCGGTGGTCGAAGCGAGCGGGGTGCATCACCTGACGAGCTTCGCGTCGCTCACCGGCGCGCACGTCTACACGGTGCACACGTCGTGCGACGAAGCGGTGCGCGAAGCGCTGAACGCGCGCTATCGCGGCGTCGCCGTCTGGGTGGAGGTCGTCGCGCCGCACCTCGTGCTTGACGAGACGTACGCCGCGCGCCCCGACTTCGAGGGCGCGAAGTACGTGATGTCGCCCCCGCTGCGCGACAAGCGCAACCAGGACGTCCTATGGAATGCGCTGCGCGCGCGCTCCATCAGCACCATCGCGACCGATCACGCGCCCTTCACCTTCGACACCCAGAAAAAGATGGGCGTCGAGGCGTTCACGAAGATCCCCAACGGCATCCCGACGATTCAGGAGCGCGTGGACCTCGTGCACACCTACGGCGTCGTGCCGGGAAGGCTGACGCTCAACGACATGGTCGACGCGTGCAGCACGCAGGCGGCGCGCATCTTCGGGATGTATCCGCGCAAGGGTGAGATCAAGGTGGGATCGGACGCCGACCTCGTCGTCTACGACCCGAAGTACAAGGGCACGTTCAAGTGCGCCGAGTCGTACTCGAAAGTCGACTACTGCGCGTATGAGGGCTGGGAACGCATCGGCCGGCCCGCGGTGGTCACGGTGCGCGGCGAGGTGCAGGCCCGTAATGGCAAGTTCGTCGGCACCGTGGGCCGTGGAAAGTTCATCCGTCGTGAGGCGACGCATGGGTAAGAAAAGGGCAGAGGGCTCAGGGCTGAGGGCTGAGAAGCTGAACGACGCGTTCCCGGAGATCTGATGTCCGATCCCACGCTCATCAATCCCGATCTCGCGCCCGTCGGGCCGGAGCGACGGACCTGGAACTGGTGGCATATCGCGTCGCTGTGGATCGGGATGGCGATCTGCATTCCGACGTACACCCTCGCGTCGAGCCTCGTGGATCGTGGATGGAGTTGGCAGGCAGCCGTCGGCTCGGTCATTCTCGGCAACTTCGTCGTGCTCATCCCGATGGTGCTCAACTCGCACGCGGGAACGAAGTACGGAATTCCCTTTCCGGTGCTGGCGCGTGCGCCGTTCGGCGTGCTCGGCTCGAACGTCCCGGCGATCCTTCGTGCGGTCGTGGCGTGCGGCTGGTTCGGCATTCAGACCTGGATCGGCGGCTTCGCGATCTTCAAGCTGCTCGAGGTGCTGACACCGGGGATCGCGCATCTGCCGCGCGTTCTACCTGCCTGGGTTGGTCTCGGCACGGGTGAGGCGCTCTGCTTCCTGTTCTTCTGGGCGATCAACGTGTGGATCGTCCTGCGCGGCATGGAATCCATCAAACTGCTCGAGACGTGGGGCTCGCCCTTTCTGCTGGCAGTGGGTGCGGCTCTCCTGATTTGGGCGTTCGTGCGTGCGGGTGGCTGGGGACCGATGCTGTCCAATCCCCAGCCGGCCGCGGCGACGAATTCGGGCGTCGGCTCGGTGCTCGGCGCGGGCTTGACGTCTGCCGTCGCCTTCTGGGGGACGATGGCGCTCTCGATCCCGGACTTCTCGCGCTTCGCGCGCAGCCAGCGCGATCAGGCGGTCGGCCAGGCAGTGGGTCTTCCCGGCACCATGGCATTCTTCGCGTTCATCGGCGCGGCCGTGACGAACGCCACCGGCGTCATCTTCGGCCAGCGCATCGCGGATCCGATCGTGCTCCTGGCGCGCGTCGGCGGGCCGTTCATCGTCGTGCTGTCGATGCTCGGCTTGAGCATCGCGACGCTCACCACGAACATCGCCGCGAACGTCGTGGCGCCCGCGAACGACTTCAGCAACATCGCGCCGCAGCGCATCCGCTTCAAAACCGGGGCGGTGATCACCGCCGCGATCGGCATCCTCATGCTGCCGTGGCGTCTCTACAACGACGCGGCGGCGTACATCTTCGCGTGGCTCATCGGCTACGGCGCACTGCTCGGTCCGATCGCCGGGATCATGATCGTCGACTACTTCGTCCTGCGCCGCCGCGAGCTGATCGTGGACGACCTGTATCGACGCGGCGGCGCCTACGAGTACAGCCACGGAATCAACTGGATTGCGATGCTCGCGCTGGCCGCCGGCATCGCTCCGAATCTGCCGGGCTTCCTCGGCGCGATCGGGGCGATCAAGGCGTCGCCCGCGGCCGCGGCGATTTACGATTGGGCGTGGTTCGTGGGGGTCGCGGTCGCGGCAGCTGTCTACTGGGTTGGCATGCGCGTCACGATGCGCGCGGCGCGAGCCGTCGGAGGGGTTGCCCGTGCAGGTTAGCGTTCCGGCGCCGCTCACGTACGGCATCAGCGATCCCGCCCCGTTGCTGGCGCCCGAGCAGCTCGAGAAGAACTTCGCCGAGATCGCGCCCCCGCTCACGCCGGACGCGGCGCTGCTCGAGGCCAACAAGTGCCTCTACTGCTATGACGCGCCGTGCACGCTCGCCTGTCCGACGCACATCGACGTGCCGGCGTTCATCAAGAAGATCGCGAGCGACAACATGAAGGGCGCGGCGCGCGTCATCCTCGACGCGAACCCGATGGGGCACTCGTGCGCGCGCGCGTGCCCGGTCGAGGTGCTGTGCGAGGGTGCATGCGTCCTCAACGACCGCGACGAGGAACCGATCAAGATTGCGCTCCTCCAGCGCCACGCGACCGACTGGGCGCTGGCGCACGACTACCAGCCGTTCACCGCCGGCGCGTCGAACGGGAAGAAGGTCGCGATCGTCGGCGCCGGTCCCGCGGGGCTGTCGTGTGCTCGCGATCTGCGGCGCAACGGGTACGCGGTCACCATCTTCGAGGAGCGTGCGCTGCCCGGGGGACTCAACAGCTTCGCGATCGCCGAGTACAAGATGCGGCTGCCGCTGGCGCTGGCGGAAGCGAAGATGGTGCTCGACCTCGGAGTCGAGGTCCGCACCGGCGTTCGCGTCGGCCGCGACGTGAGCATGAAGCAGCTCGAGACGGACTTCGACGCCGTGTTCGTCGCCGTCGGACTCGGTGCCACGCGCCGCCTGGGCATTCCCGGGGAGGAGCTCCAGGGCGTGTCGGATGCGCTGGCGTTCATCGAACATCTGAAGACGCATCCTCACTCGCAGACGCGCGTCGGCCGGCACGTCGTCGTCGTCGGTGCGGGCAACACGGCGATCGACGCAGCGACGCAGGCGCGGCGGCTCGGGGCGGACCGTGTGACGATCGTCTATCGCCGCGGCGTCGAGGACATGTCCGCATACCGCTACGAGTACGAGCTGGCGAAGAACGACGGCTGTGAGTTCCGGTTCAACACGGTCCCGAAGCGGATCATCGGCACCGGCGGGGTGAGTGGACTCGAGTGCGTCCGCAGCGAGACAGGCGCGGCGGGAGCGGACGGGAAGCGGACCTTCAAGGAGCTGCCGGGAAGCACGTTCGTCATCGAGTGCGACACGATTCTTCGCGCCCTCGGCCAGATGCCGCGCGAGGAGCTGGCGACGTCACTCGGGCTTCGCCTGAATGGCGCGTCGATGGTCAGCGACAACCCCAAGGTCATCGTCGGCGGTGATTGCGGGAACGGCGGCGCGGAGATCGTCAACGCGGCGGTGGAGGGTGTCCTGGCCGCGCGTCGCATCGCGGAGATTCTTGCGAGTTGAAGGAAACCATTCGAACCGCAGAGGACGCGGAATGCTGTCATCCTGAGCGAAGCGAAGGATCTACTCGACGTAAAGAGGATTCTTCGCTCGCTGCGCGAGCTCAGAATGACAGCATCACTTTGGCGAGAGACCCATGGCTGACCTACGAGTGAACTTCGCGGGCATCGAAAGCCCCAATCCGTTCTGGCTGGCGAGCGGTCCGCCGACGAACACCTACGTGCAGGTCGCGAAGGCGTTCGATCAGGGCTGGGGCGGCGCGGTGTGGAAGACGATCGGTGAGCCGATCATCAACGTCTACTCACGCTACGGCTCGATCGATCTGGGCAAGACACGCATGGTCGGCTTCAACAACATCGAGCTGATCTCCGACCGGCCCGTCGAGGACAATCTCCGGGAGCTCGCCGAGGTCAAACGCAATTACCCGAAGAACGCGGTCATCGCGTCGCTCATGGTCGAGAGCAAACGCGAAGCGTGGCATGAGATCGTGAAGCGGACGCAGGACACCGGCGTCGACGGCTTCGAGCTGAACTTCGGGTGTCCGCATGGCATGAGCGAGCGCGGCATGGGCGCCGCCGTCGGCCAGGTGCCGGATTACACCTGCCAGATCGTCGAGTGGGTGAAGGAAGCCGCGACGATCCCCGTGATCGTGAAGCTCACGCCAAACGTCACCGACATCACGTACATCGCGCGCGCGGCGGTAAGAGGCGGGGCCGATGCCCTCTCGCTGATCAATACCATCAACTCGATCGTCGGCGTCGATCTCGAGAGCTTTGCGCCGCGTCCGTCGGTGCGCGGGAAGGGAAGTCATGGCGGGTACTGCGGCCCCGCGGTCAAGCCGATTGCGCTGCACCTCCTGTCCGCCGTGACCGGAGACCCGAGCATCAAGGTCCCCGTGTCGGGGATCGGTGGTGTCGCCACGTGGAACGACGCCGCCGAATTCATCGCGCTGGGCTCGGGAACGGTGCAGGTGTGCACGGCCGCGATGCACTACGGCTTTCGCATCGTCGAGGATCTGTGCGACGGCTTGAGCAACTGGATGGACGACCGTGGCTACGCACGGCTCGAGGACTTCCGCGGCCGCGCCGTGCCCAACGTGACGAAATGGGAGGAGCTGGATCTGAATTACCATCTCGTCGCGAGCATCAATTACGACAAGTGCATCGGCTGTGAGTTGTGCTGGACGGCGTGCGAGGATGGCGCGCATCAGGCCATCCGTCGGCACGCGCGCTCGAACGGCAATGGCGTGCGCGGTCACCAGGTGGTCGAGATCATCGAGGAGGCATGCGTCGGCTGCAACCTGTGCAGCCAGGTATGCCCCGTCGACGGATGCATCACGATGAAGGAAGTGCCGAACGAGTTCGCGCCGACGACGTGGAAGCAGTACGCTGCCGGCAAGGGCCAGCTCGCCCCAAGATCAGAACACTTCCATACGGTTCATTTGCCGACCTGAGCGACGCAGCGTGTCATCCTGAGCGCAGCGAAGGATCTGCTCGACGCAGACAAGATTCTTTACTTGGTGAACTACAGTCGAGAGTTGCGAGTTGTTGAGTCTGGAGTGATTGAGTGGAGTTTCGAGGGACGGTAACTCGCACGGATCCGTCCGCAGAAACTCCACTCAGCGAGTCGCACCTCAGGTCTGCATGCACGCATCGAGCTTCGGCTAGCTCGCGTCCCAGAAGCGCCGATATCGGTCGGCCCAGTCCGCGACCTCCTTGAGCGGCGCTGCCTTCAGCTCACAGGGACGCCACTGCGCGTGTCGCCCGCGCGTGATCAGCCCCGCGCGCTCGAGCACTTTGAGGTGCTTCGACACGGCAGGCCCGCTGATATGGAACGGCGCCGACAGCTCCTTTACCGTCGCGGCGCCGGTTGCCAGGCGGGAAAGAATCGCGCGACGCGTGGGATCGGCGAGTGCTGCGAAGGTGACACTGAGCGGGTCCGTGGCCATTATATAATCGAACGATTATCTAACTAATGAGTTATATACAAGCCATCGGTTTGCCCGGCAAGTGCGGCGCGTCGCAGCCTGTCGGCGCGCAGGCTGACAAATTGAAACGTTTCGTAACATCGCGTCCCACAAATACTTAGATCGGGCACATCCATGACGTTTTCTTAATTTCGCGGTCAGGATTTCGTCATACGGGCGGTTCTAGTGTTGGCGTCACTCGAACCGCTGAATGAACATGACGCCCAACGCAGTGCTCGCTCGCAGTCTTCGCCGCTCGCCCTCGATGGGTGCAGCGGTTCGCGAGCTTCGGCGTCGGGCGTCCTCGATGGCAAGTCTGGTCGTAGTCGTCGCCTTCGCGTTCGTGTCCGCGTGTTCGGATGCGTCGCCGACGGCACCGGCGTCATCGATCGATCGCGTCGCGGCTGCCCGGTTGATGCCGAGCGTGACGGATGCGCGTGTGCGCCTGGCGCCAGCGATCTCGAACCTGTCGGTGCGCGAGCGCGTCATGCACGACCTGCAGGAGCTCGAGAGCGCCTTGACGAACGGCGACGGGTCGAAGGCTCGCTTCCACGTTCGCGTCGTCGGCAGCGTGCTGAATGACTACCGCGCTGTGCAGAGCGCGACGACGACAGATGGTGCGGACGTCGTCGCAATCTCGCTGATGTTGTCGGCCGTCTCGAACGTGGTCGACGCTGGTTTCAATGGTCTGACGTCCTGAGCCGAGCTGAGAACGTGATTCTTTCGCCGAAGCAGCACACGAGCACGAGACACCCGCGGACCGCCGCGGGGCTTCGTGCTTTCATCGTTGTGCTGCTGTTGTTCGGCCCCGCCACGACGAAGGCGCAGAGCGCTCCGGCTGACACGATTCGCGCGTGCTACGTGCCCGCGACGGGAACTGTCTATCGCATCAAGCGGTCGGGCCTTCCCGACGCATGCATCGCCTCGAGCCATGTCGAGTTCTGGTGGCTGGGAAGCGGCGCGGCGGGCCCGATCGGAGCGACGGGCGCGACTGGCGCGACTGGCGCGACTGGTCCAACTGGTGCGGTCGGCGCGACCGGAGCCACGGGTCCGACAGGTCCAACCGGTGCGACCGGCGCTACCGGCGCGACGGGCGCTACCGGCGCTGTCGGCGCCACAGGTGCCACGGGTGCCGCGGGCGCCACGGGCGCGACTGGTCCTGCAGGCCCCACTGGCGCGGTCGGCGCGACCGGCCCGACAGGACCAACCGGTGCCGCAGGCGCGGCCGGAGCTGCTGGCGCTGTCGGACCTACGGGCCCGGCGGGCGCTGACGGCGCCACCGGTGCGGTCGGAGCCACGGGTGCAACAGGTCCCCAGGGTCCTGCAGGTCCGGCGGGTGCGGCTGGGCCAACTGGTCCGACCGGTCCTGCGGGTTCTGCCGGTGCCGCGGGCGCGACAGGCGCCACCGGTCCAACAGGACCAGCTGGTCCGGCCGGTCCGACCGGCGCGGCCGGATCCGCCGGGGCGACCGGCCCGACCGGCCCTGCCGGTGCTAACGGCGCGACTGGACCCGCTGGCCCGACGGGCCCTGCGGGTACCGCCGGTGCGGTAGGACCGACCGGTCCGACGGGTCCTGCCGGCGCAGCCGGCGCTGCAGGCGCCGCCGGAGCAACGGGTCCAACAGGTCCGACTGGCCCCGCCGGCGCTGCCGGCGCAAATGGCGCTGACGGAGCAACTGGTCCTACGGGTCCGACCGGCCCGGCTGGAGCTGCTGGTGCAGTCGGCCCCACTGGTCCTGCTGGTGCTGCTGGCGGGATGGGACCCGCGGGTCCTGCGGGTCCGGCTGGCCCTGCTGGCGCTGCCGGCGCCAATGGAGCTGATGGAGCGACTGGTCCGACGGGTCCGACAGGTCCTGCTGGTGCCGCCGGCGCGAATGGCGCTGATGGTGCGACGGGGCCGACGGGGCCGACAGGTCCGGCAGGCGCTACTGGTGCTGCCGGCGCGAATGGCGCCGACGGAGCAACTGGTCCTACGGGCCCAACAGGCCCGGCTGGAGCCGCCGGTGCTGCTGGCGCGACAGGTCCTACCGGTCCGACCGGCCCGGCTGGTGCTGCCGGCGCGAACGGCGCTGACGGCGCGACCGGTCCTACAGGTCCGACAGGTCCTGCGGGAGCCGCCGGTGCTGCCGGCGCTGCTGGTCCGACCGGTCCCACCGGCCCTGCTGGTGCTGCCGGCGCGAACGGCGCTGATGGAGCCACAGGTCCTACGGGCCCAACAGGCCCTGCTGGTGCCGCCGGCGCGAACGGCGCTACTGGTCCGACCGGTCCCACCGGCCCCGCTGGTGCTGCGGGCGCGAATGGCGCTGATGGAGCCACAGGTCCTACAGGCCCAACAGGCCCTGCTGGTGCCGCCGGCGCGAACGGCGCTACTGGTCCGACCGGTCCCACCGGCGCTGCTGGTGCTGCCGGCGCGAATGGCGCCGACGGGGCAACTGGCCCTACGGGTCCGACAGGTCCTGCAGGAGCCGCTGGCGCTGCCGGCGCTACAGGTCCGACCGGTCCTACCGGACCAACGGGTGCTGCTGGCGCGAACGGCGCTGATGGAGCGACGGGTCCGACCGGCCCGACTGGTCCGACTGGAGCCGCTGGCGCGAACGGCGCCGACGGAGCCACCGGTCCGACAGGTCCCACGGGTCCTGCAGGAGCCGCCGGCGCTGCCGGCGCGACCGGTCCAACCGGTCCGACCGGCCCTGCTGGCGGCGCTGGCGCGAATGGCGCCGACGGAGCAACGGGTCCCACGGGCCCGACAGGTCCTGCAGGAGCCGCCGGTGCCGCCGGCGCGACCGGTCCCACCGGCCCGACCGGCCCGGCAGGTGCCGCTGGCGCTGCAGGCGCTACAGGTCCGACCGGTCCCACCGGACCGGCAGGTGCCGCTGGCGCGAACGGCGCCGACGGAGCAGCGGGTCCCACGGGCCCTACGGGTCCTGCGGGAGCCGCGGGTGCTGCTGGCGCGACCGGTCCCACCGGCCCGACCGGCCCGGCAGGTGCCGCTGGCGCGAACGGCGCTGACGGAGCAACGGGTCCCACGGGCCCGACAGGTCCCGCAGGAGCCGCTGGTGCTGCTGGCGCGACGGGTCCGACCGGTCCGACCGGCCCGGCAGGTGCCGCTGGCGCGAACGGCGCCGACGGAGCAACTGGTCCTACGGGCCCGACAGGTCCCGCAGGAGCCGCCGGCGCTGCCGGCGCGACCGGTCCAACCGGTCCGACCGGGCCGGCCGGAGCAGCTGGCGCTGCAGGCGCGACTGGTCCCACGGGTCCGACCGGCCCAGCAGGTGCCGCCGGAGCGAACGGCGCCGACGGCGCTACTGGTCCTACGGGTCCTACGGGTCCAACTGGTCCTGCGGGAGCCGTCGGTGCTGCTGGTGCAACCGGTCCCACGGGCCCGACAGGTTCTGCGGGAGCCGCTGGTGCTGCAGGCGCTACTGGCCCCACCGGCCCGGCCGGTCCAACTGGAGCCGCGGGCGCGAACGGCGCTGACGGAGCAACCGGCCCCACGGGCCCGACAGGTCCTGCCGGAGCAGCTGGCGCTGCAGGCGCTACTGGTCCTACGGGTCCGACTGGTCCAACGGGAGCCACCGGTGCTGCTGGCGCGACCGGCCCGACTGGCCCGACGGGCGCGGCCGGCTCGAACGGTGCCGACGGTGCAACTGGACCGACGGGACCAACAGGTCCTGCTGGAGCCGCTGGTGCTGCCGGCGCGACGGGTCCCACCGGCCCGACTGGGCCTGCGGGTTCGAACGGCGCTGACGGCGCCACTGGCCCCACGGGTCCTGCCGGAGCAGCCGGAGCTACAGGTCCCACCGGTCCCACTGGCGCCGCGGGTGCCACGGGTCCCACCGGACCGAGCACCTTCAGTGCGATCGGCGGCTCGACCAACACCTCGGCGGCCATGATTGTCGGCACAGGTGCGTCGCTCACGACGAGCGGCACGGGTACGATTACCGCCAATGCCCTCGCGACCGGACTCGGTATGCCGAGCGGCATGACTGTCCTGGCGACGGTCGGCTCGAGCACGTACAACGTGCCGGCCGGCGTGCGCGCGCTCATCATCGAGTGCATCGGTGGTGGTGCGGGCGGCGGTGGCGCCAATAGCAACGCGGCCAGCAGGGCGGGCGCGGGCGGTGGGGGCGGCGGTGGCGGCTACTCGCGCATCGTCATCACTTCACCCGCCGCCTCATATGCCTACACGGTCGGTGCCGGCGGCGCCGGCGGCGCGGCAGGCGCGAGTCAGAACGGCGGTGCCGGCACTGCGTCCACGATTGCCGGAATGACGTGCGCAGGTGGCGGAGCGGGCATCGGCCCGGTGGCGAACGGCAGCGGCGCCGGCGGCGCCGGCGGGTCACCGACTGGCGGCACACTCAACATCCAGGGTGGCACGGGCGGCGCCGGCTCGGGCAACGGCATCACGGGCATCGGAACGTCCGGCGACGGAGGATCGAGCGTCCTCGGCGTGGCCGGAAAGGGTGCCTTCAGTTACGTCCAGGCAAATACAGGCATTATCACCGGGGTCGCCGCCACCGGATATGGCGCCGGCGGCTCGGGCGGACTCGCGCTCGGCAACGCCCAGAGCGCCGCCGGTGGTGCAGGCCGGCAGGGCGTGATCATCGTCTGGGAATTCAAGTAGCCGCACCTACTTTTCCCGGCGTGACCACGCGCGCGACGAGTCGCATCAGACAACTGTATGCGAACCGCTGGCTTCACATCGCAGTTCTCGCCGCAGCGCCGTTTCTCGTCTACTCCAACAACTACAGGCACGAGTACCAGCTCGACGACGCGTACACCATCGTCACGAACACGAACGTCCGTTCGCTGACGCTCGCACCGCGGTACTTCGTCGATCCCGCCACCTACACGAGCATCCGCGAGCAGGCGGACTACCGCCCGATCCTTCAGCTGACGTACGCGCTGAACTATCGCTTGAGCGGCTACGCGATGTGGTCGTGGCACCTCACCCAGATCCTCCTGCACGCGCTCGTCACGCTCGGGTTGTACGCGCTGTGCCGGCGCATCCTGCAGTTGATCGGAGACCCGACGCCGGACCGGATCGCCTTCGCCGCCGCGCTGATCTTCGCCGTTCACCCAGCCGCGTCGGGCGTGGTCAACTATCTCAACGCGCGCTCATCGCTGCTCACGGCCGCGTTCATCCTGCCGGCACTGCTCGCGTACATGCGACCGGTCGAGTCGCCAGCCGATACGCGGCCGCAGTGGAGATCGGCCGCGTTCTACACGCTCGCGCTGTTCACGAAAGTCGAAGCCGTCGGTGCGCTCGGCGCCTTCTGGGCCTTCGAGCTCTGGACGCGGCAGCGCGAAGCGCCGGACGGGACGCTCGCCCGGGCCATACGCGCCTCCTTCGACGGTCGCACGCTGCGGCGGCTCGCACCCGCGCTCGCGATCACCGTCGTCTACTTCGTGCTTCGCGCGCGCGTGATGGCGCCCTTTCCATTCGAGGAGACGCGACACGCGGCAGACGTGGGAGCGTACGAGTATTTCCTCACCCAGCTCACGGCGTGGTGGTACTACGTCTACCGCTGGGTCGCGCCGGTGCGTCTGGTCGCGGATTACCTCGCATATCCGGTGTACCGCTCCTGGTCGGATCCGACGGTGCTCCTCGCGGCAAGCGCGTGGATCGTCGTGCTCGCGCTGCTGATGGCTTCCTGGCGCCGCGCGCCGTACCTCCTGGTTCTCGCCCTTGCGTCGCTCGCGCTGCTCAGTCCCACGTCGTCGATCGCGCCGCTGGCCGAAATGGTGAACGAGCATCGTCCGTATCTGCCGATCGGCATACTCTCGCTCGCGGCGGTCATTCCAATCGGGACGTGGCTGCGCCGCTGGCCGCGCGACGTCTCCCGCTCCGTCCTCACCGTCGGCGGCGGCGCGATGCTGCTGTCGCTCGGCGCCCTCACGTACCGCCGAAACACGGTGTTCGCGACGCCGATGGCGTACTGGGAGGACGTCATCGCGAAGGCGCCCTCCTCGCGCGCGCACATGAACTACGGCCTCGCCCTCATGCGCGCGAACGACGTCCCTGCCGCGCTGGTGCAGTTCCGGCGCTCGCTCGAGATCGCGCCCTACTGGTACTACACGCACATCAACATGGGCATCGCGTTTCAGCACGTGGGCCAGCCCGACTCCGCGCGCGCGTCGTTCGATCGCGCGGTGCAGTACGACCGCTACAGCGGGCTCGCGCTCACGTACCGCGGCGAGTTTCGTCTCGCGCAGCGCGACTACGCGGGCGCGCGCGACGATTTTCTCCAGTCATCGCGCGTCGCCCTGCACCCGTACCGCAACGCCAAGGGTCTTGCGGCGGCATACGCCGCGCTCGGAGACACCGCCGGCTTTCGTGCGGCAACGGCGCGCATGCTGGCCCTCGATCCCGTCGCCGCGGCCGCGGACACGCCGGCGCTCACGACGACCAGCGAGGCGGGCGAGATGGCGCGCGGTCTCGCCGAGCTTGGGAACGGACGTGCAGCGGACGCCGTCGCCGCATTTCGGCGCGTGCTGGCGCTGAATCCGACCCACTACGGCGCGCATTACCAGCTCGCCGCTGCGCTCGACCGACTCGGCAAACGCGACGAAGCCCGCATCGTGTGGCAGCGCGTGCTCACCATGGCGGAAGGCTATCGCGATACGTCGACCGCGCGCGTCGCGCGCGCGCGCCTGCGCTAGCTCAGTTTCCGGCTGGTCCGCCGCTTTCCGGCCTGCTGGTGGGGATCAGAACTGGCCGGCGGATTGGTCGCCCCAGCACCACAGCCGCTTGTCCGACGCCACGCCGCACGCGTGCGCCTGGCCGATGCCCACCTGTCCGTACGGGCCGCCGAGCGTGCGCACCGGATGACCGACGCCGCTCGCGTCGATCTCGCCGTTGCCGAGGCCACCGTAATAGTTGCCGCCCCAGCAGTGCACCTCGTTCGACGACGTGCGTCCGCAGGTGGCCAGCGCGCCGGCGAAGAGTGAGGTGAACTGCAGCGAGCCCGCGATCACGCCCGGAACGCCGCGGTGCGTGATCTGCGAGTCGTCGCCGAGCTGGCGGGCATCTTCGTTTCGCCCCCAGCAATACGTCGCACCGGTCGTCGCGATCGCGCATGTGTGCTCCCAGCCGGCCGCGATCGCGGTGAAGCTGAGGCTTCCGCGAACCAGCGTGGGCGTGTGCGCTGCCGCCGACGTAGCGTTGTATCCGACATCGCCGGCGCCAAGCTCGCCCCAGCGATTGTCGCCCCAGCAGTATGCCTCACCCGCGAGTGTGATGCCGCACGTGTGATAGGCGCCGGCGGAAATCGAGCGAAAGCGCTGCTGCGTCGCCACGGCGACGGGCGTCGCCCGGTCGAGAGAGCTGCCGTCACCGAGCTCGCCCCACGTGTTCTGCCCCCAGCAGAATGCCATGCCGCTCGCGGTGAGGGCACACGTGTGTGAGTCGCCGAGCGCCAGCGCCACGAACGCGGAGTCTGCCTGCACCCTCACTGGCGTCGCGCTGAGACTGAGCCTGCCGTCGCCCAGATACCCCTGCTTTCCGACAGAGCCGCCACCCCAACAATAGGTGGCTCCGTCGGTGCCAACGCCGCAGTTGTGGACCCAGCCCGCTGCGATCGATTTGAAGCGAAGACCGCCGCTCACGGCGATCGGAGACTTGCTGCACGGGCGGCCGCCGCATCCGTCTGAAGAAGTGGACGCGCCGAGCTGGCCGTACTCGTTGCTACCCCAACAGAAGGCGTTGCCGTCGACGGTCAGGGCGCAGGTATGGACGAATCCCGCGGCAACCTGAGCGTAGGTGTGTTGCCCGCCCGCGAGCACCGGCTTGATGGAGCGATCGACGGACCCGGCTTCGGTCGGTCCCTTGGCGCACGCGTAAAGCATGAGCGCACCAAGACTTATCGTCGCATGCAGCGTCGCAAATCGCCGAAGATCCATCCCAGACCGCCCGTTGTGTCGTCAACCCGAACTGCTGTGCCCGCAATTACAGTCTCGACACTTTATGACGAAAACTTAATACGTGTCAACTGACCAAATGGCAGGCTCTCTTACGGGGTCCTGGGCTTGGGAATTCGGGTCTCGACCAGCCATTTGGCGAGGTCGGGGCTGACGTCGAACCGCCGGGCGATGGTATCGGCGGACGCCTCGTTGACGTTTACCGGCGTCTGGTAATACACGGTCGCTGCCGACGGCTCGGTCGAAGACGGAAGGATCGTGAGCCCGGCGACGTCGGTGATGGCACGAATGGCCTCCATCGCGGGGACGTCCGCGAGCGTCACCGAAACGCGCGCATTCACGTCCGATGACACGACGACGTTGAGTCCCGCGGTCTCGGCGATACCGGTGATGAGACGTCGGACGTCGGCATCGACCGCGTTGATGGACACACGGCGCACCGTGGTCGTGGTGGTCAGCGGAGCGACGCGCGACTGCTCGCGTTCGATGCGCGGATTTCCGAGAATCTCGAGGGGTGCAGGGAGCGCGGCGAGCGTTGGCGCGCGCGCCGCGGGAATCGAGCGGCGCAGGTTGACGGGGACGGACACGCCGGCAAGAAGCGTCCACGAGAAGCCGCGCGCATTCTGTGCGTCGATCGGGAGGATGTTGGTGAGCAGGCCAAAGGTGCTCCGCGCTTCGACCGCGAGTGTCGTCACACCGAGGTGCACATTGACGCCGGCGCCGCTCACGGCCCCGACGTCGACGCGATTCGTCTTCGCGCCGCGCGCGGAGTCACAGTCATCGTTCGTGCGCAGTCCGCCGCCCAGGAACTGGAAGCGGCACTGCAGGCGAAAGGAAAATCCGGGACCGCCCGCGACGTACGCGGTGGCGATGCTCAGCGGGCGGGAATGCAGCTGGAGCATCACCGGCAGCTCGAGGTAATCGGCGGACATGGTGAGCGTCGACGACACGACGTTCGACACGCCGAACCGTCGCAGATCCGCCACCTCGGCCTGAACGGCGAAGAACCGGGACAGGTGTCGGCGAACCATGATGGCCGATGTCGGAACGTTGCCGGTCCAGTCGAACTCCTGGCTGCCGATGACGTCGGCGTGGCTCACGCCGGCCAGTGCGCCGACGTCCCACGTCTGCGCGCCGGCGCCGCGTGCGACGCACGCCAGCGCCGCGACGCAAACGAAACGGGCCCGCATGGGAGCTCTCACAAGAGCGTGACGACAGACCTGATTGCGCGGCAACAACATAGCTCCAGCGACCTCACGTGCCCCATGAAACGTCCACGGTGCAGATCCCTCACTCCGCTCGGGATGACGACTGCTCCGGACCGTCGTCGAGAACGAATCCCATGCCGCGTCGCGAGACGATGCGCACGTCGGCGCCGGCGCGCGAGAGCTTCTTTCGCAGGCGCGTGACATGGACGTCGACCACGTTCGACCCGGGATCGAAGTGCATGTCCCACACGCGCTCGAGCAGCTGCGCGCGCGTCACGATCTGGCCGCGGTTCAGCAGGAAGTGCTCGAGCAGCTGGAACTCCTTCGCGGTGAGCGCGCACGCCTTGCCGTCGACGAGCACCTCGCGGGTGAGGCGGTTCACGGTCACGTTCCCCGCGGTGAGCTGCTCGGTGCGTTTTGCGCCGCCGCGACGCACCAGCGCCCGCACGCGCGCGCGGAACTCGTCGATGACGATGGGCTTCGTCAGGTAGTCATCGGCGCCCGTGTCGAGGGCACGCACCGTGACCGCGGAATCCTTCGTTCCGGTGAGAACAATCACGGGCGTTGATCGTCCTTCCTTACGCAACGCCTGGAGAACGGACAGACCGTTGCGATCGGGCAGGGCGAGATCGAGCACGATAGCGTCGTACTCGTTCACGAGCGCCAGGGTTTGCGCGTCGTTGCCGGTCGCGGCGAGATCCACAGCAAATCCTTCCTGCTCAAGGACTTGCTGCGTCAGCAGCGCCATGGTGGCGTCGTCTTCGACCAGGAGTGCTCGCATTTATGACAAGATCGTAATGCGGTCGAAAGACTTATGTAATCGCTTGTGGGTCACTCTTTTCGCTCGACGCCAGATGCACTTCCGCGATTCCCCCACCACGATCCGACGCATGCTGCCGGCCGCCGCGCTTGTCGCCTTCGTGGCGACCACCGCTTCGGCGCAGACGGCGTCGCAAACGATCACCTTCCAGGTCGACGCCATCAACCAGATCGGCTTCGCGGGCAGTCCGTCGCTCGTGATCAATACTGCCAGCGCGGGCAGCAATCCGTCCAATGCTACCGCATCGGCGACGTGGGCGGTGACGACGAATCAGAGCGGCGCCAAGATCACCGCGAGCATCGGTTCGGCCATGCCCGCCAGCGTGACGCTCGAGGTCAACCTCGCCGCGCCGACGGGCGCCACGAGCGCGGGATCGCAGCCCCTGTCCACGACCGCCGTCGATCTCGTCACCGGCATCACGAAGGTCGCGCAGGGAGCGCTGGCCGTGACGTACACGCTGATGGCGACGCCCGCGGCCGGTGTGGTCACGTCGACGAGTCGCACGGTGACCTACACGATCACGGGCGGCACCTAGCCGATGCACGCATGACACGCGCGTCGTTCGTCATTGCGCTCTGCATCGCGCTCCTGCCCCCCGGTGGCCTCCTGGCCCAGACGCTCGCGACGTCAGGTAGTCCGGCGACCATGCGGGTCAGCACGGCCATCGCCGGCTCGCAGCCGCTGTCCATCACCGACGCAACCACCACGTACACCGTGGTGACGCCGAATCCGAACCGCACGTACCGCATCACGGCGCAATTGAACGCGAACACGCCCACGGGCACGACGCTGACGGCGACGCTCGCCGCGCCGCCGGGTGCTACGTCCGTCGGACCTGTTGCGCTCGACGTGACAGCCCGGAACGTCGTCACGGGCATCCGTCGCAACATCGTGTCGACGCAGGGCATCACCTACCAGTTCGCGGCGACCGCGGCGGCGGGGGTGATCCCCGCGACGACTCGCACGGTCACCTTCACCATCATTTCCCCGTAGCGCTCATGCAGCATCCGAAGTCATCGCGTCGCCTGACCTGGATCCGTACGGCAAGTCTTCTGGGCGCGCTGTGCGTCGCGCGGCCCGCGCATGCGCAGATCGCCGTCGTCGGCAGCACCGTCGAAGAGCACACGTCAACGCCGGGCGAGACGTACACGGGCACGATCGTCGTGCGAAATCTCACGGAGGTGCGGCAGCCCGTTCGCATCTACCAGACCGACTACCTGTTCTATGCGGATGGGACGTCGCATTTCAACGACCCCGGCACGAGTGCGCACTCCAACGCGGCGTGGATCACGCCGATGGTCCGCACGCTCCTCGTGCCGCCGTCGAGCGAGATGTCGGTCAGCTACACGGTGAAGGTGCCACCCGGCGATTCGCTCGTCGGCACGTACTGGAGCACGATCATGGTCGAAGGCGCCCCCATCGAGGCGAGCCGCCCGACGGGCGGACGCCCCGCCGTCGGGGTCGGCGCGGTGATGCGCTATGCCGTGCAGGTGGTTACGCACATCAAGACCACGGGGACGCGAAAGGTGAGCTTCTCGAACTCGAAGTTTCTCACCAATCCGGACAGCTCGCAGGCGTTCGAGGTCGACGTGCAGAACTCGGGCGAGCGCGCGTATCGGCCCACGCTCTGGATCGAGGTATACGACGACAAGGGCACGCTCATCGCGAACGCGCGGCAGGAGCGTGGACTTCTGTATCCGGGCACGTCCCTGCGGCAGACATTCGCCCTCGGGAAGCTCGCGCGCGGATCGTATCGCGCCGTCGTCTTCGCCGACTCGGGCGAGGACGCGGTGTTCGCGTCGCAGTTCACGCTGAAGTTCTGAACCGCTCGTGCGCTGGTCCCGCTCTCTGGTCGCGGCACTGCTCGCCGCCGCTCCGGTCGTGGCGGGGGCGCAAGCCGACGTGCGCGTGCGCGCCGGCCGGCCCAACTGGGGCGCCAGCCGCGCCACGATAACAGCGCCCGTCATCATCACGAATGCCGGCGCGGCGGCCGTCGAGACGAGGCAGCGCGTCGAACTGCCCGAACAATGGCAGCTGCTCATGGGCGAGGCGCCGCAAACCGTCGCCGCCGGCGAGAGCGTGATGCTGATGCTCGGTGCCACGGTGCCGGCGCGCGTCACCGCGGGCTCGTACGTCGTGCGCATGACCGTGCACGACGCGAAAGATCCGCGCGTCCTGGGGGCCGACTCGATCGTCGTCGTCGTGCCGCGGCGGCGGGCCCTGGAAGTCGCTCTCGTCGAGCGCTCGTCCTACATCGTGTCCGGCAAGTCCTACGACGCCGCGTTCCTCGTGCGCAATCGCGGAAACGCCCCCTCGGATATCCGCGTGCGCGCGCGCAGCTCGCTCGGCGCGGTGAGTCTCCGCGACAGCGCGATCGGCCTCGCCGCGGACGAATCGCGGCTCGTGCGCCTGCGCGTCCGCACACCGTCCGACGTCGACGCGGCCGTCGACGACGTCGTGGAGCTCACCGCGCAGGAAGCGGATACCGCCTTGCTCGCGACCGCCTCCGCGCGGGTGACCGTGGTTCCGGAGCCGAACCGCAACATCGAGGAGTACGTGCGCGTTCCGACCACCGTGCGACTCCGCGCGGCCTCGACCAACGGCGTGTCGCCCTACGAGGTGCTCGGACGCGGGTACCTGCAGGAGACCGGAAACACACAGCTGGATTTTCTCTTCCGCGGTCCGCCGGGCAGCTTCGCCGTCTTCGGCGATCGCGACGAGTACCGCGCCGAGCTCCGGTCGCGCGCGTGGCGCCTGCGAATGGGCGACCAGATGTTCATGCTCACGCCGCTCACCAGCGGCGCGCAGCCGGGCTTCGGCGTGGGCGGCGACGGCACCGTTGGCGCGGTGACGGCGGGTGGATACAGCCAGCAGTTCCGACGCGTGCTGCAGGGCGGACGCGAAAGCGGCGCGTTTCTGAACGTCGCCACGCTGGGCGGAGGCGTGCTCGGCGCGAACGTCGTGGATCGCCTCGGTGGCCTGATTCCGGGGACGATCGGCAGCGCGGCGGCGGCCCTCGCGCGTCCGGGCTTCGTTGCCGATGCCGAAGTGGCGCGGAGCCGCCATCAGTCGAGTTGGGGGCTGGCGAGATCCGCGCGCATCAATGGCGTGCTGCCGGCGCTCACATACGACATCGGGTACCTGTACTCCGACACGGCATTCGCGGGGATGCAGCGCGGGGCGGAGCACGACTACGTGACGGCGACCGCGCGGCCGTGGGCGGTCGCGGCGTTCGGAGTCAACGCGAGCACGCATCGCGCCGACCTTTCGCGCGCCGTGGGTATCCCGTACAACGATCGCCTCGACATCGGCAATCTGTCCGCGAGCCTGTACGACAGGTTGACCGTCGAGGGAGGCGGCGTGCGACGCACCGTCGCCTCGCTCGGCGCCCGCAATCGCGGCAGACAGCGACAGCTGCGCGCGCACTACGACCAACTCGTGCGCGTCGGCACGCTGTCCCTCGAGAGCGAGGTCGGACGCGCGCGAAACGATACGGTGGCGGCGCGCACGTTCACGGACGTGTCGCTCGGCATCCGGCGCGCTTTCACGCGGGGCAGCGCCGGCGGCTGGGTCGCGCGCTACAGCGGCGGCTCGATCACCAAGGGCGCGAGCGGCACGGACACGTATGGCGGCGACGTCGCGCTCAGGCTCACCCGGACCACGGAGCTCATGGCCATGGGATTCGCGACGCTCGTACGCATGCCGCTCTCCGGGTGGCATTCGCAGATGGACGTGCAGATCGCGCGGCTCCTGCCGAACGGCGCGACGGTGACGCTCCGCGCGCGGCTGCTCGGCGGCGGCGTGCTCCCCGCGTCGCAGCGAACCGTGGCGTACCTCGAGTACGGGATGCCGGTGCGACTGCCCGTGGCGCGGCTCCGGACGCCGGGCCGCGTATACGGCAGGGTCGTGGATGCCACCAGCGGCCGCGGCGTACCTGGCGCGCTCGTACGTCTGGGGCCGCAAGTCGCCATCACCGACAACGCTGGCAAGGTCGCCTTTGGCGGCGTGCCAGCGGGCGAGCACCGGCTCTCCATGACGCAGGAGACGTCCTACGCGAACACCGTGTTCGTGGGCGACCCTACCGTAAGGGTGGACTCGACCAAGCGGCAACCGACGACGTTCGAGCTTGCGGTCGCGAGGAGCGCGCGCGTCGACGTCGCCGTGCGGCGATTCACCGCGGTGAGGACGGGGCTCGCGTCGGCGCCGGATTCGCTGACCGACGCCGGCGCGCTGGAAAACGTGACGCTCATGCTCGTGAGCGGACGCGACACCGTCTATGACGCGACGGGCGCCAACGGCACGACGACGTTCACGGATGTGCCACCAGGAAACTGGATGCTCATCATCGGCAGCGAGGCGCCGGCGTTTCAGCGCTTCGATCCTGACCGCATGGAGCTCACTCTCGGAGCCGGCGAAACGCGACCGGTGTCTTTCCGGCTGGTGCCGCGCAAGCGAGAAGTCCAGATCATCGGCGCGGGCGAGGAGCTCAAGGCGATGCCACCGAAACCTCCTCAGAAGCCCGACTAAAGTGCCGGAAACAGCCATTAACGCGATGACGAAAGCGTAATCGCTGCGACAGAATCCTGTAATTGGCGTCCGGCCATTGTTCCTCCGCAGTCAAACTTCTTCCGATGACGGAGCAGAACAATGAAAGCTTTACGAGTATTTGCGACGATGGCCCTCCTTGCTGGCGCTGCGAGCGCTGCGTCGGGTCAGACGTCTACCCAGCTTGTCACCTTCCAGGTCGACGCGATCAATCAGATCGCGTTCATCGGCAGCCCGTCGCTCGTCGTGAACACCGCGACGGCCGGTAGCGCTCCGACGAGCGCGACGGCCAACGCGACGTGGGCTGTGACGACCAACCAGACCGGCTCCAAGATCACCGCGAGCCTCGATTCCGACATGCCCGCCGGGCTGACGCTCAGGGTCAACCTCACGGCGCCGACCGGTGGCACGAGCGCGGGCGCGACGGTGCTCGCCTCGACCGGTGGTGCAGTCGACGTCGTCACTGGTATCACCAAGAAGGCGCAGGCGGGTTTGAACCTGACCTACACGCTGGATGCAACGGTTGCCGCAGGTGTCGTCACCTCGAGCACCCGCACCGTGACGTACACCATCACGGGTGGCACCTAAGCGGTTAGAGCACGCTTTCGTCATTCGCCAGAATTGCAGCCGTCCCGCCGCGCATCGGCGGCGGGCGGCCGCAAGGCGGAGGCCTGAGTGAGCCACCATCTCATCGCACCAGTCCCCTTCCTCAACGACCTGCAGGCTGCGTTCGCCATGGTGCCGTTCGTGGGCGCGCTCGCGATCCGCGGACTGTGGAGCCGGCGCCAGGTCGGCAGCGCGGTGCGCGTTCGTGAGGCGCAGGCAGAGGCGACACGCCGCGAGGCAATGCGCGCAATGCACGAAGCGCTCGTCGCCGCCCGCACCGCCTCCAGATCGCGCGAAGAGTTTCTCGCGCGCATGAGCCACGAGCTGCGCACTCCCCTCAACGCGGTGATCGGCTTCTCGCGCGTTCTCGAGAAGAACCGGGCGGGCAATCAGCGGCCGGAAGACATCGAGCTGCTGTCACGTGTGCGCGCGGGCGGCGAACAGCTCCTGCGGCTCGTCGAAGACGTGCTGGATCAGTCCAGGATCGAGCGCGGGCAGCTCAACATCGCCCTCCAGGACACCGACGTCGTCGAGATCGCGTCGCGCGTCGTGCGGTCGTATCGCAGTGCCGCCGGCGCCAAGGGGCTGCGTCTCGTCGCGGTGCTGCCAGGCGCCGCCCCCACCGTGAAGCTCGATCCAACGCGCTTCGAGCAGGTGCTCGGTCACCTGCTCGACAACGCCGTGAAGTTCACAGATGGCGGGAGCATCCGCGTGACGCTCGTGACCGACGCGGCCACGTGCATTCCTTCACGGTTGATCGTGACCGACACAGGCATCGGTATCGCCCCCGAGCAGCTCGAGCGGATTTTCGAGCCCTTCGCGCAGGTGGATGCGAGTCACAGCCGCAGTTATGGCGGTGCCGGACTTGGACTTCCGCTCGCGCGCCAGCTCTGCGAAGCCATGGGCTGCGAGCTTCGCGTCGAGAGCGAGGTCGGCACCGGATCGCGATTCGCGATTCGCTTTCCAAGTCCAGACTAGACAAACACACGCCCCAGGCCGATACTCGGACCCGGCATCAGACGGGTTCGGGCGACGTCGCTCGGAAGGCAGGTGCCGACCTAGCTCCGGTAGTGCATGCTCCTGCGCGTTGTTGTCGTCGGCGCCGCCGCCGCGATCGTCGCTCCGATCGTGAGCGCGAACGCGCAGACCGCGTCCCAGATCGTTCGATTCCAGGTGAACGCGGTCAACCAGCTCGCGGTGACGGGAAACCCGTCACCCCTTGTCGTGAATGCCGCGGCCGCGGGCAGCGCGCCGGCCGCCGCGACCAGCGCGGGAACGAGCTACGCGATCACGACGAACCAGGCCAACCAGAAGATCACGGCGTCGATCGATCAGGCGATGCCGGCGGGCGTGTCGCTCGAGATCAACCTCGGCGCGCCTGCCGGCGCATCGAGCGCCGGTGACGTGTCGCTGAACATGGCCGATGCAGACGTCGTGACGGGAATCTCGAACACCGCCGCAACCTCGCTGCCGATCACCTATCGCCTCGTCGCCGCACCGTCGGCGCAGGTCGCCGGTCCCGCGTCGCGCACGGTGACGTTCACGATCGTCGCCGGCAGCTAAAAAGCGCCGTCATCCTGAGGAGCCGGGTGCGCGCGAACCGGGCGTCGCCGAACGATCTGCTGCACACTGAGTAGATCCTTCGCTTCGCTCAGGATGACACATCACCGAGGCGCAGAGTACGGATTTTGCGACCCTGAGCCCGCCATGAGACCGGTTCACGTGCTCGCGATCTGCGCGTTGCTGGCGGGCTGTACGTCGCAGGGATCAGAGGCCGCCGAGCGACGCGTCGATACCGTCGCGCGGAGAGACAGCATTGCCGGCGTGGCGGCGGGCTCGATGACGGAGAGCAACGTCATCGCGCTCCTCGAGCTGACGCACGCCGCCGACAGCGCGCTTGGCGTGCTCGGCGCGACGAAGGGTGCGTCGACCGACGTGAAGGAGTTCGGCCGCATGATCTCGCGCGAGCATCACGCGCTGCGGAAGGACGCCGCCGATCTCGCCATACAGCTGGGTGTCGCCGCCGAGACGCCGCGCGTGCCTCCGGACGAGCCGCCCACGGAAATCCGTGACAGTCTGCTCGCGTTGCCGGCGGGCGGCGGTTGGGATGGCGCGTACCTCGATTACGCGATCGCCATGCACCGCGCCGCGATGGAGAACACCGCGCGCGCGCTCGCCGCGACGAATCGCGCCGAAGTGAAGGCGTTCATCGAGAAGTCGGTGCCGATCCTGCAGAAGCATCTCGACAAGGCGCAGCTGCTGCGGAAGCGAATGAAATGACGTCCCGCGGCGCGCTGTTCTCGTTGTCGGTCGCGGTGAGCGCCGTCGCGGCCTGTCGCGTGGATTCGCGCGCGTACGCCGACACGACGCACGCCGCGCCGGCGCTCACCCGAATCAGCGACGGCGGAATGATCGGCACGCTCGCCGTCGTCAACAGCTCGGAGATCGAGGCCGCGCGGCTGGCCAGCTCGAAAGCAACCGACGCGGAGCTGCGCGCGCTGGCGACGCAGATCGTGCGCGATCACGAGGCGCTGCAGGCATCGCTCGACACCGTGACGAACGCCGCGCGTGCGCGGCGCGAGACGACGACCGACGCGGCCGCGATCCAGGCGCGCGGCCAGTCGCTCGTGGACACGCTCAGGACGCTCGGGGGCGCCGATTTCGATCTTGCATACGCCCAGGCGCAGGTCGGTGACCATCAGATGGTGTTGCAGTCGCTGTCGGCGTGGCAGGCCACCGCCGACAGTCGCACGCTGCAGCAGGCGCTGCGCAGTGCGCGGCCCGTCGTGCAGGCGCACTACGATCATGCGAGCGCGATCCTTTCGCGTCTCTCGGCGGTCGGAGTGGACAACGTCTGGAAAAAGCAGCTGGGTATGCCCGTTGCCGCCTCGGGGAAACCCTAAGCCGACCGGCGCGAGCCAGCCTGTGTCGCGACGCGTTCTCGTCGACGCGTCGAACGTCGCCCACGCCACGGAGGGCGGCGAGGCGCGTCTCGCGAACATCGAGCTCGTGCAGCAGAAGCTGCGCGAGGAGGGTCTCGAGCCGCTGATCGTCGCGGACGCCGCGCTGCGGCATCAGATCGATCGCAAGGCCGACTACGAGCGCCTCATCGACGATGGACTCGTGCACCAGGCGCCGGCGGGGACCGACGCGGACTACTTCATCCTGTCCTTCGCACGCGAGATGGACGCGCGCATCCTCACGAACGACCGCTTCCGCGATCGCGCGAAGGATTTTGCCCGGGAGCGGGATCGCATCATCCGATACATGATCGTGCGGGACGAGGTCGTGCTCGAGCATCGCAATCGGCGCCGCAAACACTGATCATGCCGTCGAGGGCACGGGAAACGGCGCCGAGAGGCGCGGCCGCCACAGCTCGATCTGCGTGAGGATCCATACGAGCAGCACGGGCAGGGTCTTCAGCTTGTAAGGCATGAACACGTTCTGCTGGAGCGCCTCCGGCATCGCGTCGCTCGCGGACAGGCTCGTCACCAGGATCACGATCGCCAAGACGCCCCACGCGAAGCGCGTCCGCTCCGTGGTCGCGAACCAGATCGCCACGCCGGCCAGCGCGATCACGAACGACGGACTCTCCGCCTTGTGATTGAACAGCACGCAGAACATCAGCACCGATGCGAGGAAGAGCAGTCGAAAGCGCGGCGAATTCCAGTGTGGGAAACGCGCGAGCGGCGCGAGCGCCACGACAACGCCGGAGAGCTGGATCGGCCAGTTCGGCCAGTCTACGTGCAGCCAGATGTGCACCTGCTCCATGACCGAGTAGTTGCGCATCTCGGCGACGGCGCGATTGCGGGCGAGCCATGACGCCCATTCCTGCCAGAGTACGGTAGGAGACACTACCATCAGCGGCGCCGCGAGCAGCAGCGCACCTATGGCTATGGTCCAGAGCAGGAAGCGCGGCAGACGCCACGGCCGGAACAGGGCAAAGGCGCCGGCAATGATGGGAAAGATCTTGATGAGCGTCGCCACGCAAATGGCGGCGACGGCGCGCCCTTCGCGGCGCCGCTCGAGCTCCGCGAAGGCCAGGATGATGAGCCCCGCGATCAGTGCGTTGCTCTGCACGTTTTGCATGGAGCCGACGGCGTCCAGCAGGACGACCGATCGCGCGATGAAGGCCTGCTTCGCGGACAGCACCCGACCCAGCCCCCAGTACAGCGCGCCGCCGTTCAACGCGTTCCAGACCAGCACGCCCACTCCGAATGGCAGCGCGGCGATCGGGGCAAACAGGAGCGCAAAGGTGGGCGAATACATGAAATAGTCGAAGTGCGCGGCCTGGCGCTCGTACAGGTCGCGTCCGGCGAGCAGGTTGGCCGACCCTGTCCGGAAAATCACGAAGTTGTTGTTGTGGTGCGCCGCCGCCTGCATCGACGCGACGACGATAACCACCATCCAAATGGCGAGCAGAGTTCGGCATGCCATTTGTAATTGTCGGTCAGTCATGAGCGGCGACGGCCAGCATCGCGAACGATTGCGGGGGGTGCTTCTCGACGTCGATGGTACGCTCATCGACTCGAACGACGCCCACGCGCGCTCGTGGAGTGACGCGCTGCGCGAATTCGGACGCGCCGTCTCCCCTGATGACGTCAGGCCCCTCATCGGGATGGGCGGTGACAAGCTCCTGCCACGCTTGCTGGGCGTCGACGCCGAGAGCGACGTCGGACGCCGCTTCGCGAAGCGCCGCGCGCAGATCTTTCGCGACGCCTACGTGCCGCACCTGCGTCTCACGAGCGGCGCCCGCGACCTCGTAAAGCGCCTGCGCGCGGAGGAGCTCAAACTCATCATCGCGACGTCGGCGGCGGAGTCGGAGCTGAACGTGATGCTCGAGCAGGTCGGTCTCGATGAGTTGATAGAAAAGAAGACGTCGTCCGCCGACGCGGACCGCTCGAAGCCGGATCCAGACATCGTTCAGGCTGCGCTCGCGAAGGCCGGTCTCTCACCGGCGGCGGCGATCATGCTTGGCGATACGCCATACGACATCGAGGCCGCGGACCGCGCCTGCGTACCCGCGGTCGGGCTGCTCTGCGGTGGATGGACGGCGGATGCGCTGAGCGGCGCTGTGGCGATCTACGAGGATCCCGCGGACGTCGTGCAGCATTTTACTTCCAGCCCATTTTCGCGCGCATGGTCGAGTCCTGATAGATCAGGAACGACGAGATGAGACGCTCGCGGAACTGATCTTCGTTCGTCCGCTTGGCGAAGGTCCGCAGCACCGTAGTCGCGCCGGCCGTGTCGCGTAACGCCACGAAGGCCACTGCCGCGCCGTTGCGCAGCAGCACGTCCGGAATCCATGGCTGGGGGTCGACGGATGCCATGAGCATTCGCGACGTCACAGCCACCTCCGGCCAATTCCAGGTACCGATGCCGTGCAGGAAATCGACGCCGGCACGCGCCTCGGCGGGGCCGCGCGTGCGCGTGACGAACTGACGGAGTCGATCGAAGAATGCGGTGTCGGCGACGCCGGCCGTGCCGCTGTGCATGTCCGCGTCGACGGCGACGACAGCGTCCATCCATGCGTGCCAGTCGATCGGCGCGCGTCCCGTAGCGATCACGCGCTCGAGCGCGTCGGCACGGTATAGCGCGGCACGCAGCATGTCGTCCCGCGGAATCTGCGCCGCGAGCGCCGGCGGGAGTTGTCGCAAGCCTCGCAGCCTCGCGCCGAGCGCCTGCGCCACGGGGCGCGGGATCTCCGGCGTCGGCGACGTTCCCGCCGTCGCGAAATCCCTCCGGCGTCCGGACAGCGCCGCCACGACGTCGAAGCGGCCCTCGGACAACCCCGTGTATCCGTCCGCGCTCTGCCGCAGAAAGCGCATCTGCTCGGCCCCCAGGTCCAGTACCGGAAAGAAGTCCGAGTTTGCCGAGCCTCGCGCGAGGACGATCGGATGCAGCACGCTGCGCCCGCCAAGCCGCAACGACTCGAACGCCTGCGGCGTGAGGGGGACCACGCTGTGGAGGTCCGCCGCGATGCCGGGATACGCGGTCACGTCCCACCGGGGCGCCGGGAGGGTGTCGTTGCTCGCCACGATCAGCACGTCCGTGTTCGACGTGAAGAACATCTCGTAGGAAGGGAAGGTGACGTCGATCGCGGCGAGCACCGCCGTGACGAGGCCGTCGCTCAGCTCGTACAGATGCAGCCACTGGCCGAACACGCCGCGCGGGGCGAGCTGGCGCTTCACGCGCGCGTAGAACTCCTGCGTGAACAGCCCCGACACGCCGCTCACCCACGGGTTCGACGGTTCCGACAGGATCAGATCGAAGACGCGGCCGGACGACGCGAAATACGAACGCGCGTCGTCGATGATGAAGCGCGAGCGCGGATCCTCGAACACGCGGCGGTTGGCAGGGAAAAAGGAACGCGACGCGCGAATCATCTCCGGCTCGATCTCGACCGTCACCAGCTGCTTCACGTGCGGACTCCCGAGGAGGACGTGCGAGGTCATCCCCGAGCCGAATCCGATCACCGCGGCCTGCTCCGCATTCGGCGCGTGCGCGAGCGTGATCAGCGGCAGCAGGAACTGTGTCGCGATGTCGCGCGTGAGCTGTCGCTGTCCCGTGACGCCTGGCTTGGGATCGAGCCATGCGCGTTCCATCGAGGCGTCCGGCTTTCCATTCGTCGCGAGCGTCAGGAAGCCGTCCAGCCCCTTGCGTATGCTGACGGTCGCGGTGCGGCCGTCCCTGTAATATGGAAAGCTGTACTCGCCCGGACCGGCGACGACGCCGTGGCGATAGACGCCGCTCGTCAGACGGGCGAGGTCGAAGCGAGCGGCGCCGGCGATGAGCACGAACAGCACCCCCGTGACCACGAGCGGGACGAGCAGCGGCGAGCCACCGAACGTGCGATCCGACGCCGCAGGCGGCGTGCGGCGCAGCGCGAGCGCCACGAGCCATACGCCCAGCCCGATGTCGACGAGCGCGCCGAACAGGAGCAGCAGCTTGAGGCCAAGCACCGGCATGAGAACCAGACCGGCGACGATGACGCCGACGATCGATCCGAGCGTGTTCACCGCGTATACGCTGCCGATGGCGCGCTCGCCGGCGCCGCCGCGCATCAGGACGCGTGTGATCAGGGGCAGCGTCATGCCCGCGCACACGGTCGCGGGGAGCATGATGACCAGGCAGATCAGGTAGCGCGCGAAGACGAAAGCCCGGTAGCCGCTGTCGTTCTGCTGCACGGTCGCGAGAATCGAGGCGATCCAGTCGAACGACATCACATAGAAGGGCAGCGTCGCGACCGCGAGAAGGCCCATCACCCACTGCACGATGCCGAGAAATCGAATCGGGTCCGCCAGACGATCGGCGCGCGTGCGGATCCAGAACGCGCCGAGCGCGAGGCCAAGGATGAACGCCGAGAGCATCAGCTCGAAGGAGTGCGTCGCGCTCCCGAGCACGAGGGACAGCATCCGGATCCACGCGATCTCGTAGACGAACGATGCCACGGCCGTCCCGAACGCGATCCAGAGAAGCACATCGTGCAGATCGCCCAGCGCCTCCGCCGGCGTTGCCGGAGCGGCCGACGCGCTCGCGAGCGGTGTCCCACCATCCGGCGCGAACGTCGCGGCACGACGCTGTTCGCGCCGGCCGATCAGACCGACCACGCACGCCGCGAGCACGTTGAGGACGCCGGCGACGAGGAGCGTGCCGGGGTACCCGAACGTCTGGACGAGCACGAAGCCCGCGATCAACACCCCGACGGCGGCGCCGATGCTATTGGCGAAGTACAGCAGCCCAAGCAGGTGGCCAGGATGCTCTTCCGCGCGCGCGATGCGAATCACGCCGGCGCTCATCAACGGAAAGGTGGCGCCAAGGAGAATGGATTGCGGCAGGATGAGAATGGCGGCGATCAGCCATTTCACGAGCAGGAGCGAGCGCAAGCCGAGTACGGGAAAGATCCCGTCGTAGGCGACACCGGTCACCGCGACGAAGCTGTCGTGGAAGATCAGGCCGAGGAATCCGACAGCCATCTCCACGCCGGCATACCAGAGCAGCGGCGCGCGCAGGCGAGCCGTCAATCTGCCGGCGAGATGCGCACCGAGCGACATCCCGCCGAGGAAGATCACCAGGACGATGATCTGCGCGTATGCGCTGTGGCCGACGAAGAGGCCGAGATACCGGCTCCAGATGGACTCGTAGATGAGTCCCGCGGCGCCGCTGACGACGAAGACCGCGACGAGTGTCGCGATCAACGGATCTCAGCTGTCGGAGCGGCCCATGCGCAGACCAGCACGGCTCCCGCGGTGGCGGCGGCGAGGGTGAATCGCATCGCGCCTATATAGTAGCGGCGCGGAGTAAACACTTGGAGCAAGCAAGTACCTACTTGCTTGCATCGGCAGGAGACGCTAGGTTCTGCGCCCATGTCCGAGGAAATCCGCCAGCGCATCCTCGCCGCCGCCGCGCGCGTCTACTCGCAGTACGGCTTTCGCGGCGCCACCACCCGGCTCATCGCCGCCGAGGCTGGGGTAAACGAGGTCACGCTGTTCCGCACGTTCGGCTCGAAGGCCGAGCTGCTCCAGGCGATGCTGCAATCGCACGTCACCGCGACGGCGGTACCGGTCATCGTCGACACGGGCGATCCCGAGCGCGCCATCACGGAATGGTGCGCGACGGTGCTCGAGTACCTGCGCGGACACGCGCACCTGATCCGCAAGACGATCGCCGAAGCGGAGGAGCGCCCCGATGCCGCGTGCGCCGCGTGCGAGGGTCCGAACTCCGCGGGCGCATCGCTCGTACTCTACGTGGAGCGTCTCCGCGACGAGGGGCGCGCGGATCCCGAGACGGACATCGACGTCGCCGTGTCCATGTTCATGAGCGCCCTCTTCGGCGACGCCTTGTATCGCGACGTCATGCCCGAGTCGTTCCCGCAGCCCGTCGACGAAGCGGCTGCGAAGTATGCACGAACCTTCATGCGCGCCGTTGGCCTGCGTACGACCGGCGTCCCGGACCGTTCCCGGGAACGCAAGGTTGCCGGGTCACGGCGCCGCCCCCGCTGAGCGGTCCATGCCAAATCGTTTTTTCGCTGTAGCAGCCATGCTCGCGTTCGCCTCAGCGGCCGCGGCGCAGTCGGCCGACTCCGCTCGCACGACGCGCGCGGACGTTCGTCGCGCGACGGGCGCCGAGGCAGGACGAAGCAAACGCCAGGTGTCGTTGAGCGATGCGATCATGCTCGCGGACCGCACGAGCGAGTCGGTCGAGATCGCGCGTGCCGCCGTGACGCGCGCGCGGGGCCAGCAGTTCATCGCGCGCAGCCTGTTCCTCCCGCAGCTCAACGGCAGCGTGGGCTACGCGAAGACCATCAAGTCGCAGTTCGCCGGTCTCGCGCCCGCGTCCGGTCCGGACACGGGCACCGGCCCGAAGTTCGAATCGCTGTGCACGCCCAACATCCCGGAGAACGCCACGCCGGCCGAACGGCAGCTCGCGCTGGACCAGGCGCAGACGTGCCAGCAGGGGCCGGGGATCGACTTCTCGAAGGCGGGATTCGGCGCGAAGAACCAATGGACCGTCGGTCTCCAGTTCTCGCAGAACGTCTTCACCGGGGGACGCGCCACCGGCCAGCGCATGGCCGCGAGCGCCGGCATCAGCGCGGCGGGCATCGAGCTCACCGCCCAGCGGGCGCAGCTGATCCTCGACGTCACGCAGGCGTACTACAACACCGTGCTCGCCGCGCGTCTCGTGGACATCGCGCAGACGGCGCTCGCCTGGAACGACGACGTCCTGCGCCAGACGACACGCGCGCGGCAGGTGGGCAGCTCCTCGGAGTTCGACCTCCTGCGCGCCCAGGTCGCGCGCGACAACCAGGTGCCCGTCCTGTTGCAGCGCCGCAGCGACCAGACCGTCGCGATGCTGCGCCTCAAGCAGATGCTCGAGCTGCCGCTCGACGATTCGCTCGAGCTGACGACGTCCATCGACGAGGAGCCGGCGACGATTGCGGACGGAATGTCGCCCGTGGCCGGGCTCACGGCGACGACCGTCGCGGATACCAACGTCGAGCATCGCGCGACCGTGCGGCAGGCGTCCGAGAACGTGCGGGCGCAGCAAGGGCTGCTGCGCGCCGCGCGCGCGGATCGGCTGCCGAGCATCGCCCTCACCTCCGGATACCAGCGGCTGTTCTTCCCCGAGTCGACGTTCCCGCAGCTCGGCGATTTTCGCGAGAACTGGACGGTCGGCCTGCAGATGAACGTGTCGCTGCTGAGCGGCGGTCGCACGCACGGCGGCGTGCTGTTGGCGGAGGCGAACCTCCGCGAGGCCCGCGCGCGCCTCAAGCAATCGCGCGAATTCGCGGCGCTCGACTCGCGCGTCGCGCTGAGCCAGCTCGCGCAGGCCGAAGCCATGTGGCGCGCGAGCGCCGGCACGGCGGAGCAGGCGAGAAAGGCATACACGATCGACCAGATCCGGTATCGCGAGGGCATCTCGACGCAGACGGACCTGATGCAATCGCAGCTGCTGGTCGAGCAGGCGATGGTGAACCGCGCGGTGGCCGCGCGCGATCTCGCCGTGGCGCGGATGCGTCTCGCGCTGCTGAAGGACCTGCCGCTGGGCGCCGGCGCCGGCGCGGCTGGCGGCATGAACGCGGGGGCGGGCGCGACCGGCAACGTGTTCGTCGCGCCGCCGCAGCAGCAACCCCAACCGAGAACCGCGAGCGCAAGCTCGACGTCAGGGAGCAATCAGCAATGACCGCGCGTCACAGCAACAGCATCATCCTCGCGTTGGCTTTCGTCGTTGCCGCCGCCTGCAGCAACGGCAACGCCGCGTCCGACACGTCCGCGTCCGCCTCGCCGGTCCTCGTCGGCGCCGAGAACGTCGTGGTCGTGAAAGCGCAGGAGCTGCGCACCGGTCCGACGCTGTCCGGCGCCATCGAGGCGGAGCGCGTCGCCACGATCCGCGCGGAAGTGCCGGGCGCGGTAATACACACCTTCGCGGAGCCCGGCCAGCGCGTCGGCGCAGGCGCGGTGCTCGCGCGCCTCGACGACAGCGCGATTCGCGACCAGGCGCTGTCGGCGCGGGCGGCCGTCGCCACCGCGCAGAACGCGTATGACATCGCGAAGAAGGAGCTCGATCGCGCGGAAGCACTCGTTAAAGCGGGCGCCATCGCGGAGCGCGACCTCGAGCGCGCGCGCAACGGTGCGCTGGCGGCGGAAACGCAGCTCGCGAACACGCGCGCGATGTACGCGAGCGCCCAGAAGAACCAGAACAACACGCAGATCGTGGCGCCGTTCAGCGGCGTGGTCAGCGCGCGTCAGGCCAACGCCGGCGACATCGTGAGCCCGGGGGCGGCGCTCTTCACCGTCGTCGATCCCTCGACGATGCGTCTCGAGGCGTCGGTGCCCGCCAGCTCGCTCGCGATGGTGCGTGTCGGTCTGCCGGTCGAGTTCACCGTCGCTGGGTACGAGTCGCGCCGCTTCACGGGTCGGGTGACGCGCGTGAATCCCACGGCGGATCCCGCAACGCGCCAGGTCCGCATCATCGCCACGATCCCGAACGCTGGCGCCGCGCTGGTCGGTGGCTTGTTCGCGGAGGGGCACGTGTCCGCGGAGACGCGTACCGCGCCCGTGGTGCCCATCGCGTCGGTGGACGAGCGCGGCGTGCGTCCGTCCGTCATGCGCATCAAGGCCGGGCGCGTCGAGAAGGTCGAGGTGGAGCTCGGCCTGCGCGACGATCAGACGGAGACGGTGGAGGTGCGCAACGGCCTCGTTCCCGGCGACACGGTGTTGCTGGGCACTGCGCGCGGTTTGACACCGGGAACGCCGGTAAAGGTTTCGGCGCCCTCGGACACGAAGTGAGCACACGCCGCGCCTTCGGCACGGAACGGCCGCCCCTTCGGGGCGGATTGGCCGCCGTGCGGCGGATTGGCCGCGCTGCGCGCGGAGTTTCAGTGGTGCAACAGACCGCAAAGAATCCGGCGCGCAGCGCCGGCGAATCCGTGCGCGAAGCGCGCGGCCCATCCGTCGCCCGCAGGGCGGCGGCTAATCCGCCGCGGTAGCGGCGGCGCGGAGCAAAAGCGGAGCACAAATGGTCATCTCAGACTTTGCCATCAAGCGCCCTCTCATCACGATCGTCTCGATGGTGGCGCTCGTCATCTTCGGTCTCTTCGCGCTCATGAAGCTGAAGACCGACGAATTCCCCGACGTCTCGCCGCCGTGGCTCACGGTCGGCGTGATCTATCCGGGCGCGTCCCCCGGCGTCGTCGAGAAGGAAGTGCTCGACCCGATCGAGGAGCAGGTGGGCTCGATCGCCGGCGTGAAGCGCATCATGAGCAAGGCGTACGACGGGTACGCGCTGCTGATGATCGAGTTCCTGTACGAGAAGGACCTCAACGAAGCGTCGCAGGACGTCCGCGACGCGATCTCCGCGATCCGCGCCGATCTCCCCCCTGAGATCAAGGAGCCGATCGTCCGGAAGTTCAACGACACCGACCGGCCGATCGTGTCGCTCGCGGTGTCGTCCACCGTCTTGTCCGCCGCCGAGCTGACGCGACTCGTCGACCCCGGCATCACGCGCGAGCTGCGCTCGATTCCCGGCGTCGCGGACGTGCAGACGTTCGGAAAGGTCGAGCGCGAGCTGACCGTGGAGATTGTTCCGAGCCGCCTGCAGGCGGCGGGTGTGAGCGTGGGTCAGGTCGTGCAGGCGCTGCAGCTGCAGAACCTCGCCGCGCCCGTCGGGCGCGTGACCGGGGCGCTCGACGAGCGCTCGATCCGCATGCTCGGCCGTCTCGAGAGCCCCGCGGAGTTCGCCAACCTCGTCGTCACCGAGCGCGGTGGACGCCTGGTCCGGCTCGGAGAGGTCGCCAACGTGAAGGACGCGACGGAGGAGCCGCGCACGCTGGCGCTCTTCGGCACCGCGTCGGGCGGCGACCACGAGGCGGTCGCGATCGACGTCAAGAAATCCAAAGGCTTCAGCACCACCGACGTCGCGGCCAAGGTGCTCGCGCGCATCGACGAGATCCGGCCATCGCTACCGAAAGGCACCACGATCGACATCGTCAAGGACGCGGGCACGCGGGTCAAGAACTCCGTACGCACCGTGGAAGAAGCGTTGTTCCTCGGCGCGATCCTGACCGTCGCGGTCGTGTTCCTGTTCCTGAATTCGTGGCGCTCGACGGTCATCACGGGCATCGCGCTGCCGATTTCCGTGCTCGCCAGCTTCATCGCGGTGTGGGCGCTCGGATTCAACCTCGAGACCATGTCGCTGATGGGGCTGTCGCTGGCCATCGGTATCCTGATCGACGACGCGATCGTGGTGCGCGAGAACATCGTGCGTCACGTCGAGATGGGAAAAGACCATTACAGTGCAGCCCGCGAGGGCACGGACGAGATCGGCCTCGCGGTCGCCGCGACGACGTTCTCGATTCTCGCCGTGTTCATTCCGATCGGCTTCATGCCGGGCGTCGGCGGGCAGTGGTTCAAGCCGTTCGCGCTCACGATCGCCGCGTCGGTCGCGGTGTCGCTGTTCGTGTCGTTTTCGCTGGATCCGATGCTTTCGGCGTATTGGCCGGATCCGCACCGTCCGGAGAACGAGAAGTGGTGGATCACGAAGCAGCTGGATCGCTTCAACCACTGGTTCAATCGCCAGGCGCAGAATTACAGAAAGGTGATCGCGTGGGCGCTCGACCACGGCGCGTCGATGATCGTCATCGCGCTCGGCACCTTCCTCGCCGCATTTCAGCTGCCGTCGAGCGGCGTTTTCGGCCTGTTCGCCGCACTGTTGGCGGTTGGGCTGATCGTCTGGGCGATCAACACGCGCCGCTTCCGCGGGATGATGCGGGCGCCGCTAATCATCGCGGGCGTGCTCCTGTTTTTCACGCTGCCGCGTTTCGTGCCCGTCGTCGGAAAGGTCGGCACCGCGTTCTTCCCGGTGGATGACCGCTCCGAGTTCATCGTGAAGATCGAGACGCCACCGGGGTCGAACCTCGAGTACACGCGCCTCAAGGCGCAGGAAGCCGCGCGCGTGATCCGCGCGCAGCCGGAGGTGCGCTACACGTACACCACGCTCGGCGAAGGCGGCACGGGCGCGGTCGACGTCGGCAACATCTACGTCAAGCTCTTCCCGAAGGCTGAGCGCAAGCGCAAGGGCCAGCGCTCGGTGGAGCATCTGTCCGCTGACCTGCGCAGGCAGATGAGCCGCGTGGCGGGCGCGCAGATGTCCGTCTTCGAGAACGACTTCAGCGGCGGGTTCAAGCAGATCCTGATTCAGCTGCGGGGCCAGGACGTCGCCTCGCTCGCGCAGGCGGCCGACATGGTCCGCGCCGAAGTACAGCGTGTCCCGGGCGCGGTCGACATCGGGCTGTCCTCCAAGGGGCAGAAGCCCGAGCTCAACGTCGCCCTCAATCGTGGCGTCGCCGGCTCACTCGGCGTGACCGTCGGGCAGGTGGCGCAGTCGCTCCGTCCGGCGTTCGCCGGTATCGACGTCGGCGACTGGATCGATCCGACGGGCAAGTCGCGCGACGTCACGGTGCGTCTCGCGCCGGAGGCGCGCCGGCGCGCGTTGGATCTCCAGCAGCTGCCACTCGTCGTGCTGGGGCCGAACGGGGCGCCGTCGACGATGCCGCTGGGTCAGGTCGCGACGATCACGGACGGCGTCGGCCCGGCGATCATCGACCACCTGAACCGCGAGCCCGTCGTCAACGTCGAGCTCAACACGTCCGGCCGCGCAACGGGCGACGTCACCGCCGAGATCATGTCGCGGATCGACAAGCTGCAGCTGCCGCCCGGCGTGAAAGTCACGCTCGGTGGCGACGCCGAGGGCCAGCAGGAGGTGTTCGGGCAGATCTTTTCCGCGCTGGGTCTCGCGATCCTGCTCATGTACCTCATTCTCGTCGTGCAGTTCGGATCGTTCCTCGATCCGCTCGCGATCATGATGTCGCTGCCGCTCTCGCTCATCGGCGTCATGCTGGCGCTCGCGATTAGCGGGTACACGATCAATCTCATGAGCCTGATCGGCGTGATCCTGTTGATGGGTATCGTGGCCAAGAACGCGATCCTGCTCATCGACTTCGCGAAGTGGGCGCGCGAGGAGCGCGGCACGTCGCTCCGGGATGCGCTGATCGAAGCGGGCGCGATCCGCCTGCGTCCGATCCTCATGACGACGTTCGCGCTCATCGCGGGGATGCTTCCCATCGCGCTCGGCACGGGAGAAGGGGCGCAGTTCCGCGCGCCGATGGGCGTCGCGATCATCGGCGGCGTCATCACGTCGACGTTCCTGACGTTGCTGGTGATCCCGACGTTCTACGAGATGATGGACCTGCTGCGGACGCGATTCGCGCGGCGCGTCGGCATGAGGGCGCCGAAGACCGCCGAGCACGCGATCCCCGTCGCGGGGGACTAGGCTCGGGTAGACCGTTCTCGGCCCGCCGCAAAGAGATCTTGCGGCGCCGGTGCGCGGCTTCGCCGCTCTTTGCGGCCGCGGGCCGAGAACGCTGTATCTTGGAGGCATGACGGTCTATCTGAACGGCGAATTCCTTCCCGCAGAGCGCGCCAGGATCTCGGTGCTGGATCGAGGATTCATTTTCGGCGACGGCATCTATGAGGTCTGGCGCGTCGTCGAGGGCAAACTCTTCGAGCACAAGCGCCACGATCGCCGGCTGCGTCGTGGGCTGGATACCGTCGAGATCACGCTTCCCGTCAAGGAGATCGATGGGCTCGCGGCCGTCGCGGATCGGCTCCTCGCGGAGAACGATCTCACGAGCGGCGAAGGGACGTTCTACGTCGAGATCACCCGCGGCGCGGCGCCGCGGACGCACGCGTATCCGCCGGCGGGAACGAAGGCGACCGTCTTCGCGATGGTGAACAGGTTCGAGGTCCCACACGCGCTGCGCGCAACCGGCGCGAAGGCCATCACCCAACCGGACGTGCGCTGGCTGCGCTGCGACGTGAAGACCGTCCAGCTGCTGCCCAACGTCATGGCCAAGCAACATGCCCAGGCCGCGGGGGCGCTGGAGGCGATTTTCGTCCGCGATACGGTCGTCACCGAAGGCACGCATACGAGCGTCCTGGGCGTGAAAGGCGGCGAGCTGCGCACGCATCCGCTCTCGTCACTCATACTGCCGAGCGTGACGCGCGAGCTCGTTCTCGAGATCGCGCGCGCGCAGAACGTTCCGGTGCGTGAGGTGGCCTTCAGCTCGCGGGAGCTCTTCGAGCTCGACGAGCTGTTCATCTGCGGCACGACGACGGACGTGACGCCGATCGTGGACGTCGACGGGCGACGCATCGGCAGCGGCCAGCCCGGTCCCGTCACGAAGTCGCTCTACGCCGGACTCCAGGCACGACTCTACGCCGGCAGCGCCGTCGCGCGTTAGCCGTCGATGAGCTTCCTCGAGCGCATGTGGGCGTACGTCACGCTCGGCGCCATGGGAATCGTCGTCGAGGAAGCGTCCCCCCTCATGGGTGGGCTTGCGGCGCACGACCGCAACCTTCGCTTGACCTCCGTCATCGTTGCCGTCGCGCTGGGCACCTGGCTCGCGGGACTCCTCCTCTATCTCCTCGGCCGATGGCGCGGCCGCTGGCTTCGCAAACGCTGGCCGCGCTTTCGAAAGCTGATCATCCGCTCCGTCGCGGTCGTCCGGCGGCACCCGTGGCGCGCATCATTCGGCGTCCGTTTCGCCTACGGCTTGCGGCTGGCGCTGCCTCTCGCCTGTGGCGTGGCGCGCGTACCCGTGCTGGTGTTCTGTCTCGGCAGTGCCGCGAGCTGCGCGGTGTGGTCACTCGCCTTCGCGATCCTCGGTTGGGCCCTCGGACGAACGACGGAAACGCTCGTGGGACACGTTCGGCAGCTCGAGCCTCTCATCGGCGCGGCACTGATCCTCGCCATGGTGATCGGCTTCATCGTCGTGCGCCGCCGCCACGTTGCCGACAAAACGGCACGCGTGCTGGATCCGGAAGCGGCGCTGGGTGCCGAAGCCCCTGCTTCGAGCCCCAACGCCGATCGCATCGGGGGCGAACCATGACGGCACGACCGTTGCCCGAGCAGTCGGTGCGAAACAACCGGAGTGCGTGTGGCACATGGGAACATGGACCATCCGCTGGAGCCGATGCTGGCGGAGGTCGAGAATCAGCTGCAGTCAGCGCTCGATGAGGTATGCGAAGACACACACATCGGCGCGCGCGACACTGACGAGCTCATCCAGATCGAGGAGACGCTCGCCATCGCGTCGGACACGGCCAAGCAGGTGATTTCACTGCGAAAGCGTATTCGTGCGGACGCCGATGAACAGCCGCCGGTGTCCTGATCGCGCGAGCGTCTAGCGCCAGCGAAACAGCTTTAGTCCGAGCACGAAGCAGACAACAGCCCACGCGAGAATGATCGCGACCTCCGGACCGACTACGTCGAGCCCGGCGCCTCGTAGCATGTTCGCGCGCAACGCGTCGTTGACGGCGGTCAGCGGCAGCGCCTGAATCACCGGCTGAATCGCGCGTGGGAAGTTCTCCGAGGAGAAGAATACCCCGGACAGGATCCACATCGGCATCATCGCGAGATTCATCAGCCCGGACGCGCCCTCGATGGTCCGCGGGCGGGCCGCCAGCAGAAGCCCCAACGCTCCGAACGCCAGCGCGCCAAGCGCGCAGATGACGCCAAGCTGCACGATGGACCCTCGCAGCGGCACGCCGAAGGCGAGCGCCGCGAAGCCGACGAGCAGCATGACCTCGATCACGAGAAACACGAACCGCGACAGTACGAAGCTGCCGAGGTACTCCCAGCGGGACATCGGCGTCGCCATCAGGCGTTTGAGCAGACGTTTCCGGCGCGCATCGACGACCGCGTATCCGATGCCCCAGATGCCGTTGCCCATCAGCCCCATCCCCAGCAACCCGGGTATCACGAAGTCGATATAGCGCGACCCTGGATCGCGGACGTACCGCTCGGTCACGGGGTACACGTCCGCGCGGCCGACGCCGCGCTGCAGGATGTCGTCTACGAGAACGCGGGCATTGCGCGAGTCCGGGCGCGTGTCGTCGTACTCGTACTCCACGCGATGCGGTACGCGCGCATTGACGACCAGCGCCACCTTTCCCGTGCGCAACGCCAGTCGCGCCTGTGTCGCCTGCAGATGCTCCGCGCTCACTGCCTTCGATGTCGCCAGCACCGCCATCACGGTGTCCACCGCCGCCGGATTGCCGTTCACCGCCACGTGCACGATCTCCGCCGGCCGGTTGCGGAATGCGATGCCGAGTCCCACGGACAGCAGGATCGGAAACGCGAGCGCCCAGAACAGCGCCTCCGGCTCGCGCACGAATTCGCGAAAGCGCGTGAGCGTCAGCTGCTGCAGGGAATCACGCATCGCGAAGGTGCCGTCCGGTGAGCGACACGAAGACGTCCTCGAGCGTCGCCGAGTGCGTGTGCAGCTCCGCCAGACGCAGCCGCTGGTGTTCGACGTACGAGAGGAGGGCAGGCACGGTGCGACGCAGCTCCGTGGACGTCAGGCTGATCGACCTCGCCTCGCGACGCACCTCGGTCACCGCGTCGAGCGCGCGCAACGTCGCGTCGTCCGGGCCGGCGCCGTCGCCCTCGAGCGTGAAACCGACGACGTGCTCCGCACCGAGGGACGCGATGAGCTTCTGCGGCGTGTCGAGCGCGATGACGCGCCCGTGGTCCACGATCGCGACGCGATCGCACAAGCGCTCGGCTTCGTCCATGTAGTGCGTCGTCAGCACGATCGTGCGCCCCTCGCCGCGGAAGCGCTCGATCAGCTCCCACAGCTGGCGGCGCGACTGCGGATCGAGGCCGGTCGTGGGCTCGTCCAGGAAAAGGAGCCGGGGATCTCCGACGATGGCGCATGCGATGGCGAGCCGCTGCTTCTGCCCGCCCGACAGCGTGCCGACGCGCGCGTTCGTCTTCTCGTCCAGCTGAACGAGCGCGATCACGTCGGCGACGTCCGGGCCGCGACGATAGAAGCTGCGAAAGAGACGCACGGTCTCGGCGACCGTCAGCTTCTCGGACAGCTGCGTGTCCTGAAGCTGGATGCCGAGCAGCTCACGCAACGCGCGCTCGTCGGTCTGCCAGCGCATGCCGAGGACCTCGACGTCGCCGGCGTCCGGCTCGAGCAGACCCTCGCAGATCTCGATCGTGGTGGTCTTTCCCGCGCCGTTGGGGCCGAGCAGGCCGAAGCACTCGCCAGACGACACCGTGAGGTCGAGCTGTGAAACCGCGCGCACCTCGCCGTACGACTTCTCGAGGCCGCGGATCGCCAGCGCCGGAGCGGTCATGCTATGCAAGCTATCTGCGCAGGCGACGCGCAAGCGCGGGCACGGCGGATACGAGCAACATCGCCGCCGTCACGCCGCCGGCGACCCAGAGGGCGCGGTGCGACGCAGCCTTCCCCGCGGCAATCCCGCGCATGATCTCGGCGCCGACGTACGTGTACGCGATCACGCTCGGGAGTATCCCGATCATCGTCGCGGCGAGCAGCGGCCAGAGACGGACACCGGCGATGCCTGCCACGTAGTCCAGCGTCGCGAATGGCGCGACCGGCAGAATTCTGAGCCGCAGCAGGGAGAGGACGCTTTCGTGCTCCTTCAGCTCCCGCAGCAAACGATGATCGCCGAAAATGCGTTTCGCGGGCGCGCGTGCGATGCGCCGGGCGAGCACCCACGAGAGTACCGTGCCTGCGATGGAGCCGAGCCACGCCAGCAGCGCTCCCTGAACCCAGCCGAACATCGCGCCGCCAACCACCGACGGGATCGTGGCCGGCAGGACGAGGGCGAGCACCAGTGCGTCGAGGAGGACGTAGACGACCTGCGTCCCTTGAACCTGGCGGAGGTCATGCACCAGAGCGGCAAGCCGCTGGCGGTGCTCCAGGCTGAAGTAACCCAGCTTCCACGCGGTCAAGAGCGCGACCACGGCCACCGTCGGGACGATGGCCAGGCGAATCAGCGCGAGGCGGCGTGGAGCGGCACTGCGGGTCAGCGGCACGGAGTGCGAAAAGCAACCCGAAACATCCGGCACGTTCAAGGCGTATGACCTGACGCCTCGTTCTTCCCCGTTCCCACTTCCCGCGGCCCCTTCGTGATGCAACCGCTGCTGCTCGTCGCGCTCGCCATGCAGGTGAAGGTCAGCGCGGGCGTGATGCCTGATACGACGGGCGGGAAGGGCAAAAGTGTCGGCGTCGAGATCGCGAT